>JACXTT010003654.1_pt1 | contig 23484 bp, 20 predicted proteins | sample 9270951 | NCBI WGS metagenome assembly JACXTT01 (sample SAMN15532306, study PRJNA645909) | rock metagenome | isolation source: weathered quartz diorite | place: Puerto Rico | collected 2017-06-21
CTGGTGATCGGCACCCACGCGCTGATCCAGGACACCGTTAACTTGGCCCGCCTCGGCCTGGTGATCGTCGACGAGCAGCACCGTTTCGGCGTCGGCCAGCGCCTGACACTGCGCAACAAGGGCAGCAACGGCAAGACCCCGCACCAGCTGATGATGTCGGCAACGCCGATCCCGAGAACGCTGGCGATGACCTACTATGCCGACCTGGAGGTGTCCGTCATCGACGAGCTGCCGCCCGGCCGCAGCCCCATCGTCACCCGCGCCATCGACCAGAACCGCCGCGACGAAGTCATCGAGCGGGTCCATGCGGCGGCGCTCGAAGGCCGCCAGGTCTACTGGGTCTGCCCGCTCATCGAAGAATCCGAAGCGCTGCAGCTGCAAACGGCCACCGACACCCACGCCATGCTGGCCGAAGCGCTGCCGGATTTACAGGTGGGGCTGGTGCATGGCCGGCTCAAACCGGCCGAAAAGCAGGAAGTGATGGATGCCTTTACCGCCAACCAGGTGCAGGTGCTGGTAGCCACCACCGTCATCGAAGTGGGCGTCGACGTGCCGAATGCCTCGCTGATGGTGATCGAACACGCGGAACGGTTCGGCCTGTCGCAGCTGCACCAGCTGCGCGGGCGGGTGGGACGGGGTTCGGCGGCCAGCGTCTGCCTGCTGCTCTATCAAAGCCCGCTGGGCGGCATCGCGAAGCAGAGACTGATGACCATGCGCGAAACCACCGACGGCTTCGAGATCGCCCGCCGGGATCTGGAAATCCGCGGTCCCGGCGAGTTTTTGGGGGCGCGCCAGTCGGGGCAAGCCATGCTGCGCTTCGCCGACCTGGAAACCGATCAGTGGCTGGTGGAGCAGGCCAAGGAAGTGGCGGCCGAGCTGCTGCACAGCCATTCGGGCGACATCGTCGAAGCGCACCTGGCGCGCTGGCTGGGCGGCAAGGAAGAGTTTTTGAAGGTCTGATGAATATTTGCAGCCGCATTGAACCATTCGGCCGCGCCGGGGTATATACGGGAAACAGTGGAAAGCACGCGTGGATAGAAGAGTCGACGATTTCGCAGCGATGGCGCGCACGGCCGAGGGCGAAGCGCGCCTGATTCGTCACGTCGCCGCGGCGGACCGGCGCGCCTTCGAGGCCCTGTATCGCGCCTATTTCCCCCGCCTGACGCGCTTTCTGCACCGGATGACGCGCAACGCCATGCTGATCGAGGAGATCGTCAACGACACCCTGCTGGCGGTGTGGCGCAAGGCGGCCACCTTCGATGGCAGCAGCAAAGTGTCGACCTGGGTGTTCGCCATCGCCTACCGGCGCGCCTGCAAAGCCTTGCAGGGTTTCGACGAACCGCTGGAAATGGACAGCGACGAGCGCGAATGCGGCGACGCCGACCGGCCCGACTGGCAGCTCGAGCGACTGCGCCTGACCCAGGCGGTCGACGTCGCGCTGGCCGCGCTGCCGCTGGCCCAACGCACCGCTTTTCAGCTGACTTTTTATCATGACATGAGCTATACGGACATCGCGGAAATCATGGAGTGCCCCGTCAATACCATTAAAACGCGCATGTTCCATGCGCGCAAACGCCTGGCTGTTTTGCTGGAAGACCAGCTGGAGGAGCGCCCGTGAAACTACCCGACGATTCGCTTCATCGCACCGGTCCGGCCGATCCCGCGCACCTGGAAGCGCAGCAATGCCTGCCCTGGCTGGCCAACGGCAGCCTGGCCGGCGCCGAGTTGGAACGGGTGCAGGAGCACTTGCAGGTGTGCGCCGTCTGCCGCGCCGATTTGTCGCTGCTGCATACCTTGCGAGGCGCCGGCGATGAGGCGCCAGCGGAGTGCGACGCCGAGCGCGCGCTGGCGCACTTGCTGCCGCAGCTGGAGTTGCCCGCCCTGCCCGCTCCGGCGCCTGCCATGGCCGTGCCGTCCCGATGGCGCGAGCGGTTTGCTGCCAACGACCGCAGCTGGCTGCGCGCCGGCGTGCTGCTGCAGTGCTGCGTGATCGCCGTGCTGGCCGTGCAGCTGCTGCGCCCTGCCGCCATCGAGGATGCACACAGCGGCAGCTACCGCGCCCTCGGCGCCGGCGCACCCGCACGCAGCAGCCTGGTGGTGAGCTTCGCCCCCGAGACCCCCGAGCGCGAATTGCGCCGCATCGTCGTCGCCAGCGGCGCCAGGGTGGTGGGCGGTCCCACCGCCACCGGCGCCTGGCTGCTCGACACCGACCAATCGCCGGCGGCAGTGGCGTCACGCTTGCGCGCCGAACCGGCGGTAACCCTGGCGCAGCCGCTGGGCATGGAGCAGCCGTGAGACGCGTTGGCATGCTGCTGGCGGCGGTGCTGCTGGCGCTGACGGTGCTGCTGCCTGCAAGCGCGCAATCCTTGTCCGGCACGCCATCCGCGCAGGCCGCCAATCCCGTCCAGCGCCAGCTGCTCGTGATGCTGCGCCTGCCGCCCAAACACTACCGCCCCGACGCCGCATACGGCGGCAATTACATGAGCGACAGCGGCAGCGCCGCACGCCGACGCGTCGCCGGAGAAATCGCCGCCGCCCATGGTTTGCGCCTGCAGGACAGCTGGGCCATGCCGGCCATCGGCGTCGACTGTTTTGTGATGGAAGCGATGGAAGGAGTGCCGCTCGAACGGGTGCTGGAGGCGCTGGCGCACGACGCCCGCGTCGAGTGGGCGCAGGCACTGGCCGAATACCAGGGCATGAACGGCGATGCGCCAGGCGGCAAAGCGGGCGATCCGCTGTATCCGATCCAGCCGGCCGCGCTGGACTGGCACCTGGCCGATCTGCACCGGCTCAGCACCGGCCGCAACGTCGTCGTCGCCGTCATCGACAGCGGCGTCGATGGGGCCCACCCCGACCTGGCCGGCCAGCTGCAGTTGCGGCGCAATTTCGTCGACGGGATGGCCGACGCCGCCGAAGCACACGGCACCGCCGTTGCCGGCATCATCGGCGCCCGCAGCGGCAACGGCGTCGGCATCGCCGGCATCGCGCCCGGCGCCCGCCTGATGGCGTTGCGCGCCTGCTGGGAGAGCGGCGGCCAGGGCGCCCGCTGCAACACCCTGACACTGGCCAAGGCCCTCAACTACGCGCTGGAAAACGGCGCCCGCGTCATCAATCTGAGCCTGGCCGGGCCGCCCGACCGTCTGCTCAAAAGCCTGCTGGACGCGGCGCTGGCGCGCGAGATCGTGGTGGTCGGCGCCGCCGATCCGCTGCAAGCCGACGGCGGCTTTCCGGCCTCGCACCCCGGGGTCATCGCCATTGCGCGCGCGGGCGACCGCCATCAGCCGGCAGCGAACATCCGCAACGCACCCGGCACCGACATCCCCACTTGCGTGCCGGGCATGCGCTGGGGCCTGGTGTCCGGCTCTTCCTACGCCGCCGCCCACGTGGCCGGGCTGGCGGCGCTGATGACTGAACTGCGCCCGCGCGCCGCAGCCCGCGACGTCAAGCGCGAACTCGATGGCGTTAATGCTAATGCGCCGGCGGTGCGGTCGATTGCGGCCACTGCTGCTAACATAGATGCATGCGCCGCTCTTGCGCGGGCGGCCAACGCCTGCGTTTGCCAATGTCCCTCGACCAACGCCAACAAGACCATTTCATCACCCTGAGCGCCGCCCTGCCGGTGCTGCTGCTATTGCTGTCGGGCGCCGCGCACGGCCAGACCAGCGCCGACCTCACCCTGACGAGTGAATACGCCGCACGCGGCGGCGCCCTCAATCCCCATCCCACCGTGCAGCTGCGGGTCGAACATGAACTCGACGCGGGCTGGTATGGCGGCGCGTTTGCCGCGCCGGTCAGCTTGTATGGCGACCGCCAGGCGCAATTGACCGGCTATCTGGGCCGCGCCGGGCGCTTCACCTCCACCCTGTCGTGGGATGCCGGCGTCACCGCCACCACCTTCGGCCGCGCCACCCGACTGAACTATCATGAGTTTTACGCGGGGCTGGCGCTCGACCGAAGCAGCGCCCGCCTGTTCTATTCGCCCGCATATTACGGCGACGACCGCAGCGCCTACCTCGATGTGAACACCGGCTACCCGCTGACCGATCGCGTCAGCCTGTCCCTGCACGGCGGCCTGCTGCACCTGTTCGGCGAAAGCCACAAGCTGGCCGAGACGGTCGACCTGCGCATCGCTTTGGCGCTCGATGTCGACGACTACAGTCTCAAGGCGGGCTGGCAGCTGAAAGGCCACGATTACGTGCCGGGCGCCACCCGCGCCCGCGCGCTGTCCATCAGCGCCAGCCGCCGCTTTTAAATTAATTCCTTTTACTTTGAACCAACGCTGACTTGAGCGGTATTAATAGAGCGGATGTCTCGACCGGCTCACTTCGATCACCGGCGCAAAGGTTCAAACTAAACGGGAAAAATACAATGAAAAACTGGATGGCAGTGTGCTGCATGGGTGTGATCCTGGCGTCGCAACAGGCGATGGCGGCCGATTCCGCGGGCTGTGAAAACGGCGGCTTCACGGTGCTCGGCAAGAGCGGTTCGCAAACGGCGACGGTGGCCGCCGGCAGTGTCGGCTCGGTGTTCCGCGTACAGGGCCGCTACGTGCAGTTCGATGTCGATGCGGCGTCGTTCGGCGTCCTCAATTACACCATGACGGGCGCGCCCAACAAGCTCGATATCACCGGCGGCAAATCGACCCCTGTCTTCGAAAGCAAGCTGCCGGATCACCGCGGCCTGGTGCTCAATAGCGGCGTCTCCGTGGAATTGAGCAGCTCCGCCGACATCGTCCTCACCCGCAGCGGTCCCGGCGTGACCATGAAAATCCAGGCCAAGGATTGCGCCAACGGCGGCCTGTTTCAGATGGAAGTGGCGCGCGCCGACGACAGCAAGACGGTGTTCACACACAAGCTGGCGCAAAGCGCGTTTTACTACGACAACCGCAATTTCCGCAACCGCGAGGGCGACACCGTGGTCTACAAGGACACCACCTTGAAGGTCACGCCGCGCATCAATTTCGGCAACGACTACTCGGCCAGGTTCGTCGGCCGCGACAGCCCGCAATTCGCCGACCGCATCGCCGAACCCCTGTGCACCAACAATATCGTCACCCGCACGGGCACGGTGGCGAAGGTGCTCCATTGCGGCGGCGTGTCGCAGTGGGCGGTCGCCAGCGGCGGCCGCATGGGCCAGGTGATGGGAGAAGATGCCACCGAGGTGGCGCCGCCGGCCACCGTCTGCACCCATAAATGCCAGGCGCAGAACCAGACCCACGGCGCCGCCACGGTGCTCGGTTCGCCCTTCCCGGTGGCCGATGCGGACCGCCTGAAACCGCGCCTGCCGCAATAACGGTCACGGTTGGCGATTTGCGGACGATGTCAGCTCACGGCGTGACATCGTCTGCGGCATTTTTACCACCAGGCGCAGCTTGCCATGTCATTAAAACTGCGACTGTGACAATTGAATAGTTTTGAAGGCGTATTTTTCTCTACACTTGTGCGTCTTATCTTCAGAACAGATGCGCGCATGCCTTTTCTCGGACTCGGACTCCACGTCATCGTGGCCCTATTTTTCGCCATCCACGCGGTCCGCACGGGCCGTGAGCTGTACTGGCTGGTGATTCTCTTCATGTTCCCGCTGCTGGGCAGCGTGGTGTATTTCGCCGTGGTGTTCCTGCCCGATGCGCGCCTGCGGCGCGGGGTGCGGCGTGCCGGCGCCGTCATCGAACGCGCGGTGCAGCCGGGCCGTCCCGTGCGCGATGCGCGCGCCGCCTTCGAATTGACGCCGACCGCTGCCAACCGGGTGCAGCTGGCGCAGTCCCTGCTGGCGACGGGCGAACCGGAAAAAATCGCCGAAGCGGTGAGCCACTACGACGCCTGCCTGAGCGGACCGTTCGCCGGCGACGCCGAGATCCTGCTGGGCGCGGCGCGCGCGCGCCTGGCCAACACCCAGCCGGCGCAGGCGATCGGCATCCTGGTCACCCTGCGTGCGGCGCAGCCGGGCTTTCGCCAGGAACAGGTGGCGCTGGCGCTGGCCGAAGCGTATGACGCCGCCGGCCGCGGCGCCGAAGCGGGTGTCGAATACGAAGCCCTGGTCGACCGCTTCGGCAGCATCGAAGCGCGCGCCGGGCTGGCCTTGTGGGCGCTGGCCAACGGCCGTGCCGACCTGGCCAGGCGCGAGATGGCGGAACTGGACCTGGTGCGCCGGCATATGGCCAGGCACACGAAGCAGCAGTATCAATCGCTGTTTCGGCGCCTCGACGCCGCGCGCGTCTGAGCTATCCTTCCGCCTGGTCGGCAGGGTAGCGCAAGCCGATCTGGGCGCGAATCGCGTCCATCACGCCCATCAGCGCCAGCGTCTCGTCATGCGTCATGGCGGGACTCTCGATCAGTCCTGCGCGCCAGCAGCGCTGCGCTTCAATGATCTCGTGGACGTAGCCATTGCCCAGATACGGCGTCGCCACGGTCGTGCTGCTGCCGTCTGCCAGCACCACGCTCACGCTGGTGGCGCGGTGGAACTGGGTGTTCATGCGCACGTGGCCCAAGGCGCCGGAGATGGTCAGCTCGCACGGCGTTCTCGCCTTGAGGGAGCAGGCGCAGCTCGAGATGGCGCCACCGTCGTGCAGCAAGGTGAATCCTGTCTGCAGGTCGACACCCGTCGCCGCCATTTCCGCGCCGGCGGTCACGCTGCGCACGGGGCCCAGCAGCGCAGCGGCGATCGACAAGGGATAGATGCCCAGGTCGAGCAAGGCGCCGCCGCCCAGCGCGCGCTTGAACACCCGGTGCTCCAGCCCCTGGGTCGCATGAAAGCCGAAATCCGCCGTCAAGTGGGTGGGCGTGCCGATCGCGCCTGTCGCGAGAATGCGGCGCACCTCGGCCAGCGCCGGCATGAAGCGGGTCCACATGGCTTCCATCAAAAACAGTTTGTTCGATCGCGCCATGGCGACGACTTGTTCGGCTTCGCGGCGGTTCACCGTAAACGCTTTTTCGCACAGCACGCCCTTGCCGGCATTCAGCGCCATCAGGGCGTTCTCGCAATGCATTGGGTGCGGGGTGCCGATGTAGACCAGGTCGACGCCGTCGAAGTCAGCAAGCGCCTGGTAGCTGCCGAAGCTGGCGGCGATCTCGAATTCGGCGGCGAAGGCGGCGGCCGTGGCGCCGTCGCGCGAAGCGACGGCGGCCAGCACCGCGCCGGGCGTTTGCCGCAGCGCTTCGGCGAACTGGCGGGCGATCTTGCCGGTGCCGAGAATGCCCCAGCGGACGGCCTTGTGCGTGGTATCGCTGTGCATATTATTCCTTCGGTGGAGAACTGCGTTTGGGCCGGAACACAGTGGCATCGGCATAAAATTCATCGTCCTGACCGGGCCACCAGCCGGGCACTCCCAGCACGGGCAAAGGGGTAAAACAAGCGGTGGTCAAAGGCCCGGCCGCCAGCGCGGCCGCTTCATGCGCATCCAGCCAGGCCCGCCGCGCGTCCGGCGCCAGCGTGAAATACGCGTCGCCGGCCAGCACCACGCGGGTGTGGGCGGTGATGGCCTTGCGGGGCGCCACCAGTTTTTCCATCAGGGCGTGCCCGAACAGCCACAGCTGGACATCCGTGCCCCATTGTGCGCGGCGTTCGATGAAGGCTTCGCGCCAACGGTGGCCGCGCAGGGCGTCGACCAGCGCTTGCGCATCGGTGCTGGCGCGCACCACCAGCAGCGCGCAGTTTTCATCGTAGATGGTGGCGGCGTCGCGCGCGGGGCCGCGCGACTTGCCGACGCCGGCCACGGCGATCTGCGCCGCCTGCAAGGCGTTCAACTGCTGCTTGGTACGCGGGAAACTCAACCACACCAGCGCATTGAAATAATCGTGCAGGTTCTCACGGGTCGGCACGCAGCCGCTGGCGCCGATGAATTGTTCGTAAGCCTGCCCGGGCGGCAGATCGGCCTGGGGCACGAAACGGATCGGCTGGCCGGCCGCGTTGCGCAGGTCCAGATCGGCTGCGGCAACGTTAAACGCGGCGTGCAGCCCCTCGTTTCCGAGCCGCTCGAACGCCGGCCGCACGCTGTCATACCACGGCCGGCTCCAGTCGATTTCGGCTTGCGGCACTGTTTACAGCATCTTCCAGTGGATCTCTTCACCGGCGTTCAGCGGCACCACCTGGGAGTCGGCCAGCGGCACCGTGGCCGGCAAAGTCCAGGATTCGCGGGTCAGGGTGATGCTGCCTTCATTCCTCGGCAGTTCGTAGAAATCGGGCCCATTGAAACTGGCAAAGGCTTCCAGCTTGTCGAGGGCGCCGGCGCGTTCGAACGCTTCCGTGTACAGCTCCATCGCGTGCAGCGCCGTGTAGCAGCCGGCGCAGCCGCAGGCGGTTTCCTTGGCGCCGATGGCGTGCGGCGCCGAATCGGTACCCAGAAAAAAACGTTCGTCGCCGCTGGTGGCGGCCGTCATCAGGGCCAGGCGGTGCTCTTCCCGCTTGAGCACGGGCAGGCAGTAGTAATGGGGACGGATGCCGCCCTTGAAAATCTCGTTGCGGTTGTACAGCAGGTGGTGGGCGGTGATGGTGGCGGCGATCGGTCCCTCCGCCTCGGCCACGTACTGGGCCGCGTCTTTCGTCGTGATGTGCTCGAAGACGATTTTCAGGGCCGGCATGTCGCGGCGCAGGGGACGCATGACGCGCTCGATGAACACGGCTTCGCGGTCGAACAGGTCGATGTCGCCATCGGTGACTTCGCCGTGCACCAGGAAGGGCATGCCCACTTCCTGCATCACTTCCAGGGTTTTATAGCAGCGCGACAGATCGGTGACGCCGGCGGCCGAGTTGGTGGTGGCGCCGGCCGGGTACAGTTTGACGGCGTGCACGAACCCGCTGTCCTGGGCGCGGCGGATTTCGTCGGGCGGCGTGTCGTCGGTCAAATATAAAGTCATCAAGGGCTCGAAGACCATCCCGGCCGGCAGCGCCGCCAGGATGCGCTCGCGGTAGGCCCCGGCCATTGCCGTCGTCGTCACCGGCGGTTTCAGATTGGGCATGACGATGGCGCGGGCGAACTGGCGGGCGCTATGCGGCAGCACGCTGGCCATGGTGGCGCCGTCGCGCAGGTGCAGGTGCCAGTCGTCGGGGCGGGTGATGGTGAGCGTGGTGGGCGAGGCGATGGAGGACATGGCGGCTTTCAAAAAACGGTTGGCGGTATTTTACTCCGCGCTTGCGCCACATCATCCGGCTTCGCCAAAAGTGGGATAATGTATCGCAAATGTAGCGCAAAGGACGCGCAAGGAGGTGTCACAATGAAAAGTTCGACCATTCCCTCAATTCGTGTAGCGCCGGAGTTGCGCGCCGCCGCCGAAGCACTGTTGCAGGAGGGCGAATCGCTGTCGAGTTTCGCCGAGCAATCGCTGCGCCTGAATATTGCACGACGCCAGGCGCAGAAGGACTTCATCAGCCGCGGGCTGGCCTCGCGCGATGAAGCGCGACGCACAGGTGAATACTACGAGGCCGACGATGTGCTGACGGTACTCGATGTCATCCTCGACGATGTGGATGAGCGCGAGATACGACGCGGCAGCCAGCAAACATGAGCTACAGCGTCCGCTATACCCGGGCGGCGCGCGACGATCTTCAACAGCTGTTTTCCCGCCTGGCCGAGCTTGATCCCCAGGCGGCGAAGCGGGCGCGCGCCAGGATCGCCAGCGGCACCGAGATCCTCAAGCAGTTTCCCTTCAGCTGCCGCAAGGCGTCCGCCGACACCCCGCTGCTGCGCGAACTGGTGATTTCCTTTGGCAGCGCCGGCTACGTAACGTTGTTCGACATCGACAATGCCTCGACGGTTACCATCCTGGCGGTGCGCCACCAGCGGCAGGAAGATTATTACTAGTGAATGATCCGTGCCAGAAAGTCGCGCGCCCGCTCCGATGCCGGCTGGGTAAAAAACGTCTCGGTCGCCGCTTCCTCGACGATTTTGCCGTGGTCCATGAAAATCACCCGGTCCGCCACCTTGCGGGCAAAGCCCATCTCGTGGGTCACCACCATCATGGTCATGCCATCCTGCGCCAGCCCCACCATCACGTCGAGCACTTCGTTGATCATCTCCGGGTCGAGCGCGGAAGTGGGCTCGTCGAACAGCATGGCGACCGGGTCCATCGCCAGCGCGCGCGCGATCGCCACCCGCTGCTGCTGGCCGCCCGACAGTTGATTGGGAAATTTGTCCTGCTGGCCCAGCAGCCCGACCCGATCCAGGTACTTCAAACCGTTGACGGTGGCCTCCTCCTCGCTGCGTTTCAGCACCTTGATTTGCGCCAAAGTCAAATTCTGCCGCACGCTGAGGTGGGGAAATAGTTCAAAATTCTGGAACACCATGCCGATGCGGGCGCGCAGGGCCGACAAATTGGTGGCGGGGTCGCCGAGCGCCACGCCGTCGACGCGGATCTCTCCCTGTTGAAACGGCTCGAGCCCGTTGACGGTCTTGATGAGAGTCGATTTGCCCGAGCCGGACGGCCCGCACACCACCACCACATCGCCCTTGGCGACGCGGGTGGAACAGCCATCGAGCACCTGGAAGGCGCCGTACCATTTGCTGACATTATTCAGTTCGATCATCGGGGTGTTGTTCCTGTGTGGGACTGTGCTGAGATGCGGACTTGCTTAGCTTGACAGCTTCTATAATGCTTAGGATACTGCGGAACTTGTCTTTACTGCCAGTTTTGACCTCGTATCGACCCTCTCACAGGAAGCGCCACATGAACAATCGCAACCGCCTGACCATCTACATCCTGATCGGGCTCGCGCTCGGGATCGTGGCCGGCTACATCGTCAACACCAATATGGCGACCCCTGCCAGCTACTCGGACACGATGTCGCTGATCACCACCCTGTTCCTCCGCCTGATCAAGATGATCATCGCGCCGCTGGTGTTTTCCACCCTGGTGGTAGGCATCGCGCGCATGGGCGACTCGCGCGAAGTGGGCCGCATCGGCATCAAGGCGCTGGGCTGGTTCGTGATCGCTTCCGTCATTTCGCTGACCCTCGGCCTGGTGCTGGTCAACCTGTTCCGCCCTGGCGACGCCTTCCATGCGGCCAACGCCATGCCCGCCATCGGCACCTCGTCCGGCATCGTCACCAGCGGCCTGACCCTGAAAGAGTTCATCACCCACCTGGTGCCGACCTCGATCGCCGACGGCATGGCCAAAAACGAGATCCTGCAGATCGTGATTTTCTCGGTGTTCTTCGGTACCGCGGCCGCCGCCGTCGGCGAGCGCGCCAAGCCGCTGATCGACGCCATCGACGGCGTCGCCCACATCATGCTCAAGGTGACGGGCTACGTGATGAACTTCGCGCCGTACGCCGTGTTCGCCGCCGTCTCCGGCATCGTCGCCAAGAGCGGCCTGGGTGTTCTCAAAACCTACGGCATCTTCATGGGCGAGTTTTACTTCGGTATCGTGCTGCTGTGGCTCGTGCTGACCGCGATCGGCTTCCTGTTCCTGGGCCCGCGCGTGATCCGCCTGCTGGCCGAGCTGCGCGAACCGACCCTGCTGGCATTCTCCACCGCCTCGTCCGAAGCCGCCTTCCCGAAAACCCTGGAAGGCCTGGAGCGCTTCGGCGTCAAGAACCGCATCGCCGCCTTCGTGCTGCCGATCGGTTACTCGTTCAACCTCGACGGCTCAATGATGTACTGCACCTTCGCCACCGTCTTCATCGCCCAGGCCTACGGCATCGAGATGTCGCTGGGTTCGCAGATCACCATGATGCTGGTGCTGATGCTCACTTCGAAAGGCATGGCCGGCGTGCCGCGCGCTTCTCTCGTCGTCATCGCCGCCACCCTGGCCCAGTTCAACATCCCGGAAGCGGGTCTGCTGCTGCTGCTGGGGATCGACCATTTCCTCGACATGGCCCGTTCCGCCACCAACGTCATCGGCAACGGCATCGCCACCGCCGTCGTGGCGAAGTGGGAGGGAGAGTTGGCGCAGCCGGTCAACAACAAGGACATGGCGGCCGCGCCGCTGGTCTGATCGCTTGTCGATATATTTAAACGAAGGCTTTCCAGCGATGGAAAGCCTTTTTTGATTCCGCATTAATTTCAAAATGGAGTACGCATGTTCCAACCAAAACGCCGTCTGATGCTCGCCGTGGGCGCTTCCCTGTTGTTCGCCGGTGCCGGCGTCCACGCCGAAGGTCCTGCCCCTCGTTTGGCCAATGTCGTCATCCTGGCCACCGGCGGCACCATCGCCGGCACCGGCGCCAGCTCGACCACCACGGTCGGCTACACCGCCGCCACCGTCGGCGTGCAGAGTTTGATCAAGGCCGTGCCGGAGCTGGCCAAGGTGGCGAACGTCACCGGCGAACAGGTGTTCCAGATCGCCAGCGAGAACATGAGCAATGAACACTGGCTGACCCTGGCCAAGCGCGTCAACGCCCTGCTGGCCCAGCCGAACGTGGACGGCATCGTCATCACCCACGGCACCGATACCCTGGAAGAGACGGCCTACTTTCTCGACCTGGTGGTAAAAAGCCGCAAGCCCGTCGTGCTGGTCGGCGCCATGCGCCCGTCCACCGCGCTGTCGGCCGACGGCCCGATCAATCTGTATAACTCGGTGCTGCTGGCGGCCAGTCCCGAAGCGGTCGGCAAAGGCGTGCTGGTGGCGATGAACGACCAGATCCAGGCCGCGCGCGACGTCACCAAGACCAATACCTCGACATTGGATTCCTTCCGTACGCCGGAACTGGGCATGCTGGGCTATATCCAGGGCAGCAAACCGTTCTTTTATCGCCAGTCGACCCGCAAGCACACGGTCGACACCGAGTTCGATGTGTCGAACTTGAGCAGTCTGCCGATGGTGGAAATCGTCTACGGTTACGCCAACGTCGGCCCGGTCGCTGTCGACGCCTTTGTCGCCGCCGGCGCCAAGGGCATCATTCACGCGGGAGTCGGCGACGGCAGCCTTGCCTCGAAAGTGGTGCCGGCCCTGAAGGCGGCCCGCCAGAAGGGCGCGATCATCGTGCGCGCCAGCCGCGTGGGACAAGGCATTTTGGCGCGTAACGGCGAAGCCAACGACGATGAGCTGGACTTCGTTGCGGCCGACACCCTCAATCCGCAAAAGGCGAGAATCCTGCTGATGCTGGCCTTGACCAAGACGACCAGCACCAAAGAAATCCAGCGGATGTTCTACACCTACTGATCTTCCAGCAGTTCCACCGGCGAGGCCAGCGCCTCGTCTTGCCTGGCCTGCTGGCGTTCCCACATCTGCGCATACAAACCGTTCAGCGCCAGCAGGGACTGGTGGGTGCCCCGCTCGACGATACGGCCGTGGTCGAGCACCAGGATTTGCTGGGCGTCGGCCACCGTCGACAGGCGGTGCGCGATCACCAGGGTCGTGCGGTTCTTGGCGATCTCCTTCAGCTGGGCCTGGATCTCCTGTTCGGCGCGCGAGTCGAGTGCCGATGTCGCCTCGTCGAAAATCAGGATGGCCGGATCTTTCAATAAAGTGCGGGCGATCGCCACCCGCTGCTTTTCCCCACCCGACAGTTTGAGACCCCGTTCGCCGACCATGGTGGCGTAACCATCCGGCAGGCTGTCGATGAAATCGTGGATCGATGCTGCCCGCGCGGCGGCGATGATATCGGCCTTGCTGGCGCCCGGTTTGCCGTAGGCGATGTTGTATTCGATGGTGTCGTTGAACAGCACCGTATCCTGCGGCACGATGCCGATGGCCGCGCGCAGCGACTCTTGGGTGACGTGGCGGATATCCTGGCCGTCGATGGTGATGGCGCCCGCGTTGACATCGTAAAAGCGAAACAGCAGGCGCGACATGGTCGACTTGCCGGAACCGCTGTGGCCGACCACGGCCGTCGTCGTACCGGCCGGAATACTAAAATCGACATCGAACAGGATCTGGCGTTTCGATTCGTAGCTGAACTCGACGTGGCGAAATTCGACCTTGGCGCCATGCGTGACGAGCGCGGTAGCGCCTTCGCTGTCGGCCACTTCGCGGTTCTGGTCGAGCAGGGCAAACAGCCTTTCCATGTCGGCCAGGCTTTGCTTGATTTCGCGGTAGATCACGCCGAGGAAATTGAGCGGGATGTACAGCTGGATCATGAAGGAATTCACCAGCACCAGGTCGCCCAGGCTCATCGTCCCGTCGATGACGCCGACGGTAGCGCGCCACAAAATCAGGGTGACGGCGGTGGCGATGATCAGCGACTGGCCCGTGTTCAGCACCGACAAAGAAGTCTGCGATTTGACGGCGGCGTTTTCGAAACTCTGCAGGCCTTCGTCGTAACGGGCCGCTTCGTATCGCTCGTTGCCGAAATATTTGACGGTCTCGTAATTGATCAGCGAGTCGATGGCCTTGGTGTTGGCCTTCGAATCGAGGTCGTTCATCGTGCGCCGGAAATGCGTTCGCCAGTTGGTCACCATCACAGTAAAAGTGATGTAGGTGACCAGGGCGACGGCGGTGATGATGCTGAACCAGCGGTCGTATTTGACGACAAGGTACGACAGCACCAGGGTGATCTCGACCAGGGTCGGCAAAATATTAAACAGGGTGTAGGAAATCAAGGACGACACGCCGCGCGTGCCCCGCTCGATATCGCGCGTCATGCCGCCGGTCTGGCGGTTCAAGTGAAAGCGCAGCGACAGATTGTGCAGGTGGCGGAACACTTGCAGGGCGATGGTGCGCACGGCCCGCTGCGTCACCCGGGCGAACAGAAATTCGCGCAGTTCGGTGAACACCGTGGTCGACAGGCGAAGGGCGCCGTAGGCCACCAGCACCCCCAGCGGCAGCACCATCAGCGCCTTCGGGTTCGACGGCGAAATCGTCAGCGCATCGATCAGGTGTTTCATGACGACGGGGATGCCGACGTTGGCGACCTTGGCGCCGATCAGGCAGCCGAGGGCGGCCAGCACGCGCCATTTATAGACCCAGAGGTAGGGTAACAAGGTCTGGATGGTGGACCAGTCGCTGCGGGCGGGCGCGGCGGGGCTGGCGGGAGGGGCGGACGAAGGTGGGGAGCGGCGCATGGCAGAGCTTTGGCTTTTGTGGTTCAATTCGGGTCGATTGTAGCCCTTTCACGGAAATTCACGATGACCACGCCAGAAACCACAACGCCAGCCGCCACGACCGGCCTCCCCGTCGGCAAGATGCCCCAGCTGCGCGTGATGCCGGCGCCGCCCGATGCCAATGTCTACGGCGACGTGTTCGGCGGCTGGATCATGGCCCAGGTCGACATCGCCGGCTCGCTGCCGGCCACCCGCCGCGCCAACGGCCGCGTCGCCACCATCGCCGTCAACTCGTTCCTGTTCAAGCAGCCCGTGTTCGTCGGCGATCTTTTATCGTTCTACGCCGATATCGTCAAGGTCGGCACCACCTCCATCACGGTGTACGTCGAGGTGTACGCCGAGCGCAACCGCCTGCAGGCCGACATCGTCAAGGTGACCGAGGCCACCCTCACCTACGTCGCCACCGGCGCCGACCGCAAACCGCGCGCGCTGCCGCCGCTGGAATCGCTGATCACGCCGCAGCAGCCATGAACCACCAGCGCCGCATCGTTTTGTTGAATGCGGCGCAACTGGCTGCATACGCGGCCTTCGGCGCCACCGGCTGCGCGCGCGCCGCCGATACCGCTTATCCCTTCAGCCTGGGCGTGGCCTCCGGTTCGCCCCTGCCCGACGCGGTCATCCTGTGGACCCGCATCCTGGCCGACCCCTTACATGTTGCCGCCACCGCGCCCATCGCCTATGCGGTGCGCTGGGAAGTGGCCGAGGACGAAGCGTTCAAAGTGATCGCCGCGCGCGGCAGCGCCAGCGCCATCCCCGCCCTTGCCCACAGCGTGCACGTCGATGTCACCGGTCTCAAACCGGGGCGCTGGTACTGGTACCGCTTCATGCTGGGCGACGCCGTCAGCCCGGTAGGCCGCACCCGCACGGCGCCCGCTCCCGGCGATATGCCGAACTTGCTGAAACTGGCCGTGGCGTCCTGCCAGCACTGGGAGTTCGGCAGCTACGCCGCCCACCGCCACATCGCCGCCGCCGCGCCCGACCTGGTGGCCTTCGTCGGCGACTATATCTATGAGTGGGGCCCCTACCGCCTGGATCATCCCGCCAAAGCGCAGCGGACCAACGAGTCGTTCAATTTGGCCGATTACCGCGCCCGCTACGCCCAGTATAAAAGCGACCGCGATCTGCAGGCGGCGCACCAGGCGGCGCCATGGATCGTCACCTGGGACGATCACGAAGTGGAAAACGATTACACGGGAGAAGTCGATGTGCCAGGCAGCCCGGATTTCGCGGCGCGCCGCGCAGCCGCCTACCAGGCATTTTACGAACACATGCCGATCCGCCTGCCGCCGGCCAGCGATTATGCAAGATTTCGCATATTTCAGCGTTATGACTGGGGCCGGCTGGCGCGCTTTCACGTACTCGACGACCGCCAGTACCGCGCTCCGCACGCCTGCGGCGTCAGCTCGGCATCGCGGCGCGATTGCGCGGCGCTGAACGACCCGGCGCGGCCGATGCTGGGCGGCGAACAGGAAGCGTGGCTGGAACAGGGCATGCGCAGCTCGACCGCGCGCTGGAACATCCTCGCCCAGCAGACCTTGATGGCGCAATCGAGCCAGGTAAAAATCGTCAAACCCGATGACGGCCGCTTCTGGACCGATGGCTGGGATGGCTATCCGGCCGCGCGCCGCCGCCTGTTCGACATTTTAGATAGAACCCGGGCGGCCAATCCCGTCGTGGTGTCGGGCGACGTCCACAGCTTTTTCGCTTGCGAACTGCGGCGCGATTTCGACAAGCCGGTGTCGAATGCGAATCCGGTATTGGCGGCGGAATTCTGCGGCACCTCGATCACTTCCTCGAGCCGCCCGCAGGAGCGCACGCAGAAGATGGTCGACCTCAATCCGCACATGCAGTATGGCCGCAGCGACCGCCGCGGGTTTATCTTGATGGCGGTGACGCCGGGGGCGGTGAATACCAGTTTCATCGGCCTCGACGACGTCCACAATGCCGCCAGCGGAATCTCGACACTGGCGAATTTCGGCGTGACGGCGGGCAGCGCCCGCGTCAACCACCTTTGAATCAGGCCGCGGCAGGCGCCGGCGCCGTCTCGCGCAGTTCTCTCTTAAGGATTTTCCCGACCGGGGTTTTCGGCAGGTCGTTGCGGAACTCGACGAATCGCGGGCGCTTGTAGCCGGTCAGCTGCTCGTGGCAGTAGGCCAGCACCTGCTCTTTGGTCAGGGATGGATCTTTTTTGACGATGAACAGCTTGACGGCCTCTCCCGAATTCGCATCGGGCACGCCGATACACGCCACTTCCAGCACTTCCGGCATCATCGACACCACCGCCTCGACTTCGTTCGGATACACATTGAAACCGGACACCAGGATCATGTCCTTCTTGCGGTCGACGATGCGGGTGCTGCCGTTCTGCTCCATGATGCCGATGTCGCCAGTGCGGAAAAAGCCGTCCGAGGTCATCGACTTCATGGTTTCGTCAGGGCGGTTCCAGTAGCCTGCCATCACCTGCGGGCCGCGAATGGAAATCTCGCCCCGCTCGCCCAGCGCCACTTCATAGCCGGCGTCGTCCAGAATACGCACTTCGGTGGATGGCAGCGGCAGCCCGATGGTGCCCGTAAAGCGGGTGATGTCGCAGCGGTTGGCGGTGGCCACCGGCGAAGTCTCCGACAAGCCATATCCCTCGACGATCGGCGTGCCCGTCACTTTCAGCCATTTGTCGGCCACCGCCTGCTGCACCGCCATGCCGCCGCCGTTGCAGACGCGGTAGCTGGAAAAATCGAGTTTGGCGAAGTCCGGGTTGTTCAACAAGCCGTTGTACAGCGTGTTCACCGCCGGGAAGATATTGATGCGGTACTTGCCCAGCTCTTTGACGAAACCGGCCATGTCGCGCGGGTTCGGAATCAGGACGTTCATGCCGCCCAGGCGAATCGCCATCAGCGCGCAGACCGTCAAGGCATAGATGTGATACAAGGGCAGCGCGCAAACGAATTGCAGCTGCTCGCCGGCCGGCAGGGTCGACAGGGTCGGCTTCAACCAGGCCTCGTTCTGCAGCACGTTGGCGATCACGTTCCGGTGCAGCAGCACGGCGCCTTTCGACACGCCGGTGGTGCCGCCCGTGTACTGCAGGAAGGCGATGTCGTCGTGCTTGATGGTCACCGGCGAAAATGTCTGGCGGCTGCCTTCGCGGATCACGCGGTTGAACGGCACCGCGCCCGGCAGGGAAAAGGCCGGCACCAGTTTTTTGACTTTGCGGACCACCAGGTTGACGATGGCGCCCTTGACGGTGCCGAGCAAATCGCCCATGGTGGCGAGGATGACGTGCTTGATGGGCGTGCGGGCGACGACTTGTTCGACGGTGGTGGCGAAATTCTCCAGCACGACGATGGCTTCGGCGCCGGAGTCGATCAGCTGGTGCTCCAGTTCGCGCGGCGTGTACAGCGGGTTGACGTTGACGATGACGTAGCCGGCGCGCAGGGCGGCGGCCATCGCCACCGGATACTGCAGCACGTTCGGCATCATCAGCGCCACGCGCGCGCCCTGCTTCAAACCCTTCGATTGCAGCCAGGCCGCCATCTTGCGCGACATGACATCGAGTTCGGCGTAGGTGATCGACTTGTCCATGCAGGCGAAGGCTTTGCTGGACGCGTGGCGCACGAAGGCGTCGTCCAGCAAATGGGTCAGCGACTGGTATTGGGTCCAGTCGATTTCCGCCGGAACGCCGCTCTGATACGATTTAAGCCAAAACTTGTCCATCCACGCCTCGTCTACTCAATACTAATAAAATAAAAAACGCCCGGCGGCCGGGCGTTGCGGTGGCAGGACCCGCGGGCCCACCTGCCGTATTCATCATGCCGCCTGCTTGTTCGCTTCCGCAGGCTTCTCGTCGCGCAGCACGCGGCGCAGGATTTTGCCGACATTGGTCTTCGGCAGATCGTCGCGGAACTCGATGTACTTCGGCTTCTTGTAGCCGGTCAGCTGCTCCTTGCAGTAGTCCATCAACTGCTCTTTCGTCAGCGCCGGATCCTTGCGCACCACGAACACTTTGACGGCTTCGCCCGAGTATTCATCCGGCACGCCGATCACGGCGCATTCGAGCACGCCGGGGTGCGCCATGATGACGCCTTCCAGTTCGTTCGGGTAGACATTGAAACCGGAGACCAGGATCATGTCCTTCTTGCGGTCGACGATTTTCACGGCACCGCTGGCATCCATCACACCGACGTCGCCGGATTTGAAGAAGCCGTCCGGCGTCATCACCTTGGCCGTTTCGTCGGGGCGGTTCCAGTAGCCGGCCATCACCTGCGGGCCGCGGATGGCGATTTCGCCCCGTTCTCCCAGCGCCACCGGCTGGCCGTCATCGTCGAGAATGGCGATGTCGGTCGACGGCACCGGCAAGCCGATGGTGCCCGAAAAACCGTTCATATTGGCGGGATTGCAGGTCGCCACCGGCGAGGTTTCGGACAGGCCGTAACCCTCGATGATGGAGACGCCGGTGATGGCTTTCCACTTGTCGTTGACCACCTGCTGCACCGCCATGCCGCCGCCGTTGGCGATCTTCAGACCGGAGAAATCGACGGCGCCGAAGTCGGGATGGTTGACCAGCGCGTTGTACAGCGTGTTCACCGCCGGCAGCATGTTGACCTTGTACTTGCGCAGCTCCTTCACAAAACCGCCGATGTCGCGCGGGTTCGGAATCAGGAGGTTCAGGGCGCCGACCCGCATGCCCCACATGGCGCAGCAGGTCAGCGCGAAGATGTGGTACAGCGGCAGGGCGCAGACGATGGTGATCTGTTCGCCGCCGGCGCCGGTTTGCGTATCGCCCAGCACCGGCATCGACCAGGCTTCCGATTGCAGCAGGTTGGCGATGACGTTGCGGTGCGTGAGCGTGGCGCCTTTCGACACGCCGGTGGTGCCACCCGTGTACTGCAAAAAGGCGATGTCCTGCGGCGTGGTGTCGACGGCCGCGAATTGCATCTTGCCGCCCTGCGACAGCATGTCCTTGAACCTGACGGCGTTCGGCAGGGTGTACTCGGGCACCATCTTCTTGACGTTGCGGACCACGAAATTGACGATGACGCCCTTGGCGCCGCCCAGCATTTCGCCCATGGTGGCGACCACGATGTGCTTGACCTGGGTGCGCGGCAGCACCTGCTGCAGGGTGTGCGCGAAGTTTTCGAGCACGATGATCGCTTCGCAGCCGGCGTCGGTCAGCTGGTGTTCGAGTTCGCGTGGCGTATACAAGGGGTTGACGTTGACGACGGTGTAGCCGGCACGCAGGATGGCGGCGATGGCCACCGGGTACTGCAGCACATTGGGCATCATGATGGCCACGCGCGCGCCCTTTTTCATGCCGCGGCTTTGCAGCCAGGCGGCGGCGCGGCGCGAATACTGGTCGACCTCCGCATACGTGAGGAACTTGTCCATGCAAACGTAGGCGTTGCGATCCGCGTATTTGACGAAGGACTCGTCGAGCAGCTGGACCAGCGAGCGGTACTGGTCAGGATCGATCTCCGCCGGTACGCCAGGGGGATAAGACTTCAGCCAAATTTTGTCCATCGCGATGCCTTTGTCTCGTAATTATCGTTATTTGCGCCGTCGAGGGCGCAATCTTATAAAGGTGCTCCCATGAGATGCTATCGGGCAGTGGCGTGGATGGCAAGGTTTTTTGTCTGGATTCGAAGGAGCGCTCTAACGGGGAGAAACGACTACTCGTCCTGGGTGCTCGACGGGCTGGCGATGCCGCCCAAGGCGATCAGGCGGCGATGGCGTTCCGGCTTGTCGAGCGCGGCCAGCTTGCGCGCGGCCGCGTAATAAGCAGGAAAACTGCCTTCCTTCTTGAGCAGGTTTCTAAACGCCGGCACGAAGTCGCTGTAGGTGGCCACCGCCGCCAGGTGGGCGTTCGACAGCGGCTCGGCGAAGAAGCGGTCGTAGCCCGCATAGCCGCCCCACTGCACTTTCAATTGTGCGTAGTCGCTCTGCAGCTGCGCGAACAGTCGCTTTTTCTCCGCCAGCTTGACGGTGTCGCTGGCGGTCGATTTGTAGTTGGCCTCGAGCGCGCGGCGGCAGGCCAGCAGCAGCTTGAGAAAATCCTGGCGCCGCGCCGTATATTTCGCGTAGTTGTCGCGCATGGTCTGGTTGCCGAAGTGCTCCAGCCACTGCTCGACGCCGGCTTCCTCGACCGCGCTGGCGAAGGACTCGTTGAACTGCGAATCGCCGGCGACATACACCACCTGGTGCGACAGCTCGTGAAAGATCAAGCGCGCCAGCTCGGCGTCGGGATAATTGATGAAGGTAGAGATCAGCGGATCGTTGAAATAGCCCAGCGTCGAATAGGCGGAGACGCCGCCCACCTGCACGTCGTAGCCGGCGTCGCGCAGCTCTTTCGCATAGGCAGTTGCATCGGCCTTGCCATAGTATCCGCGGTAGTTGACGCAGCCGGCCACCGGGAAGCACCACTGGATCGGTTTCAAGGACAGCGCCGGCGTGGCGACCACGTTCCACACCACGTAGGGCCGGGACAGGGCCGTGTAGTTGCGGTAGCTCTTGTTGTCGGGAAGGGCCAGGCTGGCCACCGCGTAAGCGCGGATCTGGCGGGCGGTGGCCAGCCGGGTTTTCAGTTGGGGCGTGGTGCCGGGATCGGCGATCACTTCGTCGATGGGGCGCGAATCGACCAGCAGGGAGATTTGGCCTTCCGCCGCTTGGGTGTAATAGCCCAGCGTGGAACAGCCGGCCAGCCCGGCGGCCACCGCCGCGGCCAACAATCCCAGGCGCCAGCTCAGTTTCATGATGGCGCCTTTTCCACTTCCACCAGGGTGTCGTAGAAGGTCGGTGCGCGGCCCATGTCGGTCAGTCGCTGGCTGGTCACTTCGTTGGCGTTCTTGCCGTCGCTGGATAACTTTTTCCACCAGATCGACAGGCCCACCACCAGGCCCTGCCTCGCCTTCTCGGTGATTCGAGCCTTGGCGACGAAGGAGCCGCGGTCATTGAAAATGCGCGCCATGTCGCCGTGATGGATGCCGCGTGCGTCGGCATCGCTAGGGTGCATGTCGAGATAGGGCTCGCCGTCGACGCCGCGCAGGCTCTTGACGTTGACGAAGGTCGAGTTCAGAAAATTGCGTGCCGGCGGAGAGATCATCGCCAGCGGAAACCGTTTAGCCAGTTCCGGGTTCGAGGCCGCCGACTCGTAAGGCGCGATGTAAGCCGGCACGGGATCGAGGCCGTCGGCCAGCATGCTTGCCGAATAAAACTCGCACTTGCCGGACGGCGTAAAAAAGCCGCCGTCGGCGAACGGCGCGTCCGGCATTGTTAACTTTTGCCAGCCCGTGCGTTTCAGGGAATCCCAGTCGAAGTGGATGGCACGCGGGTGCGTTTTATCGAAGGCTTTCGACGCCAGCTGCTCGTCGGTCTCCGTAAAGCAGGCATCCTCAAAACCCATGCGCGCGGCCAGCATCCTGAAAATTTCCGTGTTCGGCTTGGCTTCGCCCATCGGAGAAATAGCCGCGTTATTCGCCATCATGTACAGGTGGCCGTAAGCCAGGTGGGCGTCGACGTGCTCCAGCTGCGTGGTGGCCGGCAGCAGGATATCGGCGTAATCGGCGCTGTCGGTTTGAAAATGTTCGAGTACGACGGTGAACAGGTCCTCGCGTTGAAAACCCTGCATGACCCTGGCCGAATCGGGCGCGATGGCCAGCGGGTTGGCGTTGTAGACGATCACCGCCTCGATCTTCGGGCCGAATTCGGCGGACGCTTCGCGCAGTAAATCGTCGCCGATGGTCGTCATGTTGATGGTGCGGCCGGCGGCCTTCTTGAGATCGGGGCGCTGCAGTGCCACCCGGTCGGCCGGGAAGGCGCCCGAGGTCGACAGCTGCACGCCCCCGGCCGCATGGCGCCAGGCACCGACCAGCGCCGGCAGGCAGGCGATGTTGCGCACGGCCATACCACCGCCGGCCACCCGCTGCACGCCGTAGTTGACGCGGATCGCCACCGGCTCGCCGCGCCGCGCCGCCTGGCCATAATCGCGCGCCAAGCCGATCACCTCGTTCGAATCGAGGCCGCAGATGGCGGCCGTGTGCGCCGGCGTCCATTCGAGCACCCGTGCTTTGAGTTCCTCGAAACCGAGGGTGTGCTGGGCAACGTAATCGTTATCGAGCAGATTCTCGGCGATCAGCACGTGCATGATGCCCAGCGCGAGCGCGGCGTCGGTACCGGGCAGCAGCGCCACATGCTGATGGCATTTTTCGGCCGTCAGCGAGCGGTAGGGATCGATGGCGATCAGCTTGGCGCCCCGTCGCTTGGCTTCCTGCGCGCGGGTCCAGAAGTGCAGGTTCGAGGCGATCGGATTGCCGCCCCAGATGATGATCACTTTCGCATCCTGGAATTGCTCGATGTCGGTACCCATGGAGGCGCCGATGGTGTACTTGTAGCCGGTGGCGCCGGCCATGGCGCAGATGGTGCGGTCGAGGTTGGAAGCGCCGATCCGGTTGAAAAAGCGCGCCGACATCGACTCGCCCTGGACCAGGCCCATGGTGCCGGCATAACTGTAGGGCAGGATTGCT
>JACXTT010003655.1_pt1 | contig 23480 bp, 17 predicted proteins | sample 9270951 | NCBI WGS metagenome assembly JACXTT01 (sample SAMN15532306, study PRJNA645909) | rock metagenome | isolation source: weathered quartz diorite | place: Puerto Rico | collected 2017-06-21
ACACCATTGGGCACGCGATCGAGCCGGCGGGCGATTACCATATGTTTCTCCACGGCGAAGCAATTAGTCTTGGAATGGTTGCCGCGTCGGCCATTTCAGTGAAGAAAGCAGGTCTGGCAACAGAGCAGCGCGACTCGATCGCCGGTCTTCTGGAGAAGTTCGAACTGCCCACGCGCTTGCCGGTTGGTTTTCCGCGCGAGAAAATTTTCGACACGGTCAAGTTCGATAAGAAATTCGAGCGCGGAAATATTCGTTTCGTGGTTACGCCAAAAATCGGCGCAGCGCGATTGTCGAGCGACGTAACAATGGAAGATATTCGCGAAGCGGTGGAGATGTTGTAGCCGCGATCGGTGATTGCGGGGGCGGAGTCAGCGACCGCGGCTACAGCCGCGCGCGCTGCGATAATAATCAGCCAAACCGTCGGTTATGCTATCGGCGTATTCGCGAAAAATGCTGTTTCGCTCGATGCCGTTCACATCGCGGGTGCCTTCGTAATCGCCGGCCTGGATGCGGGCAAACGCGTCTTTACTGTTCATGACATACGGCTCGCAGTAAACGACTGGACAACGATACAAACGTGTGGCGAGCAAGTTTCGCGCGTAAACATAACCTGTGGACCCGACTTTGGTTGTCGTGTGCGTAGTCGTATATTCGTATGGTGGAAGCCCCGTTGCTTTAGCCATTGTGGTGGCCACGGCGTCGGCCAGTGGCAATTCTTCATCAAACGCCCGGCTTAAAAGCCTTCGCACCATCTCAAAGCGCTCATCGTCGAGCTCGAGCTCCGATTCGAGATACGAGCCGTTCACCAGCAGATGAAGGTGATTGTTGTCGATTAATGTGGGATTCGCCGGATCGCCCCAGCCTTCCGCATTGAAATGCAAACAGAGAACGAGGTCGGGGTGTAGCTTTGTATTCACAAGGACCGCGCGTCGCCGGATTTCGCTGTAGCGATAAAACAAAATCTGGCTTTGCCACTGAATCGTCTGCTCTTTCTCCGGATCGTTTGGATCGAGAATCTCACTACTCATGCGCGGCAGGGGGACACCGTTTTTTATCAAAATTTTTCGGGCGAGCTCTTTAAAATCGGACGGCCGCTTCAGTGTGATGGGTTGGGTAGTGCTGCGAATAAAGAAAACCTTCGCGCCGAGTTCTCTCAATCGTGGCGCCAGCAGGCGGGCGACGCGCAAGGTTAAATCGCCCTCGGTCACTGGCTTCGTGTCGTGGACTTGAAACCAGCGTTCTTCCATCTTCGCCCATTTTCCACCGAGATGACCGGGATCGAGCGCAATGCGTAAACCGGAAAGTGGACCCTTTCCGGATGGTAATGATTTTGCAGGACGCCAGAGTCGGGGAACCGCTTTCGCAGAACCTTGATCAGTCCCGAAACGCAGCGTGAGCCAGGTGTTGGCGGCTCGATTTTTTAGAATGGCGGCCGAGTCGTCATCGATTTTGAGCAAATCCGGTGAGATTCCGTGCGTGCAGTAAACGTCATTGATGAGATGCGCAAAATCATCGTGCGTAATAGTCTGCTGATATTTTTCCAACACTTCCCACCGAGGACGTGAACCAAGAATTCCGAGATTGTCCGTCGGCGGCTGGGAAGCCGCCGGCCCTTGGGCCGCAGCGCGGACGAGCGGCAGAAGCGAGAGCAGAAGGAATGACGAATGATGAATGAGGGAATGACGAATTGATGACAAATGAATGACTAAACTTGACGTCGCGGCGAGATCGCCCGGCAACTTTTTGTCATTCGGGCTTCGCCGCGTATAAGGCGCGCGGAATCTGCAAACAGCCCCCATATTTACGCGGCTTCGGAATTCATTCGTCATTCGAGCTTCGTCATTGCCCCTTGATTGTCATTAATTCGTCATTCGTCATTATTTCGTATCGACGTTTTGAACCGCTTCAATACGATTTGTTCAGTGCTAACGATACTTTTTCTGGGCGACGTCGTTGGCGAGCCTGGCCGCCGCGCGGTAATCGCGCGGTTGCCCGAGCTCAAGCTGGAACATGGGATTGATTTCACGATTGTGAACGGGGAAAACGCAGCGGGCGGCCGAGGGATCACTGGGAAAATCACGATCGATCTCCTGCGTGCTGGAGTCTCAGTTGTGACGAGCGGCGACCACATTTGGGACCAGAAGGATATTCTTTCGTTTATCAATACCGAGCCGCGGTTGCTGCGCCCGGTGAACTACCCAGGAGGCGCGCCCGGAAGCGGCTCCATTGTCCTAGAGACACCAAAGGCGAAGGTGGGTGTAATCAACGTCCAGTGCCGCACTTTCATGCAACCGATCCTGGAAAATCCGTTTCATGCGGTAGAATCAGCGGTCACCAAAATGCGCGAAGAAACCCCCAATATTGTGGTTGACGTTCACGGGGAAACAACGAGCGAGAAAATTGCGCTGGGACGGTTCCTCGATGGAAAAGTTTCAGCCGTGATCGGTACGCATACTCATGTGCAAACCGCCGACGAGCAAATCTTCCCGGGCGGAACGGCTTTCCTGTGCGATGCGGGTATGTGCGGGCCAACGGAATCGATTCTCGGGCGGTCAATCGAGCCAATCATGAATCGGTTCATTTCAAACATGCCAGCGCTGTTTCCGGTGGCGGCAGGGAGCGTTCGCCTGCGCGGAGCTTTGTTGGAAATCGACCAGACAACCGGCCGGGCCCTGCGCATCATGCGAATCGATGAACCCGGGCCGAGCCAGCCTGTGCCCGAACCCGAACTAAAGATCGACATTGACCAGGCGCATTCTGTAGAAGAAACGTGACTCGAGAAGGATTTTCCGTTCAACTATTCCCGTTGGAAATGCGAATTATTTACTGAAACCATCGTCGAATTACCCTGTATATGAAAAAAATTCATTTGTTTTGCCTGGCAGGTGCGCTGTTCGCGATCTTCCCAGTCGTAAGCGACGCGCAAGGAAACCGTGAGTCGGCCAAGCTGAGCCGAGAGGGAACAGAGGCGCTAAAAAAGAGGGACTGGGATAAAGCGGTCGATTTATTCCGTAAAGCGGCAGAGCTCGATCACAGGAATGTGCCGAGCCTTTCGGCCGCGCTTCAGCAACGGGCTACCGCCTACCAGAATCAGAAGCCGCCGCAGTACCTAAAGGCGATCGACGATTTTTCTGAAGCGATCGAAATATCGCCGGATGATCCCGCCATTTACGAGCGGCGCGCTTACACTGAGATGAAGCTGGGCGATTACGATCGCGCGCTCGCCGATTATTCGGAACTGATTACGCGGAAACCAAACGAGGTGCGTTACCTTCTATATCGTAGCTACATTTACGAAGTGAAGGGCGATGTGGCCAATTGCATCGCTGATTGTGACAAGGTGCTCCAGATGCACCGCGATAACGCCGAGGCGAAAGCGCGCAAGCAGCGAATGCTAACCTTGCAAGCCCAACAAAGCCCGGCCGGTCCGATAACACCCCCGCCACAAGCAGCTCCGCCCAAAAAACCGTAGCGCCGCCCTGGCTTTTTTGAAAAGGCTCGCGTCGAACTTCGCCAAGAGTCAGGCGAGGACGCCTGCCGCCACAGGGCAAGCCTTACCTTGGTGTACCTGCCGTTGGGATCGCCAGCAGAACTTACGATTTGCTGCCGTTTTGCGATTCGATCTTTGCCTCGGTTTTGGGCGGCGGCGCAAATCGCCTTTTGCGTTTGTTCGCGGGTAACGGGGTCAGGGTCATGGTGACGTTGCGTCCGGTAATCTTAGGTTCCATTTCGACCTGCGACATTCCGGAAAGATCCTCACGCACCTTTTCCATGAGCTGCATGCCGAATTCCTGATGGGCCATCTCGCGGCCACGAAATTGCAATTGCACGCGCACTTTATTTCCGCGCTCCAAGAATTCCTCGCCGTGGCGGATCTTGGTCAGGTAATCATGTTCATCGATGTTTACCCGGAACTTGATCTCCTTCAGCCGTGACCCCGTCGGTTTCTTGTCCTTGTCGTGCTTGGAAAGATCGTAACGAAACTTTCCAAGAGAGACGATTTTACAGACTGGTGGACTCGCTGTCGGGGCCACCTCAACCAGGTCGAGTCCGCGGTTTTGAGCTTCACGCAAGGCGTCGGACAATTTAAGGACGCCTAGCTGCTGACCGGTCGAACCCAGTATAACCCGGACTTCACGGGCGCGAATCCGACCGTTTACACGAAATTGTGGTTGCAGATTAAGTTGATCTCCTGGCCAGCGAAACGGGAGTGCGCCGTATCGCCGTGATTTCACTCATCGCAGTTCCCCAGTGTTGCTTTCGCAAACGCTGGCGCACTCGGCCTCGCCGCAGCTGCGATTACCGACGGCGACGGACCCGCATTAATCATCGCAGGTCGAGGTGAAGTTGTAGGACAACATTGTCGCTCTGGCAAGATGAATCTGGCTATTGATGCTGTCTTTAAGAGCAGGTGGCGCGCCGAAAAATTATGCATTCAGATCAAGCACAGCCGAGCGCACTTGCGCGCCGGGGCGCTTCTTTGTTTCGCGAAAGCAGTCCGTGCGAAATTCTGGTAATCGCAATTGCGAGATTAATCGGGATCAGCTCTCAGGTGGCGCGCCAAAATGAGCAGCAAACGAGGTATAGGCTTCGGCATCATCGAGCATTGCCTCCAGCGCAGAAGTGAGTGGCGCCAACCTGGCAAACCCGGAGAACACTGCGCGATCTCCGATTTCCGTATCGAACACAAAGGTGGGCCGTTGCGTCACCTGTAACAAATGGAAATCCGCTGTCTCGGCGCGAACGCGTGTCTCGATAAGAGCAGAGTGCGCACGCTCAAGCAATTCCTTCGCATCAAGCTTCGCAGCGCGTGCTGCGATTTCAGAAGCAACCTCCCATTGACCGACCTGTTTTCCCTCACGCAAGCAGGCATAAGCGAGCGCCAGCCGGACCCGATCATCGTCTATTCCGAAATCCCTGGCCGCGACCGCTACGCAATTGGGCGCGAGATATTCGGCCCGAATCGGCTCGTCGTACCAGGCGGTACTCAACATAAAGGGCGAGCACATGATTGTGCCACTGCGACGATAAAACCATTCTTCCTGATTGCGCGAGAGCGGCAACCCTGTTTTATCGAGCAACGCAATTTTCCACTGAAATTCGGCCTTACCCTCGTAACGCTTCTTGAGTTCAGCCCAGGCCGGTTCAGACCAAAAACACCAAGAGGAAATTACATCAAGATAGTAAGTGACGCGGATTCGCATGTTCGAATGTTAAAGAGGTTAAAAGAGTTACAAGGTTAAAAAGGCGATGTAACCATGTAACTCTTGTAACTCCTTATCCCTGACTGTGGATCTGAATCATATTTTTCTTTTCATTGCAGTAATTTCGCCGTTGCTCGTTTTGGCGAGGGCCTGGCGCCCGGGCGGGCCTGCTCGCGGCTGGCTCGTGGCCGCGTCCGTCGTGCTGGCCATAACCGCTATATCCTGGGTCTGGCTGCGGGACCAGGCAGGTTATATCGGCGGGGGCGCATGGTTTGCCTTGCTCTTTATCCCGGCCATTGGTTTACGAAGAGTCGCCGAGCTTTTTGCCCAGCAAAGGTACCGGCCCGCACGCCAACTCGCGACACTTCTGCAAATCGTGCACCCGACCGCGGAATTGCGCCGACAAGTTCAATTACTCTCGGCGCTGGAATCACGTCCTGAATTAGCACGAAGCAGCGCCTGGCAAGGCCAGCTGATGCAAGCTCGAATGCGTCATTTCCAGAATGCGCCAGCGGTCTTGCTTTTCATCGCTCTCAACGTCGCGGTCTTTCTCGTTGAACTGGCCCGAAGCAGTCGCGGTAATCCGGACTTTCTCCACCATCTGGGTGCCCTCGACCCCTGCTCAGTCCTCATTGACCGCGAATATTGGCGGCTGCTCACCGCGCTTTTCCTCCATTACGACGTCATCCATCTTCTCTTTAATCTTTTCGCGCTCTACATCCTCGGTCCAGGCCTTGAAAAAGTGATCGGCACATTTCGATTCAGCCTCTGCTATCTAATTTCCGGCCTTGGATCGACCGCAGGTGTGCTCCTCTTAACCGTCCTGCGTCTGGTTCAACCGGCTGAACTAGTCGGTGCGTCCGGTTGCGTCATGGGAATCGTTGGCGGGTGGGCCGGGTTTTTATTGCGCCATCGGCACTCTCCACAGTCAAAGCAACGATTGCGTAATATTTTGCTCATCGTCGCGATTCAAATCGCCTTTGATCTTTCCACCCCGCAAGTGAGTATGGCCGCTCATGTGTGCGGATTAGTCAGCGGATTTTTTCTTGGCCTCGTGATCGCGCCGCGAACGAGCCCGGTGTAGCTGATACCTATCATGAATCATGACAGCCCATACGGCTGGCGCACAGGCCACGGACCTGTACGCTTACGCCCATCCCAAAAGCGACGCGAGGACGCCCGCACACGGCGGGCAGGCTGCACGCAATCCAAAACCTCTCACGAAACCGGGATTTCGCAGGCAGTGCCTTAGGAGTGCGGGGTGTTTTCGCACCGCTTTTGCACCTCCCGTAGCAACGACCGACCGACGCTTAAATCCAAACTGGATCGTGATCGCGGCGACAATCACTCAATGGGCGGCGAGATTGGCCCGTATTATGCACAGCGGTAAACTCGGGATAATCGGCCAGGGCCGGATATGAGAGAAAATTTGAAAATATGCCGAAAGATCGACATGTTTGTTTAGCTCAACCTGCTGCCCAAAAATTCGTGATTAAATCCTGCTCGCAACCGATCTAATCAGGAGAGCATTGGCGCATGCCTACGTTTCAAATTTATAACGTGATCCCCACGCTCCCGCCGGCGCTGGAGCCGTTGCGCGAGATCACCCTAAACCTTTGGTGGACGTGGGAGCCCTCGGCGCGTCGTCTCTTTCGTCATCTCGATCCCGACTTATGGAACCGGACCAACCATAACCCCGTCCGCATGCTTCAGCTTTCGCGACAGGCGCGCCTGGAAGAAGTCTCGCAGGACAAAGCCTTTTTGCGCGAGCTCAAAGAAGTGCATGACGCTTTCCGAAGTTATTTGACGCGCACAGATACCTACGGAAAAGCCGGCGCTGGAACAGCGATCAAGAAGCCGGTAGCGTATTTTTCAGCTGAGTTTGGTTTTCATGAATCGATTCCGAATTACTCAGGTGGTCTTGGCATCCTGGCTGGAGACCATTGCAAGTCAGCCAGTGATCTCGATCTAAACTTTGTTGCGATTGGTCTCCTTTATCGACACGGTTATTTCAAGCAGGAGATCGATAAAGACGGAACGCAACAGGCAATCAGCCTAAACCAGAATTTCCATCACTTGCCCATCCGCGAGGTGCAGCGGGATGGCGCCAATCTTCTAATTTCAGTTCGGATCCTGGATCGAGATGTATTTGCAAAAATCTGGCAGCTCCAGGTCGGACGCATCAATTTGTATCTGCTCGACACTGACACGCCGGAGAACAGCACCGAAGACCGGCTGATCACGGCAGAACTGTACGGCGGCGATCTGGAAATGCGAATGCGTCAGGAGATCATGCTGGGGATTGGAGGGGTCAAGGCCCTCAGTGCTCTCGGTATTGATGCTGAAGTGTTTCATATGAACGAAGGACACTCGGCTTTTCTGGCGCTCGAGCGTATTCGACTGCACGTGGTCGGGCGGAAACTTGATTTTTATTCCGCCTTGCAAGTAGTGGCGGCCGCAAACGTTTTCACGACCCACACACCAGTGCCGGCCGGCAACGACTCTTTTCCGCGCGAGATGATGCGAAAATATTTCGGGAGTTTCGCCAAGGAACTGAATCTTCCCTTCGACGAGCTTTTCTCTTTCGGGCAAACGCGCGTCGATCGCAACGACCCCTTCAGCATGACGATTCTGGCCCTGCGTGTGAGCCGCCATGCCAACGGCGTTAGCAAACTTCACGGTAAAGTGAGCCGCTCTCTTTGGAAGGATGTTTGGAGCGGGGTCCCAGAATACGAAGTACCGATCGCAAGTGTGACCAACGGAATTCATACGAAGACCTGGATGGCGCCCGAGTTTTCTGTCCTCTATCGAAAATACCTGGGCGACTGGGAGGAAAATTTGACCGAACCAGATTTTTGGCGGCGCGTAATCGATATTCCCGATGCCCAACTGTGGGAGACGCATCAGAAATTGAAACTGCGTCTGGTCGAATTCGTCCGCGAGCGAGTACGGGCGCGTCGGGAGCGCGTCGGCGAATCGCCAGAGGCCATCCGCCGGGTCAATCGGATTCTTGATCCGGAGATTTTGACCATTGGTTTCGCTCGACGTTTTGCCACTTACAAGCGGGGCGCACTCTTATTCGGTGACAAAGAGCGACTGAAGCGGATGCTGAACGACACATCACGACCGGTGCAATTTATTTTCGCTGGCAAAGCGCATCCGCGGGACGAGGCAGGAAAGGGGCTGATCCAGGAAGTATACAGGTTCAGCCGTGAAGCGGGGTTTGAGAATCGGATTGTTTTTGTCGAAGACTACGACAGCTACATCGCCCGCCGGCTCGTGCAAGGTGTCGACCTTTGGTTAAACAATCCCCTGCGCCCGTTGGAGGCCAGTGGCACGAGCGGAATGAAACTCGCGCCGAATGGGGGCCTTAATCTGAGCGTGCTCGATGGTTGGTGGGCGGAAGGTTACAACGGCAACAATGGTTGGGCGATCGGGGCCGAGATCACCGACGGAACGGTTGAGTTTCAAAATGAGGTGGATGCCAGCAGTCTCTATCAATTACTCGAAAATCAAATCATTCCGCTTTATTACGCAAAACCGGACGGCAAACTTCCGCTCGCCTGGTTGCAATTAATGCGTGAATCCATTCGCAGTGTCACACCGATCTTTAACACGCATCGAATGGTGAAGGAATATGCCGAACGTCTTTACATTCCGGCGGCAAGATCGCACGACGACTTTGAGCGCGATAATTGTGCTGGGGCAACCGAGTTAAGTCAGTGGAAATCGAAAATACGCAATGATTGGCCGCAAGTGCGGATTCAGGACGTGCAGGTTGCCAACAAAGATCGACAGAACATTTTGGTAGGCGAATCACTACAAGTGAGCGCCCGGGTACACCTGGGAGCGGTCAATCCCCAACATGTGCGGGTGGAGGCTTATCATGGGCAGGCCGAAAATGGCGGGATCAAGAATCCCGCGGTCACGATTCTGAATGAAAGCGGCCAGAACGGCGATGGCAGTTATCTTTACCAAGGTGCAGTTCCAGCCTCAGAAAGCGGCGCCTACGGATTCAGTATCCGTGTCCTGCCGACTCACCCGCGTCTTATGCAAGGGCACGAGCTGCGCTTGATAACGTGGTCGTAAACGTAGTTGTAGAGAAGCGGCTGCCCTCAGCCGCTGCCGCCGAGACGGCGGCCACCACAGATTAATCAATCGCGCTGATCGCGCCCATGAATTCACTGAAGTCTTTACCGTTTCGCGCGGCGTAATTAAGCTTGTTCAGACGCGCGTCCGCCAGCGCTTCAGGAAGAACGACACGGCGTGACAAAGTTCCGTTCGCAAATACGATTTCGTCCCATTGTAACGACGCAATCTGGTCGTTAAATTTGGCGACAGAACGGCCGCGGAAAAAGGCGCGGGTGGTTTCCGGCGGAGCAAAGATCGACATCTTGATGTCGTCTTCGCTTACCGTGCGGCGGATAGCACCCTGCCTAACGAGTTCGTAATATAAACCGGTCTCGAGATCGACATTGTGATACTCAAGGTCGATCGACTGCAGCCACGGATCATTCCAGGAAAGCTTCTCTCCTGCGTGCAAAGCATCGAGAAGAAACTTCTTGGCTGCCCAATCGACACGGTCGCGAGCGATCATGGCATCGCGCTCAAGATCGTTAAGCACATTTTCCCATTCCTGCAAAACCCATCGCCGATCTTCATCTTCCGCCGGATGGTCAATTTTAGCCGCAGCGCGCAAATAGATTCGTTGGACGTCAATGGCGGAGATTTTCCGGCCGTCTCTCAATTCGATAATCCAGTCGTAGGTCTGATCACGGCTGATCGATTTGTTCGCGTCGATCGGCTGCGCGATCTCGAGTTGCGGCGCCTGTCCGCGTTCGATCAAATCGAGCACGAGGGAAGTCGTCCCGATCTTCATCGCCGTCGCCCACTCGCTCATGTTTGAGTCCCCGAGAATAACGTGAAATCGACGGTAACGGCTGGGATCGACGTGTGGTTCGTCGCGCGTATTGATCAGCGGCCGGCGATTCATCGTGTCAATACTAACCACAACGCTGAAGAAGTCCGCGCGCTGGGAAATCTGAAAGAGGCCCGGCTGGCTGGTTGTGTTTTCGCCTTCTACCCCCATTTTACCCGCGCCGGCGAAGATTTGTCGCGTGATCAGGAACGGCAGGACCGCCGTCACAATGCGGTCCCAGGCGATGTCACGACGCATCAGATAATTGTCATGGCAGCCGTAGCTATGCCCCACGAAGTCGGTGTTATTCTTGTAGAGACGAATCTCCTGCCCCTCAGGCAACCTGAGATTTCGCCGCCGCGCGCACTCAGCCAGAATACGCTCGCCCGCTTTCTCCTGCGCCACTATTTGCCGAAGCGTCGTGCATTCGGGCGTGGAATACTCCGGATGCGCATGGTCGTTATAGAAGCGGGCCCCATTTGAGAGAACCAGGTCGCTTTTGATTTCTTCGAAGCTCAGCGGCCGATTTTTGTCGATCTCGTAATAAGCCGACTCGTCCGTGTCTTGGAGCAATTCCCTCGCTCGAAAGCCACGCGCATCCCGGTGTGGATCCTCCAGTTCGTAATCCCACTTCATCAGGGCACCGTGCTCGGTGTAACGCCTAACGAGCTCAATCGACTCCGCCACCACATCGACCACGTCCGCGCCGTTGACGGTGATCCCGAATTCCGTCTCGAGACCGTAGACGCGTTTCATGGCGTCCGGCGAATTAGATCACTCCCGAAGTGGATTTCGCGCGCTCGGCGAACGGTTTAACCGGCGAAATCTTGACAACATTTTCCGGATCGTAATCGATTAACTTGAGCCAATCTTCGGTAATGTCGGTAGTCGGGAAGATATCGTTTTCGATGTACTCGGCGTTAAATGCCAGCTGGAGATCGTTCTCAGTAATACCTTCGGGCCAACCAGCTGCAATCGAGCGCTTGATCGCCATTGCTTTCGCCCGTTCGACAATCGAAGCTACGATGGCCCCGCTGATGAGATCGCTGCGATAAAGCATCTCCTTGCGCCCACTGCGGAAGGTGACTTCTAGGAATTTGTTCTCATCGCGTCGCGCAAATTGCCAGTCGACAAAACGCTCGATCAAGCGCTCGATTGCCGCACCAATATCGCCGGCTTCTTTGGCCAGCGCCCCCTCATACGGAAGATCATTGGTAAGATAAATCCGATAGATATCCCGCGCGCCGTCCCGGTTGGGCCGATTCACCTTGATTTTCCGGTCGATTCTCCCCGGGCGCAGAATGGCAGGGTCAATCAGGTCCGCCCGATTCGAAGCGAGAATGATAACCACATCGTTGAGCGAATCGATCCCGTCCATCTCCGAGCAGAACATCGGTACCAGCGTGGAGAGAATGTTCGAGTAGCGCGAGGCGCGACGGGTACCGAGAATTGATTCGGCTTCGTCGATAAACAAGAATGGCATGAAGCCTTCGAGTTTTTTCTCGCGCGCCGTCGCGAAAATCTCGCGCACTATTCGCTCCGATTCGCCTACCCACATGTTTAGAATCTCCGGCCCCTTGACGTGCATGAAGTATTCACGCATTTCCGCTCCAGTCTTTTCCCGCAGTTGCCTGGTCAGGTTATACGCGGTCGCCTTGCCGATGAGCGTCTTGCCGCACCCAGGCGGGCCATAGAGCAAAAATCCTTTTGGCGTGGCATGCTGAAATTTTTTGAAAAGCTCAGCATGCAAAAGCGGCAACTCGATTGCGTCTTTAATCGCCTGCAAGGCCTGCTCTTGCCCACCGACCTTTCCCCACGGCAGCTCGGGAACCTGATCAAGGTAGTGTTCGTGCGATTTGGTGCGCGAAAGCATCTCCAACGCCATGCGGTAATTTGAATCAACCCGCACTTCGTCGCCCGATTTCAAGGCTGAGCCAGCGAGATCGGCTGACCGTTGCAGCACCATCGATTGGGTCCCATGTTCGGAACCAACGCGCAATCGTTCCTTGTCGAGCACTTCGGTGATTCTTGTCACCGGTCCGGCGGTGTCGAAACCAAGATCGCCGACGATGACGTAGGCTTCGTTAACCAAAACGCGCGTGCCATTCTTTAATTTCGCGAGCGGAATGCGTGGATCAACATTGCAGTAATAATCCGCACCGCCGACCACGATGTGCGCAGTTTCCTTCGACGTTGCGCCGAGAAATGTGCCGATGCGGTTGGCCGGTGAAGTCACCTTCTTGATCACTTCCTCGAGCTTCTCAATCATGTGGCGCGCTTGAACAATGGTCTCTTCGTGATCGGCGACTTCCGGCCGAAGATCGAGGAGCTCGCGCCGCGCGGGATCGCCCGGAGGAAGCGACGCGATAATGCGATCAAAGGCATCGAGGAGACTCCGTTGGCCCGAATATCCCTGTTCGCCCTCGAATCCCTCGCTGCGCTCGTCGCTCATTTGGTTTGGGTCAATCCGCCGAACCGATTTTGATTATAACTTTATCCCACTCGTTGCGCAATGCTCGCGCGCGAAACCTTTCGGAGTTCGACGCCGAACGCGCACAAAATGTTCAACCAACATCCGGACCTTGTGTTGCGGAAGAGTTGGATCGTTTTAGCGCACGAATGCATCCGCCAGTTGCAGCCCCGCGCGGCCGCCTCTAGAATCGTTTCTCCGAGGAGCCTTAGCTCAATTGGTTAGAGCGCCGCCCTGTCACGGCGGAGGTTGCGGGTTCGAGCCCCGTAGGCTCCGGGCTTGAGAAGAAAGCTGGCGCTGCGCCTGCCATTAAGACAACGCAGTCATTTTGGGGGACCGGTTCGCGAATAATACACAGCCCGTGCTCCCCCTCATAGGCCTCCGGCGCCACAAGCAAGGCGGCGATGACCGTAGCCAGGGAAACGATTACTGCTACTATTAAACCGAGGATAACGAGCATACCTCAGATTGAGCAGAATCGGTGCCTCAAGCTGGCCGGAAATCGGCCAAACCAACAGGCGGCAGCTCTCCGACTTGACTTTCTTCTGGCCTGCCGGGATCGAGCGTCAGACTCGGACTGAGACTGGCAAAATCTTGGGCGTAGAAATCTCCGTTTCCACAGGCCGGCCAAGAAACTCAAGCAACACCTTGACCCGTTCCCGGGCGGGCAGTAACCGGGTAACGACTACGTCCAGCCCTTGGAACGGCCCCTCCGCGATTCGGACGGATTGGCCAACTTTAATCTCTGGATCGAGGGTTACGATCTCTTCTTCACCGGTTTTTTCCTGCAGCGCGGCCATGGTTTGCGAATCAAGGGTGGCGATATAGTCACCAAAATGCACGATGCCCCGAATCCCGGGCGAATGCTCGATGCGCCGATGAAGTAACGGATAGGTAAACCGGGCAAATAAGTATCCGGGAAACATAGCCTCGATAAACCAAACTCTTCCTCGGCGGGTCGCTTTCGGAAACCGCACTCGAGGCGAAAAACAGGTTATGTTCAATTGGCGCCGTAACGTGGCCGCCGCAATATGCTCGTGCTTTGGCTCGGTCCGAAGACAAAACCAAAGTGGCACATCCGACAGCGCGAGCTGGGCGCGTGGCTGCGTCATGATTAGCTGATTACCGTAGTGGGACCCTACTGGCCTTACGCAGCTTTTCAACATCGAAAGGACTTCGCCGGGAGACTTTACCGTGAGCGCCCCGAGCTCTGGTGATGTTTTGCGGGCCAACCGATCACCATTCGCACTCTGTGCCTTGCCATTACTCCGACCGGTAAGCGCCCGAAACTCAGATCTCGTTTCCGGGGAATGCAAAGAACCGTCGGACGGAATTTTGGGCGGAGATTGCATTCGAGTGGCAAAATCCCCCGGAAATCGGGGTGTCAACCTGCGCGTAGCCGGCGACGAACGATTTCTACACCCGCCAGCGCTAGGCTGAGAAGCGCCAGAGTTGAACCAGTCTCCGGGACCGGAACAACACGTCTGGGTGGATCGATGACAGTAGTACCAAACGTGGTTGTCCCTCCGAAAGCTTCCTGGATAATAATCGTCTCAGTGAGTGAAAATGGAGAGTGGGGTGACAAAGCCGCGGATGCAGCCCCGGCGAAGGCGCTGTTGGTATAAGCCCCCTGGTTCGTCAAGACCGCGCCCCTGCCAAATAAATTATTGGCAAGATCAACGTATGTTGCGTAGGAGAGGCTCCCTCCACTGATCTGGCCATTGATTTTGGAAGTAACAGTTCCGTCAGTTGGATTCAGAGAAGTGGCCGATAGCGTAATCGTCAACTGCCCGGGCGTACGACCGGAATAGCTGAGTGAACTCAGCGTCAAAGATGGCAACAAAGATTGTCCGGTGGCGGCGCTTGTGGTGATGGCTAAGCCAAATTTGCCCAGTGCCCCGCTGAAGGACATCGCACCCGAAACGTTGCTCAGTCTCATGGTATTTATGCCATCGCTCACGATCAGTGTCGGGCCCCCGGTCAACGGCTGAAATATTGGCGCAGGTTGGGGTGCAGGTTGGGGTGCAGGTTGGATTACAGGCGGCGCATGGTGTCTTCCGCCTCTATGGGTTCCTCTATGGACTGCATGGATTCGCGCTCGCCCTGAGTGCCCCATCCCTCTCCGGGCGCCTTGCATTTGGGCACCGCCAGGATCATTCATTGACTCCAAAGAGAACGTCGAAGCAGATGCTTCGCCGAAAAATGCCAGGAAGGTTGCTGCGACCAAGCTGTTTGTAAATCTCTTCATCAGGCCCCTATCTCTTGCTCTAACCCAAAAACTCTTTGCGGCCGGGCAGCGGCTTTTACCGTGCCCGCCCCTCAAAGCTTATCTTGTTAAATCTTTGTTTATCCCAAACCCCACTTTCGCAAAGTTCTTCGGACACCTTCAATGGCCGCCAGAGCAATACCGAGAAGGGCCACAGCCGAGCCACCGTCTGGAACAGTGGTACTAATCGTAACTGATGATAAAAGCACGTTACCGTTACCGGCGGTTATATCAATAAAGCCGCTCTGATCCGTGGACGGAACGGTTACGGTGCCACCGGTGGCGGTGATCGTGCCGAGAAGCGTCCCTCCAAGCGTCCCCGCCGTCGTAGTGAACCAAACCTGCATTGTTTCACCGTTAGTTACACTACCGCCAATCACCATTTGAAAATTGCTGGGTGGGGTCGTGGGTAGCGTAAGCTGGACGAAATCGCTAGTCACGATTTCGTGTTGACCCGAGGGGTCGCCGGTGGTGCCTAAGCCAATCTCGCCAGCTCCCAAATTCTTTGCAAAAAGGTCAACGGTCCCACCTGAGGTGAGGAACCCGCTGGCGGTTAGCGAGAAACCTGACTCGGTAAAGGTGCTCGTCGCACCCAAGTCACCGGGACCATTTTCCTGGAAATTATAGGTAATAGTGGTGGCGTTCGCCTGCAAGCTTAGGGTCAGGCCGGCGAGAACCATTATGATTATCGTAAGTTTATTCTTCATCGGGTTGTTTTGGTGTTATTAACGCCCAGCTGACTGGCGCAATTATTGATTTCGGCTTTTACATAGCAGATCAAATGCCAACGCCTCGATGTTAACTTGCAAGTCACTCATAATCAGAAGCTTGCATTTATAAACTACAAATTCTCAAAAGTTGCAGTTTGCTTAAAATTGTAAAACTTTCCGACGCGGCGCAGTCGAGGCCGGGCTCATCAAAAAGCATAACATGTTGGCTATGAAGAGCTAGTAACCAACGCAAAAGCGGTCAACAATTCCGACGAATTTTCGCCTCGGCTCCCTTGGTTGACTCCCAGCATGCCTTTGGAAGTAATTTGAATGCGATCGGCCACGCCGAGGTGCTCAATTTTCTTTGGAGTCGGCAAGCAAACGTTTGGCCTCCGAGGCAAGCGGTTCTTGAAGCCCAGCGGCTAAAGCGCGGCCCAAGGCTTCCCGTCCTTCCGACTTTTGTTTGGCCTCAAAGTATGACATTCCTAGATAATAAAGACCTTTGGCATCCAGTGGTGTTGCCTGGCTGCTCTCGAGCAATAATTGGCGGGCAAGCTTATAGTCCTTTCTCTGATAGCTGATTTCGCCGAGAGTCCTGGCGACTTCTGGATCACCGGGCAAACTCTGACGCGCTTTGATTGCCAGGTTGTAGGCCCTGTCCAAAGCGCCCGGACCTGCCAGATAGAGTGCTGCCAAATGCTTTTGCGCGGGCGCGAAATCAGGGAAGCGTGTCAAAATTCCCTCGTAAGTTTTAATGGCAGCAGTCGCTTCACCTCGCTCCTGCTCGATGGCCGCCAGTGCGGTCAACGCCGGTACGTTGTTAGGCTCTGCTTTGAGAAGTTTCTGGACCTCAGCTTCTGCAGCAGGAGCGCTTTTTGGATTTTGAGCCAATGCTGTCATTCTCAAAAACGATTTCGCATCGTCCGAAACTGATGAATTCGGACCCGCTTGCAGGCAGCGCTCCATCAATTCGCGAGCCTCAGTAACTTTCCCCAGGCTGTAGGCGGCCAACGCGCAATCATGAAGGACTGTCGGATCATCGGTCAGTCGCCGCGCACTTTCTTGAAGGAGACTGTAAGCCCAACTGAAACTTCCGGCGCGGTAAGCGATTCCTCCAAGTATGCTGGCGACTTTAGGATCTCTAGGCGCGAGATCGCGCGCTTTCTTTGCAAATTCGAGTGCTCTCCCACCATTCTCTAACGGGCCGCCATTAAGCTGAGCGAGCTTTATCAGTGCGGAAAGCAGCTTCGGGTTGATCGTTAAAGCGCGTTCGCATTCAGCTGCCGCTTTGGCAAACTCCCTTTGTTTTTCATAGGAATCGGCCAGGCGGAGTCGCGTTACCGGATCATCCGGCTGTTGCTTCAACATCGATTCGAGTTGCTCACTGGAGAGCTTCGGTGTGCTGTCATCGCCAAGCAGTGCCAGGCGACGTTTGGCCTCTTCCTTACCGGCAAAGTCTGTTCCTTCTTTCAAAGCTTCCTGAAAGGCGGCGTGCGCCGCCTCGGGCTGACCCATCATGTAACTAGCCATCCCCAAATGAAACTGAGCGTCAGGACTATGCGGCAGCTTGCCGGCGCCCTCCTGAAACAGATCCAGCGCCTGTCGATAATCTCCTTTCTTGTAAAGGACCCAGCCGAAGGTATCGGCGATCGCAGGGTCAGCGCGCAGCTCACGCGCTTTTCGCGCCAGTTCGTACGCTTTGTCCACCTCGTTTAACTTGTCGGCGTAAAGATATGCCAGATTATTTAGTGCTGGAACATATTCAGAGTTCTTAGCCAGGATTTTTTCGTAGGCTTCACGGGCCTTGGTAGAATCATTTTGCTTGTCATAAATCTCTCCGACCGTCATTAGCGCACGTTGATCGTCAGGCCATTTGGAAAGGTATGCCTGCAGCTGACTAATCGCTTGAGGCAACTTATTGGCCGCCACATAGACGGAGACCAATAATTCATGAGCACTCGAAAGATTCTGGTCCGATTCCAGTGCCTTGCGAAGGGCAGCCTCCGCTTGGTCCCATGCCTTTTGAGCGATGTAAATCTTGGCCTCAATCAACCGCAAGGCGGCCGAATTCGGCGTCTTCTGCAGCGCAGCTTGGACACGGCGCATTCCACTTTCAAAATCCTTGTTTCCAATGTCCAGCTCGACAAGCTGATCCACTGGCAACAAACTATCCGGAGCGAGCGCAATAGTTTTTTGAAACGCCTCACGCGCTTCAGCGGTTTTGTTCTGCTGGCGTAAAATCACGCCCAAGAGGAAATGGGCCTGGGCATTCTGCGGCAACGCTTTAATCTGTTCGCGCACCACTGCGGCGGCATCGTCCAGGCGTCCCATCGAACGGTACGCTTCGGCCAAAAGCGTTTGGGCTGCTGCCGTCCCGGGCCGCCTTTTTAGCAGATCTGTCATGCCCGAAACGACTCGCTGAGAATTGCCTGCCCGAAGATTGAGTTCGCCGAGTAAGATAACGGCCTCAGTGTAGTCGGGCTTTGTCGCGACCGCTTTGTTCAGTTCTGCGATCGCTTGCGCGGCTTGGTTATTTTGAACGTAAGCACGCGCCAGATAGTACTTGATCCCTGGAATGTTGGGGTAGGTCTTGTCCAATGCCTCCAGGTCGGCGACCGCCTTTTTACTTTCCCCTTTTGCTAACAGCGCCCGAGCCCGGGAAAGGCGAGCGTCGATATTTTCAGGGTCTCGACTGGTGATATTCTCAAGCAGCGACAGCGATTCGTCGTATTTTCCCTGGTTAAACGCGAGTTGGGCAGAAAGAAGCCAGGCGGGAAAATAATCGGGAGCCTGCCGCGTGATCTCCTTGAGGCTCGTCTGGGCATCATTCAACCCGCCATTTCGAGCCTGGAAGTCCACATACCTCAGCCTATGAACGGATCTGACCGGTGCGAGTTGCGCCGCCGCCTTCAATTCTTCTCCAGTGCGACCCACCTCATTGCGCGACAAGTAGAAGTTCGCCATTGCCATGTGGGCAATTGCTGATTTTGGCTCCAACTCGATGGCACGACGTAACTCGCTTTCGGCAGTGGTTACGTCGTTCTTCCGCAGCGCCAGACTACCCGCGATCAAATGTAGCGCTGAGCCTTCTGGTATTTTAATCTGTTGAAGCTTTTGTTCTACGTCCTTGAGCTCGTCTTCAGTTCGGACCGACTCAACCAAAGTGATAAGAGCGTCGCTGCTACTGGGAGACTGCTGGAGAATCGACCAAGCTTCTTTTTTTGCCTCCTCGGGTTCTCCCAACATGAGAAACGCGGAAGCGAGCTTTGTTCGGATGGTAAGATTATTCGTGTCAAGTTCGCGTGCAGCCTTGAGATAAGGAAGCGCTCGTAAGGATGCGCCGTCTTCAAACCAGATGATCGCCAATTGTCTGATGGCGGTTGGGTTTCCGCGATTGATTCGAAGGAGGTTCAGGTATTCTATTCTGGCTTTGTCATAATCGCCGGCCTTGAAGTAGCCTTCCGCGCGGCCGAGCACCCGCGCCCTCTTCGCCGCCGGACCGCAGCCAACAGACACAGAAATAAAGAGAACCGCGACGAAGACTCTGAAAAAGAGGGACGTTAATAATTGTGAACTGACGGAAGCGAAAACCATGGCAAAACGACGACGGCCCGCAGTTGGCGCTGGCACCAATAGTTTCGACTGCCCAGTGCTCAATCTAAATCCCTCGTTTCTATGGCTTGGCGATGCCCAACTTATCCATCAGTTCATAGAGAGTGGGGCGGCTGATTCCCAGTTCGGCGGCAGCGGAAGTGACCTTGCCCAGGTGCCTTTTCAGGGTCCGCTGGATCAGCTCACGCTCGACACTTTCACGTGCTTCTTTGAGCGTAGCCGCACCGGCCGGGTTTGGTGAAGACGAAAGCTCCAGATCCACCTCGGTTATTCGTTTTCCATCAGCCATGATGACTGCCCGTTTTACTCGGTTTTGCAGTTCGCGCACGTTTCCCGGCCAGGAATGGCAGTTAATCGCACGCAAAGCTTCTGGAGTGAATGTCAGGTTCGCCTTTCCATTCTGTGCCGCATATTTATGAAGGAACTCGCGCCCTAACAGAACGACATCGTCTGCTCGCTCACGCAGGGGCGGGAGTTTTATTACCACCACTGCCAGCCGAAAATACAAGTCTTCCCGGAATTTGCTCTCGGCGACGGCCCGTTTTAGATCGACATTTGTCGCCGCGATTATTCGCGTATCTATTTGTATCTCCTGCCTGCCTCCCACCCGCTGAAACCGCTGCTCCTGGAGAAAACGCAGCAGCTTGACTTGAACAGCAGCCGGTAACTCACCGATCTCGTCAAGAAACAGCGTTCCTTCGCCAGCCGATTCAATCATTCCTTTGCGTTGAGTGTGAGCTCCGGTGAATGCTCCTTTCTCATGCCCGAAAAGCTCGCTCTCGAGCAGGTTCTCCGGGATGGCATTGCAATTGATCGCGATAAATGGTCCACCCTTATGCGAGCTGCGGCGGTGGATCGCCATCGCCACCATTTCCTTGCCGGTTCCACTTTCGCCAAGCAAAAGAACTGGCGCAGTAGTATTCGCAACTTTGCGGATGTACGCGAAAACACCCTGCATTTGGGGGCTGGCGCCCAGCATGTCTTCGAAACCGTCCGCCCGAACCGTCTGTTGCAGCTGACGGAACTCTTTTTCCAATTCAGCGACGTAGATGCATCGGTGGAGGAGAAATTTGAGTTCCTCCATTTCGATCGGCTTGCACAGGAAATCGTAAGCGCCTGCGCCCACCGCCTGGAGGGCGTTTCCCTTTTCTCCTTGGCCAGAAATCACGATAATTTTGGCGGTTTCATCAATTCCCAGAAGTTCGGAGAGTGTTCCTAATCCTTCGACACATTCATTGGGTTGCGGCGGTAGGCCCAGATCAAGCAAGGTAACGACAGGACGTTCACTCTTGAATAGTTTCAGGGCCACAGGCCGGTCCTCCCCAAGCAGAACCTCATATTGCTTGCCCAGCGCCCATTTCATCTGGACTCGAATCTCTTCATCGTCGTCAACAATAAGCACTTTAGGTTTCATACCGGTTCAAGACTTCACAGGTAACTTAACGAGAAAGGTGGTGCCGACTCCAAGTTCACTCTTTACCTGAATGTTCCCGCGATGTGCTTCGATAATCATTTTCGACTGAAACATCCCGATACCGAGGCCTTTTTTCTTGGTCGTTTGAAACGGGCGGAAAAGTGAATCTCTCAGGAAGATAGGAGCCATCCCGCAGCCATCATCGGTTATCGAAAGGCCAATCCAGTCGTCCCGGTGCTCGGTCCGCACCGTGACCCGCCCTTTCGAACCAATCGCATCGCGGGCGTTGAGCAGCAGATTCGTAACAACACTATGAAGCTGTTCCCGATCTGCCAGCAATTTAGGGAGCGGTTTCAGCTCCTTGACCAATTCCACTTCGGAAGCTCCATTCAGAGTCTCAAGCGCCTCGACCACCAGTTCATTAAGGTCGCATTCGGTCGGTTTCAGTTCAAGCTTCCGCCGCAAAACACTCAATCGTTCAATGAGTTGGTTAATCCGACCCGCTGTTTTACTAATTCCACGCAGAGCATCCTCCCGAAAAGCCGGTTCATCAAAATGGACCGGGAGATTCTGTAGCATCAAGTTCAGGGTCGAAGCGGTGTTCTTGAGATCGTGAACAAAGAACGCGGAAATGTTTTGAAATACCTCCCGCTCTTTGCCCACCATTAGCTCGGCCGAAAGACGAAGATTGAGCAGGCCCGCGGCAATTTGATCACCGATGCAATTGAGAAGATCATATTCCTCGAAGGTGTATCGGCTGCCGCCTACCCGATCCGCCAGAATTATCAGGCCCATCCAGCGATCGCCCGATGTCAGTGGAACGCCAATCCGATCTCCACCCTCGGGAAAATGGCCGAGACTGATCTTTCGCAGAAGATCGGCCCAGCTCTGTTTCGCCTTTTCGAGATTAAAAGGTTGAAAAACATATCGCAGTTCCCCCACTGGACCCGGATTCAGGGTGGATCCGAAGGTGTCATGGTGCGATTTGGATGTTGATGCACCGAAGACCAGGCTGTCCCTTGATTCGTCATAGAGCCAGATCGTTACAGACAATGCATTGAAGGTGCTCGAAACTGACTTCGCCGCCGCCGTGCACAATGTGGTCTCATCCAGCGCGCTGGACATCTGGTGAGTAAAGCGACGCCAGATTTCTCGAAAGTCGTATTGTGGTCTCTTGAAATGGCGGCTGAGCAACTGGCGCGTGCTGCGCTGGAAACGGTCCGACAGTAGCAAAACTGCCAGAAGCGCGATCGCCAGCAGAACCAGGAAGGCCTCGACCTGAAAATTCCCCGAGCCACCCATCCACGCCACGATTTGCGCGAGGACGCCGACGGCAAAGAGATAACCAGCCGCCAGGAGCACGGTCAGAGATGTGTGTAGAACCGCGCGTGACGGATAGACATCGACGTCTCCGAAATCGCTCCTGAAGTACGCGATCGCCATCAAGGTCGACCCGATCAAAAGTGAGCCCGTTTCAACTCCGCCCAAAGCCAAACTCTGCCCGGAAAATAGTAGCGCCTCGCTCCGAGTATAGATCCTCGCCCCAAATACGATCCCCAATCCCAAAACCAGAAACTTAATGCGCCATCGCATCGTTCCGACGGCAGACCGAAATGTTCGCTCCAAGTTCGTCAGAATCAGAATGGTAAAGATTAATAAGATGACGTTTAACGCACTCGCCGGACGACCAAAGGCTATCCACCAGCCCTGGGCAGGCGGCGCAAAGGCAAGAATACCAACGAATGGCGCAGACAACGCAGGAAGCAAAGCAACTGAGAGGAGAAACGCCGCGACAAGAACCAGTCGTGATCTGGTTAGGAACTCTCGATAGTTCCCCCTTGCGTAGGTCAGGCTGAAACACAGCCAGACTGCGGTCAGAAGAGATTTTACCAGCAGACCCAGCGTCTGCCATAGCGCCACTCTCTCGGCTGAGACGGTTCCAAAGCTCAAACCTGTTAACGCACTCTCAACAGCGAAGAGAAACATTCCGGCTGAGAAACAAACGGTTATGATCGAGAGAGGTTTGCGGATGATAACCGCCAGGGCCAGGACGCAACAGAACACGCCTGCCGCGAATGCTAATGCATTACTTGAGTTCAAATTTAGGTTCGATGGGCCTGCAATCTAACAGGCATCGAGCTCCTCACGTCTCGAGTTGAGGTTCGACATGCGGCCCTGCGCGGCAAGCGCCAAGAGCCCGGACAACTGCATCGCATAAAAATCAGGTGCTGAAACGGGTTTAACTCACCCAGATCAAAACACAAGCGGCGATATCTTCGCCAGCCATAAGACGTTGTTCTTCGTCTGGGCTCAGGAGAAAGGTCCATAGACGCTGGCGGCTTCGACCAATCTGGCGGCATTTGAATTCTCCTGGGACGGGCATGGCGACTGCTATGAATCTAATATCAATAATAATTACCATAGATCGCGAAAAACGAAAGCGCTTCGCCTCGGTGCGCTCTTTATGGCTTTTATTCTCGGGAGTTTCACCGAGGCCCGGGCCGCCCAGAGCGTTTCATTGGCGTGGGATGCGAACACCACATCAAATATTGCTGGTTATCGGTTATATGCAGGAACAACGAGCGGGGTTTACACCCAGCAAATCGAAGTTGGAAACAGCACCTCAACTCAAGTTTCCAATTTGGTCGATGGTACGACATATTTCTTTGCCGTCACTGATTACTCTAGCTCTGGTATTGAAAGTGCCAGGTCCAATGAAGTTTCATACACCACTCCCACTCCGACTCCGACTCCGACCCCAACGCCATCTCCAACTCCGACCCCGACCCCAACGCCACCTCCAACCCCGCCCCCACCCCCCTCCCCAACCCCCTCCCCACCCCCCCCCCCCACCCCCCCACCCACCCCCCCTCCCACCCCCCCCCC
>JACXTT010003656.1_pt1 | contig 23479 bp, 18 predicted proteins | sample 9270951 | NCBI WGS metagenome assembly JACXTT01 (sample SAMN15532306, study PRJNA645909) | rock metagenome | isolation source: weathered quartz diorite | place: Puerto Rico | collected 2017-06-21
ATGTGGTGACGCAGGTGCGTTTCACCGGTGGTTGGCTCGATGCCCAGTTGTGGCGCGACCAGGAAGTCGTGCGAACGGTGCATACCGCGCTTCGAAGGGGATTTCTTATTCTGCTGAACAGCCATGATAACTCCTAATACATAAGTTCTAAAATTCTAACACAATCGATCTGCAAATACTGCGAATCGAGTATCCCAGCGGCAAAGAAATTTCTTCACCGACATGCTCACGTGAGGTTAAAACACGCTTGTAATTCATTTCCTGCAACTGCTTCAATACTCGATTACATCACGCGTTTGCCACGTTCTTTACGTACTGCTAATTCGGTGTTTCGGTTTTGATGTCCTTGAGGCCGGCGAATGGCGACGCTTTGTCGGCATTCAGGGCGTCGAGCAATTTCGTGTCCGGACAGACATCGTGCTTCGGTACTTGCGGCAGGGCCAGCAAGCTTTCATCTTCGATCAGATCGCGAATGTCGCAAGTGCGGCTGCCGACGATGACGTCGATACTTTCGTCGTCGAGCACTTCTTCGATCTGGTCGGCATCTTCGTCGTCCTTGCCCAACACCAGCATGGTCGACGAATCGAGTTCATAAGCAAACGGGTTCAGGCAACGCTGGCACACCAGCTGCACGGTACCGGACACCGCCACCGTCAAGGCGGGATACTGATGGCTGGTCTCCGAGCCATCGACCGACCAGGCGATCTCGCCACTATTGTCGGCACAATCCTTGCTCAATCGGGTCATTTCGGCGACCGGCATGACGCCGTCGCGGTGGCCATTGCTTCGACCAAATTCAAAAGCGTCGATGACAAAAGCGCTCATATCGGAAATTTCCCCGGAAAACCAGCGATGATAGCAGGGTTTTAGCCACATCGTCAAAGACTTGCCGAGATTATTTACAGCTGGTATGGCGCTGTTGCGTCCCCTCAAGGGCTGGGCTACCCTGCCCGCATTGCCCTACCGTGAAGTCCGTCATGATACCAAGTAAACCGCAGCCCAGGCTGATTCTTGCATCGAGTTCGCTCTACCGCCGCGAATTATTATCTCGCCTGCAATTGCCCTTCGAGACCATCAGTCCCGATATCGACGAAACAGCGCTCGCCGGCGAAGCGCCCGAAGCCACCGCCCTGCGCCTGGCGCGCGCCAAGGCGCAGGCGGTGGCGCTCGCGCAACCCGGCAGCCTGGTGATCGGCTCAGACCAGGTCGCGACCCTGGATGGCGCCCAGATCGGCAAACCGGGTAATCACGCCAACGCCCTGGCGCAGCTGCAACTGATGCGCGGGCGCCAGGTGGTGTTTCATACGGCGCTGTGCCTGTGGGACGGCCGCAGCGAGGATGCGCAGGATGCCTGCCAGCTCGCCAACATCCAGACCCTCGTCACCTTCCGCGACCTGCCTGACGCCGAACTGGACGCCTACCTGCGTATCGAGCAGCCCTACGATTGCGCCGGCAGCGCCAAGAACGAAGCGCTCGGCATCGCCATCCTGGAACGCATCGACAGCAGCGACCCGACCGCCCTCACCGGCTTGCCGATGATCGCCCTGACCGGCATGCTGCGGCACGCCGGCGTGCGGTTTTTTGGCGTCTGAGGCTGGGGCCGCCCTCACTCTGTATACTGACCGATTTCCCGTCTCCATAAACCGCAACCATGCCCGGCACCCTGTTCCTGATCCCCAACACCCTCGGCCCCACCGACGCCGCCCCTGGCGCCTTGAATCACGTGATTCCCGGCCAGGTGCAAGCCCTGACCGCCCGCCTCGACTATTTGGTCGCCGAAAACGCCAAGACCGCCCGCGCTTTTCTAAAACTGATCGCCATCGACCATCCCCTGGCGAAACCGCTGCAGGAAATCGATATCGCTGAGCTGAACGTCAACACCCCGCCGGCGGCGCTGGCGGGCTTGCTGGCGCCGCTGCTGGCGGGACGCGATTGCGGCCTGATGTCGGAAGCGGGCGTGCCTGCAGTGGCTGATCCCGGCGCCGACCTGGTGCGGCTGGCCCACCAGCACGGCATTGCGGTGCGCCCGCTGGTCGGCCCCTCTTCTCTGCTGCTGGCGGTGATGGCAAGCGGATTGAACGGCCAGAGCTTCGCCTTCAACGGCTACCTGCCGACCGATGCGGCGCAAAGGGTCAAGCGCATCAAGGAACTGGAGCAGCGCTCGGTCAAGGAACGCCAGACCCAGCTCTTGATCGAAACGCCGTACCGCAACGCCGCCATGCTCGACGCATTGGTCGGCGGCTGCCAGCCGGCAACCTTGATTTGCGTCGCTACCGATTTGTCGCTGGCAACGGAATCGGTGCGCACCTTGTCCGCCGCCGCATGGAAGAGCCAGCTAAGCGCCGGTCGCGGCCCCGACTTTCATAAAAAACCCACGGTGTTCTTGCTTCTTGGATAGCGTTAAACGTGGCAAACACGCCATATCGCCGAATAAACCAAATTAACTTGCGTTCAAGAATCGATATACCGACAATAGAGGGTTACGATGGCGTCATCGCAGCGCGGTCCGGCTGCGCGGCAGTGTCCGTCGATGAGATGCAGGCTTTGAGAACAAGAGTGACATGGATTCGTTACTGAAACACATGGTGGACATCACCGGGCACCGCGATCACGCCATGCTCGATGTCGCCGTCATTTCTGCCGTACATGAATTGGCCGCCGCCAAGCGCACGCGGGTGTTAACCGTGGTGATCGACGCCGCCGGCCCGCGTGTCCGCCAGCGCGCCTGCATCGGCGGCGATGGCGACGCCGTCACCGGCTCGCTCGATGGCGCCGATACCGCGCTGGCCGAATTGCCGGAATTGGCCTACTGCCTCGACGCCAAGTCGACCAGCGCCAACACCACTTCCAGCGACGGCGACTTCATCTTGTGGATGCCGATCTGGATCGGCGAAAAGGCGGATACCGTGCTGGAAATCGTCCGCGCCGACAAGTTCGCCGCCGACATGGTGCCGATGGTGGTGGGCATCGTCGGCGTCTACCGCAATTTTCAGAATCTGCTCGATTACAGCGAACGCGACTCGCTCACGGGCCTGCTCAACCGTAAGACCTTCGACGGCCAGCTGACCCGCATGCTGCAAAGCGGCGGCGGCCAGCCCGTGACACTGCAACCCGCCAACGGGCGCACCGGCGAAGCGGGCCAGTGGCTGGTGGTGGCCGACATCGATTTCTTCAAATCCGTCAACGACCGCTTCGGCCACGTCTACGGCGACGAAGTGCTGATCCTGGTCGCCAACATGCTGGTGTCCTCCTTCCGCGCCGACGACCGCGTATTCCGTTTCGGCGGCGAAGAATTCGTCATCCTGCTGCGCTCGGCAACCAGCGAGCAGGCGCACGCCATCATCGAGCGCTTCAGGACCAACGTCGCCTCCCACGTGTTCCCGCAAGTGGGCACGGTGACGGTCAGCCTGGGCTACGTGCAAGTGCGCCCGGGCGACTCGCCGGTCGCCTCGCTGGGCCACGCCGACCAGGCGCTGTACCACGCCAAGACCCATGGGCGGAACCGGACTTGTCATTACGATGAGATTGTGGCGACAGGGGAATTGCAACTGCCGGCGTCGAACGATACCGCCGAGTTTTTTTAGATCAAACAAAAGTGAAACCCTACTTTTGTTTGGTTTAAGCAGCAAAAAATCACTGGCAGAGCCAGATGATTTTTAGATGAACGTGCGATGAAAAACCTGATATGGTCGCTGGCTTAATGAACCTCTTGGGCCAGTACATTCAACCATTCGAACGCAGCCATCTCGATTTCCCGCAAATCTTTTACGGTCATATCAATCCTGCGCAAAGCGGCATTCAATACTTTCCCCGACTTCGCCTTCTCCACCAGCTCGACGACCTTCAACATGTCGCCGTACTCCCCTTCCCGCTCCAGCAAGGCAGCCCGCACATCGTCCGCCACGTCGACCGTATCGAGAATATCCTTCATCGAAATCGAAAACAGCGCGTCGGTCAGCGACAGGATGCCCACCGTGAATCCCGTATCGGCCGCAGCGGCGTCTGCCGGATGCAATTTCAGCGTCATCAACTCGAGCAGCCTGCCGCGCGTGGTGGCCATCTGCAATAGCGGCAGATTCCATTCGACCTTGGCGTCGGGCGCCGCGTACAGCAAAATCTGCAGCCAGCGCTGCAGTTGCTGGCGGCCCAGGGTGGCCAGCGCTTCGCCGACGGTGTCGATGCGCTCGCCTGCCCCGGCGGCTGCCGTGTTGACCAGCCGCAGCAGGTTCAGGCTGACCAGGGTATCGCGCTTGACCGCCACTTCGATGGTGTCGTCCTCGGCATCCGAATCGATCAGCCTGAGCAGGTCGAGGATGGCCATCTCGCTGGGCGCGATGGTGCGCCCGCTCATGATGGTGGGGCGGGCAAAATAATATCCCTGAAAATATTCGAAGCCCAGCGCCAGGCACAGCCGAAACTCTTCCACCGTCTCCACTTTTTCGGCGAGCAGCTTTTTGCCCAGCAAGTGCAGCGAGGCGGTCAATTCCGGCAGGCGGGCGTCATCGACCGCCTTGACGTCCACCTTGATGACATCGACCAGGTCGACGAAGGCAGTGAAATCGGCCGATTCGGCGACGATGTCGTCGAGGGCGAATTTAAAACCCAGGGATTTCAGCTCACGGATGCGCTCGATCAGCTGCGGCGAGGCTTTGACGGTCTCGAGAATTTCCAGGATAACCTTGTCGGCCGGCAGGAAGCGGACGTAGTCGCTCATCAGCGCCGCTTCGCTGACGTTGACGAAGGCCAGTTGCGCGCCGACCACCTCGTCCATACCCAGTTGCGACGCATGGGAAATAACGGCGGCCGTTGCGGCGACGTCATCGGTGACATTCGCTTCGGTTGCGCCGGCGGTGCGGAACAACAGTTCGTACGCCACCAGATGCTGGTCGCGCCCTAAAATTGGCTGGCGGGCCAGGAAAAACTCATCGAAAGGCAAAGACATCTGGTTTTTATCAACTTCATTCAGCACGGAGCACCCCCTGAATCGGGCACGCTGCTGTTCGGGCGGCTTGATACCGCCGAGCGGCGCTCTAGCCACGACTATACTATAAATTCGCCTGTTGTTTATATTTCGACATCTTCAACAGGACGGAACAGGGAATTTACGGACGGCGCGAACCGGGCGGCTTGGGTCCGGTGGGCCGGCCGCTGGCAGACTTGACGCCCGCGGCGGTCGGGCGGCCGCTGGTGGGACGGCCGCTGGTCTTGGCTGTCGGCCTGCCGCTGGTTTTGACGCCGGCGCGCGTCAATGGATTGGCGGCGCCTGCCGCACCCGGCGTCCCGGCGGGAGCTTGTCCGGGCAAGCGCAGACTGCCCGTTCCCGACAAGGGGCTGGCGCGGCGAGCGTTACCGACCGGGATGCGCACGGCGCCATTCGCACTGGGGCGGGCGACGGCGGAACCGGTCAGCGGCACGCCCGATTCGATGACAAAGGTGGCGCCCTCGTCCTTGCCGAGCACCTCGACCAGGTAAGGCATCACCTGGCGCAGGATCGGTTCCAGGGTATATGGCGGGTTGACGATGAACATGCCGCTGGTGTGCAAACCAAAACCGTCGGGACCCGGCGTGGTGACGGTCAGGCTGACATTGAGCCAATCCTTGCCGTGCAGGCGCTTCAATTTATCGGAGAAGGAGCGCGATTCCATGCGCTGCAGCACCGGATACCAGATCGCGTAGGTGCCGGTCGGAAAACGGCCAAGCGCATCGTCGACGGCGTCGCGCACCTTGCGGTAATCCTGCTTGTCTTCATACGGCGGATCGATCAGCACCAGGGCGCGCCGCGATGGCGGCGGCAATAACGTTTTGAGGGCATGAAAACCATCGCCGCGCTCGACCAGCACGCGCTTGCCGCGGCCGGTGGGTACGATGCCCTGGGCGGCGGCATGTTCGGCCACCCGTCTGAAATTGTCGGCGAGGATCTTGGCATCGGCCGGATGCAGCTCGAACAGGCGCAGGCGGTCCTGCTCGCGCATGGCCTTGTCGGCCACGTAAGGCGAGCCCGGGTAGTAGCGCATCTTGCCGCTCGGATTGAGTTCCTTGATCAGCTTGACGTAGCCGGCCAGCGGGGCCGGCAGGTCGAAGCGTTCCCACAAGGGGGCGATGCCGGTTTCGAATTCGGCGTTCTTGGAGGCGTAGCCGCTGTCGAGCGCGTACACCCCGGCGCCCGAGTGGGTGTCGATATAAGTGTAGGCGGTGTCCTTCTGGTTCATGTATTCGTGCAGCTGAAGTTGCACGAAATGTTTCAGAACGTCGGCGTGATTACCCGCGTGGAAGGCGTGGCGGTAGCTAAGCATGGTGTTTCCATTATTTGGATCGAACGGCAGGCCATCCGGCGGTGAACGCAGGGGATGGCGGCAGGGATATGTCGCCATTATCCACTAGAAAGTAAAACGGGGCCGGGTTTTGCAACCCGGCCCCGCCCGTCACCTCCGAAGCAAGGTCGTCTTATGCGACTTTTTTCTCATCGAAAAACTGTTCATCTTCCGTCGAACCGTGCAGCGCGGTGGTCGAGCTTTGACCTTGCTGAATGGTCTGGGTGACGGCATCGAAATAACTGGTGCCCACTTCGCGCTGGTGCTTGACGGCCGTAAAGCCCTTGTCGGCGGCGGCGAATTCGGCTTCCTGCATTTCGACGAAGGCCGTCATGTTCTGGCGGGCATAGCCGTGGGCCAGGTTGAACATCGAGTAGTTCAGCGAGTGGAAGCCGGCCAGGGTGATGAACTGGAATTTATAGCCCATCTTGCCCAGCTCGACCTGGAACTTGGCGATGGTCGCATCGTCCAGGTTTTTCTTCCAGTTGAACGAAGGCGAGCAGTTATACGCCAGCATTTTTCCCGGGAACTTGGCGTGGACGGCGTCGGCGAAGGCCTTGGCGAACTCCAGGTCCGGCTTGCCGGTTTCGCACCAGACCAGGTCGGCGTAAGGGCAGTACGCCAGGGCACGGGCGATCGACTGCTCGAGGCCGTTACGGACGCGGTAAAAACCTTCGACGGTGCGCTCGCCGGTGCAGAATTCCTGGTCGATCGGGTCGACGTCCGAGGTCAGCAGGTCGGCCGCTTCGGCATCGGTACGGGCGATCACCAGGGTGCTGGTGCCCATGACGTCGGCTGCCAGGCGGGCGGCGGTCAGTTTTTCGATGAATTCGCGGGTCGGCACCAGCACTTTGCCGCCCATGTGGCCGCATTTTTTGACGGAAGCGAGCTGGTCTTCGAAGTGGACGCCGGCAGCGCCCGCGTCGATCATCGACTTCATCAGTTCATAGGCGTTCAACACGCCGCCGAAACCCGCTTCCGCATCGGCGATGATGGGCGCGAAGAAATCGACGTCGTCCTTGCCTTCCGACCACTGGATCTGGTCGGCGCGCTGAAAGGTGTTGTTGATGCGCTTGACGACCATCGGCACCGAGTTGGCTGGGTACAGCGACTGGTCGGGATACATTTCGCCGGCCAGGTTGGCATCGCCGGCAACTTGCCAGCCCGACAGATAAATCGCCTTGAGGCCGGCCTTGACTTGCTGCATCGCCTGGTTGCCGGTCAGCGCGCCCAGGGTGGCGACGAATGGTTCGGTTTCCAGCAAACCCCACATTTTTTCGGCGCCGCGCTGGGCGATGGTGTGCTCGATCTTCAGGGAACCGCGCAGGCGCACGACGTCTTCGGCCGTGTAGGAACGGGTGACACCCTTCCAGCGCGGGTTGGTGTCCCAGTCGTGTTGAAGTGCTGCGACTTGCTGTTCACGAGTTTGCTGTTCACGAATTGCCATGGTGTTCTCCTGAAAGGGTTTGATGAGGTATTAAAAACTGCGTTGGTTTGTTGTGCTGCCTTGGATCTATGATAGCCCGAATGGCGCGCCGCAACACACTCTTATATAAGACATATGATCAAATAAAATTTCAATCAATTCAACCACTTGACTGATAAATTTCGCAATACGGAATGTTTTTTCTTCCAATGAGACGAAACCACGACGCAGGCGCACGCAGCCATTTCACAATGCGAAACACGATTATCGTCAGGTGAAATATGGCTCAGTGACATGCAAGCGTAAGCGGACAGCGGCAGGTTCGACTTGATCAGATGCAACTTTTAACCGCGAGTCCGAAGCGTGCAATGAAAAACCCGCATGGCCGGCTGCAGCCATGCGGGTTGTTCGGGTCGGCGTGGGCGCTTATGCCTGCTTGAGCACCGGCGCCGCCCGCTTGCCGCCGACGCCCACCGCCGTGGCTATCGCCAGCGCCTGAAACAGGCCGATGCACAGGAACACCCAGGATGGATGATGGGCATCCATCAGTGCCCCGAACAGCAGCGGACCGATGGCCAGGCCCGCATCCAGTCCCGAATACACCACACCGAACACCCGGCCGGTGGCATTCGGCGGCGCCGCCGCGCGGATCAACAGGTCGCGCGAAGGGCCGGCGACACCCGAGGCCAGGCCGATCGCACCCATGGTGGGGATCACCATCCAGCCGGGCAGCACGGCCACTGCCAGCAACACGGCCATCAAGGCCGCGGCGGCAAAAGCCACCACGATGATGCGGTCGTGGTGTTGCGCCCGCGCGGCGATAAAACCGCCGCCCACCATGCCGGCGGCCGACGCCAGCATATAGATGGTGTAGGCGCTGGTGGCGGACGCCAGCGAGATGCCGTACAGCGACACCAGGCTGGCGGACGCAAAACTCTGGATGCCGCCCAGGGCGATGGCGGTCAGCAGGAAAAACCCGAAGCATAGCCAGACGGTCGACAGGCGTAGAAAGGCGAATGAGCTTTCCTGCGCTTTGCCGGGCGCGGCCTTGTTGATATTCGGCGTGGTGCGCAGCACGGATCAATTCGAGAACAACAGCAGCAGCGCGGCAAACGGCACCACCGCCGCGCACAGCAGCGCGATGCGCCAGGTGGAAATGCTGGCCACGCCGGCCATGAAGGCGGGCGCCGCGGCCCAGCCGAAATTGCCGCTGATGCCGTGCACGGAAAAGCCGTGCGCCAGCCGCGCCTTCGACACCCGCTGGTTCAACAGCGTGTAATCGGCCGGATGAAACACCGAATTGCCGGCGCCGGCCAACAAGGAGCCCAGCAGCAGTATGGTGTAGCCGGGCGCCGCCGCCAGCACCAGCGCCGCAATCCCTAAAGTCGCCATGCCGCCAAACAGCACCCGGGTGGCGCCGACCCGGTCGACGACAAAGCCGGCCAGCATCTGGCCGACGCCGGAGATGACGAAGAACACCGTCATCAGCAGGCCCAGTTCGGCATAGCTGAGATTGAAGGCGGGCTTGATCCAGACAAATATAGCGGCGAGGATCAGATGATAAAAGTGGGAAACGCCGTGGGCCAGGCCGACGAGGGCGATGACGCGGGCGTCCTGGCGGAGGGTGGGATTGGAGGACATTGGATATCGCCGCAGTAGACAAGGCGATATGGTGACAGATTGGCGCCGAGCGTGCCGAATGCCGTAGGTTTGCCTGCGAGCGCCGGCTCGCCGGCGCCCCCATGCATCGGATCAGTGCGGCACCATCGTCATTTTTTAAGCCATCAGTGGCTTCCGACAAGGTGATTAGCGTATATTTCCAATGAGCACAATTACACCCCATGTCAATGATGACCCGCAATCGCTTCCGCCTGTTACTACTGTGCAGCCTGCTGGCCGCCGCGATGTCCTTATCAGCCAGATTTTATTGGCCGTCGTGGTACGCGGACAAACCGGCGAACGCCGGCGCATTCGCCGGCGCCCATCCGATATTCGCTTTAGCCGCTCTGATACTCACTTTGCTTGGTGTGCTGACCGGGGCCGCCGGCCTGTCGATGTTCAGGCGCTGGGGTCGCCCCATGGCGCTGTGCGCGACCGTGGCGACGTTTGCCTGCATTCCCTTGTGTGCCCTTAGAACATCGAATCCGATCGAAGCCATGTTGAGCGATGTCGCGATTTTGCTGTGGGGGATGACCCTGGCCCTGGCCTACTGGGGACCATGCAAAAGCGCGTTCGAGGCAGGCAGCGATGTCGAGGCCAAGACGGCGCCAATGACGCCGCTTGCGTCCTTGGTGCCACCGCCGGCCGCAGATCCTGCCGACGCCATCCATTTCGCCGGCACTTTGAGCCGCAAGGCCTTCGCCAGGCTTCAGCATGCCCTGCTGCCCTGGTGGGCCCGGCCGCAGATGTATTTCGTCTACCTTCTGGTGTATGAGATTGCATTGAATGATTTGCTCGGGCGTCTGTGGCGCCGGCCGCTCGAGGCCTTGATCGAGTCGCTGCCCTTGCTCGGACTGGTGCTGCTGGTGTTGTCCATCGTCTATCTCTTGCAGCGCTTTCAGTACCGCAAGGCGCTGGCAATGATGGGGGCGCTGAGCGGCACGCTGACACCCGAAGCGGTGGAATGGCGCACTCAAATGGCGTCGAGCACCTTTTCGTGGGACAAGTTCATCCGCGTGCGCAAGGTAGATGAGATGCTGCTGTTGCACTATCACCGCCGCTGCGCGCTGTTCTTTGCGCCGCATTTTTTCGACAGCGATGCAGCCTGGCGCGCTTTTGCCGCGCTGGCTGAACGCCAGGTGGTGCCTAAAGCACGCGCATCGGGATAGGGGACGACCGTCTAACCGATCGTTCCCCTCCCACACCACCCGGCATGCGGGTCCGCACCGGGCGGTTCGAGTAGTTGAGGTTATGTGAGGCGAGGCATGCCAAGACGGTCGAAGTAAGCAATCGTCAGCACGTTGTTCAGAGCAAGCGTGCTGTTGTGCCACCAGCGGCGGCTGTTCTTTGCCACCAGCAACGCTACCTTGGGTTTGGCTCCAAAACGCAACAGTTCACGATGGATTGTCTTGCCACGTTTCCACTGTTTCAGGTGGATCGCCCGCAATCGGTGGCGCACCCATTCGTCCAGCTTGCGCAGGACGCTGGGGGTTTGCGCCAACGCATAGTAAGCTTTCCACCCAAGCATGTAGGCACGCAGCCTTTCAATCACTTCACTGATGCTGCGTCCGCCGGATCGGCATGTAAGTTGCCTGATCCTTTGTTTGAACGTCGCTTTCGCCTGCTTCGACAATGCGCGCCTCACCAACTTCTTCGGTGCTACCCAGAAGGTATAGCCCAGAAACTTGCGGTTGAATGCACTGGTGACGGCACTTTTCGATTCGTTGATCTTCAGGTGCAGCATGTCGTAGCGGCGCTTGAGCAAAGCCATCACCCGCTCGCCAGCACACGTGGGCGCCTTCTCGTAAGCTCAATTCGAACGTTTTCACGGTTGAAGATGCGCTTTCGGTAGCCATCTTTGCGAGTCGCACGCTAGGCGTAGGGCACGTTGACAACGTACTGAACAAGCTCATTGCATAAGTTTTGCTGGTTGCTGTATTCTATGGATACGGCGTCCGCCAGAGTTCCAGCGACTCAAAACAGACAGATTTTCCCTTAAACTCAATTCCATCTACATCGTGCGACTCTCGCCGGCATGGAACAAGTTAAGCGCTGGTTGTTCCCTGCCGTTACTGGAGAACTCGCATGAGTACAGAATTTTCATCCCTATCTCACTCCCTGCGCTTGGCCTGCCGCGCGAAGGGGATCGATCTGCCTCTTGGACATGCACATCAGTTGCTGGCCACTGCTTTCGGCTATCGCAGTTTGGCTGCATTTCAGGCGTCAACGTCTGAACCGCCTTCCTTACCAGGCGGTGCGCATCTGATTCTAGATTTATCCGCCCTGCAGGAGCGTGCGACCGCGTTGGGTCTCGATACGGTCGCTATTGCGGCGATACCTCAGTTGCTGGGAACAACGTTTGCCAGCACTTATACTTGGGGAGGTATACATCTATCCGACATGGGATTTTTCGATTATTTGTACGATCAATTACAGAGTTTCGTTCTCAATGACGACAAGGTGATTCGCTACACCGCCGACATATACAGTGACGGGTTGGAAGAGGTCTACATTCCTTTCGAGTTTGAGATATCGATGCTGCCGGAGGTTGGTGATATCTTGGAAATACCGGTTTCGGGCCATGTCGCGATGCGTCCCGACCAAGATCGGCCTTACCGCGGTAAGCAGGTCGACTTGAACGCGATCATCACCATGGAACGCCTAGGTCGGAGACTGGTGGGCGACATAGGCATGAGGATCAAGCAGGCGCAGCCACATTTAAGCGACCAGGCCCTGGAGGTGTTCAACGGGGATCGCTTGAGCGCGACACACGCTCATGCGTATGCCGACCTGCTCGGTATGGATTTGAGCCTCATCGAGCAGCTCGATAACATTGATATTGACGAGAACACTGGCAACTCCGGCGATGGCAGTTACGGCTATTTTCTGGAATTCGAAGGTGCGGGGCCCGACGACATTGTAAATATGATTCGCACGAAGCACGGTCGAACCTTGTTTCAGGTGGGACCAAATTTTTTCGATGGCGGTGCCGATGATCTTGACGACGAGACCCATGAGCAGTGGACCCAGTTTGCCCTTGAAAAAATCCGGGAATGTGTGAGAGAAGGTTTTGAAAACTGCTCCGCGTCAAGCATGGAATTGATTATGGTGGCGTTCGCAACCGGCCGCCCCGACGAGTGGCTGCCACCTCCAGCATCAGCGCATCCAGCGATGTGAGATCGGCTAAATAGTATCCAACGCGCAGCTGTCAGCTTGTATCAGAGCGATTCAAACATAGGTTAGTTAAGACGCCCTGTGATGTTTTGAACCAATAAAAAAAAGGGCGTGCTGATCGCACGCCCTTTGCTATTTGATTCGTTCCCAGCTTTTGTAGACATCAAAATATCCAGGCCATCGACACCAGCTGCTCCCTTGTTCGCCTTCACGCGTTTCCACGCGCGTTGCATGTTCTCCCTCGCGAGCGCCTGCGCAAGCAGGTCTCGCCCTACGTCTTCCGGGTGGTGACGTGGGGACGGTGTTTCATCGCTGATCGCTTCGGACGAGGCTTCACCCCGCCTTACCGAGACCCACCCCCGCTGCCGCGGGCATCTGATGCACTACAGCATCCATCGTTACATCGTTCAACGCTCCTTCTCGTTCAGCCCTTCGCCCAGACTGCGGCTACTATGGCCTCTGCTGACTTCGCGCTCCGTGTCACCACGTCGCCCTTTCAGACATGAGGCGAGATCTCCCCAAGTAAGAACACACTCCTTAATGCACAACCGCCGGATTTACGCCGTTTTGCCTTGACCACAAGAGCTTCGCGGTTTCATGTCCGCTCGCCCCGCTAAGCAGCGCCCTCTATCCGATTCTTGTACATCGGCTCGCAGTTTCGCTCCACGCTTCCTCCCCACATCCGGTCGCCCTCATGCAGTTGCGCTTCGCTTCGTTCGCTGCGGTCAGCTTACGGCGGGACTTTCACCCACAAGAGTGCGCCCATGCTGGGCGCACATAAAAAAGGCGGATCCGCGGATCCGCCTTCGGCTGCATCAGGACCGCATCAAACCTGCTCCTGCCCCTGCCCTTTCTCCAGCACCGGCTTCGGCTCCTCGAACGCCAGCGCGCCATGACTGACACGCACCGGTATCGTATCCTTGGCGCCGAACCTTCCCGACAAAATCAGCTTCGACAGGGGATTTTCGATCTGCTGCTGAATCGCCCGTTTCAAAGGCCGCGCACCGTAGACGGGGTCGTATCCCGCTTCGGCGATCTTCTGCAATGCCTCGTCGGACACGTCGAGCGACATTTCCATCTTGGCCAGTCTGCCTTCCAGCTGGCGCAGCTGGATCTTGGCGATGGCGCCGATGTTTTTCTCGTCCAAGGCGTGGAACACGACGATTTCATCGATGCGGTTGATGAACTCGGGCCGGAAATGACTACGCACTTCGGCCATCACCGCCAGTTTCACCACGCCCGGATCGTCGCTGTCCATCGACTGGATTTTATGGGAACCCAGGTTCGAGGTCATGACGATGACCGTGTTCTTGAAATCGACCGTCCTGCCCTGCCCGTCCGTCATGCGGCCGTCATCGAGCACCTGCAGCAGCACGTTGAACACGTCCGGATGCGCCTTCTCGATTTCGTCGAGCAGGATGACGCTGTACGGACGGCGGCGCACCGCTTCGGTCAGGTAGCCGCCCTCGTCGTAGCCGACATAACCGGGCGGCGCACCGATCAGGCGGGCCACCGAGTGCTTCTCCATGAATTCGCTCATGTCGATGCGGATCATCGACTCCTCGGTGTCGAACAAGAAGGTGGCGAGCGCCTTGCACAGCTCCGTCTTGCCGACGCCGGTCGGTCCCAGGAACATGAAGGAGCCGTAGGGACGGTTCGGGTCCGACAGGCCGGCGCGCGAACGGCGGATGGCGTCGGCCACCGCGTGGATCGCTTCGTCCTGGCCGATCACGCGCTCGTGCAGCTTGTCCTCGATGTGCAGCAGCTTGTCGCGCTCCCCCTGCATCATCCGCGAGACGGGAATGCCGGTGGCGCGCGACACCACTTCGGCGATTTCCTCGGCGCCGACCTGGGTGCGCAGCAGCTTCGGTTTCGCATCCTGCTGGTCGCGCGTGGCCGCATCTTCGGCCTGCTTGAGTTGCGCTTCGAGTTCGGGCAGCTTGCCGTACTGGAGTTCGGACATGCGGCCATAATCGCTGCGGCGCTTCGCTTCATCCATCTGCAGGCGCACTGCTTCGATTTCTTCCTTGATGTGGGTGGTCCCCTGCACCATCGCCTTTTCGGCCTTTAAAATCTCCTCGAAGTCGTTGTACTCGCGCTCCAGCCGGGCGATTTCCTCGTCGATCAGGCCGAGGCGGCGCAAGGACGCTTCGTCCTTCTCCTTGCGCACCGCTTCCTTCTCGATTTTTAATTGAATGATGCGACGGTCGAGGCGGTCCATCACTTCCGGCTTGGAGTCGATCTCGATCTTGATTTTCGACGCCGCTTCGTCGATCAGGTCGATCGCCTTGTCCGGCAGGAAGCGGTCGCTGATGTAGCGGTGCGACAGCTCGGCGGCGGCGATGATGGCGGCGTCGGTGATGTCGACCTTGTGGTGCAGCTCGTACTTGTCCTGCAAGCCGCGCAGGATGGCGATGGTCGCTTCCACGCTCGGCTCGTCGACCAGGATTTTCTGGAAGCGGCGTTCGAGCGCGGCGTCCTTCTCGATGTATTTGCGGTACTCGTCGAGCGTGGTGGCGCCGACGCAGTGCAGCTCGCCCCGCGCCAGCGCGGGTTTGAGCATATTCCCCGCGTCCATCGCGCCCTCGGCCTTGCCAGCGCCGACCATGGTGTGCAGCTCGTCGATGAAGACAATGGTCTGGCCCTCGTCCTGCGCCAGCTCTTTCAGCACCGATTTCAGGCGCTCCTCGAATTCGCCGCGGTACTTGGCGCCGGCCAGCAAGGCCGCCATGTCGAGCGACAGCACCCGCTTGCCCTTGAGCGAATCGGGCACCTCGTTGTTGACGATGCGCTGGGCCAGGCCTTCGACGATGGCCGTCTTGCCGACGCCCGGCTCGCCGATCAGCACAGGATTGTTCTTGGTGCGGCGCTGCAGCACCTGGATGGCGCGGCGGATTTCGTCGTCGCGGCCGATCACCGGATCGAGCTTGCCCATGCGCGCCCGCTCGGTGAGGTCGAGCGTGTATTTTTTCAGCGATTCGCGCTGGCCTTCGGCGTCCTGCGAATTGATGCCGTCGCCGCCGCGCACGGCGTCGATGGCAGCTTCCGCCGCCTTGCGGGTCAGGCCCGCTTCACGCGCCACCCGGCCCGCTTCCGACTTGTCGTCGATTAGCGCCAGCAAGATCATTTCGCCGGAGACGAATTGATCTCCCCGCTTCTGCGCTTCCTTGTCGGCCAGGTTCAGCATGGCCATCAATTCGCGGCCCACCTGGGTTTCGCCGCCGGTGCCGGATACTTTGGGCAGGCGGTCGATCGCGCTGCGCAGCGAATTGGTCAGCGCGCCGATATTGACGCCGGCGCGCTGCAGCAGCGAGCGGGTACCGCCGTCGTCCTGCGCCAGCAGGGCTGAAAGTAGATGGACAGGTTCGATGTACTGGTTGTCGTTGCCGACCGCGATGCTCTGGGCGTCGGACAGGGCTTCCTGAAGCTTGGTGGTGAGTTTGTCTTGCCGCATGGCTACTCCGTGGGAGATTGTTCGATGGCGGACAGATTGGGGTGCAGTGCGCGAATTCAAGCGTCGCTTGCACCAAGGGGGACAGGCTCTGCGAGCCTGTTCCCTGCTTTGGCAGCCAGCAAAAAGTTGGCCAGCGATTAGAAGACTTTTCAAGCGGGGGACAGACTCGCAGAGCCTGTCCCCGGTGATAACACTGTCAGCTCAATGCACGCACCGTCGCAAACCCCGCCACGCAAAATCCTAGCGCACCTAATAAATGCACGGCGCTATGCAGGAGAGCCCAGCCGTAATCGCCGCGCTGCAGCAGCAGCATCGATTCGCCCGAGAAGGTGGAAAAGGTGGTGAGGCCGCCCAGAAAACCCGTCACGGCGAACAGCCGCCACTCGGGAGAAAGCTGCGGGTGGCCGCTGAAAAACGCCAGCGCCAGGCCGATCAGGTAGCCGCCGGCCAGGTTGGCGGCCAGGGTGCCGAGGTTGATCTGGCTTGACGCGGGACCCAGCCACAGCGCCAGCCCCCAGCGCAGCCAGGCCCCCAGGGCGGCGCCCATGCCCACCGCCAGCCACGCCAGCGGGGAACTCAAGCTTGCGCTCCCGCCGACCACTTGGCCATCGCGGCGTCGTCGCTGACTCTGGCATCGACCCAGCGCGCGCCATCCGGCGTCTGTTCCTTCTTCCAGAACGGCGCCTCGGTTTTCAGGTAGTCGATGATGAACTCGCAGGCGGCGAAGGCTTCGCCGCGGTGCGCCGCGCTGACCGCCACCAGCACGATCTGCTCGAGCGGCAGCAAGGGGCCGACCCGGTGTATCACCAGCGCGCCGGCCAGCGGCCAGCGGGTGCAGGCCTCGTCGACGATGCGTTCGAGCGCCGCTTCGGTCATGCCGGGATAGTGCTCCAGTTCCATCTCGGCGACCTGCGCGCCGTCGTTCAGGTCGCGCACCGCGCCGACAAAGGTGACCACGGCGCCCACCTTCGGGTCGCCCGCCCGCAGCCTCGCCACTTCGGCCGTGAGGTCGAAGTCTTCGCGCTGCACGCGCACCTGGCGAAACGGGGCGATCAAGCTCGATGGCCCGCTCATCGCGCCGCCTTGCCCACCCGGGCGAACAGCTGATCGATGCGGCTGGCGGTGCGCTCGTCGACCAGTGCCGGCATCGCCGCCAGTTGTTCGAACTGCGCCGCCTGGCCGCCCTTCTGGCCGGATTTCAGCGACGATTGCAGCACCTCGACCTGCAATTTCAAGCGCTCGCGGGCGAACTCGCTGCCGCTGTCGATGCCGGCGGCGATTTCCTGGCGCAGCACTTCCTGCAAAAGGATAGGGCGGTTCTGTTCCAGCTTTTTCACGTAGGCGGCGCGGTCGGCGCTGCCATCGAGCGCCGCCAGCGCGCCGTTGAAACGGGCCGCCAGGGCCTTGTCGATCTCCGGCGACAAGGCCGGCAAGGCCGACCAGCGGCTCTGCCAATCGGCGCCATCGCCATCGGCCGCGCCGCTCAAACTGCTTTCCAGCTGCTGGCACAGTCGCAGCTTGTCGCGCAAGGCGCTCGCCTTCGCGATGCTGGCGGCGCGCTTTTCGTCGTCAATTTTCGCCTGCACCGCGGCCACCGCCGCGTGATAACGCTGCTCGACTTTCGCTTCGTGCGCGCGCGGCACGGCGCCGATCGCGTGCCACTGGCTGGCCGCTTCCTGCAGCAGCTTGCGGGCGCCGCCGGCATCGATGGTGGCGGCGGCTTCTTCCAGGCGCGCCGAGATGGCGTCCTTGGCCGTTTCGTGTGCGCGCCGCTCGCTGTCGGCGGCGCTGGCGCTCTCCTTGCGCTTGGCGAACACGGCGTCGCAGGCGGCGCGGAAGCGGTGCCACATGGCTTGCTCGGCCTTACGTTCCAGCGGCAGCGCGCGCGCCAGTTCCTGCCATTTCTCCTGCGCGCCGCGCAAGGCGTCGAGTGCGCCCCGCTCGGTCGGATCGAGCCGTGCCACCTGCTCGATCAGCTCCTCGCGGTGCCCCACTTCGGCCTTGCGCTGCTGCTCGAGGGGCTTTTGCATGATGTTCAGCGCGGCCGTGAATTCCTGGTCGAGGCGCTTTTTATCCTTGCGGTCGATGGCGCCCAGGTGGCTCCAGGCCAGGCGCAGGCGCTGCACGGTGGCGGCCATCTGCTTCCAGTCGATGGACTCAGGCGCACCGCCCTCGGCGCCGGCCGCCTGGATTTTTGCCGCCTGCGCGGCCGCTTCATCGATCACCGCCTGCGCTTTCGCCGCATTGCTGTGGCGTTCTTCGGCCAGGTGCTTGAAATGGGCGGCGGCCGGCGCGTAGGCGCTGGTGCAGGCGCCGTCGAAGCGCTCCCACAAGGTCTTGGGGGCGGCGCCCGACAAGGTGTCGAGGGCCTTCCAGCGTTCGCGCATGCTGCCGACTTTTTTCGCCAGTTCCGCCATCGGCAACGACTGCGTACTCAATTGCTCGACCGCCTTGATCAACTCTTCGCGCGAGACGTTGCCGCCCCAGCGCGCCCAGTCGGACAGGCGTTTCAGTTCGGCGCGCGCGTGCGCCAGGCGGTCGGACTGGGCGGGACTGAGTTTGCCGCCCTTGTTTTCCTTGATGTCCTTGAGCGCCTTGTCGTATTCGGCCGCGCTGTGCAGCGAGCCTTGCTCGAGCGCCGATTCCATCGCCGCCAGGTGGTCGAGGAACAGGGGATCGGCGCCACCGACCGGGCGCGGCGCGCGCGCCGGCCGTGCATGCTCGCCGGCGCCGAACGGCGTCGATGGCGAGGGTGCGGCCTGGCCGCTGTGGCCGGGGTGGGCGCCCCTGTCGGCATGGGATTTTGGGCCGCTGCCCTTGGCCCTGGGGTGTGCCTTTGCCAGCGCCGCGATCAAATCGTCGAAGCGCTGCTGCAGGGCGTCGGCCGCATCGCCGGCTGGCGGCAAAGGCAGTTTCTGCCATTCGCGTTTGAGGGTGTCGATGTTCAGCGCGGGTGAGGCTGGTGTCGTTGGCGTCGGCGTCGGCGCGTCCACTGCGGGAGCCGCTTGCGCGACCGGCGCAGTCGTCATATCCGGGGTTTCGTCCGGGCTTGCTTCGGTTGCTGCGTCGGCCTCGTTCGAGACGGTGTCGTCAAGCGCTTCAGCCGGCGCCGCAGCCTCGGTCTTTTCCACTGGCGCTGGCAATTCCTGCACCTCCGCCGCGGGCGCAGGCGCAGGTGCAGGTGCAGGCGCAGCCAGTGCCGCCAGCCACCCATCGAGCGCCTTCTCGCGCGCCGCCAATGCGCCGCGGCCCTGTTCAAGAGTGGCCAGCGAAGCCTGCACCCTGGCCTGCTCGGCGGCGAATTCCGCCGTCAGCGCGCGCGGCAGGGACGCTTGCTCGGGTCCGGCCAGCGCCGCCTCCTGGTCCGCAATCATCTGTGACAGGCGCGTTGCGGCGTCCTCGATCGAGACGCTGCCGCTGGTCAGCACGCGCAAGGCAGCCAGCCTGTCGATCATGGACCGCTGCAAAGCGACCTGCGTAGCGAGGCGCGCGCCCAGCTGTTCGCGCACGGCGCCGAAGGCTTCCCGCAGTTCGGGCGCGGCGATCACCGCCCAGCGGCGATCGAGGTCCGCCACCTGGTTGGGGCTCAGCTTGTCGTCGGCCAGCAGGCTGGCAGCCTGCTCGAGGCATGCCTGGCCGCGCGCCACTTCGGCGTCATGGTGGCGGATGGCGTCGAGACGCCCTTGCAGCAGCTTGGCGACGCGGCGGTCGGTATTGCGGATGGCGGCGTGCACCCGTTCGAGCTGGGGACGGCTGGTGACGAATTCAGCGGCGGCCAGGCGCAGCTCGGAAAAATCGGATTGCAAAATAAAGTCGGCGGCGCGCGCCTCGTCGCCGCCGATGGCGCGCAGCTGCTCGGCCTGGGCGCTGCGCTGGGCCGTCGTCGCATTCGCCGCGGCGGCCGCGGCGGACGCCTTTTGTTCGGACTGGGCGGAGGCGGCAGGCGTCCCGGCGGTCTTGTCGCCCGGGCGTTTGAAGAGGAATTTCAGCATGACGTCGGCTCGATCGCTCAAAATCGTCATGATAGCAAGAAGGCAGCGCCGCCGTGGATTCGCACTGAGGGATGCCGCCCCAGCGGCGCGCAAGCACCCCAGTCAGGTACTCAAGGAAGCACTCAGGCCCAGATCGGCGTCTCCTTGCGCTTGACGTCCTTGCCCTTCGCCGCCGGTGCCTGGCCGGCCAGGCCGAACAGGAGCAGGTGATCGCTCTTGTTGCTGCGTACCGGGCGGTTTTCCACCAGATAGGCTTCGTGGGCCAGCATGCGGTTGGCGATGGCGAACCACGCTTCGCCGGAAACCACGCCGCGCGCCAGCGGGAACAGCGCCTGCTCTTCCCGTTCCAGCCGTTCGATCAGCGCCAGGCAGACGCCGTCGACCTGCCGGCAAAAGGCGGCCACATCGTCCGCTTCGTCGAGTTCGCGGCCGGCCCAGCTTTCGTCGATCTCGGCCATCTGGCTTTCCGCGCTCAGGCGCAACTGTTTGAGTTCCTGCAATAAATCGTCCGCCGCGTCGGTGGCATCATAAATGGCGGGAAACAAATGCTGGTCCACCTTGGACCAGTGGGCGGCGTGCACGGCGCGCGCCAGTGTGTCGCAGGCAAAATCGACGCGGCCTTCGCTGAGGCTGCGCAATTCGGCGAAATGGGTGTGCAGGACTTTTTGCAGCGATTGCAGGCTCGCGCACAGACTTGCTTGTTCAACTGACAATGCGACCAGCGTATACGTTGCAGTGAGCATGGATTCTCCTGTTGTGAGCGTGAGCGGCCGCCACAGGCGGGCGCCACCATTGCCGGTAGCGGGACGCGCCGAAATCTGGCGGAACGCGGTAGATAAATGTGAACTGGGAAACGGACCGGTTTGTGTTTTTTCTCTTTAGCCCGAAGAAACAGTGTAAAGATCATCAGCCCCATCGGGTTTGATCTTGCGCAAACTCACCGGGCTTGCATCTCTCAAATATGTTGCATCGGGTAGCCGCCAGCAGCGGGCGCCATGCGTTCGCCCGGCCCGCTTCTCTTGCGTTATAGTTAACCATCGTCCGCCTCTCCAGCTTCAATCCCATGCGTCTGCTGCACACTTCCGACTGGCATCTCGGCCAGGCCCTGCATAGTTACGACCGTAGTTACGAGCACCAACAGTTTCTCGACTGGCTGCTGGACACCCTGGTGGCCGAGCAGGTCGACGCGCTGCTGATCGCCGGCGATATCTTCGATACCGCCAACCCGTCGTCGAGCGCGCAGAAGCAGCTGTACCGTTTCCTGCAGCAGGCGCGGCGCCGCTTGCCCGGACTGGATATCGTCGTCATCGCCGGCAACCACGATTCGCCGGGAAGGCTGGAGGCGCCCGGCCCCCTGCTGGAAGACCACGGCACCACGGTGATCGGCCATGTGCTGCGCGGGCTCGATGGCGCCATCGACGTCGAACGCATGGTGGTGCCGCTGCGCGATGCCAGCGGAGAAATAGCTGCCTGGTGCCTGGCGATCCCGTTCTTGCGGCCGGGCGACGTGCCCCGCCTGGCCGATCTGGCCGACAACGCCGATCCCTACCTGGAAGGCATCGCCGCCTTGTACCGCCAGGCCTACGCCCTGGCCGACGCCAAACGCACACCCGGCCAGGCCATCGTCGCCATGGGCCACTGCCACATGGTCGACGGCCAGGCCTCGCTCGATTCCGAGCGCCGCATCGTCATCGGCGGCACCGAGGCGCTGCCGGCCGCGGTGTTCGACGCCGGCATCGCCTACACGGCGCTGGGCCATTTGCACCTGGCGCAGCGGGTCGGCGGCAAGAACCATCGCCGATACTGCGGCAGTCCCCTGCCCCTGTCGTTCGCCGAAGTGAGCTACCGCCACCAGGTGCTGCGCATCGACCTGGTGGATGGTGCGGCGCAGGTCGAAGGCATCGACGTGCCGCGCGCCGTCGACCTGCTGCGCATCCCCGCCACCCCGCAGCCGCTCGACGCCGTGCTGCTGGCATTGGCCGAGCTGGAACTGCCCGACTTGCCGCCGCAGCAGCAGCCCTTCCTGGAAGTGCGCGTGCTGCTCGACGGCCCCGAGCCGGGCCTGCGCGCGCGCATCGAAAGCGTTTTGGAAGGCAAGCCGGTCAGGCTGGCGAAAATCGAACCGACCCGCAAGCACACGGCCGCCAGCGGCGCCGATGGCTTCGAGGCCGCCCTCTCGCTGGAACAGCTGGCCCAGCTCCAGCCCGACGACATCTTCAAGCGCCTGTATGCACAGCGTTTCGGCGACCAAGCGCCGGACGATCAGCTGGCGGCATTCGCCGAATTGATGCTGCCCGGCGCGAGTGAAGTCCAATGAAGATCCTGAAAATCGGCGGCCGCAACCTGGCCTCGCTGGCCGAGCCGTTCAGCGTCGACTTCGAAGCTGCGCCCCTGTCCACCAGCGGCCTGTTCGCCATCAGCGGTCCCACCGGCGCCGGCAAATCGACCCTGCTCGACGCCCTGTGCCTGGCCCTGTATGGCGCTACCCCGCGCCTTAAAACCTCGCGCAGCGGCGCGCTGGTGCCGGACGTCGGCCAGGACACGGTGTCCAGCCAGGATCCGCGCAGCCTGCTGCGGCGCGGCGCCGGCGAGGGATATGCCGAAGTCGATTTCGTCGGCAACGACGGCCAGCGCTACCGCGCCCGCTGGAGCGTGCGGCGCGCGCGTTCGCGTGCGGCCGGCGCCCTGCAGGCGGCGGTGATGACTTTGCACGGCCTGCCGAACCTGATCGCCATCGGCGCCACCCGCACCGAGGTGGCGCAGGAAATCGGCCAGCGCATCGGCCTCTCCTTCGAGCAGTTTACGCGCGCCGTGCTGCTGGCCCAGAACGAGTTTTCGGCCTTCCTGAAAACCGACGAGAACGAACGGGGCGAGCTGCTCGAAACCCTGACCGGCAGCGTGATCTACAGCGCCATCTCGCGGCGCGCTTTCGAGCGCTACAGGCGCGAGCAGGATGCCTTGCGTGCGCTGACCCTGCGGCTGGCCGACCAGGCGCCCCTGCCCGCCGAAGAACGCGCCGCGCTCGATGCCGACAGCGCGCTGGCAAGCACTGCCCTGTCCGCGCTCGAGCAGCGCCAGCACGCCCTGGACCAGCTGAACCGGTGGCAGCAGGCGGCCGCCGAATTGAAACAGGGAGAGATCGCTGCCGAACATGCGCTCGATGCGGCCAAGCAGGCAGTGACTGCGGCAGAACCGCGCCGCCAGCGCATCGCTTTGCTGGCCGTCGTCGATGAAGCGCGTCCCCTGCTGCTGGAAGCCACGCGGCTGCGCCACGAGCAGGCGGCAGCGCAAGTCGCCTTGACGGCATTCGAGGCCGAGGTGCCGCGCGCCGATGCGGCCGAAGGTACGGCGGCGCTGGCCCACAGCGGCGCGCTGGCCGCTTCGTCGGCAGCGGAACTGGCGCTGCGCGACGCCGCCCCCGCGCTCGACCAGGCCAAGGCGCAGGATGCCGCCCTGGCCGTGC
>JACXTT010003657.1_pt1 | contig 23474 bp, 18 predicted proteins | sample 9270951 | NCBI WGS metagenome assembly JACXTT01 (sample SAMN15532306, study PRJNA645909) | rock metagenome | isolation source: weathered quartz diorite | place: Puerto Rico | collected 2017-06-21
GGCCAGCGGGGGCAGCGCGCGGTCGACGACGTGCCGCGTGCACCGCGCCGCGTGGCGTCGCTGGGAGGCCGGCTTGCAGCTCGACTTGGTCGCCGACCATTTCCTCTATCACATGGTGCGGAACGTGGTCGGCACCGCGCTCATGGTCATGACGCGACCCGAACCGGCAGCGGCGATGAAGGCGATCCTGGCCTCGCGCTCGCGCGCGCGGAGCGGGCCGACCGCGCCGCCGCAGGGCCTGTGTCTGGAGCAGGTGTTCTATCCGGAGTCGGGATCGTGAGGCGCTCGACCGTCCGTCTGTTCGCCTCCGGGCTGCTGGCGGGCGTGGTGCTGACCTGGGCCGCCGCCCGGCCCGGCCCCCCGCACCCGGCGACGGCGCAAGCCGCGGATCTGCCCAGCTCGCGGCGCAACGCGATCGTGACCGCGGCGCAGCGGGTTAGCCCGGCGGTGGTCTCGGTGAGCGTGATCGCGTCGCGGACCGTGCGCGCGGATCCGTTCCCCGGCATGCCGCGTGACGAGTTCTTCGACCGCTTCTTTCCGCCCATGGAATACCAGGAGCGCATCCCCGGTCTGGGCTCGGGCTTCATCGTCGATCCCGCGGGGATCGTGCTCACCAACGACCACGTGGTGCGCAACGCGCAGGACGTCAAGGTGACGCTCACCGACGGACGGCAGCTGCCGGCGCGCATCCTCGGCACGACGGACCTCTACGATCTCGCGGTGCTCAAGGTCGAGGCCAAGGACCTGCCCACGGCGCCGCTCGGCAACAGCGACGAGCTGGTGGTGGGCGAGTGGGCGATCGCGATCGGGAGCCCGTTCGGCTACCTGCTCAACGACACGCAGCCCACGGTGACGGCGGGCGTCGTGAGCGCCACGCGGCGCGACATCAAGTCCGAGGTCACCGAGGCCGGAATGTACAAGAACATGATCCAGACCGACGCGGCCATCAATCCCGGCAACAGCGGCGGGCCACTGGTGAATGCCGATGGGGAGGTGATCGGCATCAACACCTTCATCTTCACGCAGACCGGAGGTTCGATCGGGCTCGGGTTCGCGATCCCCATCAACCTGGCGCGCCGCATCCTGCAGGAGATCCGCACCTATGGCCGCGTGCGCACCGCCTGGCCGGGGATGACGCTGCAGCCGGTGACGCCCTACATCGCCCAGCGACTCGGCTTCCGCGACCTGGGTGGCATGGTCGTGTCGCGGGTCGACGTCGGAGGCCCGGCGGCGCGCGCGGGGGTCCGCGTCGGCGACCGCATCCGCAAGGTCAACGGCCAGTCGGTGGACTCGGTCGACGACGCGCAACGCAGCATTTACGGCGCGGCCGTGGGCGACCGGCTGCGACTGGTGCTGGAGCGCGACGGCAAGGCCTCGACGGTGAGCCTGACCCTGGCCGAAGCCCCGGGAGAGCGCGACCAGTGATCGCCCGCTATTCGCGCCCCGAGATGGCCCAGGTGTGGAGCGATGCCCATCGTCTGGCGCTGTGGCTCGACGTCGAGCTGGCGGTGACGGCGGCGCGCGAGACGCTGGGTCAGGCCCCGGCCGGCGTCGCGGAGCGGATGCGCTCGCGCACTCGAATCGACGCGGCGCGGATGGAAGCGATCGAAGCCGAGGTGCGCCACGACGTGATCGCCTTCCTGAGCATGGTGGCGGAGAGCGCGGGCGACGACGCCCGTGAGCTGCACGTCGGGATGACCTCCTCGGACCTGGTCGACACCGCGCTGGCGTGTCAGATGGTGGAAGCGGGGCGGTTGCTGCTGCGCGGCGTGCGCGTACTGCGGCGCGTGGCCTGGGATTTGGCCCAGAAGCACCGCCTCACGCCCATGGTGGGCCGCACCCACGGCGTCCACGCCGAGCCGATCACGTTCGGTCTCAAGGTCCTGATCTGGAGCGAGGAGCTGGGGCGGGACGTCGCGCGACTCCAATCCGCGTTGGAAGACGTCGCGGTGGGCAAGATCTCGGGCGCGGTCGGCACCTTGGCCCACCTCGGACCGGACGTGGAGCGCCTGGCGCTGGAGCGCCTCGGGCTGAGGCCGGAACCGATCGCGAACCAGGTGGTGCAGCGCGATCGGCACGCGCATCTTTTGTGCGCGCTCGCGGTGCTCGGCGGCACGCTGGAGAAGATCGCGCTCGAGATCAGGCACCTGCAGCGCAGCGAGGTGCGGGAGGCGGAGGAGCCGTTTCGCGAAGGCCAGAAAGGATCGTCGGCGATGCCGCACAAGCGCAACCCGGTCCAGTGCGAGCGCATTTGCGGCCTCAGTCGTCTGCTGCGCGGCTACGCGCAAGGGGCGCTCGAGAATCAGGCGCTGTGGCACGAGCGTGACATCAGCCACTCCTCGGTCGAACGGGTGATCCTGCCCGATGCCTTCCTGGTGGCGGACTTCATGACCCACGAGCTCAGCGGCGTCCTCGAAGAACTGCGGGTCTACCCCGAGAACATGCGCCGCAATCTCGATGCGGGCGGTGGCCTGGTGCATTCGCAGCGCGTCTTGCTCGCGCTCACGGCGCGCGGCGTGCCGCGCGACGAGGCCTATCGACTGGTGCAGAAGCACGCCCTGGCCGCGCTCGACGGACGCGGCTCGTTCCGCGAGCTGCTCGCAGCCGAGCCGCGCGTGCGGGACGCGCTGGGCCCGGAGGGCCTGGCGGCTTGCTTCGACCTCGACCCGTGCTTCCGCCACGTGGGCGACCTGTTCGCGCGCGCCGAGGAGCCGTTGTCTTGACCGTCACGACCCCGAGCCCCGCGGCCTACACCCTGGAGGAAGCGCGCGAGCCGGCAGCCGTGTCGCGGCGCCTGGCGGGCCGCGGGGTCACGCTCGAGCCCGACGAGGTCACGCTCTTGGTCGAGCTGCTGGGCCGTCCGCCGCGCTGGGCCGAAGCGGTGCTGTTCGGCATCTTGTGGAGCGAGCACTGCTCGTACAAATCGACGCGCCACCTGCTCAAACGACTTCCGACCGAGGCGCCCCAGGTGCTGATCGGTCCAGGCGAGGACGCGGGCGCGGTCGCGCTGCCGGCGCCGTGTCAGGATTTGGCGCTGATCCTGGCCCACGAGAGCCACAACCATCCCAGCCAGCTCCTCCCCGTCGAGGGCGCCGCCACCGGGGTGGGCGGCATCGTGCGCGACGTGGGCTGCATGGGCGCGGAAGTGGTGGGCGTGCTCGATGGGCTGCGCTTCGGCCATCCGATCCAGGGCGGGGTGCCGGCGCGCGACGTCATGCGCGGCGTGGTGCAGGGAATCGCGAGCTACGGAAACGCGCTGGGTGTGCCCAATCTCGGCGGCGACGTGTATTTCGACGCAGCCTTCGACGACAACTGCCTGGTCAACGTCATGGCGCTCGGGATCGCGCCCAAGGATGGCCTGCTGCGCAGCCGCGTCCCCGAGGGGCCCGGCCCGTGGGCGTTCGTGCTGGTGGGCAAGCCCACCGATGAGACCGGATTTGGCGGGGCCGCGTTCGCGTCGGGCGAATTGGGCGAAGGCGATCAACGCGGCGCCGTCCAGCTTCCCGATCCGTTTCTCAAGCGCGTGTTGCACGTCGCCAACGCCGAGATGTTCCGGCGCATTCGCGAGCGCGGCATCCCGGCCGGCTTCAAGGATCTCGGCGCCGGCGGAGTGGCCTGCGCCACGAGCGAGCTCGCGGCCGCGGGCGGCCGCGGCGCGACGATCCAGCTCGACGCGTTGCATCGCGTGGCGCGCCCGCTCCCAGCCGAGGTGTTGCTCTGCGCCGAGACGCAGGAGCGCTACTGCTGGGTGCTGCCCGAGTCGTTCGCGGCCGAGGCCTGCGACGTCTACAACCGCGAGTTCGCGTTGGGTCGGGTCTACGCGGGCGCCGCGGCGCGCGTCATCGGGCACGCCACGCCGGAAGCACGCTACCGGGTGACCTGGAACGACGACGTCGTGGTGGATTGCCCGGTCGACGCGATCAGCACCGGGCGGCGCGTCCACCGCCCTTCGCGCCGCCGGCCGCCGGCCGCTCCGCTCAAGACCACACGCCGGCACGACGACCATCGCGGCGCGCTGCTGACGCTGCTCTCGGGCTTCAACCAAGGCTCGCGCGAATACCTGTTTCGCCATTACGACAGCGAAGTGCAAGGGCGCACGTGGCTGCGACCCGGCGAAGGCGACGCGGCGGTGCTGCGTGCCGACCCGGCGCGCGAGCTGGGCATCGCCGTGGCGCTCGGCGGCAACCCGTATTGGTGCGGCGCCGATCCTGAGCTCGGCGCTCGTCACGCGGTGGCCGAGGCATGTCGCAACGTCGCCTGCGTCGGTGGTCGCCCGTGGGCGCTCACTGATTGCCTCAACTTCGGTCACCCCGAGGATCCGACCGTGATGGGCGACGTGGCCGCGACCCTGGAGGGGCTCGCCGTGGCCGCCGAGGCGCTCGGCGAACTGGCCAGCCGTGGCGCGGCGCTGCCGTTCGTAAGCGGTAACGTCAGCCTCTACAACCAAACCGGTCCGCGCGCCGTTCCGGCCTCGCCGGTCGTGATGTGCGCGGGCGTGGTGCGCAACGTGACCACCGTGGTGGCGCAGTCGCTGGCGCGGGCCGGCGACTTCCTGGTCCTCGTCGGCGAGCCGCGCGATCAACTCTCCGGGTCGGCGTACGCGCGCGAGCTGCTGGACGAGCAGGAGAGCGCCCCGCCCGAGCTCAACCTGGAGCGGGAGGGCCGACTCGAGTCGCTCGCGGTGCTGGCCGCGGAAGGGCGCTGGGTGCGCGCGGCCCACGACGTCTCGGACGGTGGTCTCGCGGTGACGCTGGCGGAAATGCTGCTGGCCAGCCCCGTTGAGCAACGCTTGGGGGTCGAGGTCGATCTGGGCGTGCTCGAGGCCGAGGCCGCTCTCGCGCTGTTCAGCGAGCGCCCCGGCATCGTGTTCGAGGTCAGTCCGGAACGCGCCGCCCGATTGTTCCAGGCGGCACGCGAGCGCGGTCTGCTGGCGTGGCCGATCGGGACCGTCGCCGCGTCGCAGCGACTGCGGGTGCTCGAGCCGGGAGGGGAGCGTTGGGAGTGCGGCGCCACGGAGCTGCGCGAGGCCGCCCACCGCGCCTTGCCTGCGCTCTGGAACGAGGACCTGCCGTGAGCGCGCGCGTCGCCGTGATCCAATTCCCGGGCGTCAACTGCGAGCACGAGAGCGTGCGCGCCCTCGAGCGCGTCGGCCTCGAGGGCGAGATCTTCCGCTGGACGCGCGCGCCCGGCGAGCTGCGCGGCTTCGACGCGTTCCTGCTCCCGGGCGGATGGTCGTACCAGGACCGCGTGCGCGCAGGCGCGCTGGCCGCCAAGGATCCGCTGCTCGACGTGCTGGCGGACGAGGCCAATCGCGGCAAGCCGCTGCTCGGCATCTGCAACGGAGCGCAGGTCCTGGTCGAGGCGGGACTCGTGCCGGACCACGGCCAGGTCGAGCTGGCGCTGGCCCGCAACCGCATGCCCGATCGCAGCGGGTACTACGCGCGCTGGATCCACGTGCGGATCGAGGCGTCACCGTGCCTCTTCACGCGCGGGCTCGAGCCCGGTGCGGTGCTGCCGCTGCCGATCGCCCACGGGGAAGGACGCTTCACGAGCGCGGACCCGGAGCGCATGCCGGCGCTGGCCCGCAGCGGTCAGGTGCCGCTCCGCTACGCCACCGCCGACGGGGCGGTAGCCGAAGCGTTCCCGGCCAATCCCAACGGCGCCGAGGTGGCCGCGGCCGCGGTGTGCAACCCGCGCGGCAACGTGCTGGCGATCATGCCCCACCCCGAGCGCGCGCAGGATCTGGGCGCGCTCGCGCGCGAGCTCGGCGGGCCGTGGGCCGACGGCCGGGATCAGGCCATGGCCACGTCTCAACCCGACGCCGAGGGACCCGGGCTGCTGTTGTTCCACGCTTTGAAGCGCCACCTCGAGAGCTGACGATGGCGCCCCGCAAGGAGTCGGCCCGAGTCGCGCAGGCGTGGATCGAGCTCGAGTCCGAGGATCCCGAAGCGGCCTCGGCTCTCGAGGTGGCAAGGACTCAGCTGACGGCGGGACGGCCGCTGCGACGGCTGCGTCGCCTGCGCCTGGTCGAGCTCGAAGGGCGGCTGCCCGCGCGCGCGCAGCTCGAGGCGCTGCTCCACGGATCGACCCAGTTCTACAACCCGCACAAGGAGCGCTGCCTGGTCCGCCTACAGGCCACCGATCCGACGCCGCTCCACGAGGACGAGCGCGCGGTGCTGGTGATCGAGCGCGAGGGATCGCGGCGCGTCGCGGCGGAGCGTTGGTGGCAGCACGAGACCGGAGAGCCGGTGCGGGTGCGCGAAGGGACGGCATGGGCGTTGACCTTCGAGCCGCACGCGGGAGCGGATGCGCTCGAGGAGCTCGCGCTGGTGCGGGGAAGGCGGCACGGGTTACTCTGCAATCCTCATTCGCAGGAGTGCCGGTGGGCCGAGCGTGAGGTGCCCTTGCCGTGGCTCGGGCCCGCAGCGCCGCCGCCGGCCGACGCCAGGCCGGCGCGCCGCAAGTCCAACCCGCCGCGGAGCAAACGATGATCGGTGACAGCCCCCACGAAACCTGGCGCGAGGAGTGCGGCGTCTTCGCCGCGGTGGGCGTGCCGCGCGCGGCGGACGTGGTTCGGCTCGGACTTCACGCGCTGCAGCATCGCGGTCAGGAATCATCCGGGATCGTCAGCGCGGACAGCCAGGGCGAGTTCCACGTCTTCAAGGGGCTGGGCCTCGTCTCCGACATCTACAGCGACCAAGCCATGGCCCAGCTCCCGGGGCAGCTCGCGATCGGCCACAACCGCTATTCGACCAGCGGGAGCATCACCCTCGACAACACCCAGCCGTTGCGCGTCGTCTATCGCTCCGGGCCGCTGGCGCTCGCCCACAACGGCAACCTCACCAACGCGCGCGAGCTGAGGCAGGGCCTCGAAGGCTCGGGCTCGATCTTCCAAACCACGCTCGACACCGAGATCTTCCTCCACCTGATGGCGCTCTCCAACAGCGAGAACGCGGAGGAGACCTTGATCGAGGCGATGCGTCAGGTGCAGGGGGCCTACGCGCTGATCGTGCTGACGCGCGACCACGTCTACGCCGTGCGCGACGCGTACGGGTTCCGCCCGCTCTGCCTCGGCCGCCTCGGGGACGGTTACGTCGTCGCCAGCGAGACCTGCGCCCTCGACCTGGTGGGCGCCGACTACTTGCGCGACGTCGAGCCGGGCGAGCTGGTGAGCCTCGATCCGCATGGGATGCGCAGCCATCAGGCGCTGGCGCCGGCGCGCCCCGCGCAGCAATGCATCTTCGAGCACATCTACTTCTCGCGCCCGGACAGCAAGGTGTTCGGCGAGACCGTCGATCGGGTGCGGCGCCGCATCGGGCACCGGCTGGCGCAGGAGCATCCCACCGCGGCCGACGTCGTGATCGCGGTGCCGGACTCGAGCAATTCGATCGCGCTCGGCTACGCCGAGGAGTCGGGGATTCCGTTCGAGCTCGGGTTGATTCGCAACCACTACGTCGGGCGCACCTTCATCCAGCCCAAGCAGGACGAGCGCGACAGCGGGGTGCGCATCAAGTTCAATCCGGTTCGCGACGTCCTGGATGGAAGGAGCGTGGCCCTGGTCGACGATTCGATCGTGCGCGGCACGACCAGCCGCAAGCTGGTGCGGGTGCTGCGCCGCGCCGGCGCGCGCCAGGTGCACTTCCGCATCGGCTCACCGCCGGTCACCCACCCGTGCTTCTACGGCATCGACACGCCCAGCCGCCGCGAGCTGATCGGGGCGCTCAAGTCGGTGGACGAGATCCGTGACTACCTCGGCGTCGATTCCCTGAGCTATATCTCGCTCGAGGGTTTGCTGGCGTGCGAGGCCGATGGTCGGCGCTTCTGCCACGCCTGTTTCTCCGGCCAGTATCCGGTGCCGATCGATCCCAGCGCGTCCAAGCTCTCGATCGAGAACCTCCACCGTGCCGCGGGTGCGGGGCGTTAGGCCGAGCCGGCGGCCGGGCCATGTCCCTCCAGGAGCTGATGCGTCAGCGGCGCGAGAAGCTCGCGCAATGGCGAGCGCTCGGCATCGAGCCGTACGCCTACCGTTTCGAGCCCACCCACCATGCCGCGGAGCTCCTGGCGCGCGGTGACCAGGTCACGACCGAGCCGGGCGAGAGCGTGGCGGTGGCGGGCCGCATCGTCGCGCTGCGCGGCCACGGCAAGGCCGGGTTCGCGCACCTGCTGGACGGGAGCGGGCGCATCCAGATCTACTTCCGCGCCGACCAGCTCGGCGATCAGTATCGGCAGGTCGACCTGTTGGACGTCGGGGATTGGGCCGGCGTCGAGGGTCCGCTGTTCCGCACCCGCTCGGGCGAGATCACGGTGCGCGCCGACCGGGTCGAGCTGCTGTCCAAGGCGCTGCGGCCGCTGCCGGAGAAATGGCACGGTCTGCGAGATCCAGAGACGCGTCATCGTCAACGCTACGCCGACCTGTTCATGAACCTCGACGTCCGCGAGGTGTTCCGGCGCCGGGCGCGCCTGGTCTCGGCGCTGCGCGAGGGGCTCGAGACGAGAGGATTCCTCGAGGTCGAGACTCCAGTGCTGCAACCGCTCTACGGCGGGGCGTTCGCGCGTCCCTTCGTGACCCGGCACCACGCGCTCGACATGGAGCTCTACCTGCGCATCTCGAACGAGCTCTACCTCAAGCGGCTGATCGTGGGTGGGCTGGAGCGGGTCTACGAATTCTCGCGCGATTTCCGCAACGAAGGCATGGACCGCACCCACAATCCCGAGTTCACCATGCTCGAGTTCTACCAGGCCTTCGCCGACGTGCACGACATGATGCGCCTCACGGAGGCGCTGTTCGTCCACGCGGCCGAACGCGCCACCGGCGGCCGGATTTTGACCTACCAGGGGCAGAGTCTCGACTTCACGCCGCCGTTCGCACGCGTGTCGATGCTGGACGCCGTCAGCGACAAGACCGGCGAGCGGGTCGACGATCTCGACCGCGCGCGGCTCCAGCGCCTGGCCGACCGCCACGGCATCGAGACCCGGCCCGGCCTCGGCGCGGGCGGTCTGCTGGATGCGCTGTTCAGCGAGCTGGTCCAGCCCGAGCTGATCCAGCCCACGTTCCTGGTCGATTACCCGATCGAGACCTCGCCCCTGGCGCGGATGAGCCGCACCCGACCCGGCGTGGTCGAGCGCTTCGAGCTGTTCGTGTGCGGCATGGAGCTGGCCAACGCCTTCTCGGAGCAGAACGATCCCGACGCCCAGCGCCGCGCGTTCGAGGCCCAGACCGTGCTGCGCGCCCAGGGCGACGCGGAAGCGCAGCCCATGGACGACGACTACGTGCGCGCGCTCGAGTACGGCATGCCGCCCACCGGCGGCTGCGGGATCGGCATCGATCGGACCACGATGCTGTTCACCGATGCGCGCTCGATCCGGGAGGTCGTGCTGTTCCCACAGCTTCGTCCCGAAGAAGGGCGCGACGAGCCGGAGCTCGACGAGGAAGAGACGGCCGGAGCGGCGGAAGGTCCACCCGGCCGGTGAGCCTGCCGCTCTGGATCGCCACGCGCTATCTCCGCACCCGCCGCCGCAGTGCCTTCATCACGCTCCTAACCGGAATCTCGATCGCCGGCGTCGCGCTCGGCGTCACCGCCCTGCTGACCGTGCTGGCAGTGATGAACGGCTTCGAGAACGAGATCCAGACTCGCATCGCGGGCACCGACGCCCACGTCGTCCTGCTCGGTGACACCCAGGCCGCCATCCAAGGCGGCGCCGGCCTGGCGGCGCGCGCGGCGACGGAGCCGGGCGTGGTGGGCGCGGCTCCGTTCACTTACGCCAAGGCCATGGTGATCCACGACGGCCGAGCCGAAGGATTGGTCGTGAAGGGCGTCGACCTGGCGCTGGAGCGGCGGGTCACGACGGTGGCGCGCAACATCACGCCCGCGCTGGACTCGATCCCGGCGGTCACGTCTCCGCCGGGCCTGGTGCTGGGAAGCGAGTTGGCGGCGCGGATCGGCGCCGCGGTGGGAGACACGGTGGTTCTCGCCTCGCTGGCGGCGGATCGCAGCGCGCTCGGCTACGCGCCCAAGCTGAGGCGGTTTCGCGTCGCCGGTTTGTTCTCGTCCGGGCTCTACACCTACGACTCGAGCTTCGGCTTCGTCGCCATCCCGGCGGCGCAGAGCTTCTTCGACCTCGGCGCGGGCGTGACCGGAGTCGAGGTGCGCCTGCTCGACATGTTCGACGCGACGCGCGCGGCGGCGCGACTGCTGCGAGCCTTGGGGGACTCGAGCCTCCACACCAACAATTGGATCGAGCTCAACCGCAACCTTTTCACCTGGATGAAGCTCGAGAAGACCGTGATGTTCGTGATCCTGGCCCTGATCGTCCTCGTCGCGGCCTTCAACATCGTCAGTACGCTCTTCATGGTGGTGCTCGAAAAGCGCCGCGACATCGGCGTGCTGAAGACGCTGGGCGCGTCACGCGCCGTCGTGCTGAACGTTTTCTTATGGGAGGGGCTGCTGATCGGAGGACTCGGCACCGGGGCCGGGACCGTGCTCGGCTGGGGGCTGATCGCGGTCCTCAAGCGGTACCCTTTCGTCCAGCTGCCTGGTGACGTTTATTTCATCGAGCGCTTGCCGGTGCGCCCCGAGCTCGGCGATTTCGCGGCCGTGATCCTGGCCGCGCTCACGCTGTGTCTCGCCGCGGCCCTCTATCCGGCCTGGCGGGCGTCTCTTCTCGATCCGGTGGAGGCGATTCGACGTCAGGGATGAGAGACGACTTGATGAAAATGGAACAAGCACCTGCGCGGGACGGACTTGAATCATCCAAAGTCGTTCTGCGGGCCTTCGGCATCGAAAAGGCGTACCCAACCCCCAGCGGACACCTCGAGGTGATTCGCGGCATCGATCTTGCGGTCGAGCGCGGGTGCTTCGTCGCGATCGTCGGGGTCTCTGGGGTGGGCAAGAGCACCTTGCTGAACATTCTCGGGACAATCGATCGACCCGACCGCGGCGCGGTGGAGATTCGCGGTCGAAGGGTCGAAGAGTTGAGGGAAGGAGAGTTGGCGCGGTTCCGGGCTCGCCATCTGGGGTTCGTGTTCCAGTTCCACCATCTGCTCCCTGAGTTCAACGCGGAAGAGAACGTCATGATGCCACTGCTGATCGCCGGCGAGTCGAGGACGACGGCACGCTCTCGTGCGCGCCGCGCCCTGGAGTCGGTGGGACTGCCCGAGCGCTGGGACCATGTTCCGGCGCAGCTCTCGGGCGGCGAAGCGCAGCGCGTCGCCGTCGCGCGCGCGCTGGTGGCCGGCCCGGATCTGGTGCTCGCCGACGAGCCATCGGGGAACCTCGATCAGAGCAGCGCGGACACGTTGCACGAGTTGATGGCGACGCTGGCGCATCGCGAGCGCCAGACGTTTGTGATCGTGACCCACAATGATAGGCTCGCGGCGATTGCGGACCGCGTGCTGAGGCTCGAGGCAGGACGCCTCGTGCCGGTTCGCTGAGGGGGCACCCACCATGCTCTGCCAGATCTGCGGCAAGAATCCCGCGGTCCTGCACTTCACGCAGATCGTCGAGAACAAGATGTCCGAGTACCACTTGTGCGAAGTGTGCGCGGAAGAGAAAGGCTTCACGGAGCCGGTGAAACCCTTCAAGGAGAAGTTCGACGTGGCGGCCGCCTTCGCCGGCATGATCAACAGCATGACCTCGAACGACGAGGAGCGCGTGGGCTCGGTGCAGTGCCCCCGCTGCGGTCTGCTCTACTCGGCCTTCAAAGAGACTGGCCGGCTGGGTTGCGCGGAGTGCTACAACGCCTTTCAGTTCCAGCTCCGGCCGCTGCTGCGGCGAATCCACGGGGACACCCGCCATAAGGGCAAGACCCCGGCGCGGGACGGCGCCTTGGTGTCGCGGGCGCGTCAGGTGCAGCGTCTCTACGACGAGCTGCAACGCGCCGTGGCGCGCGAGGAGTTCGAGCGGGCCGCCGAAGTGCGTGACGAGATCAAGCGGCTCGAGGCCGCCACGTCGGAGTCCGGGTCATGAGCGAGAGCGCGGCGCGCTTCGAACAGCTGGTGGCGCGGCCCAGCCCATGGCTCGGCGGCGATGGCCCGCACTCCGAGCTCGTGGTGTCGACACGCATGCGTCTAGCGCGCAACCTCGCCGCGGTGCCGTTCACGCACCGGGCGCGCGAGGAGCAGCTGCAAGGCGTCGTGGCGAGCGTGGCCAGCGCGGCCGCCGGAACGCGCTCGTTCGACGGGGCACTGCTGCTGCGCATGAACGAGATCGCGACACTCGACCGCCAGATCCTGGTGGAGCGCCATCTGGTGAGCCACGAGCTGGGCGACGGCGGAAAGCCACGCGGCATCCTGGTCGGCTCCGAGGAGCGGCTGTCGCTGATGATCAACGAAGAGGACCACCTGCGGCTCCAGTCGATGGCGTCGGGCTTCCAGCTGGCCGAAGCGTGGGGCGCCGCCGACAAAGCGGACGACGAGCTGAGCCAGGCCCTCGACTTCGCGTACTCGGAGGAGATCGGCTACCTGACTTCGTGTCCGACCAACACCGGCACGGGTCTGCGCGCATCGGTCCTGATCCACCTGCCGGCGCTGGTGCTGCTCAAGGAGATCGACCGCCTGCTGAAGAGCGTGATGCAGGTAGGGCTCAACGTGCGCGGCCTCTACGGCGAGCACAGCAACGTCATGGGCAACCTGTTCCAGGTTTCCAACCAGACCACGCTGGGGCAGAGCGAGCGCGAGTCGATCGAAGGATTGGATCGCGTCACCCGTCAGGTGATGGAGACCGAGTCGCGGGCGCGCGAGCGATTGGTGCGCGATGCGCGCGTCCAGATCGAGGACAAGGTGTGGCGGGCTTACGGCCTGCTGCGCTACTGTCGCGCGATCTCCGCACAGGAAGTCATCAATCTCTGCTCGGCGGCACGGCTCGGCGTCTCGATGGGATTGCCGGGTCTGTGCCCGCTGCGCGTCATCAACGAGCTGCTGGTGCTGACCCAACCGGCGCACCTGCAGCGCGAATACGGGGGTGAGCTGACGCCCGAGGAACGCAACGTGTATCGGGCCCAGCTCGTGCGACAGCGCTTGGCGACTGCCGAGCGAGAAACAGGGACCGGCGCCTAGAGCCCGGAAGAAGGGGCGTCATGCACGACAAATTCACGGAGCGAGTGCGCAAGGTCATCTACCTGGCGCGGGAAGAAGCGGCTCGCCTTCAACACGACTACATCGGCACCGAGCACCTGCTGTTGGGGGTGATCCGCGAGGGCGAGGGGATCGCCGCGACGGTGCTCAACAACCTGGGCCTCGATCTCGACCGCATCCGGCAGGAGGTCGAGAACATGGTGAGCGCGTCGGGCGGCACCATGACCATCGGGGAGATCCCGTTCACGCCGCGCGCCAAACGCGTGCTCGAGCTGGCGGTCGAGGAAGCCCGCTCGCTGGGGCACAACTACGTCGGCACCGAGCACCTGTTGCTGGGGCTGATTCGCGAAGGCGAGGGGGTCGCGGCCAAGGTGCTGCTGGAGCTGGGCGTCGATCGCAAGCGCGTCCGCGAGGAGACCCTCAAGCTCCTCGGCGGGCAGCCCGCGCCCAGCGGTCAGGAGCGCGAGGAGCGGCCCGAGACCCCGGCCTTGAATCAGTTCGGACGCGACCTCACCCAGCTGGCGCGCGAAAGCAAGCTCGACCCGGTGATCGGCCGCGAGAAGGAGATCGAGCGCGTCATCCAGGTGCTGTCGCGGCGCAAGAAGAACAACCCCGTGTTGATCGGCGAGCCCGGCGTCGGCAAGACCGCCATCGCCGAGGGCCTGGCCCAGCGCATCGTGGCGGGCCAGGTGCCGGAGAGCCTGCGAAACAAGCGCATCGTCACGCTCGATCTGGCCGCCGTGGTGGCCGGGACGAAGTACCGCGGCCAGTTCGAAGAACGCCTCAAGACGGTCATGAACGAAATCCGCGAATCCAAGGACACGGTGATCTTCATCGACGAGCTCCACACCATCGTGGGCGCGGGTGGGGCCGAGGGTGCGATCGACGCCTCCAACATGCTCAAGCCGGCGCTGGCGCGCGGCGAGCTGCAGTGCATCGGCGCCACCACGCTCGACGAGTATCGCAAGTACATCGAGAAGGACGGCGCGCTGGAGCGTCGCTTCCAGCCGATCATGGTCGAGCAGCCGAGCGTCGAGGACACGATCGAGATCCTGAAAGGCCTCAAGGACAAGTACGAGGCGCACCACGGCGTGACCATCACCCCCGAGGCGCTGGTGCAGGCGGTCAAGCTCGCCGACCGCTACATGAACGACCGCTACTTCCCGGACAAGGCGATCGACGTGATCGACGAAGCGTGCGCGCGCGCCCGGCTCTCCGTCAGCACCGTGCCGGGTGAGATCCAGGAAGTGGAGAAGCGCCTGGAGGAAGTGGTGAAGGAGAAGGAGTCCGCGATCCGCGGCCAGGAGTACGAGAAGGCGGCCCGCCTCCGCGACAAGGAGAAGGAGCTGCGCGCGCGGCGCAACGAGCTCAAGAAATCCTGGGCCGAGTCCAAGCGCGACAAGGACGTCAAGGTCGACGAGGACCTGATCGCCGCGGTGCTGTCGGTGATGACCGGCATCCCGGTCGTGAAGCTGGCCGAAGAGGAGACGCAGAAGCTGCTGCGCATGGAGGACGAGCTGCGCAAGGGCGTGGTGGGGCAGGACGAGGCGGTGGGTGCGGTGGCGCGCGCGGTGCGCCGCAATCGCGTCGGTCTACGAGATCCCAAGCGCCCCATCGGGTCGTTCATCTTCCTCGGGCCGACGGGCGTGGGGAAGACCGAGCTGGCGCGCAAGCTGGCGGCGTTCCTTTTCGACGACGAAGACGCTTTGATAAGGATTGACATGTCGGAGTACATGGAGAAGTTCTCCGTATCTCGCTTGGTGGGAGCGCCTCCCGGCTATGTGGGGTATGAGGAAGGGGGACAGCTGACTGAGAAGGTGCGCCGCAAGCCCTACTCGGTCGTGCTGCTGGACGAGATTGAAAAAGCGCACCCGGACGTGTTCAATGTCCTGCTTCAGGTGCTGGACGACGGAGTCCTGACCGACAGCTCGCGTCGCCGCGTGGACTTCAAGAACACCGTCGTCATCATGACGTCCAACCTGGGCGGCCGGCAGATCGCCGGTGGCGGAAAGCATCTCGGCTTCAAGCAGATCGAAGGCGGGGCGGCCCAGTTCCAGGCCATCAAGAGCACGGTTCAGGACGAGCTCAAGCGAGCATTCAATCCGGAATTCCTCAATCGAATCGATGACGTCATCGTCTTCCACGCGCTCACCCGCGACGACATGCGGAAGGTCGTGGACATCCTCCTCGGCCAAGTCAGGGAGCGACTGCGTGCTCAGGACATCCACCTCGACATCACCCCCGAAGCCATCGAGCTGCTCATCGAACGCGGCTTCGATCCCTCACTCGGCGCCCGGCCCCTCAAGCGGGCGATCCAGCGTCTGCTGGAAGATCCGCTGTCCGAGTTCATCCTGCGCGGGCAGCTCCCCGCCGGCGTCAAGGTCATGGTCACCCGTAAGGACGAGGAACTCTCGTTCGCCCCGGCGCGTGAAGCCGTTCCCGCTCCGGCCCCCGTCGCCCCTGGCGCCTAGGCGCATCTTCTTCGCCGCGGCCGCGTTGGTCTGCTGGACCACGTGGGCCGCGGCCCAGACTGGCTTCGGCGCACCCTCGCGGTTCACGCCGCCGAGCGCGCAGGACAGCACCGGCACCCAGGTCGTCGGGCACATCTCGGTCGAGGGCAACGTCTCCACCGACAGCGCCCGCATCGTGCGCTCGTTCGAAGTCGCGCCCGGCAGCCGCTTCAGCCTGGAGGCGGTGCAGCGCGGGATTCGGAAGCTGTTCACGCTCGGGCTGTTCTCGGACGCTTGGGTGGATCGGCAGCCGCGCGGCAACGAGGTCGATCTGGTGATCCACGTCGTGGAGCGTCCGCGCATCAGCGCGATCAGCTTCACGGGCAATCGAAAGAAGGACACCGACGACCTCGAGAAGAAGCTCTTCATCCATGTCGGCGAGCCCTACTCGCCGGTCACGGTCCAGACCCAGATCGATACGTTGATCCAGTACTACCGCGATCAGGGTTACGGGCGCGCCGCGGTCGACGCCAAGGCCGATTCCGCGGCCGGGAACAACCGGGTCAAACTCACGTTCGTGATTCGTGAAGGCGAGAAGGTGCGGATCACGCGAATCGAATTCGTGGGCGCGCGGTCGTTTCCGGCCAAGAAGCTGAAGAAGGCACTCGCCACCAAGGCCAAGGGGTTCTTCGGCGGCGGCGAGATCAAGGACGAGACCTTCAGCGAGGACAGCGAGAAGCTGGCGGACTTCTACCACAACCACGGCTATCGCGATGCGCGCGTGGTGGACCACGCGCTCAAGCCCGGCGACAAGCCGCGTCACCTGACGCTCGTGTTCACGGTCGAGGAGGGGCCACCCTACGTGTTCGGCGCCGTGAGCTGGACCGGCAACCAAGTGGTGAAGACCCCCACGTTGGAACACGTGTGGCAGCCCAAACCCAACGATCGCTACGACCAATCGCGGGTGCAGAAGGCGCAAGCCGATGCCTACGCGGCCTACGCCGAGCAAGGGTATCTCTACGTCGGGATCGAGCCGCACGAAACGGTGCGGGATTCCGCCGTCGACGTGGCGTTCGGCGTCCAGGAAGGGTCGCCTTCCAACGTGCGCTACATCCAGATCACAGGCAACCACGGCACGCGCGAGAAAGTGATCCGACGCGAGATCGACATCCACGAGGGCGACCGCTTCAAGCGCTCGGCGCTGGTGCGCTCGCAGGGCAACGTGTTCCGTCTCGGCTTCTTCGAGGACGTGCAGATCGACTTCGTGCCGGCCGAGAGCACCGACGTCGACATCACGCTCAAGGTGAAGGAGAAGCAGGTCGGCACCGCGTCGGCCGGTGCTGGCTATACCGCGGAGAGCGGCCTGACCGGCTTCCTCGAGCTCGGGCACAACAACGTGCTCGGCAACGGCCAGAACGTCTCGCTCCACCTCGAGCGCGGCGCCAAGCGCAGCGACTACTTCCTGAGCTTCACCGAGCCCTGGTTCCACGACACCCCCACGCTGCTCGGGTTCTCGGGTTTCAAGACCGACCAGCAACTCGACCTGTACGACGAGAAGCGCACCGGCGGCTCGGTGCGGATTGGGCGGCCGCTGCCATGGCCCGACTACTCGCGCGGGTCGCTCGAATACCAGCTCGAGGACGTCACCATCAACATCGACAAACCCACGCTGTCGGCGCAGGACTCGATCGTGCTGCGCGGGCTCAAGAATGGCGTCCCGACTCTGACCAGCAGCGTCAGCGGATCCTTCCTGCGCAACAGTGCCAACAACCCGTTCTACCCGACCGCGGGCTCACGCTTCACGATCGAGAGCGAGGTCGCGGGCGGCCCCTTCGGTGGATCGGTGAACTTCCACAAGCACCGCATCGAGGGCCGCGTGTACCTGCCATCGATCCTGAAAGGCGTCACCACCATGGTGCGCGGGCGCATCGGATTCCTGGGCGAGTTCCCCGACCAGAACCTGCCCGTGCCACCCTACGAGCGCTTCCGGCTGGGAGGCGGAACCACGCCCGATCCGCTGCGCGGCTACGACGACTACATGGTGGTGCCTGAGAAGTTCATTCGCGACGTCAACACCAGCGTCATCGACCACATCGACTCGCTCAGCACGCCGGGGGTCAAGGACACGGTCTTCACCAAGACCACGGTGCGCTACCCAGGCGGTCGGTTCATGACCCTGTTCTCGGTCGAGCAGCAGTTTCCGATTGCCCACCCCCTGCACGGTGTGTTGTTCTTCGATGCCGGAAACACCTGGGACCTGGTGCGGGAGGCGCGGCCCTTCGACCTCAAGACGAGCGCGGGGGCCGGAATTCGCCTCGAGATCCCCCTGCTCGGCAACATCGGCTTCGATTTCGGCTACGGATTCAACCGCGGGGACCTCCGAGACCACCCGAAGTGGGTGGGTCACTTCCTGCTCGGGCAGACGTCCTTCTAGAACCTGAGGGCCGAGCGACCGGATGCTCGAAGCGCGACGACAGGCGGCGCGGTGGATCGGGGCGTTGGCCCTGGTGGCGATCGCGTCGGTCACGGCCCGGGCCGCCGACACGCGCGTCGGTTACATCGACTCCGCGAAGATCTTCCAGGACTACAAGCTGGCCCAAGAAGCGCAGCAGCAGTTCGACCGCCAGGTCCAGAACTGGCGCAACGAGGCCACCGAGAAGCAGCGCGCGGTCGATCAGCTACGGGCCGAGCTGCGCGACCAGGGTCCGATCCTCTCCTCGGTCAAGCGTCAGGAGAAGGAAGACGCGCTGCAAAAAGCCATCCAAGAGTACGAATCCTTCGTGCAGGAGGTGTGGGGGCCCACCGGTCGCGCGGCCTCCGAGAACGAGCGCACCACGCGCGAGATCGTGGAGCAGATTCGCACCGTGGTCGAGAAGCTGGCGGGAGAGAAGGGCCTCGACATCGTGTTCGATGCGGCCGGAGGCGCCGTGGTCTACGCTGACCGCAGTCTCGACCTGAGCGCCGAGGTGGTGCGGGAGCTCAATACGCGCGCCCAACAAGGCACTCATTGAGGAGTCCGCAGGCATGGTGACGCGCACGCTGGCCGAGCTGGCCGCCGAGCTGAACGGGCATCTGCTCGGGGACGGATCGATGGTGATCCGGGACGTGGCCGGGATTCGCGAGGCGCTGCCGGGGGACATCACGTTCATCGCCAATTCCCGCTACGACGCCTATCTCGACGAGACCAAGGCGTCGGCCGTGATCTGCGCGCGCGACACGCGGCAGACCGCGGTTCCGCTCATCCTCGTGGACAATCCGTATCTCGCCTTCCAGCAGGCGGTGCGCATCTTCCGACCGGATCGCGACCGCCCCGAGCCCGGCGTCCATCCGACCGCCGTCGTGGCGGAGGACGCGTCGCTGGGTCGGGATGTCTCGATCGGCGCCTGGTGCGTGATCGAATCGGGGGCGCGGGTCGGCGACCGCGCGGTGATCATGGCCTTCGGCTACGTTGGCCCACGCGCCGAGCTCGGCGCCGACACGTGCCTCTACCCGCGGGTCACGGTGCGCGAAGACTGCGTCATTGGCGCGCGCTGCATCCTGCACCCCGGCGTCGTCGTGGGGGCCGATGGGTTCGGATTCGCGCTGGATCAGGGGCGATATCACAAGGTGCCGCAGGTCGGGAACGTGGTCATCGACGACGACGTCGAGATCGGCGCCAACACCACCATCGATCGCGCCACCACGCACAGCACCCGGATCGGCGAAGGCTCCAAGATCGACAACCTGGTCCAGATCGGACACAACGTCGTGATCGGCAAGCACTGCATCATCGTGGCGCAGGTGGGGATCTCGGGGAGCACGGAGGTGGCCGACCACGTGACCCTGGGCGGCCAGGCGGGACTGGTGGGCCACATCCGGATCGGCAAGGGCGCGATGGTGGGGGCCCAGAGCGGCGTCACCAAGTCGGTGCCCGCCGACACCGTCGTGACGGGATATCCCGCCGTGCCGCACGGGCTGTGGAAGCGCCTGCAGGCGTTGCTGCAGAAGTTGCCGCAGATGCTCCAGCGCCTGCGCGACGTCGAGGAGCGGGTCCAGAAGCTGGAGCACGAAGACGCCGAGGAACGCGTGCGATGATGCCGCAACCTCAGCGCACCATCGGCCGCGCGGTCTCGTTCGAAGGAGTGGGCCTCCATACCGGGGAACGAGGCACGGTGACGTTTCGCCCCGGAGAGGCCGACAGCGGCGTGCGCTTCGTGCGCGCCGACCTCGCGGGCCGGCCCGAGGTGCTGGTGCGGCCCGAGAATGCCCACTTCGACCCCCAAGCGGGGCGTCGCACCATCCTCCAGCAAGGCGACGTGCAGATCCACACCATGGAGCACATCCTGGCCGCGGTGGCGGGGCTCGGCATCGACAACCTGGTGATCGAGACCACGACCATGGAAACCCCTGAGCCCGACGACGGCAGCGCCGCTCCGATCGCGACTTTGCTCACGCAGGCGGGCTTGGTGGAGCAGGAGCGCCCCAAGCGCCACATCAAGGTGACCAAGCCCGTGAGCTGGGGCGAGAACGGGGTCCAGCTCGAAGCCACCCCGTACCAGGGTTTCCGCATCAGCTTCACCATCGACTACGACAACGCGGTGGTGGGGCGCCAGGCATTGTCGCTCGACATCACGCCCGAGACCTTCCTGCGCGAGATCGCGCCGGCGCGGACCTTCGTCCTCGAGCGCGACGTCGAAGCCTTGCGGCGCGCGGGCTGGATTCGTGGCGGCCGGCTGGAGAACGCGGTGGTGGTGGGCGAGGATCGGGTGCTCAACGCCGAGCCGCTGCGCTTCCCCGACGAGTTCGTCCGCCACAAGGTCCTCGATCTGCTCGGCGACCTCTTCCTGCTCGGTGGGCCTCTGATCGGCCACGTGACGGCGGCGCGCTCGGGCCATCAGAGCCACGTCGCCTTCGTCAAGCACCTCAAGGAGACTCTGCCGCTGCCTGGCCGCCGTGCCGGTCGCCCCGCCGAGGAGTGGGACATCACGGCGATCATGGACATCATGCCGCACCGCTATCCTTTCCTGCTGGTCGATCGCATCACCCGCATCGAGGAAGGCAAGCGAATCGAGGGAATGAAGAACGTCACCATCAACGAGCCGTTCTTCCAGGGCCACTTCCCGGGCCACCCGATCATGCCGGCGGTGTTGATCATCGAGGCGATGGCTCAGGTGGGAGGGCTGTTGCTGCTGAATTCGGTCGAGGACCCCACCCACAAGCTCATGTACTTCATGGGCATCGACGCGGCGAAGTTCCGGCGCCCCGTGGTCCCCGGCGACCAGCTGCGATTCGTGCTCACGCTCCTCAAGCTGCGGAAGGGCACGAGCAAGATGCGCGGCGAGGCCTTCGTCGACGATCAGCTGGTGGCCGAAGCCGAACTGCTCGCGACCGTCGTTGATCGGCGCTCGACATGAGCGTGGCGATTCATCCGGCCGCGTTCGTCGACGAAAAGGCTCAGCTCGGACTCGGCGTGACGATCGGTCCGGGCGCGGTGATCGGACCGCACGCCGTGGTGGGCGACGGCACCAGCATCGGCAGCCACGCCCTGGTCACGGGATGGACGCGGATCGGGCGCGGCTGCAAGCTCCATCATGGCGCCGTCGTCGGCAGCCCACCCCAGGATCTGAAGTACGGCGGCGAGCCCTCATACCTCGAGATCGGCGAGCACACCGAGATTCGGGAATACGTGACCGCCAACCTCGCCACCGAGCCCGGCGCCACCACGCGCATCGGCAGCCGTTGCCTGCTGATGGCCTACGCCCACGTGGCGCACAACTGTGTCATCGGCGATCACGTGATCCTCGCCAACGCCGTGCAGATGGCGGGATACGTCACGATCGAGGACTGGGCGATCGTGGGTGGCGGCACGGTGATCCATCAGTTCGTCAGGATCGGGCGGCACGCCATGATCGGGGGCGGCTCGCGCATCCCGCAGGACGTCGCGCCGTTCGTCAAGCTGGCGGGGAGCCCGCCACGGCTGGGCGGCATCAATGCCGTCGGGCTGGAACGTCGCGGATTCTCAAAGAGCGTCCGCGACGCGCTGGACCGTTCCTACCGCATCGTGTTCCGCGAGGGGCTGACGATCTCCGACGCGGTCCGGCGCCTGCGCGAGGAATTCCCCGACGTGCCCGAAGTCGAGACGCTGGCCCGCTTCGCCGAGACCTCGGCGCGCGGGCTGTCGCGGTGAGCGCATGGCCACCCGGCGCGTCGGAGTGTGGGGCGTGGGCGCCTGGGGCGAGAAACACGCGCGGGTGTGGCGCGACCTCGCCGCCGAGCAGGAGGGGATCGAGCTGATCGGCATCTACGACCAGGCGCCGGAGCGGGCCCAGGCCGTGGCCGCGGCGCACGACTGTCGGGCGTTCGACTCGGCCGCGGGCTTGCTCGCCGCCGTGGACGCGGTATCGATCGCCACTCCCACCGTCGCCCATCGAGCGGCCGCGGAGGCGGCGCTGGCGGCCGGCGTCGACGTGCTCATCGAGAAGCCGTTGGCCGGGACCACCGCGGACGCGGATGCGATCCTCGCCGCCGCGGAGCGCTCGGGGCGCAGCGTGCGCGTCGGCCACGTCGAGCGTTTCAATCCCGCCATGGCGGCCGCGCGCGACCGGGTCCAAGACGCCAAGTTCGTGGAGGCTCACCGACTCGCGGTGTTTCAACCGCGTTCCCTCGACATCGACGTGGTGTTCGACCTCATGATCCACGACATCGATCTGGTGCTGGAGTGCACCGGGCAACCACCCGACTCGGTGTCCGCGGTCGGGGTGGCGGTCCTGTCCGAGAACGAAGACATCGCCAACGCACGGCTCGAGTTTCCGGACGGGTGCGTCGCCAACCTCACCGCCAGCCGTGTGTCGCAGGAACGCCTGCGCCGCATCCGATTCTTCCAGTCCGATTCCTACCTGTCGGTGGACCTGTTCGGGCGCAGCGCCGAATTCCTACGGGTCGATGCCCGTGTGCGCGAGGCGCTGGCGCCAGGAGGCGCCGGGCTGATGGCGGCACTCGCCGGGATCCAACGCCAGCAGCTGCCGGTGCCCGAGGGCGAGCCCCTCAAGCTCGAGCTGGCCGCCTTCGCTCGCGAGCTCGACGGAGTGTCGACGCGCGTGGCGAGCGGCTGGGCGGGACGGGAAGCCTTGCGGGTCGCCGAGACCGTCCGCGCGGCGATGCGGCGGCGCATGGTGCAGTGGACCGCGACCTAGAGCGGCGGTTCCTGATCGTCACGGGCGAAGCCTCCGGCGACCTCCACGCCGCGCGGCTGGTCGAAGCGTTGCAGGCGCGTGGGCGCTGCCGCGTGCAGGGCGTGGCGGGGCCGGCGCTGCGCGCCGCCGGCGTCGAGTGCCTGGTGCCGACCGAGTCGCTGGCGATGGTGGGATTCGCGGAGATCCTCGAACGTCTGCCGCGGCTCCTCGCGACGCGCCGGACGCTGCTGAGCGCCTGTGACCGGCTGCGGCCGCACGCCGTGATTCTGGTCGACTATCCGGGCTTCAACCTGCGCCTGGGGCCGGCACTCAAGCGGCGCGGGTGGCGCGTCTTCTATTACATCGCGCCGCAGGTCTGGGCGTGGCACGCCGCGCGCGCCCGCGCGATGGCGCGCTGGGTCGATCACCTGGCGGTGGTTTTTCCGTTCGAGGAGCCGCTGTTTCGGGCCGCGGGCGTGCCGGTGACGTTCGTGGGCCATCCCCTGCTGGACGACTTCGGCACCGAGACCGACGCCGCCGGATACCGGGCCGCGCTGGCCCTGCCCGCGGAAGGCGCGCTGTTGGGGCTCCTGCCCGGAAGTCGCCCGCAGGAGATCGCCCGTCATGCGCCCATCCTGGTCGAGGCCGCGCGACGCCTGATGGCGACGCGCCCCGAGCTGCACGCGGTGCTGGCGCTGGCGGCCGGAGTCGAATTGCCGCCGGGCCTGGCGCTCGGACCGGTGCGCGTGGCGCGCGGCTTGACCCGCGCCACGCAGGCGTTCGCCACCGCCTGCGCGGTCG
>JACXTT010003658.1_pt1 | contig 23473 bp, 9 predicted proteins | sample 9270951 | NCBI WGS metagenome assembly JACXTT01 (sample SAMN15532306, study PRJNA645909) | rock metagenome | isolation source: weathered quartz diorite | place: Puerto Rico | collected 2017-06-21
ATCACCGACATCCCTCGTATGGAAAAGTGATTCATCAACACGAAGCCCACCGCAAAGCTTCCTGAGGCCGAACCGATGATGTTGGCGAGGTATAGGTAGCTAAGGCTCTTTCCGACTTTGTGCTGTGATCCAATGGCTGCGTGCGATAGTAGCGGAAATATGCCGCCCAATAAGGATGCGCCGATAAACGCCAAGGGAAACGTCAATACGTAAGGCACGTATCGGACGGACCATCCTACGGCTGGCCCCAACAGGAAAGCCACTACGCTTCCCCACACGACGAAAACCGCGGCCGTGCGAAGTGTACGCGGAACGTCGCTTTTCAGTTTTTGGCGGCAGAGGTCGCGTACCATGAGCGATCCGTAGGCGATGCCGGCCAGATAGCAGCCCAGCAATTGAGCGAAACAAGGCGCAGCGCCTCCCGAAACAAAGGCGTACAGCCGATACCATACGATCTCACACGCCAGCGAGACGAAGCCCACGGCGGCTGACAATAACAAGCCCAGTCTGAAGGAAATCAGTGCCGTCGGAGACGAACTAGGCGCCGTCGATGTCGCCAAGACGCCGGTTGTTTCAGAGGAAGCCTTGGCATCTAAGATGATCGCGGTAAGCGCGACCGCGCCATTGAGCACTGCTGCCAATTTGACGGCGCCGGATTCTCCAAGAATACGCATGACAAACCAGGCAGCGGCAAAGCAAGCGGTAGCGGAACCGAGAGTGTTAACGCAGTAGAGCACTCCTACTGACTCACCCACGTTGTGCGTTCGACGAACGAAATATGCGGCCAGTAGAGGTAAGGTGCTGCCCATCAGAAGAGTCGGGACAAGCAGGAGAGCGAACGTGATGATACCGGTTTGCAATGTGGAAGCGCCGGCAGTGAACGACGCGACCAGGTGGAATGCGGACAGCGAGACGGCGCCGAAGATTCCCACGCCGAGTTCAATGAATCCAAACGCGCGGAGAAGGCGCACTCCGGTGTGCGTGGACAGTTTCCCGCCGGCGAGGCTACCCAGCCCGAGCCCGAGCATGAAAACGGTTACGATGACGGTAACCGACTCAATATTTACCCCGTAAATGGTGAACAGCGCGCGTTGCCATACGATCTGATAGAGCAGGGCAGGAATGCCAGAGATGAAGAAAAGCACGTAATACAACCCGAGGCCCGGGCTGCTGCCGTTCTCGGTCGGAACGAGTCGACTGAGCGGCTCAGGTTCGAGGTTTGCGTACTGCGTCTGCTGCATTCGAAAGCCGCAAAATGGGAATTGATAAAGGCATTCCTGAGACCATTCGGCGAGCCCAAATAAGATCTTTAGTTTCTATGGGTTCTATAGCTGGGAACGGTCCATTGTGAACGGTTGTATACAGTCCCGCGGCCCATCGACCCCGGTCGGAACACGGGAGCAGCGAGGGCTCTGACAAAACGCGTGCCGACAACAGTTCAGCGAGGCCATGTCGACAGCCTTCGAACCCCACGCGATCACTCCGATCGCTCCCGATCACGCCGATCGCTCCAATGTGTGGATCAGCTTGTGGCAGTCCCAACACACCGGCTCCAAATTCTCAATTCTGTGAGTGCCTCCATGGGAGCGGTATTTGCGGTGATGGATCTGCAGCCGCCGAGTCCTGCGGCAGCGCGCACATCGCCATCCGTGCTGCTTGAGCGCTTCGAGCGAATGAATAGCATAGACTTGGCGCACCAAGATCTGTAGTGCGAGATCATCAGTGAGATGGGCAGCTTCGGCGATTAGCTCATCGCCGCGGAAGGCACCATAGACGACGCGGCCATCGGTGTAGCCCTCCTGGAGCCGACGCACTTCACATCCAATCATTCGCTCCGCACGGGTTTTCGTCATAACCCTCCTTCCTCCGCGGCTCAACTAATGACCAGGCGAAATTCACCGACCTTCAGATCGGCTCCAGGGATTTCACACCCGTTCTTTAGCTCGCCGCCGATGGCCCGCTTGTCTGGTTTGAACTCCGTCTTCTTTATCTGCGTTTCGAAGGCGGCGCGCTCGTCCTTTCCCAGTCGCTCGAGCAGCGCCTCCCATAGCTGCGCCGGCATCGTCAACACCACATCCTTGAACGCGGTCGGCACGGCATTTTCATCGGTGATGGCCACCGAGTCCGGATTCTTCTGCATTCGCAGGCTGGAGATGTTTCCCTCCAGGCGCTTCACGCCGCGCCGGTCCGGAACCGCAAACCGATCGATGATGCTGATGATGTACCGCTCGAACTCAGCTTGGAATCTGGCAATGCGGTCTCGTCTGTTCCTGAGACGTTCGATCTCTTGATCCGCGAACTTCTGCTGTGCCTCACAGTGGCGGAGGAAGACGACCACGGAATCACGTTTTTCCTTGGCCTGCCACAGTGAGCGCCCGATTTCATCGAGAAGGATCTGTTTGATTTCTTCTCCTTCGACCACTTCAAAGGTATTTGCCAAGGCGGCGAGATTGTCCTCGATCTCGTAGAGCGTAATGTTATTTTTCGGAGTCGGAACCAGTTCAGTCGCCATGGCTCTGTCCTCCGCTTACCGCCAGTTCGGCGGCCGGCTCAGCCTCTGCTGCAGCTGGATCCACCGCTACGATTCCAGTTGAGGCATCGCAGCTTTGCGGAAAGCTCTGAATCGCCTGAAACAGTTCCTTGGCGCAGAGCCGGGCGGGCTGGCTCCTCTTGAACTGGTTGGGTCCCTCCACCCCGTGCCGCCTCAGAATCTCTCGGTAGGTGGACTCGCCCTGGGCGCCGGCGGCCTGCGTGATGGCCTCCTGCAATTTTGCGAACTCCTCCATCACACCCCGTGGTGAACACATCCGTTTCCAGATGACCAGCAAGTCCGGGGGAACGCATCCATTTGGGTTTGCAGAACCGTTAGATTCTACAGATACGCTCAGTCCTGCCGAACCGTTCAGTCCATGGGCCTCGCCATGCCGTGTTGGCGGTGGCGGGGGCTCCAGCTCTTGAGGTGGCGCCGGTGGCCCATTTAGCCATTCCTTGAGGATCTCGGCCACTTCCTTGCCCGGCTTCAGGAAGACGCCACCAGTCAGCTTCGGGCACCTGGTTTTCGTGATGATCAGGGTGTTCTCCTGATCCATTTCGCCGCAGACGTCGAATTCGTACTCGATCCCGTCGCGCATCACAGGGGCCAAGCCGACTTTACGCGGTGCGGTTTTCCCAGTCTTCTCATCCCGCTCGAGAACCCACTCGGTCTTCGCCCGTAGGCTGACCAGAACGTGAAGTGGGGCGCCGATGATTCTGTCCACCAACTCGTTATGGATCGGTGTTACCTGTTTCCAGGCGCCGAAACTGTTGTTGCCCTGGCTTCGCCTGGCAATACGGTCCACCTGGTCGAGTTCCCCGTCCTTTCCCATCCAGAAGTGGGAGAGCGAATCGATGCAGAGCACCTGATAGCCCCGCTGAGCTGCGGCATCAATCATCTCGACGAGTCGGCGGGGATCGTAGGAACCGAGTTCGAGAACGTCAAAGTCGAAAATATCGGCATACTTGCTGGCACTGCCTCGCTCTGTGTCTACGACAGCGATTGGTCCACCGAGTTCGGTTGCAAGCTTTAGGAGCGTATAGGTCTTACCGCTCCCGGACGGCCCGCACACTGCCAAGCGCAGCTTTGCGCCATGCTTGACTGCCCTTCGAAAGCTAAATTGTATTTCCTTTAAAGCAGTTAATGCTTGAGTTATCATGATAAGTCAAGCATATGATAAATTGGTCGTCAAGTCAAGCATCTTTTTGATTTCTACACGGGCATGTTAGTTTATTCGTATGGCACGAAAACCGGTGCTCACGGTAGCTGAACTGACCAGCAAGGCGGGCAAGGTTGGAGGCAGAGTACGGGCTGCAAGACTGACTCCGCAAGAGCGCCAGGATATAGCTCGTCAGGGTGGCCAAGCGGGCGGCCGTGCCCGTGCCGAGAAGCTCAGCAGCAAACGCCGGAGCGAGATAGCGCGTCAAGCGGCAGCCGCCCGGTGGGCAAAGCCGAAGAGGGACTGACGTTAGCAGTCGGCAAGCGTTCGAATCCAGCTCTCTCCGTCAACCCGGAACAAAGTGCGACAACCTGAAGACTCAAGCTACACTTACCGAGGCGCCGACCGTGCTTTTGGTTGGCTGCGAAGCCCGGGGGCGACAGTGAAACGGAAGTTGACGGCTGGCGGGTGGGGCATGCACCTCCAACGCCGTGCCGCGTCTTGTGTGGCGTTAACGAGAGAACTGGTCTTCGGTCCTGTCGACGTTACAGGCGCAACCCGCACCATGCGGCCAGAACCGTTAATCTGCACTCTCAACTGGACTACACACTTTCCGGATATCGGGGACGAACGAGCTGCGGTCGCTCTTCATGAACGGGACGCGCTGCAACGTAAGACGGAAGCTGCTTCCGGTTTGCCGCGGGTACCAGCGGACTCAAAGTTCGCGAGCGTGAGAATTCAGCTGCGCCAGACTGTCACGTGTTAACGAGAGTTAAATGGCCGGCCGCAAACTGCATTTTCGCGGGCCTGCTCCAAAATTGACTGGTAGGACGCTCGCCGCGAATATGACCAAAGCGTGACGGAACTGCTGCCGAGAAGTAGCCAACCAGCATGTGCTGTGACCACGTACAAGCACGTGGCCGCACGCTGGAACGCCCATTGCGTCTTACGAGATCTCTGCCACACTGTTACCGTACTGGCTCTCCGGGGTCGTGCGTATGAGGCGATGAAGATACGCGCGGGAGATCTGCAGATTTCGCGCAGCGAGCGTCTTGTTGCCATTGCATTCTCTAATAGCCTTGTTGGCCAGTAGCACCTTGTAGTCCCGGAGCAGGTCTTCAAAGGAGCCGGCGCTCGAGGGTGCCGCGATTCCGGCGACATCGAGTTGCTGGATCGATTCCGGGAGGTCTTCAGGGCCGATGCTATTGCTTTCACACATAATAACGGCACCTTGAATCACATTCTCAAGCTCACGGATATTGCCGGGCCAATCGTATTCGGCGAGGAGCCCTCTTGCGCCAGAATCGATCTCGCTGACTTGCTTATGATACGCACGTGCATATTTCTGAAGAAAATGATCGGCGAGCGCGCCGATGTCTTCGGGTCGTTCTCTTAGAGGCGGCACCTGAATTCGCATGACATTGACACGGTAAAAGAGGTCTCTGCGAAATGTGCCCTCACTGACCATAGTTGCCAATTCCCTATGCGTTGCAAATAACACGCGTGCCTTCAATGGAACTAACCGGCTACTGCCCAAGCGGCTGAATTCCCGTTGTTGCAGGACACGCAGCAGCTTGACCTGGGTTTGCAGGCTGAGCTCACCGATCTCATCGAGCAGCAGCGTGCCGTCCCCAACCAGTTCCATGTAACCTTCACGCGCACCGTTCGTGCCCGTGAAGGCGCCCTTCTCATGACCGAACAGTTCGGCCTCAATCAGGGTTTCGGGAATGGCGCCGCAGGAGACTGCGACGAATGCATGGCCGGCACGATGGCTCAGATTATGAATAGCCCGCGCAACCAGCTCTTTTCCGGTGCCGCTTTCCCCGGTAATTAGTACGAACGCATCGAGATTGCGTACGCGCCTGATCAAATCATAGACAGCCCGTGAACGGCTCGAGCAACCGATCAAACTGTCACAACGACCAGAGTCGTTTTGCGGTGGTGCATTCTTCAGTTCTTCTTTGCCGGCCGTGTGTTCGTGTGCGGTCCGAACCATTGCAGTCAGCTCACGTATCGACAGCGGTTTTCGCAACCATCCATAAACTTCCGGTGGTTCCAGGTGCAACGCCGTTGGCCTCGTGGCGTCATCGGTAGTTATGATTAGCGGTATACGACAGTCCCGAATCGCGCCAAGCACTGTGACCTGTTCCTCGAATGTAAAATGGTGCGCATCCAAATCCAGCAGCACAACGTCCACTTTTCCGCTGTGAGCTATGTCTATTAGCCTGGACTTGTTGGATTCCACCAGGACAGTGAACTCGGGAATTGCTGGGCCGAGGGACCGTTGTAAGTTAACGTCACGCGAAAAGATGAGTAGTTGAGTCATGATTTTGCACTTCGCGTATTAGAAATCAAGCCCGCAGCAACTTTGAGACATCTCTGCTTTCCTGATAGTCAGCCTGTGGGCTGCCGCGAATGCTTTGAACGGGGTGGCATACGGTCGAAGCGGTAGTGGCTCCCCCATGGTCATTTGACTCCAGTCGTACTGGAATTCTTGGCCGCATTCCAGACACACGACATATGTCCCGTGGCGTTGTGCGGTCGAGTGCTGCGTGTCCCGTGCCGGCGTTCGGGGGAATGTAATACGCTTGTGACCGCAGCCAAATAGCGATTTGATTGTAGAATCGAACACTCGGACCTCCCCGTTACTTGGATGCGGGTCAGCAGACAACCTGGCAGACCCGGTTCGTTTTCTCTAACGCAAGTTGCCTACCATCGGGAAGAGAGGTTAACTTATTCCGGCAAACGCCTCAAACGGAACAGTCAGTAGTCTCAAGGTTAACGTCATTCGTGAGGGATTAGTGACAATTTGGCGCGCGATAGTGTCAGGTGATGGGCCAGAACCTGCGACTTGATGAATCGCGCGTGAGCGAACTAGAAACTGAAAGAATGACCGCAAATATTAAACGTTCTTGATCATTTGGCGTCGGACAGTTTTCCGGGTGAGATTTTAAATCGGCGTTGACAACGCGAATTAATATCGCATAGTTAAGCGTCGTCTGATTCGGAATGAATCCGTTTGCCGCGGCCACGCAAAGATCGGTCACAAGTGACATTTTGTCCGGTGCCAGACTGACACCTTAGGCACCCGTCCCCTTTGTTTTGCAGGAGTTCTCGACCGGCACGCTTGTGGCCCCACGGTTGCATTTAGGCACAGCAGATAAGTTTGGTGTACGCGGGGGTGTTGGCCGCGAATATCGTGGCGCCGGCCATGTTGGGCGAGGAAGATTCTTGTCCTCACGAGCCGGAATCACAGAGGAGAACAACAACATAAGTGGCGTCTGTTTCATACTGGTTTCTCTCTCCCAGCCTTCTGCTGGCTATCATTGGGAAGTTGCGCGGCTGGGAGCGCACCGAGCCCACGCCCGCCGTGGACTGGCGTTCGGTTGCCGTGGACGTGGCGATTCCGGCGAAGAATGAGGAAGCGACGATCGCGTTCTGTCTGTCTTCGCTCTTTCGCCAGGACTTTCCAGTCCGGAAAGTTACGGTGTTTGATGACGCCTCGACGGATCGCACGGCCGAGATCGTGCGCCAGTTTCGCGAACTGAGCGGCTGGAACGTTGAGCTGGTCACGCGACCGGAATCAGTCGGGAAAACCCCGACCCTTCGCGAGCAATGCCGGCAAACCGACGCCGATGCGCTCATGATCATCGACGCGGACACAGTCCTGGTTAGTCCAAACTATATCTCGAGGTTGATCGAAGAGCTTTTCAATAACGCCGGTGTGGCATCAGCCTGCGGCGAGGTGATGCCGCTAACCGACGAACGCAAGTACATGCTGCTGGCCGGCGATACCGCTCTCCAGACTCTGCTGAGGAATGACGGCACGTGGCCACCGCGCACAGGCTGGCTGCAATCGTGGCTGGTCAAGATGACCATCTTTTACCGTAGGGCGCTCTACCTGATGCTGCAACGGGTATTCTATGACGGTCATCTGAAGCTCTTCGGCGCGCAATTGAACCCGGTAGGATGCGCCGTGGCATACAAGACCGAGCGACTGAGAGAGTGCTTTTCCTACGCGGAGCCACGCGTGGGCGATAACCTGTCGACCTCGGAAGACATCTACATCGGACATTTTTTCACCTGGAAAGGGTACCGAAACTTTCAGGTCGCGGGCGTCCGCTGTGAATCCACCGAGCCCTCTTTAACCCGCCTTCCACGGCAATTGTTCTTGTGGTCCAGCGCATTTCTGCAGTCCCTGCATTATTTCAAGGATCTGCCACTTTCGCCCTTCCGCTATGTCAAGAATTTCGTGCGCGGAGGTTTTGGCAGCAACAGACCGAACGGAGTAGAGGGAGCGGATCGCAGGAAAATTCAGGAGCGGTACCGTGCGGTGTGGGGCGAACAATTCACCCGCCGCCACGGCCGCGCAATCGGATTTCTGGAACTGACCTCGCTGCTGGAGAAAATCTCTTATCCGCTGATCCTGCTGTTTCTCGTCATCTTTAGTCCGGAGACGGCGTTGCTCACAATTTGCGTGGAAGCTGTGGCCTGCTCGGCCCTGGTGTGCATCATGGCGGACCGGGGCACGCGGCTCCGTTTTGCAGGGGCGATGTTAGTAGCGACTCCCGTGCGGCTCCTGAGTATGGGCGTGGACCTTGTGGCCATGATTGGGTTCCTGTCGGACCTGGCGGTGGGTAACCGGAAGTGGAAAAAATGAAGCCCCTCGTGCGTCTATATCACACACTCCTCATTGTCGTTTGCGCCTTGGTCCCGGCCGTCAACGGCTTGCGCGGTCAAACACCACAACGCCCGGCCGATTACGACTCGCGAATCAGCGCGCTGGAACAGGCGCGCCGGGCGCAGCCTCAAAATCTGGCGGTGCTCCGAACGCTGGCGGATTCCTATGGAATGGGCGCGGAGTACGCCAAAGCGATTCCCGTGGTTCAGGAAATCCTGGCCATTGAGGGTCCCAGTTCTGAATGTCTGCTGAGACTTGCGCGTCTCTACGCATGGAGCGGCAAGCCCGATTCGGCACTCGTAGAGTTGCGCCAGATTGGCGACCACGGCAGCGTGGACGCGGTAGAACTCGAGTGCCAAATCCTGACTGCCAAGCGGCGGGCGGATGAAGCCGCATCGTGCTACCAGCGGCTGCAGCCGCGAGTGTCCACCGAGCCGGCCAAAAACAGCGCTGTTTTGCTCGCTTTGGCGCGCAATCAGGCGTGGGCCGGGCGCAGCCAGGACGCCACGCGCTCATACGAGAATTATCTTCGGACGCGGCCCGAAGATCGCGCGGCTACTATCGAGCTCATCCGGCTCAGCCGGTATCGGGGCGACTACGCGAGAGCGGAGAAGCTTTGCAACAGACTGCTCGAAACCAATCCTGCCGACGCTGAAGTGCTTGCGCTAAAGGCAGAAGTGCTGCACTGGGCTGGTCATCGCAAATTGACGGCGCGCCGCAGCGCCACGCAGGCCGCCACATTGGATCCGAATCTGCCCGATGCCAAGGTAGCGCAGATTTACGCGCTACTGGATGTCGGTTCAAACCGGGAGGCCCGGCAGGAATTCCTAGCTCTCCAGGATCAGGTAACCAGCCGTGGAGGATTGCAGCCCGACACGAGTTTTCATGATGCCTACCGTCTTCTCGAAGGCGAATTGGCGCATCCTACGCATGCGGAGCTGAACGTGCCGTTTTCCACTTACAACGACGTGGACGGCATCCATGACACATTCTCCGGCTTGCAATTTACCGTTCCCCTGAACCCGGATCGTCTGCTGCACCTGAACCTTGAACAGTACGTTTCTTCCGCGCCTTTGTCGAGCATCTTCACGGCGGGACGAAGCCGGTCTTCGGTCCGGGAATTTACCGCGAGCGGTACGATCTGGTCCTCGGCCGGCGTCTTGATGAACATTGGCGCCGGCAGTTCCGCGCGGTCCAGTGGCGATGGCTTACGGCCCATTTTTAACTGGAACGCGAAACTCACCCCAGCGGATCACTGGAGCTTTGACTTCTCAGCGGGCCGCGAGTTCCTGAAGCTCACACCCCGCGCCATCGATCTCGACATGTCCAGCTACCAGACGGCTGGGACAGCCCGTTACGCGTTCGATTCCCGAACGACGTTGTCGGTGCAGGCAGAGCGCCGGTGGTGGAGCGACGCGAACCGGAGCGTGGGGGCGGGGGCGATCTTCGACCGCAACCTGCACTACTACAAACGATTTCTCCTGCATGGCGGATTCTTGACCCGGCATGAGGCGTTCGAGCGGGATGCGCATCTCTCGTCCGGTTTCTTTACGCCGGACCATTACCAGCGGCACGAGGGGCACCTCGGCGCCAACGGCGAAGCAGGCCGCCTGCGGTGGGAACTGCGCGCGAGCGGCGGCGCACAACAGATCCTCCAGGCTGCGGACTACCGGCCAAGCTGGGACGTGACATCTTCGGTCAGCCTCAGGCTGACTCGTGGGCTCCGGTTGTTCGGCAACTACCAGCGGCGAAATTATTCTCTTCTCGCGAAAGATGGTTGGTACCAGGGCTTTTTCATCACTTTAGGAATTCAACCTTAATATGCAGACACTGATTACGGGCGGCGCGGGTTTCATCGGTTCCCATTTGGCGGAACGGCTGATCGCCGAAGGAAGACAGGTCGTCGTTCTCGACGATTTGACCACCGGTTCCACCGAGAACCTGGAAAGAATATCCGGACATCCGCGCTTCACGTTTGTCCAAGGCAGCGTACTCGACGAGCATCTAGTTGGGGAACTGATGCATGGCTGTGACACGGTGGTGCATCTCGCTGCCGCCGTGGGTGTCCGTTACATACTCGCGAATCCACTCGAGGCGATCCGGACCAATGTGGATGGCACCGACATTGTTCTGAGGCTGGCCGCGCCCGGCCGGCGAAAGGTGCTCGTGGCCAGCACCTCAGAAGTGTACGGGAAAAATTCTTCGGGCCCGCTTTGCGAGACCGCGGATTCCATCCTGGGCCCCAGCCAGATCGAGCGCTGGTCGTACGCAACCGCCAAGAAGCTGGATGAGTTTCTCGCTTTTGGCTATGCCCAGACTTACCAACTGCCCGTGATCGTCACGCGATTCTTCAACATTGTGGGGCCCCGCCAGCGGGCCCGGTACGGCATGGTGTTGCCTAACTTCATTCGCGCCGCCTTGGCCGGAGAGCCCATCCGCGTATTCGGAGACGGGATGCAGACACGCAATTTCTGTTTCGTCGAGGATTGCGTAGATGCCCTCCTTAAGCTGTTATCCGTCCGCGCGGCCGCGGGGCACGTCTTCAATATCGGAGGGCCGGAAGAAATCTCCATGATGGAATTGGCGGAGCGCGTGAAGCGGATTACCGGATCGCCCAGCCCCATCGTGAAGGTGCCGTACGAAGAAGCCTATCCCGAGGGCAACTTCGAGGACATGCGGCGCCGTGTGCCGTGTAACTGCCGAATCCACCGGCTCACCGGGTGGGCGCCGAAGACCTCGCTCGAATCCATCATCGCTCAGACCAGCGCTTACGAACAGCATCGAGCTATCCCCCTCCAACCGCCGCCACTCGAACAAGTGGTTCCATGCACCGGCCTGGTGATGTGAACCGCCTATAAACAGGTGGAGGGCTGGCGCATTAGTTAGGGCTGAGGCTCTCAATCCCGCGCAATACATCTGGCTAGCTGGTTCTCTATCTCAAATCGAAAAATAGGTAAACTCGTGTTTCGTCGGAAAGTGCCTCCCGCACGTGCGTACGCAGCCCACCTTCAGCCCTGGGCTGAACCCGTAGAGTGAGACACTCGCAAATGGGCCCATTCGAGGTGGACGGTAAGGAACCATTGAAGCCGCAAATTTTCATCGATGCTTCCGAGATCGAAGTATTTGCTAAGGGCCGCGCGTCGGGGCAGAAAGAATAGAGATACCCATGAAACAAGGAAACGGTGTAGGCCGGCGGACATTTCTCAAGAATGCTGCGCTGGCCGGCGGGCTGGCAGCCCGCGATGAGAACGCGACAGAGCAGAAAAGAGGCACCGGCGACGAGCGGGCCTCGAAATCGACCATTAACTACCCGAGAGTCTATTCGGGACGCCGCTTGAGCACGGTCGCGTTTCCGCTGGGTGGAGTCGGAACCGGGTGCATCAGCCTCGGCGGCCGCGGCCAGTTGCGAGACTGGGAGATCTATAACCGGTCCGACAAGGGCAAGATGCCGCAGTACGCGTTTGCCTCGCTGTGGGTTGGAGTTGGAGAGCGGAAGCCGATCGCGCGAATCCTGGAGGCGCGGTTTGCGCCCCCTTACGATGGATCGCGCGGGCTCGGGCATATGAATCTTCCCGGTCTTCCCCGGCTTGAATCCTGCACCTTCACCGGCGAGTACCCCATTGCGAAAATCGCCTTCCAGGACTCGGTGGTCCCGGTGAAGCTGTCGATGGAGGCGTTTAGCCCCTTTATTCCATTGGAGGCGGATGACTCCGGTCTGCCGGTGGCGATTCTTCGCTATTCGCTCACCAATCCCACTTCGGAACGAGTCAAAGCCTCGGTGTGCTTTTCTCTGGAAAATCCCGTGAGCGCCACCGGCCATTCCAATAAATACAGAAAAGGATCGGCGGTGGAAGGCCTGATGCTCGAGAACCCATTCCGTTCACCGAAGGATCCGCTCACCGGTTCGTTCGCTTTGTGCGTCAGCGGAGTGGGTGAAGGCAAAGTCACATACCTGACGGGCTGGCGAGCCGGTATTCGTGGCACCGGCGCCCGTCGCTTCTGGGACGATTTCTCGAGCGATGGAGAGCTGGGGCCGGAGCATCCCGTCAAAGACGCCGTGTGCTCGCTCTGTCTGCAGCGGGAGATCGGACCGCGAGCACAAGCGGACTACACGTTTGTCTTAGCCTGGCATTTTCCCAATCGTACGCCCGAATATTGTGGCTGGGAGGCGCCCAAAGGGGACGAGGGTACTATCATCGGCAACCATTACTGCACCCGGTTCAGCGATGCGTGGCAGGCGGCCGAGCATGCAGCCAGCCATCTCCCCGATCTCGAAACGCGCACGAAGAAATTTGTAAAGGCGATGCGCGAGACCACTTTACCCGGCGCGGTTCGGGACGCCGCCATGTCGAACCTCTCCACGTACGTCTCGCCCACCTGCTTCCGGACTGCCGATGGCGAGTTCCAGGGATTCGAGGGATCGAACGATCAGGGCGGCTGTTGTATGGGAAGCTGCACGCATGTCTGGAACTACGAACTGGCGACGCCGATCCTCTTCCCTACCTTGTCCAGGTCGCTGCGCAACACCGCTTTCGCTTTGTCTACCGATGAACAGGGCAGGATGGACTTCCGCCACCTGCTGCCTGTAGGCAAGCAATTCTCCGGCTTCGCCGCAGCCGACGGCCAGATGGGCTCGATCATCAAGCTCTACCTCGATTGGCAATTGAGCGGAGACACAGATTGGTTGCGTGGGCTGTGGCCCATGGCGAAGAAGGCGCTCGAGTTCTCCTGGGTTCCAGGTGGATGGGATGGCGATCGCGATGGAGTCATGGAAGGCGCCCAGCACAACACTTACGACATCGAACTTTACGGCCCTAATCCGCTGTGCGGGATCTGGTACTTGGGCGCGCTGCGAGCCGGCGAGGAGATGGCGCGGGCGGTTGGCGATCAGTCGTCGGCCGAAGAGTATCGCTCATTGTTCAGCCGTGGGAGCCGCTGGATCGACCAGAACCTCTTTAATGGCGAATACTACATTCAGAAGATCCAGGGGATGCCCAGAGATCGCATTGCCAAGGGTTTGCTAATCGAAGGAGGCAGCAGCCCCAATCCGGAAGAGCCGGAGTATCAAGTAGGAGAAGGCTGCATGGAGGATCAGCTCGTCGGGCAATACCTGGCCGAGATCGCCGGATTAGGTGAGTTAGTGGATCGGAAGAATGTGCGGGCCGCCCTTGCCTCCATCTATAAGTACAATTACAAGCGGTCGCTTTATAACCACGAGTGTACGGAGAGAGTCTACGCGCTGAATGACGAAGCTGCTGTGACCATTTGTGACTTCCCCCACGGGAAACGGCCGGAAATTCCGATGAAGTTCTTTTCGGAAGTCATGACCGGCTTCGAATATTCTGTGGCGACGCTGATGATCTACCGCGGAATGGTTGCCGAAGGGTTGGAGCTGATTGAGAATACTCGCCGCCGCTACGACGGGGAACGCCGGAATCCGTGGGACGAAGCAGAATGCGGCCACCATTATGCGCGCGCGATGGCCAGTTGGGCGCCGGTTCTGGCCCTCTCCGGGTTTCACTACTCGGGGGTATCGAAGGATCTGACCTTCCTTCCCAAGCTCGCTAACAATCCGTTCCGCAGCTTCTGGTGCACTCCAGCGGCTTGGGGGATGTACTTCCAATCGGATTCGAAGCAGAGAGTGCGGACGGGAGTCAAGGTACTAGAAGGGCAGCTCGCTATCGGGCGGCTGCGTCTGCCGGCCCGCACGGTATCTCGGAATGTCCGAATTTCGATTGCGGGAAATGTGGTTCGCCCCAAAGTATCGCGCAGCGGCGATGTCGCAATATTGGCCTTCGAGCCCGAAATTCGTCTGGATACTCAGAGTGAGTTGGAAATCGCCGCTGAAATCGGGTCGAACGCGTCGAAACAAGGCTAAGCGACTCTTCGAGGAGCAGGAGCCAGACTGGCCGTAATGCATGGCGAGGAAGCCGCTGCGCCAATCCGGTTTACAGCGACATGCCGGGCCAGTGCGGATGTGAACGATGCCGAGGGGTCTCTCAAGATCTGACCTTCCACCTGCCAAGTTCGGAGAACGTCGCGGCTCATGGCTCGGCCCTAACCTCTGATGCTGGCTGAAGAGGAGACGATTGCCGGACTGGTGCGGAGCAAGCGAGCTCATCCATATCAATGCCCGGTGCGCACTATGAAGACCGATGGCGTGGTGATGTTGATGCTCATACCGCTGAATGGGGTTGGCGCCACTGGTTCTTGATTTCCTACTGAGAAGACTAGGGCACACTCCTGAGCTACTCTTCCACGTTCTTTCGCGGCCGACTCTTTGCCTAAGTACTGACACTACGGCTACAAGGTGGCAAGTAAGTTAAAGACTGCGATCCGTTACCAGCCAACTTATGAATCGCCAGTTTACAGGCGCCGCCCAGCGTGCATACTCCTGTTTACGAAGCTTCGCACTGTCGCTAGAACCTCTAGACACCTGGCGGACAAGCCGAACATATCGAATGTTCCCTGTTTTGAACGGCCTCGCGACCAGCACGCCGGATCAGTAAACACTCGTATGAACTTGGCTGCAAAGGTGCAATTAACAGGCGCATCCGGATTCCTATATTTGCCGGACGGGCTTGATAGTTCTATAGCGGTTAAACCGATCGGAGGAGCAACCGGTGCGCGCCACTCGCTACGTCGCTCTCAGTCTGCTTGTTGTATTGTCGCTGGCCCTTCTGCTTCAGGGCACGCTGCCTTCAGTCACCACCGGCTCGTGGACACCTGCCAGTAACTTGGTCGATGCACGGAGCGGGAGCGCGGCTGCACTCTTACAGGACGGCCGCGTTCTTTTCACTGGCGGTACTGGAAGTACTGGAACGCTTGCCAGCGCGGAGCTGTTCAACACCGATGGATCGGTTACTTCCGGTGCGCCCATGCAGGATGTCCGCTCTAACCATACAGCCGTAACCCTGCAAGACGGACGCGTGCTGGTGGCCGGCGGAACGACGAGCGGTGGCGGTGTCACTAATGCGGCTGAAATCTACGATCCGGCATCGAACTCCTGGACACCGGTTGCCGGCGGCATGACGGCCCCGCGGTCGAATCATACGGCATCGCTATTGAAGGATGGAACGGTGCTCATCGCGGGCGGCCAGAGCACTACGGGCGCGCTGAACAGCTTGGAAATTTACGATCCCGCCGCCGGTGGGTTCGTAGCGCTGACCTCCGGAACGCTCTCATCGGCCAGGCAGAACCACGCGGCGGCGGTTCTTTCGGATGGCCGAGTCCTGATGGTTGGTGGTTCCGACGGCACAAACGCGCTCAGCTCGGCGGACGTTTACAATCCTCCCACCGGCAGCGTCTCGGCCGCTGGGAACATGTCCGGGGCTCGGACAAAACTCTCCGCCACCACGCTGCTCGATGGCAAAGTGCTCGCGGCCGGCGGCAACAATGGGACCGCCGATCTTGCCACAGCGGAAATTTACGACCCGGCGACGGGCGCGTTCGCTGCGACAGCATCGCCGTTGGCCACCGCCCGCAGGGGCCACCTGGCTTTTTTGCTCCCCAATAATAACGGGGTTCTGATCGTCGGAGGAAGCTCGGCCGGCGCGCCACTTGCATCGGCCGAGCTGTTTTACCCCTGGACCGGCGTTTTCAACACAACCGGCGCCATGGCTTCACCTCGTACCGCCGCTGCCGGCGCAGCCCTCAAACAGAATGGGTACCTGCTGGTGGCCGGAGGCTCGGACGGAACCAACTCGCTGGCCAGCACCGAACTCTATGGCTTCGCGACGGTGAAGACGGACAAGGCCGACTACGCGCCGGGCGAGACGGTCACCATCAGCGGCTCAGGCTGGCAGCCGGGCGAGACGGTGACGCTGTCGTTAGTGGAATCGCCGCTACTCGATACGCACGGGCCGTTCACGGCGACGGCGGACAGCTTCGGGAATATTGCGAATATCGACTTCATGCCGGACGCGCACGACGTCAGCATTCTGTTTTATCTGACGGCGACGGGTTCGGTTTCGCAGGCGCAGACGGCGTTTACGGATGCGATCAGTTTCAAAACCCTGACTGTCGGCGCGCAAACGCCGAGCTCCGTAGTTCCTGGCAATTCCGCCACATATTCGATCACCACCACCTATTCCGGCAGTGGCGCAACCTGCAGTGTTGCGCTAACCCTGACCACAGCGCTGCCCACCGGAGCAACGGCAGTGTTTAGCCCCACGTCAGTCTCTAGCACCAGCCCAAACTCCACCTTAACCATCAGTACTACTGGCTCAACTCCTCCGGGCGCAACCGCTTTTACCGCAAAAGGCTTAGGCGGCACCGGCTGCACCGGCGACACTGACACAGATACGGGGACCCTTGTTGTGGTCGAGCCGACGACGACAACGCTGGTAGCGTCGCCAAATCCATCCACCTTTGGTCAGAGCGTCACCCTGACAGCCACCGTAGCCCAGACGGCCGGTCCGACGACGCCCACCGGAAGCGTGACCTTCAAAGACGGTGCAACGACTCTCGGCACCGGAACGCTGAGCGGTGGCGTAGCTACGCTATCAACCTCGGCACTGTCGGTTGCAGGCAGCCCGCACAGCCTGACAGCCTCTTACCTCGGGGTCACCAATACGTTCGGCATCAGCACTTCCAACACGGTTTCCCAGACGGTGAGCAAGGCCGGTACGACCACCACGGTCACCTCTTCCCAGAACCCCTCGGTTTTTGGCCAGTCCGTCACGTTCACGGCCACCGTCGCCGCGGTTTCACCGGGCTCGGGCACTGCAACCGGCACCGTGACATTCAAAGATGGCGCTGCTACGATCGGCACGGGAACGCTGAATGGAGCGGGGCAGGCCACGTTTGCTACGTCGTCGCTTTCGGTCGCCGCGCATCCCATCACCGCCTCATATGGCGGCGATACGAGCTTCACGGGAAGCACGTCCTCGATCCTGACGCAGACTGTCAATCAGGCGGACACGACCACTACCGTCACCTCCGCCACGAACCCATCGGTCGTCGGGCAGTCCGTGACTTTCACCGCCACAGTAGCCGCCGCCGCCCCTGGCGCCGGGACGCCGACCGGTACCGTCACGTTCAAGGACGGCGCGACCACGCTCGGGACGGGGACGTTGAATGGCAGTGGGCAAGCGACGTTCTCAACCTCCTCGCTGTCTGTCAGCGCGCATTCGATCACGGCCGTTTACGGCAGTGACACCAATTTCAAGACGAGCACATCCGCCGTTCTGACGCAGACGGTCAACAAGGCCGCCACCACTACCACGGTCAGTTCTGCCACGAACCCGTCGACTTTCGGTCAGTCCGTTACGTTCACCGCCACCGTGGCCGCGGTCGCTCCCGGCGCAGGGACACCGACCGGCACCGTTACCTTTAAAGACGGCGCGACGACACTCGGTACGGGAACATTGGATGGCACCGCGCAGGCTACGTTCTCAACATCCTCGCTGACTACGGGCTCGCATTCGATCACCGCTGTTTACGGCAGCGATACTAATTTCAATACGAGCACATCCGCAGCGCTCACGCAGACCGTCAATAAGGCGAACACGACGACATCGGTCGCGACGTCTGGCACCCCGACTGTATTCGGACAGTCGGTGACATTCACGGCAACCGTCGCGGCCGTGTTGCCCGCCACCGGCATACCTACCGGGACCGTCACCTTCAAAGACGGCGCCACGACACTCGGAACGGGGACACTGAACGCGTCTGGTGTGGCGACCTTCAGCACCACTACGTTGTCCGTGGGAACGCACTCCACGATCACGGCGGTTTATGGTAGCGACACGAACTTCAACACCAGCACCTCTTCAGCGAGCACGCAGATCGTTAGTAAGGCGGACACGAGCACGACGCTGACTTCGACCCCGAATCCGTCGGTGTTCGGCCAATCGGTGACGTTTACAGCGACGGTAACGGCTGTCGCGCCCGGCGCCGGAACGGCAACGGGCACAGTCGCCTTCAAAGAAGGTTCAACCACGCTGGGAACCGGGACTCTGAGCGGCGGCGTTGCGACGTTCAGCACCATCACGTTGCCGGTAGCGGGCAGCCCTCATATCGTCACCGCTGTCTACGCCGGCGACACCAACTTCTCTACCAGCACCTCATCCACGGTTTCGCAAGTCGTGAACCAGGCTTCCACCACCACCGCGCTGACGTCTTCGGCCAATCCATCGGTGTTCGGCCAGCCGGTGACGTTTACGGCAACGGTGACGGCAGTGGCGCCGGGTAGCGGAATCCCCACCGGAACGGTCACTTTTAAAGATGGAGCCACCGTGCTTGGCACCGGAACACTGAACGGTGCGGGTGTGGCGACGTTCGGGATTTCGTCGTTGTCGGTAGCCACGCATCCGATTACTGAGGTGTACGGCTCCGACACAAATTTCAGCGCCAGCACATCAGCGCTGCTCAGTCAGGTAGTCAACAAGGCGAACACATCGACGGTGGTCGCGTCGTCGGTGAATCCCTCCACGTATGGGCAGGCGGTGACCCTCACCGCCACCGTAACCGCGGCAGCGCCCGGCGTGGGCACGCCCACATCGGGCAGCGTGCAGTTCTTTGACGGCGCCACGTCGTTGGGAACGGGGACGCTGGTCTCGGGCGTAGCCACCATCAACGCCACGACGCTCTCCGCGGGCAGCCATAATTCCATCACAGCCGTCTTCACCAGCGGCGATGGCAACTTCAACGGCAGTACCTCGCCCGCTTTCTCACAAAGCGTGAGCATGGCGGACTCGTCGACTACGCTTATTTCCTCGGTGAACCCCTCGCAGTTCGGGCAGTCGGTTACATTTACCGCTACCGTGACCTACGGGAGTCCAGCGGTCCTGGCGGCCGGTGGCTGCATCACGTTGATGGACAACACCTCCGGCGCTACCCTCGCGAGCAACGTATTGCTCGCCAGCGGTCAAGCCACGTTCACTACGTCCAGCCTCACGGTGGGCAGCCATGACATCCAGGCGAATTTCAAGGACCAGGGCGCAAGCTGCAACGCCGACAACAATCTCCAAAACAGCCACGGTAATGTCACACAAGTCGTAAACAAAGCCAACACGACGACGGCAGTAACTTCATCCCTCAACCCGTCGGTATTCGGGCAATCGGTGACGTTCACGGCCACGGTCAGCCCGGTCGCGCCGGCCACCGCAACACCCGCCGGAACCGTGAACTTCATGGACGGCGCAACGCTGCTGGGAACGGGCACATTGAACGCGTCCGGCGTGACGACCTTCAGCGCTTCGACGCTCTCAGTGGCGTCACACCCGATCACCGCGGTGTATGGAGGAAGCAGCAACTACAACACCAGCACTTCCACGGCTGTTTCGCAGGTGGTGAACCAGGCGAGCACGAGTACCGCGGTTACGTCCTCCTTGAATCCCTCGACTGCCGGCCAAAGCGTGACCTTTACGGCGACGGTCAGCGCGGTTGCTCCGGGGGCGGGAACTCCGAGCAGCGGCACCGTGACATTCATGGACGGCGCAACGACGCTGGGCAGTGGAACGCTTGTCTCAGGTGTCGCGACCTTCTCCACTTCGACTCTATCCGTATCCCTGAGTGGGCACAGCATCACGGCGGTTTACGGAGGCAATACGAATTTCGCCGGAAGCACGTCGCCGGCTATATCGCAGGTGGTCAACCCGGCTAGCACGACGACCACCGTTAGTTCGTCGTTGAACCCGTCGAATTTCGGTCAGTCGGTGACATTTACCGCAACGGTGACGTCCCTAGGTGGCACACCGACAGGGACCGTAAACTTTAACGACGGCGCGACGACAATCGGCACCGGAACACTCAGTGGCGGGACGGCCACTTTCAGCACTTCGCTACTCGTCGTAGGGACGCATTCGATCACCGCCGTTTATGTCCCAAGCGGCAACTTCGCCGGCAGCACCTCATCGGTGCTATCGCAGGTCGTGAACGCGATTGGGACGTCGACCAGTATTGCTTCGTCTCTGAACCCATCATTCCTCGGCCAATCGGTAACCTTCACCGCCACTGTTACCCCGGCCGGAGCCACGGGCACGGTCAACTTCTTTGATGGGGTGACATTGCTGGGCGGCGGCGCTCTCGACGGGACCGGCCATGCCACTTATGCGACCTCCACGCTGGGAATCGGTTCGCATTCGATCACCGCCGTCTACCTCGGCGACGGTAATTTCACCGGCAGCACTTCAACGGCACTGACGCAGGTTGTCAAAAGCGCCGTCACCACGACGACAGTCACGTCGTCCCAGAACCCCTCGATGTTCGGCACCTCGGTGACGTTTACCGCTACCGTGACTCCGCAAGACCCAAGCGCCGGCACGCCCAGCGGAAATTTAACCTTCTACGAAGGTGGCGATTGCACGTCGGTGGGCAGCGTTCTGCAAGTAGCGACCGCGCTGGACGGCGCGGGGAAAGCCACCTACAGCACATCGTTCTCCGCAGGGGCGCACATCGTAGTCGCCTGCTACGGTGGCAATGGTACCTTTAATCCCAGCGGCGGCAGCGTGACCCAAACCGTAACCCAGGCCGCGACCACGATCACGCTCTCTTCCTCGAAAGCTTCGTCGACGCTCGGCGAATTGGTCACATTCAACGTCACGGTGAGCAGCGGCGCGGGCACGCCAAGCGGCAACGTATATATCAACGACGGCACGACGCTGATCGGCGGCGGGACGCTGACCGCCGGTGCCACCTCGTTCTCGACGGCTGTGCTTTCGGCCGGTGCGGGCTCGCATTCACTGACCGCTGCCTATGGCGGCGACACCAATTTCAGCTCCAGCAATTCCGGCACGATCAGCCAGACGGTCGGTCCGCGCGGCACGATGACGGCGGTCAACCTCTCGCCGTCCAGCGTTCCTATCGGACAGGCTAGCACCGCCACGCTCACAGTAACGGATAAGACCGAGTTCGGCCCGTCAGGCACTCCAGGCGTATTCTTAGCACTGTCGCCTGTGTTGAACGTTGGCCGTAGCGGCCACACCGCCACGCGGCTGCCGAACGGAATGGTCATGGTAATCGGCGGGCACGGCAGCGGTGCGATCACCCAAGTCGAGTTGTGCAATCCGGACACGGGTACCTGCGCGGCTCCACCTACGCTTACCGCCACAGCCCGTACCGGCCACACGGCCACTCTTCTCAACGACGGAACAGTGCTGATCGTGGGCGGATCGGGCGACGGAACGGCGGGCACAGTGATGACGAGCGTCCAACTCTTCGATCCGCTTACGGCTACGTTCTCGGCCGGCCCGAATTTGCTTACGGCGCGATTCGGGCATACCGCGACACTGCTTCCTGACGGCACGGTGCTGATCGCCGGCGGCCAGGACTCGTCGGGCACGGCGCTCAACACGACCGAAGTTTACGATCCCGTGGGCGCGAGCTGGTCTGCTGCCAGCGCACCGCTGATGACGCCACGCGCGGGCCATGCGGCTGCGTTGCTGCCGAACGGGAAAATTCTGATGACCGGTGGCGATGGAACCAGCAGCGCCGAGCTTTATACTCCCGGCTCCGGCTCTATTGGGACTGGCTCCATGTCCACGGACCGCACCGGCCATACGGCCACGCTCCTGCCCGACGGCAGTGTTCTGATCGCCGGCGGCACCAGCGGTGTATCCACAATTCTGGACAGCACGGAGCTTTACAATACGGCGGCCGGTACCTTTAGTCTGGTCAGCGCCACGGGCCACAACCTGAACGCCGCGCGCAGCAGCCACACCGCCACGATGCTGGATAGCGCCCATGTGCTCATCCTGGGCGGCTCGAATCCGGGCACGCTGAATTCGGAGGAACTGTATACACCACCGTTCGATCCACTGGGAGCGGTTAACGTATCGTCGTCGGAAGCTACCGATGTGATGGCCGGCAGTCCGTGCGCCCTGGCGCTGAACGGCACGGGAGCGACCAACTGCACGGTGACAGATACGCCGGCGCAGGTAGATACCAATCCGCACACAATCACCGGCGCCTATCAGCCGGCAAGCGACTACGCGCATTCGACGAGCAGCGGGACCAAAGACCTCACGGTAACGAAGGCAGACACCACTACCTTGGTGACCTCTTCAGTGAACCCGTCGAAGTTCGGGCAGGGCGTGACGTTTACCGCTACGGTGACCGCCGTTGGTTCTGTCACCGCGAACCTGGCCGGTACGGTGCAGTTCTATGACAATGGCTCGCCGATTGGCGGCCCCATCCCGGTGAGCGGCGCCGGCACGGGGACAGCAGTGTACGGCCCAGTCTCGTCGTTAACGGTCGGGACGCACCCGATTACGGCGGTATACAGCGGGAGCACCAACTACAACACCAGCACGTCGCTAGAGCTGGACCAAGTGGTGCAAAAGTCGGATACGGCTGCGGTACTGACGTCTTCGCAAAATCCATCTGTATTCGGGCAATCCGTGACCTTCACGGCGACGGTGACCGCCGTTCCCCCGGGATCAGGCACGCCTACCGGCACGGTGACATTCTACGACGGAGCCACCAGCCTGGGTACGGGTACTTTGGACGGGAGCGGTGTGGCGGCGTTCTCGACGACTGCTAGCCTCTCCGTAGCATCGCACTCGATTACCGCGAAGTTCGGCGGCGACGGGAACTTCAAATACAGCACTTCGGCAATATTGCCCCAGGTAGTGAACAAGGCCGAAACAACGACAACTTTGACTTCAGCGCCGAACCCGTCGGTGTTTGGTCAATCCGTGACCTTCACGGCGACGGTGGCCGCGGTAGCCCCGGGCGCCGGAACGCCAGGCGGAACGGTGACTTTCAAGGAAGGTACGACGATCCTAGGCACCGGAACGCTGAGCGGCGGCGTTGCGATGTTCAGTACCACCGTGCTGACAGTCGGATCGCATTCGATCACGGCTTATTACTCTGGCGACGCCAGCTTCAACTCGAGCACATCAGCGCCTCTTTCCCAGACCGTGAACAAGGCCGATACAACGACAACTTTGACCTCGTCGGTCAACCCATCCGTGTATGGACAATCCGTGACTTTCACGGCGACGGTGGCCGCGGTAGCTCCGGGCGCCGGAACGCCGGGCGGAACGGTGACTTTCAAGGAAGGTGCGGCGACTCTAGGCACCGGAACGCTGAGCGGCGGGACAGCCACATTCAGTACCAGCACCCTGTCAGTCGGCCCACACTCGATCAACGCCAG
>JACXTT010003659.1_pt1 | contig 23470 bp, 17 predicted proteins | sample 9270951 | NCBI WGS metagenome assembly JACXTT01 (sample SAMN15532306, study PRJNA645909) | rock metagenome | isolation source: weathered quartz diorite | place: Puerto Rico | collected 2017-06-21
CTTCTGCCCGGCGCGGATCGCGATCTGGTGTTACCGCTCCACAAGCGGCTGGAAAAACTCTTCGCCTCGATTTTGCTGAATACGACCGTGAAGTCGCTCAAGGAAGAGAAAAATGGAATTCGCGTCACGTTCGAGGGCCCGGACGTCAAAGAAAAGGATCAGGTCTTCGAACGGGTGCTGATGTCAGTGGGCCGCCGTCCAAACTCTGAAATTCCGGGCCTCGACAAAACGCAAGTCAAAGTGAATTCGAAGGGCTTCATCGAAATCAACGGCCAACGGCAGACCGCCGATCCCTCGATCTACGCCATCGGCGACGTCGCTGGAGAACCGATGCTGGCTCATAAGGCCATGCATGAAGGACGCACAGCAGTCGAGGCTATCGCAGGCCACAAAGTTGCGTTCGAACCGAACGCCATTCCGGCGGTGGTGTTCACTGATCCTGAAATCGCCTGGGCCGGACTCACCGAAACGCAAGCTAAAGAGCAGGGACGCGCTATCAGCGTGGCCAAATTTCCCTGGGGTGCCTCCGGACGCGCTATCACACTCGACCGTCCTGAAGGTCTCACGAAGCTGCTCATCGATCCGAAGACAGAACGTGTGCTAGGCGTCGGGATCGTGGGAGCGGGCGCGGGCGAACTGATCGCGGAAGGCGTGCTGGCGATTGAAATGTGCGCGCTGGCAGCCGATGTCGGTATGACAATCCATCCGCACCCCACGCTGTCGGAAACCATGATGGAGTCGGCGGAAGTATTTTACGGACAGGCGACTGATATCTACCGTCCGAAAAAAGCGTAGCGCCGGGCTTTGGGTGGAGCAGCGCTGCTTTCAGTCATAGTCTTGGAATTGGCTTTTAGCCTCAGAGGTCATGGCATCAGCGCCGGGAGAGCTGAAACGAGTCCAAGGCTCACTTAGCGGCTAAAGCCGGGTTTGAAGAGTGGCATTCAAGGCAGCGTTGCAGCGCTGTTCCACCAAAAGCAAAGGCGAGAATGACTTATTCAGCCAACTGTTAAACGATGCCCTGATACGAACCTTGCCCGTTTCCGCGAGTTGTCAGGCCGAAGCCGTCCACCCCGGAGTTGCCTGCATGAAAAAGCTATCGCTTCTAGTTCTACTTTTTTCTATCTCCACAACCACGCTGATGGCCCAGTCCGTCACGGGTTTGCTGAAGGGCGGATCGCAATCGCCTGAGACCGCGAACGCGCCAGCCGATCCGCTCGGCCGCGAAACGCCTTCTGGAACGGTCTTCGGCTTCTTACAGGTGGCGCAGTCTGGGAACTACAAGTCCGCCTCCGACTACCTGCAGATGAGCGCTGCCCGCCGCCAGTCCCAGGGCCCTGAACTGGCGAGCAAGCTGAAAGTGCTGATGGATCGCGCCTTTGTCGGTAGTATGCGCCGCATCAGCCAGCGTCCGGAAGGCAGCCCGGATAGCGGCGACGTTGACACGCAGACGATCGGCGCATTCGTCAATGGAGAAACCGACATCCCCGTCGTACTGGCGCGGGTCACAGATCCCAGCGCTGGCAAGATCTGGCTGTTTTCTTCCGAAACCCTCAGCAAAGTCCCAGAGCTGTATGAGAATCTGCAAGCGCACCAGATTGAAAAGAATCTTCCGCCAACTCTGGTAGACAAACTTTTCCTCGGTATGCCACTCTGGCAATGGCTGGCGCTGCTGATCGCAATTCCGATTGCGGCCGCCATTGGATGGGCGATCGTACTCATTCTCGCGATCCCGCGCCGGCTCTGGCTGAAATACAAAAACCGGCCCAACCTCCGTTCCTATAACCGCGTTTCGGGTCCGCTTCTATTGCTTTTCGGCGCGATTGCCCACCGCGCCCTGGCCTCGTATCTCGGACTACCCCTGTTGCCGCGGGTGTACTACTACCGGATCACTGGCGTAGCCATGGAGATCGGATTCTTCTGGTTTCTGCTGCGAGTGGCCGGAATCAACATGCAACGGCTGCGTGCGCATGCCATCGGAGCCGGCCGCACTGGCACCGGCTCATTAGTGGTGCTTGGGGAGCGTTTACTCAGGGTCGTGATCGTGGCGGCCGCGGTGCTCGCGATCCTGAGCACATTCGGGTTCGACCTGACCACCGTGCTCGCTGGCCTCGGCATCGGCGGCATCGCGATCGCGTTCGCGGCGCAGAAGACGCTTGAGAACTTGTTTGGTGGCGTCTCCGTGCTGGCGGACGAAGTCATCCGCGTCGGCGACACCTGCCGCTTCGGGGATCGCGTCGGTACGATTGAAGACATCAGCTTGCGCTCCACGAGAATCCGCACCACCGAGCGCACCGAGCTTTCAATTCCCAACGGTGCTCTCGCCGCTATGAACGTCGAGAACCTGACTCGCCGTGACAAAATTCTTTTCAATCCAACTCTGGGCGTCAGGTATGAAACATCGGCCGACCAGTTGCGCTATCTGCTGGCCGAGGTGCGTCGCATGTTGTACGAGCATCCGAAAGTCGAAAGCGACAGTGCGCGCATCCGTTTCGCGAATTTCGACAATAGCGCTCTCAGCCTGGAGATTTTCAGCTACGTGTTGACTCCCGACTTCGCGGAATTCACTGCGATCCGGGAGGATCTCTTGCTGCGCATCATGGAGATCGTAAAGAAGTCGGGCAGTGACTTTGCCTTTCCGTCTCGCACCATCTACATGACGCGCGATTCGGGCCTCGATAAGGAAAGCGCTGGAGCCGCCGAACAACATGTGCAGCACTGGCGGGATGAACGGCAGCTTCCCTTCCCCGACTTCGCGCCTGCAGACAAGTCCGCCTTTCGAGGCTCGATTACCTACCCTGAGCCGGAATCGGCAGTGGGAGGAAACCCCCGATGACGGAAGTCGGGGCCTCTCCCCGCCTCGCGGAAGTGTAGGTAAGAGGTTCGCCGCTTACCAGCGTAACTTGCGGCTGCAAGGCGCGGTTCCTAGCATTAAGAGCTATGCCCCATGCCCTGCTCTTGTCGCCGGATGACCAGGCGGTTAGCGCCATTACTGGCGTGCTCGAAGAAATGTCGGTCATCTGTGAGCGACCTCTGGACGGGCCCTCCGCGGCCAAGAAACTTAATTCCCAAAGTTACGACCTGGTATTGGTGGACTGCGAAAATCTGCCCGCTGCTAAACTGATCTTCGATGTCTGCCGACGCTCCCAAACCGGGACCAACCCGGTTCCCATCGCCATTGTGGATGGCCGGGCAGGGTTGCCGACCGCATTTCGCCTGGGTGCAGAGCTGATTCTTACCAAGCCGGTCGCCAAAGACCAGGCCAGGACCACCATCCGCACTGCGGTGAGCCGCGTACGAAAAGACGAACCTACGCGAACGACCCATCCCTTTGAAGACACTTCGGCAGAAATAGCGCAACCCGCAGTTCCTGAGAAACACGCGCAAGCTGCTGCCGCGGCTGCCATTTCATTGCTCGCAAGAACGGTAGAGAGCCCTCTTCCAGTCGCACCGGCTGCGCCGGTGGTGGCCAGGATGAGCTCCGCCACCGAAGAGATCGCACCAGCGCCAGCCGCGCATAAGCCCCAGCCCGCGTTCTTCAACGACAGCATTTTGGAGCCACCACCCAAGTCCTCGCCGCCGCTGAAACCGGGGCCGGTGAAGCCCTCTGACGATCCTGTGCTTGCGGACCTGGAATCTGATTTGCCGACCCCGGTCTTTAGTTCTTACGCGCAGCCCAAGAAGAAAGGGCATGGCACGCTGGTCGCATTGCTGCTCCTCGTGATGGCCGGCGGTGGTTTCTACGCAGCCTGGATGTATCAGCCCGGATTTCGCGAGATCGCCCAACCCCAGATTGATCGACTGATGGCGACGCTTGGGATGCCACAGGCGCCTCAACAAGCTGCATCGCCTCGGCCGGCCTCGGCACCAGTATCAGTGAAAGCGCCAGCGCCACAGCCTGTGGCTCCCTCTGCGTTGGCAGCTTCCGATGCGGCGACCAACCCGGCGGCAAGTACGCCGAGTCCAACTCCAGCCCCAGCGGATTCAACGGCTCTGGCTGCACCAGCAGTCCCTTCAACCACGGCAGCAACGACTGCCCCAGCGACCCCGGCTTCGGACACGGCAAAGCTGCCAGCGCCGGCGGAATCCAAGAAGAACGTCATCGCTGCTCTTCCACCCGATACCGAGTTGCCAGGCGAGAAGACGGCCGTGATTCTTTCTTCGCAAGGCGCGGAGAAACGCCTCATGCGACATCTGCCGCCTGTCTATCCAGCGGAAGCGCGCAAGGAGCGAATTGAGGGGACGGTCGTCCTGAAAACGGTGGTGGGCGAAGGCGGGAAAGTCGAAGGAGTACGGCTGGTGGAAGGGAACCCAACCCTGGCCGCTGCGGCCATCAGCGCCGTGAAGCAATGGCACTACCGCCCGTACGTGCGGGACGGTAGGGCCAGGCCCTTTCAAACCATCGTGCTGGTGGATTTCCAACGGCGCTGAGCAGCGTCGCGCTATCAGAAAACAGCACTTCCATTACCCACGTAACTTGCTGGTACTCATGAGTGTACCTAGGATTTCTCATTATGGGTTACCAAGCATTACTGTTCTGCCTCGACGAGAAACTGGCGCGGGTCGTCACGCAGGTTTTCAGCGAACTCGACTTTAACGTTGAGCCGGTCAACGAACCCTTCGCTGCTGTTAAGAAGTTGATGGCCCAGCGTTACGACGCTATTGTCGTGGACTGTGAGAACGAGCCGAATGCTACTCTGCTGTTCAAGAGCGCCCGTAATTCCAGTTCTAATCAGAGCTCGCTGGCGCTCGCCCTGGTCGAGGGACAGGCCGGTGTCGCGAAGGCCTACCGCATCGGAGCCAATCTGGTGCTCACCAAACCCATCAATGTCGAGCAAGCCAAGGGAACACTGCGCGTGGCGCGCGGACTGTTGCGCAAGAATCTTGATGCCGCCACTTCCAGTCCCGGCGCGCCGGCAAAGGCTGCATCCACGCCCGCCGGCACTCCGTTCAAACCTGTGAGCCAGGGCGTTGAAACAGTTCACTCCGGAAGCATTTACGAGCCGCCCGTGTTTGAATCCGCGCTGCCGGCAATGGCCGCATCGGCGAAAGTTGAAGACGGTCCCACCACTACTCCGGCTCCGGAAACAAGAACGAACGTCCTGGCCGAGGCCGACTCGTCCGCAAAGACTGCATCCCATGCTTCCATTCCGGAACCTACGAAACCGGTTGCCCCGCCCGTCGCGCCTGTGCCGTTCAAGAGTCCAGTCTCCAGGCACGGGAGTTCGACCGCAGCCGCGTCCGCGCCGGCCCCGGCCAAGGAAACGATTGCTCCGGCGGAGAAGAAGCCCGCGATTACGCCGCTTGCGGAATACGCGGAAACGAATGTCCCGACTTTCGGAACGGCCATCCCTGGCAGCAGTCCATCTTTCGCCGCTCTCGAGAATGAAGGCTCGGGCGGCTCGGGAAGCCACAAGAAGATTCTGATTGCCGCCGCAGTGGTCCTGGTCGTAGCCGCACTAGCTTATTTCGGGTGGACCAAATCGGGCAAAACAACTTCGGGTTCTCAGCCAATCAACGCACCCGCCGCTTCTCCTGCGCCCGCAAGCGCCACTCCAGTCGCGCCGCCAGCAACTCTATCCACGACCCCATCTGAGCCCGCAAGTTCGGTTGGTCAGCCAGTCGTGTCCCAGAATGCCAAACCGTCGGCTAGCATCAGCAGCTCACCCGCGATCAAAATCGATGCCGACACTGCGCCGGTAACGAAAAAACCCGAGCCACCTGCCATCGTGGTGAAGTCGTACAACGCGGGGAAAAAGCCTCAGACGCAAGGTGAGGAAGCCGCGCTGCAGGTTCCCAACCCGCTCACCGTCGCGTCTTCCAATGACAAAAGCCTGAGCGGCCTCGTGTCCTCGGTGCCGACGGCCCTGCCCAGACCGACTCTGGCTACTCTGAAGATCTCCCAAGGCGTCTCTCAAGGACTCCTGATCAAGCGGGTGCAGCCGCGCTATCCACAGAATGCGCTGTCGATGCGCCTCCAGGGTTCCGTACAGATGGAAGCCACCATCAACAAAGAAGGCAACATCTCCAACCTGAAGGTGGTTAGCGGAGACCCCGTGCTGGCACGCGCAGCCACCGACGCGGTCAAGCAGTGGCGCTACAAGCCCTACTATTTGAATAGCGAGCCGGTCGAAATTGAAACTCAGATCACCGTCAATTTCAAATTGCCTAACTAGTTGAGTTGTTCGTCCGCTGGACGGCGGCGGGGTCGCCCCGGGTGGGCGCTGATGCTGCGGAATTTGTGGTAGAGGCCGTGCAGGTCTTCACTGAGCAGGCGCACCACGTGCATGCAGAAATCAGAATGGTCCCGAAGGAATTCCACAAAACCCTCACGCGGGATGAAAGCCACTGTCGTATGGTCCCCGGCTTCCGCAGTGACCCGGTATTGCTCACCGGACATGCTCTCGCTTAGGCCCAAGATCGTCCCGGGACCGGCAACCTCCAATAGTTGCAAGCGGCTCTGCGCAGTGGGTAGTAGAACACGAACCTGACCTGACTCGACCACAAAGATCCCGCTGACCGCCGTGCCCTGATGAAACAGGATGGCACCCTTGGGATAAATCCGGACCGACTTGATCCCATGGAGAGCTTCCCATAGATCGGGGCTTAACCTGACTGGCAACGGCTGTGACGACACCCTCACTCCTTCTGTCTACTCCAGACTGCTCCAGATTGCTCTGCCAATCTGTGATTTGCGTCACAAATTTGAGTGATTTTTTCAGGAGGACGATAAGTGCATTTATACAGGTCAGTTGACCACTTCCGCCGCGAAACCGATGGAAAGGTCTTTGGGGAGTCAGAAGGCTCACCAGGGAGGATAGCCCTGTGCGACTTTCTTACTGCCGCTCCAGGATTTCATCGATCGCAACCTTGCCGCCCTTTTCAACGCTCACGACTTTGTGGATGGGCTTGAACCCGGTCAGGGTGATGTCCAGCACGTAGTTTCCCGGTCCCAGCATGAACTCTGTAGGCGAGAGCTTTTCGAGGATCCGTTGATTGACGGCGATCTGGGCACCTTTGGGTTGGGTACGAACGCTCATGGAACCCATGCCAGCTACACTGTCGCCACCGCCACCAAAGATCTTCTTGAATTTCCCCACGCTCCGGATGTCATCGGCATTGCCGAGCGCGCGCAGCGCCGGCGCGAATTGAAAATTCTGTCCCGGACCAAGATCCGCGCTGGTGGTTTCATCGAGATATCCCTGCTTGCGAAGCACCAGGGTGTGCGCGCCCTTCTCTACCGCGAACTGCACAGGCGTCATCCGGCCGGTGGTCCTGCCGTCCAGCACAACTTCCGCGCCCGCAGGCGTGCTGTTCACGACCATGAGCGCATTGACCGGGGCGAGGTGCAAAGCTAACACCGCTCTGCTTCCGGAGGTAATATCCACCGTGCGAGCTTCCGCTGAGAAACCGGACTTGCTGACCGAGATGGTGTGCGGTCCCGGACTCAAACCGCTCAGGCTGAATGGTGTGACCCAGGAGGGGTCGCCCCTGCCGTCTAATTGAATCTGCGCGCCTTGCGGGCTGGAATCGATCTGCACTGACCCGGGAACTTTGGCGACTGGCGTGGGGGCGGGCGCTTTCTTTCGGCCATTCGTACCCCGCTTGTCGATCTGGCGCACCGTCACTTCAGGCTCCGCTTTAATGACTTGTGGAGTCTGCTCGGCTTGCGTCACTGCTGGAGCCGGAGTCGGGGCAGCAGGCTTGCTGATAGCTGGTTTGGTCGGGCGCGGAGCAGCGGTGGAATCGTCGTCCTCCGAGTAGACGTGGAAATAAACCGCAACCGCGACGATCAGAATCACCGCGATCGCGCCCAAAATGGAGTAAATCATCAGCTGGGGCGGAACGGTCTTGATCTCCTTGATGGCCTTCTCGGCCACTTCCCGCGGCTGCACCTTGGGCTTCTCGTCCTTCCGGCGAAGCTGTGCCAGTGGAGAAGGCTCGGGCATTTCGGGAGTCGGTAGCGGCGGAGGGGGCGGCGCAAAAACTGGCTCCTTCATCGGGGGGAGTTCGTCCATGTCAGAGAAGCTCTTTCCCCCCGAGGACGCCGGAGCCGGCGCTGACATGATTGGATCAAACGCCTTGGGCGCCTGCGTTTCGGTCTCCTGCTCCGCCGCAGCCGACATGACTGGGCCGGACGTAGACGGGACTGAAGCTTGAGGGGCGGCAACATCGTCAATCAGTCGCGAACCGGAATCCGAAGAAACGCTGACACGTGTCCGCGCCCCTATGCCCGCGGCCGCAGCCGAGGCGCGGCTTTCCCTTGCGGGTGGCGGAGCCGGCGCAGACGCGCGCGCAGCCGGTTGAGGCGGCGTCCAGTCATCCGAAAGATCGGGCTCGGCTGCCTTCGGTGCCGACGCGATAAACTTGCTGGCCGCCGCGGCGCGAGCTGCGGGAGCCACCTTGGCCGCCGGAGACGGTTTTTTCGTGTCGCTCCCGGCTGATTTCCTGCCGCTGTTCTCCTTGCATTTCTCGAGGTCATCCACCAGTTCGCGAGCCGTCTGATAGCGTTGCTCGGGATCCTTAGCCAGCGCTTTCATGATCAAGGCGCTGACGCCGGGCTGAATCTTGGGGTTCAACGACGTCGGCGCGGGTGGCATTTCTTCCGCGATCTGAGTAGCCAGCGCCGCCGGATCTTCCGCATCAAACGCCTTGCGATCCGTGACCATTTCGTAGAGCACAGCCCCTAGCGTGAACAAATTCGAGCGCAGATCGATGCCATCCCCGCGCACCTGCTCGGGCGAGGCGTACGGCAGCAAACGGCCCAGGCCGTTTCCTGACTCCGCTCCAATCAGGCTCATGTTGGAGATGCCGTACCCCAGGATTTTGACCAGACCATCCCACTGCACCATGATTTTCGCAGGTTCCAGAGAATGGTGGGCCACTCCCTTGGACGCGGCCGCATCCAGGCCCGTGCAAACCTGGCGCGTGATATCGAGAAGATCCCAGATCGAGAACCCTTCTTTGCGGGTTAGCATGGTCGCGATGCTGTTGCCCTGTACGTACTCCATCGCGGCGCAGAACTGGCCCTCGATTTCGCCCGCCCCGTAAAGCGCGGCGATATTCGTGATTGCCAACTCGCGCGTGCCCTCGCCTTCGAGAATCAACGTGTCCACGAACGCGGACGCGCGTTCGCCCAGCGGCTCCAGATTCTGGGTCTTGAGCGCTACGGTCTGGTTGGTTTCCGTGTCCGTGGCCTTGTAGATCGAGGCAGTATCGGATTTGGAAAGCTCACTCTGGATTTCAAACCGGCCAAACATCATCGCCATTGCAGTCGCCTCGCGGTGACAGCCGCACTACGCCTAGAGAAATGGATTTGGCCAAGATCGGGGGAGAGACGCAACTAGGATAACGCGGTCAACTCGGAGGCGAGAGTTACGAAAGTACTTGGATTTCAGATGCTCACGAAGCGATGGACTCCCCCGCCTCCAAGCGCAGCCACTCCTCAACCAGACGCCGCACTTTGGCCCCTTCCGGTCGCCTGCGAACCGCGTCGAGAACCGCCAAGTACGCCCGCTCCGTCGATCCGCGGAAGCAAACCCAGTAGGGGACATAAATCTCGCCGGGAAGAGGAATTACCTCGATCTTCAGGTCCCGGACCCGAAAAAAGCCACGCGTGAAGATCATGCGGCGGACCTTGCCGAGCAACCGCTCTGCTGCCTGGGATGCATCCAGTCCAGAAGGCAACACATTGCGGCTTTCGAGCGTAAGCAGATCGTCGTCGGAAGTAAGGGCGGGAAACTGATACAGGTCGAGCACGCCGCGGACTGCGTCCAAGGCAAAGGTTTGATTCTGTTCCCGGCCGGCGCTACAAATCTTCACTTGAAACAGGCGATAGGGGATATAAAGTTCCGCCAGGAAGCGCACCGGGCCACGGATCATCCCTGCGGCCCGGGTGACCGCGCCTTCCGTAAAATGCCGGATCGCTTGCTCGCGAGTCACATTCGGCTTCAGGCTACGAATACGGCTCATGCCTCACCTAAACAATTGGTAATATTGATGTTCACCAAAACTCGGGATAATGTCCAGTTGTCCGGTCGCGCCTCGTGCATTATTCTGGAACCTTCAATTTCGAGAACTCGTAATTTCTTCTCAGTGTTCTGTCTTTCGCTTCCCGGAGTCTTGCTGGTATGACCCTAACCCGCTTCGTCACCAAAAGCGCCTTCCGCAACAAGCGCCGCAGCATTCTGACCGTGCTAAGCATCACCTTCTCGCTGGTGTTGCTCACGCTCATGATGACCGTCTGGCATAGCTGGTACATCGATAAGGGAAGCGCGGAATCGGCGCAGCGGCTGATTACACGTCACCGCGTCTCATTGACCCAGTCTTTGCCGGTGTATTACCGGGAGAAAATGCGGACTGTGCCTGGAGTAGTTGCGGTGGCTCCCACGCAGTGGTTTGGAGGCCTATACAAAGACGAGAAACCGGAGAATTTCTTCGCGCAGTTTGGAACCGATCCGAACGAGATCTTCAAAGTGGTCACGGATTTCAAGATTCCGGATGACCAACTGACGGCTTGGCAGAAAGACCAGGCGGGCGCGGTGGTCGATAGCGAACTGGCCAAAAAGTTTGGCTGGAAAATCGGAGACCGTATCATTGTCAAAGGCACGATTTTCCCCGTCAACCTGGAGCTGAACATCCGCGGAATTTTTACCGCGCCGCAGCCGACTATCACCGTCTACTTCAACCTGAAGTATCTTGAAGAAGCGGTTCCCTTCTTCAAGGGACACGCAGGTACTTTCAATATCCTGGCAGGCTCGCCCGAGGACGTACCTAAAGTTGCGGCAGGCGTAGATGCCATGTTCCGCAATTCACCAGAACCCACAAAAACGGAGAGTGAGAAAGCATTCCAGCTGAGTTTCATCAACAGCATCGGCAACGTGAGGGCTTTCATCCTGAGCATCTGCCTGGCAGTGGTCTTCGCCACCCTGCTGGTGTCTGCGAACACCATGGCCATGTCGATCCGCGAGCGTACCCGCGAGGTGGCGGTCCTGAAGACTCTGGGATTCACGCGACAATCGATTCTTGGTCTTTATGTCAGCGAAGCGGTGACCGTCACTCTAGTCGGCGGTGTTCTGGGCTGTCTTCTGGCAGTCGGATTGATAACGGCGATCAAGCACGCTCCAGGGATGGGATTTTTCTTCCTCGGGATGAAAGTGACGTGGTCCACCTACGTGCTCGCAATTCTTATTTCCGGCATGGTGGGATTTCTGAGCGCGATCGTCCCCGCCTATCACGCCGCCAAAATCGACATCGTGGAGGGCTTGCGCCACATCGGGTAAGGCAAATACAGCATGGCGATTCCGATCAGCTACAACATCCGCAACCTGAAGCTCCGCAAGGGGCTCACCATCATGACCGCTCTGGGCATCGCCCTGACGGTCACGACAGCAGTTTTCCTGATGGCTCTTTTGGCTGGTTTGCAGAAGGCATTTGTCTCCAGCGGCGATCCGCTCAACGTGCTCGTGATGCGCAAGGGCTCAACTGCGGAACTTTCCGGCGGCTTCGACGCTTCCCTGTTCCCAGTGTTGAAAACGCTGCCCGGCATCGCCATGGACAGCAAGGGCGAGCCGATCGCATCAGGGGAATGGGTCGTGGTCGCAGTCTTACCGAGAAAGAATCGCACCGGCGACGTAAACGTTTCGGTGCGCGGCATCATGCCGGAGGGCCTGACTCTCCGTCCCAAGGCCAAACTGGTCGAAGGCCGCTGGTTCACGACCGGCCAGCGCGAAGTTGTGGTCGGAAAGTCCATTCACGACGGTTTTTCCGGCACGCAAGTGGGCGACTCCTTGGACTTCGCCAAGGGGCAATGGAAAGTCGTCGGGGTCTTCGATTCCGGCGGGACCGCCTATGACTCGGAAATATGGGGCGACTTCAACCAGATTGCCGCTGACTTTGACCGCCAGGGCGGCCTCGGTTCGGCGTATCTCCGAGCCACCGATGCGGTGGCCGCCGATGCTCTCAAGAACCGCGTCAGCGATGACCAGCGCCTGAAACTGGAAGGCCACCTCGAAACTGAGTATTACGAGAAGCAAACCAGTTCGGGCGGAGCCATCAAGTACATCGGATTCGTCGTGGCCATCATTATGGCAGTCGGCTCCAGTTTTGCCGCGATGAATACCATGTACGCCGCTGTGGCCTATCGCGCGAGAGAGATCGCAACCCTGCGCGTCATCGGATTCTCCCGGCCCAGTATTCTGACCTCGTTTGTGCTGGAAGCGCTGCTGCTGTCCCTGCTCGGCGCGGTCGTCGGGATCGTCTTGATGTTGCCCTTTAACGGCATGAGCACCGGTATCGGCAATCAGGTCACTTTCAGCGAGACCGTATTCAGCCTGCAAATGACGTGGTCGGTTGTAATGATCGCGATCGGCTTTGCGCTCGTGATGGGATTGCTCGGAGGTTTTTTCCCAGCCTGGCACGCTGCCCGGCAGGAGATTCTGGCCGCGCTGCGAGGTTAGTAAGTGCGCGGTGACGGCGACGCTACTTTTTGCGGCGCGAGAGCATTGGCTCGCAGGATCGCAATTTTGCATCGGTAGGTTGTTAGTAACATCTGATTGATTTCAATGTCGACTGACGACAAACACGACGACCTCCAGAACTTGCGCATTGATCACTCGCTGCGCGACGGCACCGGTGAACCGCCTGCCTGGTCCCGCCGCTTCATTCTGGGCGGGATTGCCGTCATCGTGCTGATGGGAATGGTCGTGCTCAGCTATCGGGTACTCGCTTCTGACGCCCCTGAAGTCGAGGTAGTCCGGGCCACCGCTGAAGGAAGCGACGTTGCAGGGGCCACCGTGCTCTCGGCCACCGGATACGTCGTCGCCCACCACAAGATCAATGTGAACTCAAAAGTTACGGGCCGCGTCGCCTGGATCGGCGTCGAAAAGGGCGACAAGGTAAAAGAGGGACAAGTCGTGGTTCGCCTCGAAGATCAGGAATTCAGAGCCTTGTACGAACAGGCTCGGGGCAGCTATGAGAGTGCCAAGGCGCGGCTTGCGGAGATGGAACACGGCTCCCGTCCGGAAGAAATTCAGCAAGCGGAGCACAATCTTTCCGAAGCCCGCGCTACCGCCGCCAACGACAAGATCACTCTTGACCGAACACGCGATCTGTTTTCGCAGGGAGTTGTCTCCAAGCAAGCGCTCGACGACGCCACTGCCCGCTACGACTCCTCCCAGCAGCGCGTCAATTCCCTGGAACAGTCTTTCCGGATGTCCAAGATTGGCCCGCGCTCCGAGCAGATTGAGCGCGCTCGCGGCGACCTGATCCAGGCGCAAGGGCAAATGGACTACGCCAAGTCTCAACTCGACGCCACCATTATCCGGGCGCCCGTCAGCGGTACCATCCTCGAGCGCACAGCAGAAAAGGGCGAGTTAGTCACTGCACAGTTTGCCAGCGGCGCCGAAGGTGGCCCGCGCGGCTCCGTAGTTGCCCTGGCTGATCTGAACGATATCCAGGTCGAACTCGACATCGCGCAGGACGACTTCGCCAAACTCGGCCCCAAGCAGGAAGCGACCGTGATCCTCGATGCGTTCAAGGATCGCAGTTACAAGGGAGCGATCGCGGAAATTTCGCCGGAAGCCAACCGTCAGAAAGCGACGGTGCAGGTCAAGGTGCAGATTACGAATCCGGACCCTTACCTGCGCCCGGAAATGAACGCCACTGTGCAGTTTCTTGCCAACGACAACAAGACGGCCACGCGCAAGCAAGTGGGCGCTTTTGTTCCCACGCAGGCCCTGCGCGACAAAGACGGAACAAAGTTCGTATACATCGTTTTCAACGGCCGGACGCTTCGCCGCGAGGTTCATGTGCTCGGACCGCGCTCCGGAGGGTACTTAGTCGACTCCCTGGTGGGCGGCGAAAACGTAGTAACCAGCGCGCCCTCCGACTTGAAGGACGGACAGAAAATTCGTATCAAAGGACAGTCATGAGTGCAGAAACAGCAAAAAACGGCAAGGTAGTTGAGGCCCGCGGAGTAAACAAGCTCTTCAAGCGCGATGCCTTTGAAGTCACCGCGCTCGACAACGTGACCATTGACATCGCAGCGGGAGAGTTTCTCGCGCTCATGGGCCCTTCGGGATCGGGCAAGACCACCCTGCTGAACATGATCGCCGCCATCGACCGGCCCACCTCCGGTGAGCTGAAGGTGTTGGGTTCCAACGTCTTCAGCCTCGACGACGGCCAGTCCGCCCGCTGGCGCAATACCCACGTCGGTTATGTCTTTCAGACTTTCAATTTGATCCCTGTCCTGACTGCGTTTGAAAATGTCGAGTTGCCTCTGCTACTGACGAAGATGACACCGCAGCAGCGTCGCGATCACGTGATGACTGCGCTGAAACTGGTCGGTCTCGAAGACCGCGTCAACCATCTCCCCAAGCAACTCTCCGGCGGACAGGAACAGCGCGTCGCGATCGCCCGCGCCATCGTCAGCGATCCTACGCTGATCCTTGCCGATGAGCCGACCGGCGACCTCGACAGTCATTCAGCGACAGAAATTCTGGAGATTCTCAAGAAGTTGAATGAAGGATTCAAGAAGACCATCGTGATGGTCACTCACGACCCGCACGCCGCCCAGTACGCACACGTCACACGGCACCTGGAAAAGGGTAAACTGTTGCCGGTCTAAGCTCGCGGCGAACAATTGAAGGTCAGGCGGTCACTTGGGACGGTAGACCGTCCCTTGGCGAATCGCTCTCACTGACCCACTCCCAAACGCGACGTCCGCGATCGTTGGTCAAGCTGCGCGCTTCCCCGTAGTCCACCAGTCGATTTAGCACGGTTGTGACCGAGGCCATCGGATCCTTGTGACGCAGCAGAATGTCACCCGCCCGCCGTTCCAGTTCCTGACAAACCTCGCGGGCTCCTAGTGGCCCCCGCGCCTCCATCAGGACAATCCGGCAGGCTTTGGTAAAGCCCGGCTGTCTGCCATTGGGTTTGCGGTCGATTAATTCAAGAAGGTCTTCGCCCAACACGTCGTCACCGAACAGATTGGCCAGCCCGGCAATCGTCTGTTTTACGGTGCCAATGCGCTTCATGATGTCCGCGCGCTGGCGCATCAGCTGACGAAGTTCATCGTGCGCAGCCCTTACCACCTGCTGCACCGGAACACCGCTTACGCGGGGATCCATTGCACCGGCGCCATCCCGGTCGTGCTTCCCCACTTCCATAACTGCCTCCGAGCCCCGGAACCTGCCCCCCACTCTGCGCCACGCAGAGTTCTGCCTAGGTCTTTATGTACGGCAGAGGATTCGCGAAAGTTCCCGGATAGGGAACTCCCCCAGATAGCGGGGAATCCTTTGCACGGTTGGACTCACGAGGAGAGAAAAAGTTATCAGGAGGTTTCGAAAGCTTCGAACTGTAGCATCGGAACCGTCAAGAACGCGCGGGCGGTCGACACCCGCGCTCCACATAATGGAATTTCCCTACTGTTTACTGGATGCTTTGGCGGTCGTCGCTTTCTTCGGTGCGGCTTTCAGCGCTTGATCGGGAGGGATTTCGTTGCCCTCCTTGTCTACGTAACGAATATCAAACGCGGCATCCGGGATGTCGAGCATCAGTACCGCCGTCACCGCTTTGAACTGATGAACGCTCTCAGCGGGCAAATACGCGTAGTCTCCTGGATGCATGCCAGCGGGCTTGCCGTCTTTCATTTCGGCGGTGCCCGCCCCGCTCACCAGTAGGAGTTGTTCCCCCGCCGACTGCCAGTGCCACGGCACAGTGCAGCCCGCAGCGAACTTTAGCATCAGGGCGCCGAGCCCTTGGAAGGATCGCCGCGCTGCACTGCCACTGTCATGCAGGCAGGCAGACCGGGCAGATTCACGAACTTGCTGGTTTTCGCCGGAGCAAACGCCATTCCGCCCACGTCCTGTGCACTAATGACACAGGGAGACAGCACGAAACAACAAACAACGAACACAAGATCCGCGCTCTCATGCGCACCCCCACAATGAAATTGACATCCGTGGAAAGCATGGCGGAAAACGGGACCTCGGCAAGTAGCGTCGGGGCCGCCGACTGTGAGCAGAGGCTTGCGCTTATCCCATCACGGTGGTGTGTTCAGGCCGAATCTTGTACTGCACGCGTACTTCACCGGGCTGCGAGTAGGGGTACTTGTCCACTCCCAGATACTTCTTCGCGAGCTTGTCGATTTGCGCGGCCGCGCCTTGCTCCGTGATCTCCACAACAGTGCCGCGAATCTCCAGATAACGATAGGGATTGTCGGGATCAACGATGGCCAGGGCGACGCGCGGATCACGTCGAACGTTGCGGTCTTTTTGCCGTCCCTTGGCCGAGTTGAAGATGACGTGCTCACCATCGAAGTCGACCCAGACGGGTGTGACCTGGGGTCGCCCATCCGGCATGAGGGTCCCTAAACTGGCAAAGGCTTTCTTCTGGAAAAGATCTCGGTATTTCTCGGGGATAACGTTCGACATTGCTGACTCCTCCCTGAATTGTTTGGTGTTGGGCCGCAGCGATTATAGATGCCAGGAGCAGATCTCTGGTGCGCCGTTAATTCTCGCTGGTGCCTGCTAAAGTCCGCGTCGCTGGTTTGGTCATCGAACTCTCCACCGGGTACAATATTGGACTTCGATCAGAGCCCTGTAGCGAGCAGCAGGCATGCCGTTTGCGCCTGATTGAATCTCTAGTAACTAGTGGTCATTCGGAGTGCTTCGAGCTATGCATTTCGTACTACGGCATCCGCGGCGATCCGCGCCGAAAATTGGTATTTGGTTGGTCGCATTCCTGCTGCTTGGAAGTTTTCTTCCGGCTCAGCAGCCTGCTTCCAAATACCCGCCGACCGTCATCTTCATGACCGATTTCGGCACGGTCGACGATTCGGTGGCGCTCTGCAAGGGCGTAATGTATGGCATCACGCCCAACCTGCGCATCGTCGACCTCACCCATCAGGTCACGCCATTCTCCATCCAGGACGGCGCTCGGTTCCTGTTCGGCGCCACTCCCTACTTCCCTGCTGGAACCGTGTTCGTGGTGGTCATCGATCCGGGTGTGGGCAGCACGCGCAAGCCGGTGGTGGTCAAGACGAAACATGGCCAGTTTTTCGTGTTGCCTGACAACGGCCTGATGACGATGGTCGAAGATCGCGACGGCATCGAAGGCATCCGCGAAATCACCAATCAGGATTGGATGATCGGCTCAAAAATTTCTTCTACGTTTCACGGCCGCGACATTTTTTCTCCAGTGGGCGCGCGCCTGGCGCGCGGCGACGATTGGACCCAGGTCGGCCCCGAAATCAAGAGTCTGGTCCGCCTGGATCTCCATCCGTCTCGGCTCGACAATAAGGGTCTAGCTGGCGAAGTGATCGCGCTCGATGGTCCCTTCGGCAACTTGATCACGAACATGGACGCTGACGACTTCCTGAAGCTCGGCTACCAGCGGGGCGAAAAGCTCAAGGTCACGATTGCAGGCCGCGAGATCGAGATGCCATACGTGAAAACATTCAGCGACGTGCCACTCAAGCGACCGTTGCTGTTCATCGACTCGCGCGGGCGCGTCAGTTTTGCCGTCAATCAGGCGAGTTTTGCGGCCACCTACGGAATAGAGCCGCCACAGCCGGTTTTCATCCCTAGCAAGGGGCGCTAGGGTCGGAACGAGGAATGAGGAATCAAGTTATGAATCGGTTCTGCAGAAACCAATGTCTCCAGGCACTCGTGATAACCCTGCCGCTCTTCGCCGCGGTGGCGTCCGCGCAAAGTTTTCGCGGCTCCATCCGTGGCAAAGTTACCGACCCCAGCGGCAGTGTGATCGCCGGCGCCAGCGTTTCGGCCAAGAACACGGGCACCGGCCTGACCCGCGAAGCCACCTCCGGCGACGACGGCGGTTACGTACTGGCTGAATTGCCGGCGGGCGTGTACACCGTCACAGCGCAGGTGGCAGGACTTTCCCCTGCGGCGATGAACGTGCAGGTCAATGTCGGCCTGGACACCACCGCTGATTTCGATCTGACCAAAGTGGAGAAGAGGCAGGAGCAGCTTGACGTTACGGCGGAAGCGCCTTTGATCGAGACCGCGCGCGATGTCTTGGGAGAAGTGGTGGAGCGGCAACTCGTCATCGAACTGCCTCTCAACGGCCGAGACTTCGGAAAGCTCGTCGCCCTGGTCCCGGGTGCGACAGTAGAACCGTCGGGCGTAGCCGGAACCCAGTTCGGGTTCGGACAATTCAATATCAATGGCAACCGCGATCGCTCCAACAACTACACGCTCGATGGCACCGACAACAACGATCCCTACTTCAACAACTCCGCGCTGAACCAGGTTGGGATCACCGGCGCACCTGCGTCTCTTCTCCCCATCGATGCCATTCAAGAGTTCAATCTGCAATCGCATTTCGGCGCCGAGTACGGACGCAACAGCGGCTCGATAGTCAACATCCTGACTCGATCGGGCACCAACCAGCTGCACGGATCGGCCTTCGGTTTCTTCCGCAACTCAGCCCTTGATGCCCGCAATTTCTTTAACACCGAGAGCCGAAAGACCAGCTTCCAGAACAGCCAGTTCGGAGCCTCGTTCGGCGGCCCGATCATCAAAGACAGGACGTTTTTCTTTGGAGCTTATGAGGGCCAGCGGGAGCGAGTGGGTTCGGATTTCCTCTTACAGGTCCCTACCGTCGCCCAACGCGATGCCGCACGCCAAATCGCTCTGGACTCCGGCCTGCTGGTCAACGGCATCAATCCTGGGTTGGAGACGCTTCTGGATTTCTTCCCGGTGAGCGACACACCGCAAATCCCGGGCGTCGTGCGAGACAAGAACGACATGGATAGCCTGATTGTGAAACTCGATCACAATATAACTGGCACAGAGCAACTCACCGGCCGTTACGCTTTCGCCCGCAGTGAACAAGTCTTTCCGCTCGGTTCCGCGGGCGGATTCGGCAAAGGTTCCCGCTTGCCGGCGTTTGCCCAGACTTCCCCGACGCGCGTCCAAGTCGTTTCCTTGAGTTTTCTGTCCACCCTCAGCAGCACACGTATCAATGAGGTTCGATTCGGCTATAGCCGCTATCGCACGTCGTTTAGTTCTCTCGACATCAACAGCGGATTCGACCCGGCCGCCATTGGCCTTGATTTTGGGACTGGCAAACTCGGAGTCCCAGAAATCGACTTCTCAGTGCCGATCGAGAATCTGGGCGCGCAAGGGTTCTCCGTCCCGCGCGGCCGCACCAGCCAGACTTACCAGATTCTCGACAACTATACCTGGGTGCTTGGTCATCACCCCTTCAAGTTCGGCGGTGAATTCCGCCGCGCTGCGATCGAGAATTTCAACGATAACCTCGAGCGCGGCATCATTAACTTCTTCCCCGTGGGACTTGATTCGGACCCTGTGGTTGATTCACTCGCGAACTTTTACCTGGGTGGGGCCCCGGCTGACAATTTCTTTGTTCTTGCCCTGACCGGCGACACCCATCGCACCACCTACAACAACGGCTTTAGCTTTTTTGCGCAGGACGACTTCCGTCTCCGGCCCAATTTCACCCTGAACCTCGGCTTGCGCTGGGAATACTTCGGCCCGATCAGCGAGAAGAACAACCTGCTCTCGAATCTCGTGCGGAGCGGCACGCTTGCAATGGTGGGCACCAACGGGCTCGACGGCGCGTACAACCGGGACCTCAACAATTTCGCACCGCGACTTGGCTTTGCCTGGAATGTGAAGTCGCGGACCGTCCTGCGCGGCGCTTACGGTGTCTACTACGACTACATTCCTCAGCACCTGATGCTCGCCAACTTCACCCCTTCGGCTGGTATCGCCACGAACCCGATTGGTCCCAAGCCCGTCACCGCTCTCAACTTCAACTCAGACCAATTCAATGGCAACGCCACCGGACCCATCTACACTTTGGCGAGCCCGCCTTACAACATCTTCGTAACGCCTCGCAATTTCGCCACGCCTTATGTGCAGAACTGGAACCTAAATGTCCAGCACGAATTAAACAGGTCGGCGGCGCTGGAACTCGGTTACGTCGGCAGCAAAGGGACGCGCCTCGTCCGGCTCTACGACCAGAACCAACCCGACGCGGACTTCAACTTTCCGAATCCTAACTTCGGGAACATGCACACTCTGGCCACCATTTCGGGTTCCACTTATCACGCCCTGCAGGCCATCTTCCGGATGAATGACTGGGCAGGGTTCTCCGGCTTCACTTCCTATACGTGGTCGAAGTCACTTGACGACGCGTCCGACGGAATTGACTTCACGTCCGGTGCTGCGTTCCCACAGGATTCCACCAACCTCAGGGCCGAACACGGGCCTTCAACCTTCGACACGCGCCACCGATTTACCGCAGCCATCAACTATCGCGTGCCAACCTGGGGCCCCAAGCGCCTGGGCGACGGATGGGCACTCAACACGATCATCACTGCGCAGAGCGGACGCCCTATCCCGATCATCACTTCCAATGACACCTCTGGGCGCTTCTATTTCAACCAGCGCCCCAACGTCGTTCCCGGCGTCAATCCGATTCTGCCGAATTGGAGGCCGGATGCCGGATACCTCAATCCGGCTGCGTTTTCCCAGCCGGACTTCGGAACCTTCGGAAACCTGGGCCGGGATTCCATTTACGGGCCGAAGTACTGGAACGTGGATTTCTCAGTCAGCAAGAATACGATGATCACCGATCGGTTGGGCCTCCAGCTGCGTGCGGAGTTCTTCAACATCTTCAATCACCCGAACTTTGCGCTGCCGAATGGTTCGATCGTGTTTGCTACGGACGCTAACGGGAATCCGTTACCGAATGGCATCATCTCCCAAACCCCCGACGTTGCCCAAGGCAACCCCGGCCTCGGCGGTGGTGGACCACGCGTTATGCAGGTTGGTCTGAAGTTGGTGTTCTAGAGCGAGGGGTCTCGGGGTAGAAACGCGCCTCGCCGCGTCTCTTTTGGCAACGGAAAACTTAGTCCGCCGTCGCCAACTCCGCCGAGATTCTCGGCAGCACAGCCCGCAGCAGCCCGATGAACTGTCCCATCACGCGCCGTCCGGTCTCGAGCACTTCATCGTGAGCTAGGGGCTGGTCAAGAATCCCCGCCGCCATGTTCGTCACACACGAGATCGCAAGAACGTTCATCCCCATGTGCCGCGCGGCGATCGCTTCCGGCACCGTGGACATGCCCACCAGATCCGCGCCGATCGTTCGCAGGTAGCGAATTTCCGCCGGAGTTTCGTAGCTCGGCCCGAGCAACGCGACATACACTCCTTCGCGCGGCGGAATCGAAAGCTTCTTTGCCTCTTCGAGGGCGATCTCGCGATAGCGTTTCGCGTAGGTGTAGCTCATGTCGGGGAATCGCGGGCCCAAGCGCTCGTCGTTCGCCCCCACCAATGGATTCTGTCCCTGCAGGTTGATGTGGTCGCGAATCATCACCAGCGCACCCTGTCCATACTCGAGATTGATCCCTCCCGCGGCGTTCGTGAGAATCACCGCGCGAACCCCCATCCGTCCGAGCACACGCACCGGGAAGGCGACTTCGCTCGCGGAGTAGCCCTCATACATATGGACGCGGCCGTGCATCACAGCGACTGCAACGTCTCCCGCTTTGCCGATGACCAGCTGGCCGGCGTGGCCGATGGCCGTCGAATGCGGAAATGTCGGGATTTGCGCATAGGGAATGCGAGTCGCGCCGACGAGTTCGTCGGCAAAACCGCCGAGACCCGAACCGAGGACAAGCCCGATCTGCGGCCGCAGCTTGGTCTGCGAATGAACGTAGGAAGCGGCTGACTCGGCGCGTGTGAAGAGGTCGGTTTCGTTTTCGGGTCTCAAGTTCATCAATCCGGCTGATCCTAGAATCTCTTTTCAAACTCTACGAAGGACTGCTCCAATTGCCACTGTACGCGGGCACGTTCGCTGCTCTTGAGGAACTCTTGGCACTTCACTGCGAGCCTGCCCGACGGCTTGTCGCCTTCGCAAGCCGCATCGCGACGGAAGTCCCGTCCATCTCCCCAGAGGCTCACTCCCGGAATGAAGCTGTGTTCCAGACTCCAACGCGCCATCCGCTTCAGGTCGGTGTATTTGAGATCGTATGCCTCGACTGCCCGCAGATACTCGTGTGTCATATCCGAGCGCGACACACCTTGATCATCAGTCGCCAGCGCCACCGGCACTCCATACTTCATGTACACCGGCAGAGGGTGCCTGTCTCCGCTCACACCCAGGATCGAATCGTTCGACGTCAGGCAAATTTCCACAAGCACGTTTTTCTTCGCCAACTCTTGCAACAGTCCGATCGGATCATCTTCGTTCATCACCGACGTCCCGTGCCCGATCCGCTCCGCTCCCGCAAGTTCCACTGATTCGCGAATATGAAAACGCAATCCCTCCGGCGGAACCAGCCCCATCGCGAGTTCTCCGGCGTGCAGCGAAACGCGCGTTCCGGGATAGAACTTGCGCAGCGCCTCGATGATCCGCATGTGGAGATCGAAGTCGTGCATAGGCGTGTACCAGTCTTCAGGCATCACCAGGTTGAAGCCCACGAATCGGGGGTCCGCTTTGGCCAATTCAAAGCCCAACATGATCTGCGCAAGCACCTGCTCCCGGGGCAATCCGCGCAGAACCTGATACAGGTAGTGGATGGTGACGTCGCAACCGGGGTCAGGCTTCGCCGTGCCGCAGCGCAGAACTTCTTTCTTGCGGGCCTCGTCCTGGTCGAGTTGCGAACGGGTATGGGCGACAACCTCCTTGAGTCCTTCCACTAAAAGCTTGTCGCGGAGTTTAATGAAGTCGTCGTCCCATCCGACCTTCGCGCCCAGCGTGGCAGACTCCATCCCGTCGGCGGTATGCATCAGTTCGACGTACTGAAGGCGGTCGACGGCTGCGCGCGAAGCAATTTCGGCTATTGCTTCCCCGTGGTGGCGTTCGAATGCCAGGTCAAACTTGGCGAAAGTTCCAAAAAAGCGGTCATGGCCGGACTCCTCGCCATGCCAGTTGCGCATGGACCAGGCATCGACCAGTTGGTTGTACAACACATGATCCTGGTAGGCGCAACGGACGGATGGCTTATAACGATAGGTCTCACAGGAGTCGCACGACGTCCGGATCAGCTTCGACGTACTTCGGTCCACGCACAATCCGTTTTCCGAGGCCCAGTCAATCATGCTCTCGGCATAGATCGCACCGCTCAGGTGAACGTGGAGATCTCCGCCCTTGGGCATTTGCCGAAGAAAAGCCAGCAGCAGCGACGGTTGGTGGCGTACCGATTCCAGATAGCCCGCGGCCCTCTCCTCCGGGCTCTGCGCCGCCGAGACCGCCGCCAGCAAAAAGACGATCGCCGCCAAACGCCGGGCTCGCATCCGGAAAGGTCTCCAACAGGAAAGCTGCATTGTAATTGAGATTCGCAATCTGTCGTCTGAGGGCGCACGGGCGACCTTCTTCTGGCGGCATTGTCGAGTGGATCTTGCGGACTCCAGTCCCGGAGGGTGCGCCAGACTAGCCGCGCGCTTCATCGCGGGTAAAGGCGAGGAAGCTTTCAAGTCCC
>JACXTT010003660.1_pt1 | contig 23468 bp, 12 predicted proteins | sample 9270951 | NCBI WGS metagenome assembly JACXTT01 (sample SAMN15532306, study PRJNA645909) | rock metagenome | isolation source: weathered quartz diorite | place: Puerto Rico | collected 2017-06-21
GCCGCCGCCCGTCTCCAGGGCGGCGTCGGCGCCGTTGCGCACCAGGTTGATCAGCAGCTGCTCGAGCTGGTCTCCGTCGGCGCGGACGGTCATCTCGGGCCCGGGCAGGACCGCGACGCCCAGCCGGGTCTCCAGCCCGGCGACGCGCCGCACCAGATCGCCCACCGCCACGCTGCCGAGCCGCGGCGGCGGCAAGCGCGCCAGACGCGCGTAGCCGTCCATGAACCGGCTGAGCGACTCGGCGCGGGCGGCGATGACGCCCAGCCCGCGGCGCAGATCGTCCTCCCAGTCGCCCGGCTTGGGCGATCGGACGATCAACCGGTCGAGGCTGCCGGCGATCGACTTGATCGGCGCGAGGGAGTTGTTCAGCTCGTGACCCATGACGCGGATGAGGCGCTGCCAGGCCTGGCGCTCCTCCTCGCGCAGGGCGCGGCTCACGTCGGACAGCACCAGGAGCTGGTGCGACAGGCCTCCCTGCCGGAAGGTGCCGCGACGGACCTCCCAGCGTCCGGGGCGCCCCGGAAAGGCGAGATCGAGAATCGGGGCGGCGTCCTCCTGCAGGCACCCCTCGAGCCCCAGCTCCGCCGCGCTCGAGCCGATCAGCCGCTCCGACGGCTGCAGCAGGAGGCGCTCGCCCGCCCGGTTCACCAGGCGCAGGCGGGCGTTGCCGTCGAAGGCGAACACGGCGACGTCGATCTCCTCCATCACCTTGCGCAGGAGGGCCGTCGCCTCCAGGGCCCCGAGCCGCTGCTGTCGCAGCGTCTCCGCCAGCGTGTTCACCTCCAGCATGACCTCGCCGAGCGCGTCGTCGGGGTGAGCGCCGCGGGCCCGGATCGAGAAGTCGCCCTCGTGCAGGGCCGCCAGCAGATTGGAGACGATCTGCAGGGGCCTGACGACGCGCTCGACCACCGCGAACGCGAAGCCGAGCCAGCTGCCGACGAGGAGGACCCCGACGGTCCAGCGCACCTTGGCGCTGTGGTCGTCGGTCCAGAGCAGGACGAGGGTGGCCAGGACTCCGACGGCGCCGGCGAGCAGCGCCAGAAGGAGCACCCGGCGCTCATGGCGCGGCGAGCGATCCCGTGAGCGCGGCGCCGGCGGGCGGTCGCGCGCCGGCCCGAACGTCACAGCCCGTGCCGCTGCAGGCGGCGGTACAGGGCGCTGCGACTCAGACCGAGGGCGCCGGCCGCCTGGCTCACGTTGCCGTTGTAACGCTGGAGGGTTTTCTTGATCAGGAAGCATTCCACGTCCTCGAGGCTCATCTCCTCGAGACCCGGCTGCCCGTCGGCCGAGGGGCGCAGCGCCAGATCGGCCGCCCGCACCACCGGCCCGCGGCTCATCAGGACGGCCCGCTCCACGGCATGGTCCAGCTCGCGCACGTTCCCGGGCCAGCGATGCTCCAGAAGCGCCTTCTGCGCCCCGTCGTCGAAGCCCTGCAGCGTCTTGCGGTAGCGGACGGCGTGCTGCGACAGGAAGTGCCGCGCCAGGATCGGGATGTCCTCGCGGCGCTCGCGCAGGGGCGGCACGTGGATCTCGATGGTGTTCAGACGGAACAGCAGATCCTGGCGGAAGCGGCCGGCGCCGACCTCGGCGCGGATGTCCGCGTTCGTGGCGGACAGGATGCGCACGTCGACGCGGCGCGTGCGCGATGACCCGACGCGCTCGAACTCGCCCGTCTCCAGGACGCGCAGCAGCTTCGCCTGCAGACCCGTCGGCAGGTTGGCGATCTCGTCCAGGAACAGCGTCCCGCCGTCGGCCAGCTCGAACCGGCCGACGCGGTCGGCCCGGGCGTCGGTGAACGCTCCCTTCACGTGGCCGAACAGCTCGCTCTCGAACACGCCCTCGGAGAAACCGCCCGCGTTGACCACGACCAGCGGCAGCGCGGCCCGCTGCGAGGCGGCGTGCAGCGCCTGCGCCACCACGCCCTTGCCGGTGCCGTTCTCGCCGGTGACGAGGACGTTGGCGCCGGAAGGACCGACCCGCTCGATCAGCTGCACGACCGGGCCCATGGCGGCCGACTCGGCCACCGGCCGCGGCCCGCCGTCGCCGCGCAGCACGACGTTCTCCGCCTCCAGCCGCTGCCCGCGGCGCAGCGCGCGGCTCAGCTCGACCTGGGTGCGCAGAATCGCCAGCAGACGGGCGCTGTCCCACGGTTTCTGCACGAAGTCGCGCGCCCCCCGGCGCATCGCCTCCACCGCCACCTCGACGCTGCCCCAGGCGGTCATGACGACCACCGGAAGCGTGGAGTCGATCGCCTGGATCTGCATCAGGAGATCGAGCCCCTCCCGACCGGAGGTGGTGTCGCGCGTGTAGTTGAGATCGATCAGGAGGGCGTCGTATTCGCGCGCCTTCACGGCCTCGAGCACGGCGCGGGGAGAGGTCGCCGCATCGGTCGCGTACCCCTCCTCCTTGAGCAGCAGGCGGAGCGCCTCCAGCACATCCTGCTGGTCGTCGGCGATCAGGATGCGCGCGGCCGGGGTCTCTGTCTTTTTCATGGTCAGCGCCGAAGTGGCGCCGGTATTGTAGTCCAGCAGGCCCCCCTCCCGGCGCCGCCTACTCGTGCCTCAGGGCCACCATCGGGTCGACCCGCGAGGCCCGCAGCGCCGGCACCCCGCAGGCGATGAGGGCGACCCCGGTCAGGAGCGCCGCCGTCAGGCCCAGGGTCGGGGGATCGGTGACCGCCACCCCCACCAGGAGGCTCGACAGGACGCGGGTCAGGCCCAGGGCGCCGAGGAGACCGGCCAGGACCCCCAGGAGCGCCAGCCCCATGCCCTGCCCGACGACGAGACGCAGGACATCCAGCCGGCGGGCGCCGAGCGCCATCCGGAGGCCGATCTCGTGGGTGCGCTGGGTGACCGCGTAGGCCAGGACGCCGTACAGGCCGACGGCCGCGAGGGCCACAGCCACCCCTGCGAACAGCGCCAGGAGCGTCATGTTGAACCGGCGCGCCGCCAGGGAGCCGTCCAGCACCTCCCGCATGCTCTTCACGCCGAAGACCGGCACCTCGCCGTCGACCGCCAGGATCTCGCGGCGCACGGCGGCGGCGATCGCCGCGGGATCGAGGCGGCTGCGCACCACGAGCGTCATGTAGCGCGACGGCCACTGCGCGCACGCGACGTACGACTCCGGACGCGGATCGTCCTGGAGGCCCCGCTGGCGGACGTCGCCGACCACGCCGATGATGGTGGCCCAGTTGCGCTCGCCCTTGTCGTTGGAGCCGAAGCTGACGCGGTGACTGATCGGATCCTCGCCCGGCCAGAAGCGTCGCGCCAGGGTGTCTCCGATGACCACCACGTCGGGCGTCCCGCGGCGCTCCTGCCCGGTGAACAGACGGCCGCGCAGGAGCGGGATGCCCATGGTGCGGAAGTAGTCAGGGCTCACCTGATGCAGCCCGGTGTACGGCTCTTTCGTGGGGGGCGGCGCGGGGCGGCCCTCGATCAGGAAGCCGAGGGTGGTGTCGGAGCCTTGCATCGGCAGATCGGTCGTCGCCCCGGCGACGTCCACCCCGGGCAGGTTCCGCACGCGGCGCAGCACCTCGCCGTAGAACTGCGTCTGCCGGTCGAGGTCGCCGTAACGGGTCTCCGGGATCCACAGGTCGAGCGCCGTCACCCGATCGATCTGCAGGCCGGGATCGATCCGTTGCAGGCGCAGAAAGCTCTTCAGCAGCAGGCCCGCGCCCGCGAGCAGCACCACGGCGACGGCCATCTCGGCGACCACGAGGGAGCCGCGCAGGAGGCGGGCGCGCGGTCCGGCGGTGGCGGCGCGTCCGCTCTCCTTGAGCGCCTCCTGGGGATCGGCGCCGGCGGAGTGCAGCGCCGGCACGACCCCGAACAGGATGCCGGTGAGGATCGACAGCGCGCACGTGAACCCCAGGACCTTCGTGTCGAGGGTGGCCGCCGGCGAGCCGGGCATCGACTCGGGCGCCAGGCTCACGAGAAGATCGCGGCCCCACAAGGCCAGCAGGAGGCCGGCGCCGCCGCCCAGCAGCGCCAGCAGGACGCTCTCGGTCAGATGCTGGCGGGCCAGCCGCAGCCGGGTGGCCCCCAGGGCGGTGCGGACCGCCACGTCGCGCCCGCGCGCCGCCGAGCGCGCCAGGGACATGTTGGCGACGTTGGCGCAGGCGATCAGGAGCACCAGACCGACCGCCCCGAGGAAGATCAGTAGCGCCGGCCGGACGTCGCCGACGATCGACTCGTGCAGGGGGATCACCTCCACGCCGGTGTCGGCATTGCTGTCCGGATACTGCTTCGCCAGCCGGGCCGCGATGACGTCCATCTCGGCCTGGGCCCGCGCCGCGTCGACTCCCGGCTTGAGGCGGGCGATCACCGGGAAGTAGTGCAGCCCGCGCACGGTGGTGATGTCCTGGCCCCCCGGCGCCCAGGGGTTCTCCGGCACGACGTGCCTGGCCAGGGCCCAGATCTCCGCCTTCTCCGGGAACTGGAACCCGGGTGCCGCGATCCCGATGACGGTGAAGCTTTCGCTGTTGAGGGTGACCGATCGCCCGATCAGATGCGGGTCGCCGCCGAAGCGCGTCCGCCACAGGGCGTCGCTGACGACGGCCACGCGCCCCGAGCCGGAGCGCTCGTCGCCCTCCTGGAAATCGCGCCCCGCGACCGGGGGCCGCCCGAGAACCCGGAAGAAGTCGAGCGACACGATGGCGCCGCGGACGCGCTCGGGCTCGCTCCCGCCGCTCAGGTTGAACCCCAGGCCGCTGTAGGCGGCCATCGACTCGAACACCCGGTTCTGGCTCCGCCAGTCCACGAAATCGGCCGGCGTGACGACGTCCTTGTGCCATCCCTGCACGAGGTTGTTCTCCCAGACGCTCATCAGGCGGTCGGGACCGGGGTAGGGAAGCGGGCGCAGGAGCACGTCGTTGACGACGCTGAAGATGGCGGTGTTGGCGCCGATGCCGAGCGCCAGCGCGAACGCGGCCACGGCCGTGAACCCGGGGCTGTTGCGCAGGCTCCGCAGCCCGAAGCGCAGGTCGATCAGAAACGCGTCGATCACTGCGGCGCCAGCGCCAGCAGGACCAGCAGCACGAACAGGATCAGGATCAGGAGCGGCTTCCAGTTCATGACGTGCTCCTCATTCGTAACGCAGCGCCACCATCGGATCGACCCGCGTGGCCCGCCGGGCCGGGAGATAGCCGGCGAGGGCGGCGACCGCGGCGAGCAGGACGGAGATGAGCGCGAAGGTCGCCGGATCGGTGGCGCTCATCCCCACCAGGAGCGTCCCGATCAGCCGGGTGGCGGCCACGGCCGCGGCGATCCCGCCGACCAGACCGATCACGACCAGAGTCATCCCCTGGCGCAGCACCAGAGTCAGGACGTCGCCCGGTCGCGCGCCGAGAGCCATGCGCAGACCGAACTCGTGCGTGCGCTGGTTGACCGAATACGACATGACGCCGTAGATGCCGATGGCCGCCAGGATCAGGGCGATCAGACCGAACACGCTCAGGAGCGCCGCCCCCATGCGCGGCGCCCAGAGCGCCTGGGAGATCAGGGCCTGGGCGGTGTCCACGTTGGTCAGCGGCATGGTCGGCTCGAACGCCTGAATCGTCCGGCGCAGGGTGGGAAGCAGGGCGTCGCCGTCGCCCGCGGAGCGCACGTTGACGGTCATCGCCGGAGTGTAGAACTGCAGCGCCGGGATGAACGCCTGCGGCTGCGGGGCCTCGCCCAATGTGAAGATCTTGGTGTCCCGGGCGATCCCGACCACCTGGCGGAACTCCTGGTCGCCGAAAAACTTGAAGCGCTTTCCGAGCGCGTCCTGATCCTTCCAGAACTGCTTCGCCATCGCCTCGTTGATGATCACGACGAGCGGCGTCCCGGCGCGATCCATGTCGGTGACGTCGCGCCCGCGGACCAGCCGGATCCCGAGCGTGTCGAGGTAGCCGGGGCTGATCTGGTTGGCCGTGGTGAACTGTCCGACGGCGCCGGTCGCGGGCTCCTGCCCCTCGGGGAAGACCGTCCGTCCGACACCTCCGCCCATCGGCAGGTCGGCCGAGAGCGCGGCGGCGCGGACGCCCGGCAGGGCGCGCACCGTCTCCAGGAGACGCTTCTCGAACTCCTCGCCGCGCGGCTGGTCGTAGCCCTGCGCGCCCACGTCGAACGACAGCGTTAACAGATTGGGGGCGTCGAAGCCGGGGTCGATCCTCTCGGTGTTCATCAGGCTGCGCAGGAACAGCCCGGCCCCGATCAGCGAGACCAGCGACAGCGCCACCTGGGCCACGACCAGCAGCCCGCGCAGGCTGACGCGCCGACCGCTCTGACCCGGCTGGCCGGTGCGCTCCTTCAGCTCCACGATCAGGTCGGGGCGCGAGGCCTGCAGGGCCGGAACGATACCGAACAGGAGACCGGTCAGGATCGACACCAGGAGGGTGAACACGAGGACCCGCATGTCGAGATCGAGATCGACAATTCCGAAGAACGCCTGCGGCGGCCGGAAGGCCAGCAGGAGGTCGCGCGCCCAGAAGGCCAGAAGGAGCCCGGCGGCGCCGCCCAGGATCGCCAGGACCACGCTCTCGGTCATCAGCTGGCGCACCAGACGCAGCCGGCCAGCCCCCATCGACAGCCGGATGGCGATCTCCTTGCGCCGCGCCGTGGCGCGCGCCAGGAGAAGATTGGCGACGTTGGCGCAGGCGATCAGGAGGACCAGACCCACGACCGTCATCAACAGGCCGCCCGCCATGACCAGGAGACGGCGGAAGTTCGGATTCACGGTCGCCTGCGCGATCGGCAGAAGGACGGTGCTCCGCCCGCGGTTGGGGGTCGGGTACTGCTGCTCGAGTCGCTTGGCGATCGTCTTGACGGCGGCGTCGGCCTGCTCGATGGTCACGCCCTGCTTCAGGCGGGCGATGGCGTTGAACAGGAGGGCGCGGCGGTCCTCGTAGTTCTCGGCGGTGAAGCCGGACAGGATCTGCCCGTGCATGGCGAGCGGCACCCACAGATCGGGACCGCCCAGCGTGTTGATCCCCTTGAAGCCGCGCGCGGCCACGCCGACCACCGTGAAGCCGTGGCCGTTCAACGTGACGACCTTGCCGACGATGCCGGGGTCGGCGGCGAAGCGGCGCCGCCACAGCGCGTCGCCCAGGACGACGACCGGGTTGGCGCCGTCGACCTTGTCCTCCTCGGGCAGGAAGGCGCGTCCGAGCGCGGGCGTCACGCCGAGGAGCGTGAAGAAGTTCCCCGAGACGAGGTCGCCGACGATCTGCTCCGGCTCGCCCGTCCCGCCCGAGAGGCTGACGGTGCTCGTCGTGTACCCCGACGTTCCCTCGAACACCTCGTTCTGGTCGCGGATGTCCTTCCAGTTCGGACCGGAAATCGTCAGGGTGTTGAACAGCGAGTTCTTGTTCTGCTCGTCGGTCACGAAGATCCCCACCAGCCGCGCCGGGTCGCGCACCGGGATCGAGTGCAGGAGCACGGTGTTGATCAGCGTGAAGATCGTGGTGTTCGCCCCGATGCCGAGCGCCAGCGACAGCACCGCCACCAGCGTGAAGCCGGGGTTCTTGACCAGCATGCGCAGCCCGTAACGCACGTCCTGAATCAGCGTGTCCATGGAGACCTCCCTAAGGTCATCGTCGTCTCACTCGCTGCGCAGCGCGGCCGCCGGGTCCACTTTCGTGGCGCGGCGGGCGGGCAGGTAGGCCGCGATCAGCATGATGCCGAACAGCAGGAGGCCCGCCGCGACCACCAGACGCGGGTCGGCGGGCTCCACTCCGAACAAAAGCGACCGCGTCAGGCGTCCGGCCGCCAGGGCGGCGGGGATGCCGCACGCCAGACCGACGGCGGCCATCGTCATCGCCTCGCGCAGGACCAGGCCCCGGACGTTCCGGACGCTGGCCCCGAGCGCCATGCGGACGCCGAACTCGGGCGTCCGGCGCGCCACGGTGTAGGACATCACTCCGTACAGGCCGATCGAGGCCAGGAGCGCCGCCAGGAGCCCGAACCCGATCGACAGGGCCATCAGAAGCCGCTCGCTGTAGAGCGACTCGTCGCGCTGGCGGGTGACCGTCTTCAGGTCGTAGACCGGCAGACCGGCGTCGCGCCGGCGCACGACCTCACGGACGGCGGCGCCGAGCGCCTCCGGCGGCTGCGCCGAGCGCACGTAGAAGGTGGCCTCCCCGAGACGGGGGTTCTGCGACAAGGGGAGGTACATGAAGGGGTGCTCCTCTTCCTTGACGCTGCCGTGCTTGCTGTCCTTCGCCACGCCGACGATGGTGATGTCCGGTCGCACCCCGTTGCCCGCGCCGAAGGCGAAGCGCAACCCGATCGGGTCGCCGCCCGCGAAGAACGTCCGGGCCATGGTGGCGTTGATCAAAGCCACTTTCGGACTCGCCGCCGTATCCGACTCGGCAAGGTCGCGGCCGGCCACGAGAGGGGTTCCCAGGGTGGCGAAGTAGCGCGGCCCCACCCAGTTCTCGAAGACGGCGGGCTGGGTTTCGCGCGGCTCGACCCCTTCGATCGTCAGGTTCTGCGAGCGGTCGCTGCCGGCGAGCAGGGCGATCTCGGCCGCGCTGGCCGACGTGACGCCCGGCAGCGCCTCGAGATCCTCGCGGGTCTGCTCGATCAGAGACGCCGTGCGATCGGGCGGATACCCGCTCAGCTGGGGGTCGATCGAGAACGTCAGCAGGTGATCGGTCCGGAATCCGAGGTCCATCAGCTCGAGCCGTCTCAGGTTGAGGGTGAACAGGCCCGCGGTGATCAGCAGGACCGTGGTGACGGCGATCTGGGCCACGACGAGGGCCTTGCGCAGCCGCAGCTGGCCGACCCCCGGTCCCGGACCCTGCTCCTTCAGGGCGGTGACCAGGTCGGGTCGGGTCGCGCGCAGGGCCGGGAGCAGGCCGAAGACGAGCGCCGTCAGGAAGGCGACGCCGAAGTTGAACGCCAGGAGCCGCGGCTCGAGGTTCGGATTCAACCCCGCCGTTCCCTGATCCTGCGGCAGCATCACCAGGATCGAATCGATGCACCACGCGGCGATCAGCAGGCCAGCGAGACCGCCCGCGACCCCGAGCAGCAGGCTCTCCGTCAGGAGCTGGCGGATCAGATGCCCGCGCCGCGCTCCCAGGGCCAGCCGCACCGCCATCTCGCGCCGGCGCGCCACGCCCCGCGCCAGAAGGAGGCTGGCCACGTTGGCGCAGGCGGTGAGGAGCACCAGACCCACCAGCGCCGACAGGAGCAGCAGCCGGGCGCGCGCGTCGTGCTGCAGAACCAGGCGCCCCTGCGCCCCCGGGAGCAGAAGGATCTTTTTCGCCAGAAAACGGCCGCGCGTCTCGGACGACATGCCCCCGAGGACGGCGAGGTCCTGCTCCAGAAGCGGGCGCACCGCGCCCTCCAGCTCGATCTCCGCCCGCTCGCGCGGGACCTCGGGCTTGAGCCGGCCGATCATCTGCAGCCAGTAATCGTCGCGCCGATCCATGCCGTCCCAGTTCGGCGTCATCTTCGCCTTCAAGGCGATCGGGACGAACAGGTCCGGGCTTTGGCCGACCTGCACCCCGGTGAATGGGGCCGCGGCGACGCCGACGACGGTCAGCGCGTGCCCGTTGACCACCAGGCTCTGGTTCAGGATGCCAGGGCTGCCGCCGAAACGGCGCATCCAGTAGCCGTGGCTCAGCACCGCGACCGGAGCCCCGCCCGTGGCCTCGTCCTCCGGCAGGAGCACGCGACCGAGCGCCGGACGCACCCCGAGGACATCGAAGTAGTTGCCGCTCACCAGCTCGCCGTACGCCCGCTCGGTGGGGCCCTGCCCGGCAACGCTCAGAGGGATGGGGAAGCGCGCCAGAAGACCTCTGAAGCACGCGGCGCGCTCGCGCAGGTCGCGGTAGAACGGGTAGGAGAACGACTGCGCCCCTTCGTCGACGTCGCTCTCGACGCGGCCCCGCTTCGGTCCCGGCATCTTCAGGACGACCAGCTCGGACGGCCGGCGCACCGGCAGGACGCGCAGCAGGATTTGATCGGTGAGCGAGAAGACGGCGGTGTTGGCGCCGATGCCCAGGGCCAGGGTCAGCACGACGACCGCGGCGAAGCCGCGATCCCTCGTCAGGGTGCGCAGGCCGTATCTCAGATCACGCAGCATCATCGTCTCCGCTTTGCGGTCCCTGTCTCAGGTCACGATCCAGCCGTCCGACAGCTTGACGATGCGCCGCCCGTACCCGGCGTTCACGTCGGAGTGCGTCACCTGCACGATGGTCGTGCCCTGCTCGTTGAGGGTGGTGAACAGGTCCATGATGTCCTTGCCCTGGGACGAGTGCAGGTTGCCGGTCGGCTCGTCGGCCAGGATGAGCTTCGGCCGGGCGATCACGGCCCGGGCGACCGCGACGATCTGCTGCTGGCCCCCGGACAGCTGGTTCGGGTAGAGATCCTTCTTGCCGACGATGTGGAAGCGATCGAGAACGTCGGCGACCATCCCCTGCCGGTCCGATCTCCGGATGTTGCGGTAGGTGAGCGGCACCTCCAGATTCTCGTAGACCGTCATGTCGTCCAGCAGGTGGTAGCTCTGGAACACGAAGCCGATCGTCTGCTTCGCCAGCTCGGAGCGACGCTTGGGCGGGAGGTCGTGGACCGGCTCGTCCATGAAGTGGTACTCGCCCGCGAAGGCGCTGTCGTGCATCCCGAGGATGTGCAGGAGCGTGGATTTGCCGGCGCCCGACGGACCCATGACCGACACGAAGTCCCCCTCGTCGATGTCGAGGCTGATGCGGCGCAGCACGAAGGTCCGCTCCGGCCCGTGGGCGTAGGATTTCTCGATGTTGCGAACCCGGATGAACGCGGCCACTGACTCGCTCCTCACTGGAGAACAACGTCCACGGTGGCTCCTAACGCAGGCTGAGCGGCGCGTCGATGTGCGCGCCGGAGAGTGCGTCGCTCCCGGGCGGCCGGCCCGGCGTCGACCGTCGCGCGTCGGTCTCGACGGGGCGGCGCGTCACCGGAGACGCAGAGGCAGGGTCGCCCTGGGGCTCGTTCCTTCCCTCGGACGGTTCGGGAGAGCGGCGGTCCATGCGGCGGTCACTCGCTCGTCCGGCGGTCGGATCAGGAGGCGGCGACCGCGGCGCTCTCTTCCACGATGCGGCCGTCGAACAGGTGAATCGTCCTCTGCGCGTGTCGCGCGTAGCGCGGGTCGTGCGTGACCATGCAGAGCGTCGCCCCGTTGCGATGCAGGTCGCGCAGCAGATCCATGACCGCCTCGCCGCTCTTGGAGTCGAGATTGCCGGTCGGCTCGTCCGCCAGAAGGATCAGCGGGTTGCCGGCGACGGCGCGGGCCACGGCGACGCGCTGCTGCTGGCCGCCCGAAAGCTGGCTCGGCAGGTGCCGGGCGCGGTGCGCCATGCCGACCTTCTCCAGGGCCTCGCCCACGCGCTGGCGGCGCTCCGGCGCTTTCATGCCACGATAGGTGAGCGGCAGCTCCACGTTCTCGAACACGGTCAGGTCCCCGATCAGGTTGAAGCTCTGGAAGATGAACCCGATCTGGAGATTGCGGATGCGGGCGCGCTCGGCCAGAGACAGGTCGGCCACCTGCTTCTCGTCCAGCCGGTACTTCCCCTCCGTGGGAGAGTCGAGCAGACCAAGCAAGGACAGCAGGGTCGACTTGCCGCAGCCCGACGGCCCGGCGATCGAGACGTACTCCCCCTTCTGGATCTCCATGTGGATGGTCGACAGGGCGTGCGTCTCCACCTCGTCCGTGTAGAACACCTTGGTCACTGCTTCGAGATGGATCAGCGGGCGGCCGTTTGCGCTCATGAGCTCTCCTGGTGTGTGCTTCAATTCAGACGAAGACGATCGAATGCGTCCCAGGCGGAGGTGTCCGACAGGATCACCTGGTCGCCCGAATCCAGTCCGTCGACGATCTCCACCCGGTTCACCGAGCTGCGGCCGAGGTGGACCTGCACCCGGGCGGCTCCCACGCCATCGGGGTCCAGCTTGAACATGCCGACGACGCTCTGCTCCTGGCCAAAGGCTGGGCGGCCGACGAACAGCACGTTGTCGAGGCGCTCCAGCTCGATCGTCCCCTCGACGCTCAGGTCCGGCCGGGCGCCCTTCGGGAGCGTGCCGCTCAGGGCCACGTCGACGGTGACGGTGCCGTTCTGCACCGCCGGGTCGACGCGCGACACGGTCCCCTCGGCGAGGCCGTTGCGCGTGTCGATCGAGGCGCTCTGGCCGATCTGGACGTCCTTCGCCTGCGTTTCGGCGATCTTCAGCTCCGCCTTCAGGCGCCCCGGCACGGTCACTTTGGCGAGCGTCCCGCCCGGGGCGATCCGCTGCCCGACCTCGACCGGAAGCTGCTGCAGGACGCCGGCGATGCCGGAGCGCACGCGCAGCTGGCGGACCTGGCTGCGCTTGAGATCGGCCTGCGCGCGCAGCTGCTCGAGACGCGCGTCCTGCGCCGCCAGCTCGGTGCGCATCGACTCGGAGGCGATCTCCAGACGTTTCTCCTCGAGATCCTGGCGCGTGGCCGCCTCCTCGGCGCGCGAGACCGACAGCTTCATCAGCAGATCGGAGATGAGGCCGTTCTTCGACAGCTCGGTGTCCGCCTCGGCCTGCAGCCGGGACTGCTTGGCGTTCGCCTGGACGGTGGCGAACGCGGCCTTCTGATCCAGGAGCTGGCTCTCCAGCTTCACCTTGAGATTCGCGGCGTCGGCCTCGGCCGCCTTGAGCTGCCAGGCGGCGTCCATGGAGGCGCTCTCGAGCTCCGGATTGCTCAGCTCGAGGATCACCGAGTCCGAGGTCACCGCGGTGCCCGGCTTGATGAGGATGCGCTCGACGCGTCCCTCCGTGGCCGCGGGAATCCAGCGGATCTCCTCCGGCACGAGCGTCCCGAGGCCGCGCACCTGGCGCACCATCGGTCCGCGCTTGACCGTGTCGATCAGAACCGTCGAGCGCGACACGGAGGGCGCGGCCGGCTTGAGGTGCGACAGGCCGAGCGTGATCGCCGCGAGCGCAGTCACCCCACCCACGCCGTACAGCGTGCGAGTGAGGTTCCGTCTGCGCTTGTTGGTCTGGCGCGGCACATCCACGCTCAAGCTCTCCTTGGACTCCGAATCAATCCATCCCCGTTGCGCCGTCTCAGAGCGAGATTCATACCAACCGGGGCGCCGCTCGCAATCGCAGTCGTTTCAAGAGGTTCTTGGCCCCCGTCGAACGCCTGCGGCCGGCGGGAGTGTCCGTTCGTGGGACGCCCGCGTGCCGGATCCGGGCAGGGGAGAGCCTCCGGCCGACGGGCCGTCTCTACGTCTACTCCCGGGAGGAAGCCTTGATCGCGGCCGACGCGACCCGCCCCGTCATTGGGATCGCGAATCCTCCGGGAGCGGCGTGCCGGGCCACGGCCCTTTCGACCGCCTCCCGGATGGCCGCCAGGCGATCGGCCGGCAGGCGCGCCAGCACGGCCGCCGTCCTCACGCCGCCATCTCTCTCGGCCTCGAAAAGAAAGGATGGCGTGGGAACGAGCCAGGCGGCTGTGATCGAGATGAAGGCGAAGGACGACCGATCGAACCCGGCCTCGGCCAGGGCCTCGCGGCACTGACCGCTGTCGTGGAGGGGGTAGCGCGGAGGACCTTGCGGAAAGTCCGCGGGGTCGTCGGCGTGGGCCGCGATCGCCTCCGACATGATCCGGGCCCCCGGGTTGTCCTTCGGATCGGCCCAGACGGTGAAGGCGAAGCGGCCGCCGGGACGCAGGACCCGCCGCGCCTCGCGCAACGCCCGCTCGGGGCTGGCCAGATGGGGGATGCCGAAGTTCATGACCACGGCGTCGAACGACGCGCGCTCGAACGGGAGACGCTCCGCGTCCCCCTCCAGGAACTCGAGATCCGGGACCCGGGCGCGGGCCCGCTCGATCATGCGGCGCGAAAAATCGAGACCGACGGTGCCGGCCCCCATCTGGCCGGCCGCCCTGGACACGAGACCGGACCCGCAGGCGACGTCCAGGACCCGGCGGCCACGGGCCACCCCGGCGGCGCGCAGCAGGTGGGAGACGAAATGGGCGGTCAGGCCCTCCCAGCAGGCCTCGTAACGGAGGGCGGCTCGCTCCCATCCCTCGTGCTCGAACCGCTTGAAATCGTCGCCCGGCTGCATTCCGTCACCCCCGCGATGTCCCGGGCCTGCCGAGCAGGTGGCGCAGCGCCGGCTCCAGATCGGGATGTTGGAAGCGGTATCCGGTCGCGAACAGACGGGTCGGCTCGACGCGCTGGCTCGCGAGCAGAAGCGCGTCGGCCAGCTCGCCGAAGGCGAGGCGCGCCAGGGGTGCCGGCATCGGCAGGATGGCCGGCCGGCGCAGGACCCGGCCGAGAGCGGCGGTGAACTCGCGGTTCGTGACCGGGTGGGGGGAAACCGTGTTCACCGCCCCTCGGAGGGCGTCGTGCGTCAGCGCGTGGCCGATCGCGCCGAGCGCGTCGTCCAGGGTGATCCACGACATGAACTGGCTGCCGGTGCCGATCACGCCGCCGGCGCCGAGGCGGAACGGCACGAGCATCTTCGCCAGGGCGCCGCCGGCCGGGGTGAGGATCACGCCGAAACGATGATGCACCACCCGCACGCCCCTGCGCGCGGCCGCCCCGGCGGCTTCCTCCCACGCGTGGCACAGACCGGCCAGGAAGTCCACGCCTGGCGGGCCGTCCTCCTTCAGGATCTCGTTGCCGCGGTCACCGTAGTAGCCGATGGCGGAGGCGCAGATCAGCACGCGCGGAGGGCGCGAGAGGCGCGCGATCGTCTCCGCCAGAAGACGCGTGCTGTCGACGCGACTGGAGACGATGCGCGCCTTCCGCGCCGCCGTCCACCGACCGGAAGCAATGCTTTCTCCCGCCAGGTGGATGACGGCGTCGAGACCCTCGAGGGATGCGGCGTCGAGTTTCCCCGACGCGGGGTCCCAGGGAATCTGGTCGTCGCCGGCCGGCGCGGCGCGGACCAGGCGAATCGCCCGTTGGCCTTCTTCGGCGAGCTGCCGGACGAGGGCGGTGCCGACCAGTCCGCTCGAGCCGCTGACGGCGATCTTCACGCGCGTGGCGCAGCCGCGACAGCCGATGGGCGCATGCGTGCCCTCTTCTTGAAGGAGCATACGCTACCACACCCGGTCGTCGGGCGATCGGCTCGCGCGGCGAGCGGCCGGGGGGACCAAGGACACGCGCGCGAAAGACAAAAAGGGCGGCGACTCGCGTCGCCGCCCTCGTCAGAATCGTTCGAGACCAGAAAACCTAGGGTGTGCAGTCCCTGATCGCGGGGCCGAACCTCTGGACGACCCCGTTCCGCTTCAAGAGCTCGATGAAGATGTTGTGACCGCTCTTGTGCTTCGGGACGATGAAGGTGTAGACGTGCCCGTTGCCGGTCACGCACTCCTCGCAGGTGATAAGGGCCGGGTTCTGCTGGATCCGGTTGCCCTTCCCGTCGACGGTGATCACGTTGAACCCGAGGATGTCGGTCTCGAACTGCGTCCTCCAGCTCACCGTGCCCGAGCCTTTTCCGAGCGTGCTCGTGAAGCTGATGCACTCTGAGGCGACCTTTTGCGTGCAGTCGGTCACGTTCGGGAAGATCGGACACGGGTCGCAGACGTCGCCGACGCCGTCATGGTCGGCATCCGCCTGATCGGGATTGGCGGCGTCCGGACAGTTGTCGCACGGATCGCCCACGCCGTCGGAATCACGGTCGGACTGGGTAGGGTTGGCGATCGCCGGGCAGTTGTCGCAAGCGTCACCGAGACCGTCGCCGTCGCGGTCCGCCTGAGTCGGGTTGGCGATGGTCGGGCAGTTGTCGCAGACGTTACCCACGCCGTCGTTGTCGCTATCCGCCTGGTTGGCGTTGGCCACCGTGCGGCAGTTGTCGCAGACGTCCCCGATGCCGTCGTGGTCGGCGTCCGCCTGGTCGGTATTCGGCGTCGACACGCAGTTGTCGCAGACATCTCCCACGCCGTCGCCATCGGTGTCCTTCTGGTCCCTGTTGGGCACCGTGCGGCAGTTGTCGCACGCATCCCCCACGCCGTCGCCGTCCGTGTCCAGCTGGTTGGGGTTGGCGATGCAGCGGCAGTTGTCGATCGGATCGGGCACGCCGTCCAGATCGCAGTCCTGGTTGGTCACGACCAGTGGAGCCGAGACGGCGGCGCTCTGGCGCCCGTCGACCACCAGACCGACCGCGACGTACGTGCAGGTCACGCCCGTCGAGTCGAACGGCAGGGTCAGGGACGCCGTCGTGCCGGTGGTCGTCCCGACCTGACCGGGTGAGGCGTTGGGCGCGGTCCAGGCAGCCAGGTGGCCGCTCGTCGGCGGGGTGTTGCAGGGGGCTGTCTTGGCGTACAGGGTGTATCCGCCGAGAACCGGCCGGCTGCCTCCGGGGTAGTCGAGACAGGTCCCTAGCGGATTCTGGGCGCAGTCGTCGTGCGTGACCGCCGCATCCCATGTCAGACCGACCGTGGCCTGACCCGACCCGTTCGGCACGAGAGAGGTGGTTCGCGCCACCGGGATATCCGAGGCGCTGAGGTTCAGGAAGCTGGTACCGTCCGGCGAGAGTGGATGTGCCGCATCAAGGGCATACGCACCGAACGACGAGCTGTACCCGACCGAGGCCAGCACATAAACGCCTCTGTAGGCGGAGCTTCCTTCATTGGCGATGCTGGTCACCGACACCACGTTCGGAGCGTCACCGTCGGAGAACGCCTGAGGACACCCCGTGACCCCGAGCGCGCCCCAGTTTCCCTGGACGATGACAATGCCGTCCGTGGGCGTCCCCGCACCCGGGAAACACGGCCCGGTGGAGCTGTCCTGGTTCACGTAGGCACAGAGGAAGACGGCGCTCCCGTTGTCGATCGGAGGCGCAGCGTTGAACACGTAGATACGGCTGGCCAGATCGGCCTCGGGGAGACCGTTCCAGGACGTATCCAGCAGGTTTCCTATCGGAAGGCTGGCGCCGCATTGCTGGGCCTGAGCCGCGGGCGCCGCCAGGATGAAGGAAGCCAGGATTGCAAGAAATGCCAGTCCCTTGCCGGGTCGGCTCAGACTCATGGGTATGTTGCCTCCTCAATGCGCGGTTCAGGAGATGGGACGCTCCGGAACGGCAAATGTGCCGGAAATGTACGCCAAGAGAGCGCGCTGTCAACCATCAATCTCTTCGGGCTCAAGGGGAAGGAACAGCCCCGCCCGGTGTCCGGAACCCGGGGAATCGTGGCTTATACCGGATTTCGTTCAGACCGTAGACCCCGTACTCAGTCGAGAAGCCCGAGGCGGCCGCCCGTATCATGGCTGAAGATCATCCCACGTTTCATGATAAGGAACGAAGATCGGCGCCGACCCCGGGCGCCCTCCCGAGCGACGCTCAATCGCCGGCACAGGAGCCGGACCCCCGCGGGTCACCGCAGGTGCCGCAGGGGGATGGGGCGTCCGGCCGGAGCGACCCGTCCCGGGGAGTGCTGTCGCCTCGACCGCCGACGGCGAACCTGGAGAACAGCTTCTCGAGATTGTCGCTACGACAATCGGGGCACCTGGCATCGCCCGCTCCCATCACCAGCGCCTCGAACCGCCGGGAGCATTTCCTGCAGAGATACTCGTAAAGGGGCATCGATTCAGCCTCGCGCCGCCGCGGCGGGATCGGCGACCGGTCGCGCGGAGGCGACCTCGCGTCCGACGGCGGACAGGATCTCGCGCGCGGCGCGCCGCCCGCTGGAGTAGGCACCGTGGACCGTCTGGTAATGAGGCGCCTCGGCGGTGGCCTCGCCGGCGAAGTGCAGGCGGTCCTCGATCGGTGTCGCCAGGACGGCTCGCTGCGACCAGCCGCCCGGACGGGTGAAAGAGTACGAGCCGAGGGCGTAGGGATCGGTCAGCCAGTCGCGCAGCGACGACCATTCCAGCCGCTGCCGCACGCGGCTCGAGGGGAAGACCTCCTCGACCCACGCCAGGGCGCGCTCCCGTGCGGCGGCCTCGCCCAGATCACTCAGCTCCTGGGCGGCCGTCCCTTCGATCCACCCGAGCAGGACCGGCGCGCCGGCGCCCACCGGATGCGGGTCCCAGAACGACACGCGCCCTCCGCGCGTGTGCCAGCCGGGAAAGGCGGGATCCTGGTCGCGCCAGAACCAGCCGTCGAACAGGAGGTGGACGACCACCACCCGCCCCATGTGAAGCGCCTGGATGGAGCGGACCTTCCAGGCCGGCAGCGCTGGTGAGAAGACCGGCGCGCCGGATTGCAGGACGCCGATCGGCAGCGTCACGACCGCCCGTCGCGCTCGCGCGCTCTGCTGGCGGCCCTCACGCTCGTACGACACCCGCACCCCGAACCGCCCCCACTCCACCTGCCGCACCACGCTCGCCATCCTGACCCGATCTCCGAGACCGGCCGCGAGGCTCTTCGGCAGGACGTCGTAACCTCCGACCACCTGGTAATTGCGATCGAGGTAGCGGTCCCAGGCGGCGTCGTCCTCCATGGCCGCCCGCAGACTGACCTCCTCGGCCTCCGCCGACCACGACAGCGCGTGCTCCGCCACCGCGTCCTGCTCCTGGGGCGTGAACTTCTCGCTCGCGAGGAATTCGTGAAAGGAGACATCGTCCCCGTGATAGTCGTGGTAAGAGCGCGCCAGGCGCCCCTCGATCTCCTCCTGACGCGCCGGGTCCGGCTTCTGGAAGCCGCCGGCGGGGGACCAGGGCCAGGTGCCCCAGTCGGGGAAGGGGCGGGTGGTCGCCCCGACCTCGCGCACCAGATCCCAGGTCGGCGCGCGCGAGCCGTGGATCATCTGCGCTCCGACCTCCAGGCCGTGCGGCGCCCGGTCGTGCACAGTGTGGATGCGGCCGCCGACGCGGTCGCGCGCCTCGAGGACGAGGACGTCGAGACCGGCCCGCGCCAGGTCGCGCGCGGCCGTCAGGCCGGCCATGCCGGCGCCGATGACGATGACGTCACGGGTGCGCTCCGCGGACAGCCGGCCGCAGCCGTTCAGGGCGATGCCCGCGCCGGCGAGCGCGGCGGTCTTCACGAAACTCCGGCGTGTCGGATGGTGCATCGAGCGGTCCCGTCCTGGAGGCGGCCGATTCTAGCCGAAAACCGGAGGCGCCGGGGCGAACCGGGCGACAAGATGCCGCGGCCGGGGATGGAGGCTGGCCGGGGTTCAGAGGCAGGGCGACGGGTTCGGGCGCTCCTGGCCGCTCGATGCCGGACCGAGAGGCCCCTCGCCACAGGCGTTCCGCCCGCTCACCAGGTAGTAGAGCACGGCCCCCTGGGGAGGCGACGCGAGGTCCGTCGCCGCGGGAGACGGGAGCGACGCGGCCCGACAGGTCTGGTTGTAGGTCCAGGCGCCACCCGCAATCGTCCCCCGGTAGAGGTTGTAGGACGCCGAGGCGGCGTCGGCGGACCAGGTGATCGTCTGGGCGTCGCCGAAGACCAGATCCCCGGCGACTTCCGGCGGAGCGCAGTCGCACGCGTCGCCCCGCCCGTCGCCGTCCGTGTCCCGCTGATCCGGATTGAAGATCGCCGGACAGTTGTCGCAGGCGTCGCCGACGCCGTCGCGATCGCCGTCGCCCTGATCGGGGTTGTCGACCAGCGGACAGTTGTCGCCGGGCAGCACCAGGCCGTCGCCATCGAGATCGGGATCCAGGTACAGGACGTAGTACGAGTCCTCCGCGACGCAACCCGAGCCGGAGCACGGACCGCGCACGGACACCGAATAGTCGCCCGGGGGTCGAGTGCTGGCGAGATGGGGGTCGGGTGACGAGGAGTCCTGCGCCAGGGTCCCGCTCGCGTCGTTGAGGGCCAGGGTCCCCTGCAGGAGCGAGACGAGACCTTCGCGCGCGTCCAGGTCGGCGCGCAGCGTGGCGGCCCCGCTCAGGTGAAGGCGGTAGTGATCCACGTCGGTGACGGGGCTCACCACGCCGCTCACGGCCCGCGGCACCGCCACCGCGTCCCCCGTCGCGAAGGTGCCGTCGTCGGCCGAGGCTCCCAGCGTCACCGACATCTGGTAGAACGTGTTGGACGTGCCCACGAAGCTCCGCAGCTCGCGGATCCTGACGGTGTAGACGCCATCCACCGGGAGCGCGATCTGGATGAAGGGATCTGCGGGATCGGTCGACGTGTAGGCGTCCTCGGCGATGACGGCGTGCGACGGATCGTAGAGGGTGGCGACGATCTCGGCCGGCGGCTGGACCGGATTGAACGCGGCCGCGTCGATGTCGATCGTGACCATCTGGCCGGCGAGCCCGTCGAACCGGTAGTAGTCCTGATCACCGGGTGGATCGATGAGGGCGTCGATCGACGGGAGGACCGGCGGGACGATCGGCGTGGCGGTGTCGAACGAGTTGTTGGGGTCGACCTCGATCGAGAGGACGTACAGATACGCGGAGCCGCCTCCGCCGGCCGCGTCCCGCACGCTCAGATAGTACGTTCCGCCCGCGCCCGCCGTCGCGCTGGCGTACGGATCGTCGAACGCCCCCTGCGACTGGCTCTGCGCGAGAACCGTGGTGCCGTCCCGATCGAGGATGGTGAGCAGCGCGCTCAGACTGGAGCCGGGTTGCGAGCCGGCGCGGAAGCCGCGCGCCAGGATATCGGCCCCGATCGTCTGGCCGGCCTCCAGCCGCACCGCGTAGACGTCGACGTCGCCCGGCGCACCGATCGTGCCACCGACGCTCGCGGCCGGCAGAAGAGGCTGAGCGCCGGCGGGCGTATCGTTCGGCTCGACCTCCTTCCGCAGGTCGGCGCGCGCGGGCGTCAGCGCGACCCAGGCGGCGATCGCGAGCACACTGCAACGCAGCGCCACACGCGATGGTGAGGCTGGCCGGCGCGTAGGCAGGACTCGCTCCACCGTTTGGGGGCGGGCGCGCCCGCCCCCCCCGCTGACGCTACTTCCTGTTGCCGTGGTTGATCACGCGCGCGCTCGTGCAGCACTGGAACACCTGGCCGCCGAACGAGCTCGTGACGCAGATCTGGGCCGCGCTTCCGTCGGGGACGTCGGTCATGACCGCGACGAGGTCCTGACGGTTGCCGTCCAGGGTGCTGCAGACACCGTCGCTGGCGCGGTCGAACTTCAACGAGGCGGTGTTGCCCGAGATGCTGCGCGCCGCCCGATCCTCGAACAGCCCGGTCTCGAAGCGCGTCCCGCCGTCGGCGTCCGGACAGCTGAAGGACGCGGGGTCGGGAAACGTCGTGTTGCCCGCGCGTGAGACGTGCGCGATCCCGAGCGAGCCGGGCGGGATCGGCGACGGGCTGCCCGGATTGCAGGCGTTGACCACGGACAGATTCATCGCGAAGGAGTTCCCCTGCGCGCCGAGATTCAGCGACATGGGGTTGATCGAGCAGACCGGCTGCGCGACCACCAGCGGCGCGTGCGCGCATCCCCCCGTCTGCGGGTTGCACGAGTCGGCCGTGCAGGCGTTGCCGTCGTCGCAGTTCGGCGGCGGCCCGCCCGCGCAGCGGCCGTCCCGGCAGACGTCCCCGGTGGTGCAGGCGTTCCCGTCGCTGCACGGGGCGGTGTTGTTCACGTGCACGCAGCCCGCCGTGGCGGTGCAGCTGTCGTCGGTGCACGGGTTCCCGTCGTCGCAGGAGATCCCGGCGCCGACGCACCGCCCGTCGGCGTTGCAGGCGTCGTGGTCGGTGCAGGCGCTGCCGTCGTCGCAGGCGGCCCCGGGGGTCGGCGTGAACACGCACTGGCCGTTCACGCAGGCGTCCCTGGTGCAACTGTTCTCGTCGTTGCACACCACCGCGGCGCCGACGCACCGCCCGTCGGCGTTGCAGGTGTCACCCCGCGTGCAGGCATCGCCGTCATCGCACGCGACGCCCGGCGTCGGCGTGTGCGCGCACTCGCCCGTGGCGGCGTCGCACGAGTCCCTGGTGCAGGGGTTCTTGTCGTCGCAGGAGCGTGCCGTCCCTTCGCACCGCGGGCCGCCGGCGGCGGTCCCAACGCATGTGTCATCGGTCGTACACGCGTTGCCGTCGTCGCACGTTGTTCCAATGAGCGGGTCGTGGCGGCACTGCCCCGTCGCCGGGTCGCACGAGTCGCGCGTGCACTGGTTCCCGTCGTCGCAGCCGGTTGGTGTTCCCCTGCAGACCGTGCCGTTGCCCGGGGTCTGGACGCACTGATCGTCGTGGGTGCAGGCGTCGCTGTCGTCGCAGGTCGCCCCGACCGTCGGCTCGTGCACGCACCCGCCGGTGGCGGGGTCGCAGGAGTCTCTCGTGCAGGGGTTCTGATCGTCGCACGAGCGTCCCGTGCCCTGGCAGGCGGCGCCCGCGGACGTCTCGACGCACCGGTCGTCGGTCGTGCAGGCGTTGCCGTCGTCGCACGTGGCGCCGGGTGTCGGCGTGAACACGCACTGACCGCTCACGCAGGCGTCCCTGGTGCAGTTGTTCTCGTCATTGCAGACGACCGGCGTGCCGGCGCAGCGGCCGTCGGCGTTACAGGTGTCGCCGGTGGTGCAGGCGTTGCCGTCGTCGCAGGTCGCTCCCGGCGTCGGCACCGACCTGCACGCGCCGCTCTCCGGGTCGCAGAAGTCCCGGGTGCACGAGTTGCCATCGTCGCACGCGACCGCCGCATGCTCGCACTGACCGGTGTCCGGGTTGCACCGATCCGTCGTGCACGGATTGTGGTCGTCGCAATCGACCGGCGTGTGGACGCATTGGCCGCCACCGGTGCTGAACCGCGCCGTTCCGGTCGTGCTCCCCGACAGGCCCGCCAGCGGCGAACCCTGCGCGCCGATATAGTCGATCCGGTAGGTGATATCGAAGAAGCTGTCGACCGCCCACTGGCCGCCGGACAGCTGTGTCAGCATCGTCTTGCCCGGGCTCGGCAGGCCGAAATCGATGCCCGCCGTGATGCGCAGGAGGTCGAAGTCCGGATCCCCCGTGATCTGGCCGGTGAGCCGGAACACGAGCGTGGAGAACGTCTGCACCGGGTCACCTGGTGTGCGCGGGGCGTCCTGCGTCTCGGCCTCCAGGGGGAGGTCGATGGTCCGGCTGAAGCCCGCCAGCGTGCCGCTGCCCGTCAGTTGCAGGGACAATGTCGACCGGGCGCATTCCTGCTCGCCGCCGAGGGTGCCGCCCGTCTGGCTGCAGTCGACGCCCGGGATCGGCGGCGTGAAGGAACACAGCGTGCTCGACGTCGGGCAGCTGAAGCCGCCCTGCCTGCCGGACAGGGCAATCGACGTGCCCGCCGGCAGCCCGTCGAGAATCATCAAATCGTTCTGGCTGGTGTAGCTGCAGCCCTGCGGCGGCAGCTCGGCGGTGCCCTCTCCATTGTCCGGCACCACGCAGCCGTGCGGCTCGCACCGGTCGACCGTGCAGGCGTCGTGATCGTCGCAGTCGGTCGGGGTCCCCTGGCAGACGATGCCGCCCGGCTCGCCCTCGACGCAGCGATCGTCGGCCGTGCAGGCGTCGCCGTCGTCGCAGGCCGCGCCCGGCGTCGGCTCGTGCACGCACGCGCCGGTGGCGGGGTCGCAGGAGTCTCGCGTGCACGGGTTCTGATCGTCGCAATTCGGTCCGTTGCCGACGCAGCGACCGTCGGCGTTGCAGGAGTCGCCCGTGGTGCAGGGGTTGCCG
>JACXTT010003661.1_pt1 | contig 23468 bp, 21 predicted proteins | sample 9270951 | NCBI WGS metagenome assembly JACXTT01 (sample SAMN15532306, study PRJNA645909) | rock metagenome | isolation source: weathered quartz diorite | place: Puerto Rico | collected 2017-06-21
GTGATCGGCAGGCCGAACGGCACCTCCGGCTTGGCGATCATGATGCCCTGCACGCCGCCGGTCCAATCCTCGAACGCACGGTACTTCAGCAGTTGCGGCACCGCGACCGCAAGGCCGAAGGTCGCGAGCGCGAGGTACAGGTTTTCCAGCTTCAGAGCCGGCAGGCCGAACAGCAGCCCGACCAGCAGGCCGATTGCCGCCGAGCACGGTATGGTCAGGTAGTAAGGCATGCCGAAGTGGTCGATCAGGATTCCGCTCGCGTAGGCGCCCACCGCGTAGAACGCCCCGCCGCCGAGCGAGATCTGGCCGTTGTAGCCCATCAGGATGTTCAGGCCCAGGAGCGCGACCGCGTTGCCGACGATCATCGTCCACTGGAAGGTCTGGTATGGATCGATAACCCACGGCAGCGCGAAGGCCGCCAGCAGGAACAGGACGAGCGCGACGGCCCTGCCTCTTCTCGATGTGTGGTCTGTCTTCATCGATATGTCTCCAAATCTGTCTCGTTCTTCACTCTTAGACGCGGCGCACCGTATGCCTGCCCCAGATGCCCGCCGGTCTGAACAGCAGGACAATGACGATCAGGACCAAGGCCGCGGTAAAGCGCAATTCGTTATCGATGTACACACCCAGCAGGTCTTCAATGACACCCACCATGAAGCCGCCCGCCGCTGCGCCGAACGGGTTGTTGATGCCGCCGAGCAGCGCGCCGGCGAATGCGTACAGCAGGATGCCCGACATCATGTTCGGATCGAGGAACACGGTTGGAGCGATCATCATGCCGACCACCGCACCGATGGCCGCAGCCAACCCCCAGCCGATGCCGAGCAGGCGGCCGACCGGCACACCGACGAGTCGGCTGGAGGTGATGTTGTCGGCCGTGCCGCGCATCGCCAGCCCCATCTTCGTGAAACGGAAGAACAGGTACAGCAATACCAGCAGGAGCAGCGTCATGAACGCCGCGCCCAACTGGTGCAGCGAGACGTAGCCGTTCTCCATGAACGTGAGTCCGAGGAACGGGCTCGGAAACTGCTGGATCGAATAGCCCCAGATCCAGCCGGCCAGGCTGTTGAATATCAGCAGCAGGCCAATGAACACGGTGACGATGGACAACTCCGACCGCTTGGCGAGCGGGCGGATGAACACGCGCTCGATGACCATGCCCCCACCGAACGAGATCAGCACCGCCAGCACGAACGCGACCCAGTACGGCAGGCCAAGCTGGATCAGCGACAGCCCGATGTAGGTCGAGAACATCGCCATCTCGCCCTGCGCGAAATTGACCATGCCCGTCGAGCGGTAAATCATCACGAGCGCAAGCGCAGCGCTGGCGTAGATGCTGCCGTCGGCCAGCCCCGCGAAAATCTGGTGGATCAGCGTTTCCATATGTCAGTGCCCCAGATAGCTCTTGCGCACGGTTTCGTTCTCGCGCATGTCGTGCGACGCGCCGGACACGATCATGCGGCCGGTTTCCAGCAGGTACGCGTAGTGGGAAACGGAGAGCGACAGCGTTGCGTTCTGCTCGACGATCAGCATGCTCACGCTGTCTTCATGGTTGAGCGTCTTCAGCAGCGAGAAGATGTCTTTCACGATCAGCGGCGCCACGCCGAACGAAGGCTCGTCCAGCAGCATCAGTGTCGGCCGCATCATCAGCGCGCGCGAGATCGCCAGCATCTGCTGCTCGCCGCCGGACAAGGTGCCGGCCTGCTGATGACGCCGCTCGCCCAGGCGCGGGAACAGCTCATACATGCGCTGAACGTTCTTCTTCACTTCCGCCGCGTCCTTGCGCGTGTAGGCGCCGAGCAGCAGGTTTTCCTCCGTGGTCAGTCCGGCGAAGGTGCCGCGGTTGTCCGGCACGTGCGCGATACCGAGGCCGGCAATCGCCTCGGGCGCGATTCCTGCGATTTCCCTGCCTTTGAAGCGGATTGAACCGCCGGGGCGCACGAGGCCGGTCAGCGCGCGCAGCGTAGTGGTCTTGCCAGCGCCGTTCGCGCCCAGCAGCACGGTGATCGCGCCTTGCTCCACGGTGAAATCGATCTTGTGCAACACACTGGTCGTGCCATACGACGCGGTCAGGCCGCGGACTTCAAGCAATGCGCTCATGCCGCCTCCGCGCCAAGATAGGCCCGGATCAGTTCCGGGTTCTGCTGCACGTCTGCCGGCACGCCATCGGCGATCTTGCGGCCGAATTCCAGCGCGACAACATGGTCGGATAGGCTCATCACCATGCCCATGTGATGCTCGACCAGCAGCACTGTCAGGTTGTAGGTCTTGCGCGCATCCAGGATCAGGCGCTTGAGTTCGTTCAGCTCTTCATGGTTCAGGCCCGCTGCCGGTTCGTCCAGCAGCAGTAGCTGCGGCTGCGCCGCCAGCGCACGACCGAACTCGATCCGCTTCTGGATGCCGAATGGCAGGTCGCCCGCGAGGTGATCGACGTAACGGCCCAGATGCAGGAAGGAAGCGATCTCGCGCGCCGCCTCCCTCACCTTTGCTTCTTCGCGGCGCGCCGAGGGCAGGCGCAGGAAGTTGGACACGAAGCCAGAGCGTGTGCGGCTGTAGCTGCCGACCATGATGTTCTCCAGCACGGAGAGCGTCTTGAACAGCGCAAGATTCTGGAAAGTGCGGCCGATGCCCAGCGCCGCCATCCGGTGCTCGGGCAATGGGCGGATCGACGTCCCATCGAAAAAGATCTCGCCGGCACCAGCCTTGTACAGGCCGCTCAGGCAGTTGAACAGCGTAGTCTTGCCTGCGCCGTTGGGGCCGATCAGCCCGCAGATTTCGCCGCGCGCAACGTCGAACGAAACGTTGTCAAGCGCCGTAATGGCGCCGAACGCGATCCGCAGGTTCTCCACCCTCAGCAGTACGTCGGGAGAAGTTGAGTTCATCGTCATGCTTCCTGCCGGGGTTGCTTCGCAATCGTCACTCGCCCGATTTCATCGGCGGTGAGACCGGCCTCAAGCAGCACTTCGCGCGTGTGCTGGCCGAGCGTCGGCGCCTTGCGGCGAATCGCGGTCGGCGTCTTCGAGAACAGCGCGGTCGGGCGGATCTCGCGAATGCGGCCTTCGGTCGGGTGCTCGGATTCCTCGAACAGGCCAACCGCCTTCAGGTGCGGGTGCTCGGGCAGGTCGTCGAGCGCGTAGATCGGCGTCGACGGAATGTCCAGCTCTTCGCACAGCGCCAGCCATTGCGCAGTGGTCCGCTCGGGTGAGAGCTCGCGCAGATGCTGGTACAGGACCTTGACGTGCTCGTTGCGCTTCTGGCGGTCTGTCACCGCGTACTGCTCTGCAAGATCGGGGCGTCCCACCGCGCGGAAGAATTCTCCCCAGTGGCGCGCGGTGTAGGGCAGCATGCTGATCCAGCCATCCTTCGTCTTCACCGGCAGGCGGCCGCCTTGCAGCAGGCGGTGATAGCCGGCGGGCGCGGGCTGCGGGAAGAAAGTCATCCCGCCCATGTGCTCGGTCAGCACGAATGCGGCCATCGTTTCCAGCATCGGCACCTCGACGTACTGGCCGATGTCGTGGCGCTCGCGGAATAGCAGCGCGCCGAGAATCGCGTTCGCCACCGCAAGGCCCGTGGTCTTGTCGGCGATCAGGCTGGGCATGTAGGTCGGAGCCTCCTGGCCGATGGAGCTGACGCCGGACAGGCCGCAACCCGCCTGGATGATGTCGTCGAATGCCGGCCGGTCGCGGTCCGGGCCACTTTGGCCGTAACCGACGGCGGCGCAATAGACCACCTTCGGATTGATCTTCGACACGGCCGCGTAACCGAGGCCGAGGCGCTCGATCGCGGCCACGCGCATGTTGTGCACGACCACATCGACAGTCGGAATCAGCTTATACAGCGCGGCGAGGCCTTCCGGCGATTTCAGGTCCAGCATGATCGAACGCTTGTTGCGGTTGATCGCCAGATAGATCGAGCTCATGCCGGCATGCAGCGAGACGCCGTTCGAGCGCATCATGTCGCCTTCGGGGCCTTCCACCTTGATCACGTCGGCGCCGTAGTCGGCCAGCACCTGCGTGCCCATCGGCCCGAGCACGACCGAGGTGAGATCCAGCACGCGAACGCCGTCCAGCGGCCCCGCTTTCGTCGCGGTGCCTTCTGCTTTCGTATTCATGTTTTCTCCTGCCTACTTGCGGCGAAAGATCGGCAGGCGGCGCTCGGCCATTGCCTTGGTGCCTTCCTGGAAGTCTTCAGTCTTGAACTGCGGGATCTGGATGGCGAGTTCGCGCTTGTTGCCTTCGACGATGCGGTCGGTCAGACCGAGGCGCAGCGTCTCGCGCGTGGACTCGACCGCGAGTGGAGAGGAAGCGGCGATCTCCTGTGCCAGTTCGAGCGCGCGCACCGCAACCTGGTCTTTGGCCACCAGTTCGTCGGCCAGACCGATGCGGAACGCTTCGCTGCCGCTGATGCGGCGGCCGGTGTAGAACAGCAGCGCGGCCTGCTGCTCACCGACGATGCGCGGCAACGTCACGCTCATGCCGAAGCCAGGATGGAAGCCAAGGCGGTTGAAATTCGCGCTGAAGCGTGCTTCGTCGCACGTGATGCGGAAATCTGCAACCAGCGTCAGGCCCATGCCAGCGCCGACGGCTGCACCAGTGACAGCGGCGACGATTGGCTTCCGGTTGCGGAACAGGCGCATGGCTTGCGCGTAAAACGGAGACGGATCGGAACCGACATTGCGATCTCGCGCGCTGAAATCCGCGCCGGCGCAGAAAGACTTTGCGCCGGATTTCAGCACCAGTGCGCGGCAGTTATCGTCGAGGTCCAGCGCATCAAATATATCGGCCAGACGCCCGGCGAGATTAATGTCGATGAAGTTGTGTGGCGGGCGGTTCATTTCCACCACGGCAACATGGCCGTGATGAGTCACAAGAACCTCGTCGGTGGAACTCATGCTTGTCTCCAATTGTTGTGACGGTTTCGTGTTGGCGACCGTCTTTTTTTAAGTATGCGCTTCCGGAAGAATCGCGAAATGCTAGTATTTCACTTACTGAAATTATGGGAAGGACGCCCATGCCCGGAGAAAGCAGCCGCAGCATCACGCACGCCACGCAGAAATTCGTGCGCGAGACCGCAGGCAGCCAGTCGCTCGAACGCGGCTTGCAGTTGCTGCGCACATTCCGCGCTGGCGTCACGCTGCAGACCAACAGCGACCTCGCGGCGCGCACCGGTCTGCCGCGCCCGACCGTAAGCCGCCTCACACGTTCGCTGGTGGATGCCGACTTTCTCATCTATGACATGCAGCGCCGCGCTTACCGCCTCTCTGCCGTCTATGTCAGCCTCGCCGATGCCTATCTGAATGCCGCCCCCGAACTGCAACTGATCACGCCACTGCTGAAGTCGTTCGCGCATCGTCACAAGGTCAACGCCGGCCTCGGCACGCTTGAGCATCTGGAGACGGTCTATCTGATTTCGTTTCGCAAATCGATGGACGCGGTGTCGCTCACGCGGCGCGTTGGGGTCGGTTCGCGCATGAACATCTCGCACAGCGCGTTAGGCTGCGCCTACATGGCCGGACTCGAAGCCGGGCCGCGCGAAGCCATGTACGAAAAGATTGCCCAAGCCACCGGGAAAAAATGGCCGAGCATACGCAACCGCTACGAACGGGCGCGCAACGAGATCAGCAGTTGCGGCTATTGCATCCAGGTGTGGGAACCGAACGTGCTGGTCGGCATCGGCACGCCGGTCATGGGGCCGAACAAGACGCTTTACGCGCTCAACATGAGTGCGATCCACAATGCGGATGACCCCGGACAGGCCCACCGCTACGGGGCAATGCTGCTGCAACTCGCATCGAATGTGCAGAAGGTATGGAGCGGTGCGACGCTGAAGGAATTCGATAACGAAGAATCGGACTGAAAATGGAGCGCTCTCGCGGTGCCTGGCTTGCCGTTTTTCGGAAAGGTAGCCGGGCGTTCATGGTCCTGGGACTGCCGCCAGGCCGCGGCGTCGCGGTATCGCGGGCGCTGAGTGCAACTCTGGTCAACAAAGTCCGCCTACAATGCCGCAACGAAAGAGGCCGAACTGGCCTGGAACGATGCCGGTACTGTTGGCGCTACTGCTGACAGGCTGCCTATCAAGGCCTCGGCGGCGACGTCCTTGAGCGCGTCGACCGGGTCGAGGGCTGGCCGGGATTCGCAAATATTTTAAACTTCACATATTTGCGAATTCCGGCAACCCGCACAATTGCACCGAGCTGTCGCGCCTAGGCATCCCGGTGCGCGAGCAGATGGCTGCTGCGGCAGCGCAGCGAGGTTCTCAATGGCCAGTGAGCCGAAGTCCAAGCAACAACATTACGCTGAGTGTGAGCAGCGCCGTTATTGACTGCCAGAAGACCACCGGGTTGCGCTCAATGAGCGCGGTCCGACCGCGATCTTGGTATTGACGCCCGGGGGCGCGCAGGTCCTGGACGAACTCGGACAACGCCTCCTGCCGCTTTCGCGCAGAAGGGTGCAACGCCCTGCGCAGCACTGCGTCGATCCACGGGGGCAATTCAGGCCGCCGTTCACGCGCAGGGATATAGCGCAGGCGCCGAAGATCACTGTCGGTGCGTAGGCGTGTCACCTGCAGACCATAGGGCAATTGTCCCGTCAGCATCTGGTAGGTGATCACTGCCAGCGAAAACAGGTCCGACGCGGCGCAGCCGCCCAGCCCAAGAAAGTACTCTGGGGCGGTATATTGCAAGGATCCGACCAGCGCCTGCGCATGTCGGGGGTGTGTGCCTTCGACCAGGCCGGCCACATGCACTGCTGCGAAGTCGATGATTTTGACGGTCCCGGTGCGGTCTATCATCACGTTCTCTGGCCGCAAGTCCTGGTGCAACATTTCACGACGGTGAAAGGCCTGTAGCCCTTTTGCGACTTGTTCGATGATCCTACGTACCGTGTCAAGGTCCGGAGAGGTATGGTCAATCATCCATTGCCTCAGCGTATGTCCGTCAACATACTCCATGGCCACGTGCAAATACTGTCGAGGACGATCGACCGCATGGGGCTTGAGCACATGCGCATTATCGATCCTGCGCGCTACCCATTCCTCCATGAGAAATCGGTCAAGGTAGTCCGGATCATCGCGCAGATCGATGGAAGGCGTCTTCAGCGCGACATGGCGGCCACTATGCTGATCCACTGCCAGGTACACATGGCTACGTGAACTCGCATACAGTTCGCGCACGATGAGGTAGCCATCAAGGTGCGTGCGTGGTTGCAGTAGCGGCGGTAATGTCAGGTGCTGGCGTTGGCGATGAAAGTCGTTGGCATCGACCTCCGGCAAATCATCCACGCGTACCAACTGGATAGTGACATTATCTTGGCTGCCCCGCGCCAACGCAGTGGACACAAGCATCGCCGAGGCAGCATCAAGGTCTTCGGAATGGGCTTCCAGGACCTGGCGCACAGTCGCGCCATCGAGGTATTCATAGGCGCCGTCCGAGGCAAGGAGGTAGACCTCGCCGACCTCAGCACGCCAGCAGCGGTAGTCGATCTCAACGGAGGGACCCATGCCGAGCGCACGGCCCAGGTAAGACTCGACCGAAGACACGCGGATACGATGGTCCTCCGTGAGTTGCTCCCAGGCTTGTGGATGCAGCCGGTAGATGCGCGAGTCGCCGATATGAAGCAGGTGTACCTCGCGGCCCTTGAAGATCAGGGCACTGAAGGTGCAGACGTAGCCCCGGTCCCTGTCGAAGCGCGCATCGCTGCGCTGCGTCTGCGCGTGCAGCCAGGAATTGATTGCCGCCAGCACGCATTGTGCCGCCCGCCGCACAGTCCAAGTCTCGGCGGTGCAATAGTAGTCGTCGAGGAAGGTGCGCACGGCCGCGGCACTGGCCACCTGGCTGACCGCGCTGCTACCAATGCCGTCGGACAGCGCGACGGCGATGCCTTTGGTGCCAAGTCGCGGCTCGTCAGGGAGCGTCGCACCATGGAAATCCTGGTTGATGCGCTTGCGCCCCGCTTGCGAATGCTGCCCAACCGAGACGCGCAGGACGCTCATTTCAAGCCAGGACGCGCTTCGGCGCGGTCTTGTAGTGAGTGGAGTACAGCGTCGCGCCCACGAACGTCAAGCCACCGACGATGTTGCCGAGCACGGTCGGAAGCTCATTCCAGAGCAGGTAGTCCATCAGCGTGAACTTGCCGCCGAGCATCAGGCCCGAGGGAAAGAGGAACATATTCACAACGGAGTGTTCGAACCCCATATAGAAGAACACCAGTATGGGCATCCACATGGCAATGACCTTGCCCGAAACCGAGGTTGACATCATGGCGGCGACGACGCCGGTGGACACCATCCAGTTGCACATGACAGCGCGGATGAAGAGCGTAATCATGCCTGCGGCGCCGTGGGCGGCGTAGCCGACGGTGCGGCTCTCTCCGATGCCGCCGATTTTCTGGCCGATCAAGTTCGGGGCCTCGCTGAAGCCGAACGTGAAGATGATGGCCATGAATGCTGCCACGGTGAGTGAGCCAGCAAAATTGCCGCAGAAAACGAGCGCCCAGTTGCGCATCACGCCGCCCCAGGTGGCGCCTGGCCGCTTGTCCAGTACGGCGAGCGGAGCCAGCGTAAAGACACCGGTCAACAGGTCGAAACCCAGCAGATAGAGCATGCAGAACCCGACCGGAAATAGCAGTGATCCGATCAAAGGGTTACCGGTGTTGACGTTGACACTGACTGCGAACGCGGCAGACAACGCCAGGATTGCGCCAGCCATATAGGCACGGATGAGGGTATCCCGGGTGGACATCAGGAGCTTGGATTCACCGGCATCGACCATCTTGGCGACAAATTCGGCTGGGGCTAGATAAGCCATCGGGCATTCCTTTGAACGATAAGGTGAGAACAAAAAAAAAGCGTCCGCATCCGGGCAGCAGCCTATGCTGTTGCCCCGCGCGGGACGCCGTTGTCCACAAATTCCCGTCCCCTCCGTGTTGACGACCGGGGTCGGTAGCAAGCCGCCATTAGCCTGATAAGCCGAAGCCAAGCATCTTCCGTGCCTGGGGCGCGCAGCGACTGCGCGTCGATTTCGCGGGCATTTACGCCGAAGATTTGCACGGATCTAGTGCAAGTGAGCCAGGTAGGCTCTATGCGGGTGCGCCGGGCTGTACCGGAGTTACCGTGGGGCGGGCGTCGTGGGCGTCGACGGCGCAGGAAGGTAGCCACAATGCTGCGTGCCCTCTTCCCAGGATCGCACGCGCGCAGTTTGCCTGACCGTCAAGAATTCGGCCGCATCGTAGGCACGGCCCGTTTGCTGATCGATCGCAACGATCCGATCGGCGCAGGCGTCCTGCTGACCACGCGGAATGACTCAAGCGACGCGAATCCTGAGATGACGCGACATCACCCGGCGATCGCATGGGTTGCATATGGCACCAGCATTCGAAGCAAATTCACGCGAAATGTATCGCATGCGATGCCGTGCAAGGCCTCAAGTAGGGTAAGAACGCATGTGTTACCAAATGTAAATGGTGTAACTTGATTGCACGCATTTCCCGCCGGCAAGGCTCTGCCCCGCCGGCGCGTTTCAAAGGTGGCACGTCATGCAACACTCCAGTCGATTCGCGGGTCAGTCCCCACGCAAAGTTCTCGTTCGTGCAAGCCGTAGCCAGCCGAATCGACATCGACGAGATGCCAGCCGCATGCGTCAGCCGTCTGCGCATCAGCGCTACCACGCGGGTCTACAAACCTGTCCCTTCGCACTTCTTTTTGATCTCCCCGCCTGCCGTGGCCGAATGCGGCTTGCGGGCTGATCGCCCGGCGCGCATCGGTACTGACAGAACAGGCTGAAGCCTGCCCTGCCGATGCGGGCCGCAATGCAACGCAACGCCACTTCAAGAACAAGTCGGGGTCATCATGGCGCTCTATGCAATGCGGGAGCTGACGCGGCAATCCTTCGAGCCGCTCAGCGGGTTGGCCGAGTTCTCTCGGCACGCCGTCAATTTCTGGGGCGGGTCTGTCACATGGCTGCCGGGTGTGCGCGAAACTGGTGCGGCACTCGACCTATTCACCCGGCTGACGAAGGATTACGGAAAGCCGGCATTTGCCATCGATCAGGTCATAGCGCGCGGGGAACGGGTGGCGGTCATGGAGACCGTGCTGATCGACGAACCTTTCTGCCGGTTGCTGCATTTCCACAAGAACATGACCGACCCCGGGCCGCGCGTTCTGCTGGTGGCTCCGCTCTCAGGCCACTACGCCACGCTGCTGCGCCCGACGGTAGAAGCCTTGCTACCCGGACACGATGTCTATATCACCGACTGGGCCGATGCGCGCTTTGTCCCGGCCGATGCCGGCCACTTCGATCTCGGCGACTACGTGGCGTACCTGAAGAAATTCATGCGCTACCTGGGTACCGGCACGCACGTCGTGGCCGTATGTCAGCCCGGTGTCCCGCTACTTTGCGCGATCGCCCAAATGGCCGAAGACGGTGAGCAGGCGCAGCCGCGTTCGATGACGCTGATTGCCGCGCCGATCGACACGCGCATCGGTCCGACGGCGGTCAACGAGTTCGCGCGGAAGCATTCGCTGCCATGGTTTGAAGCCAACGTCATCGAGCGGGTACCCGCCGGTTACCCGGGCAAGGGACGCCGTGTCTATCCAGGCTTCCTGCAGCTCGCAGGGTTCGTTTCCATGAACGCTTCGCGCCACGCAGGCGCGCACCTCGACTATTTCCGCAGCCTGGTCGACGGTGACCTGGGTGAGGCCGCGCGGCATCGCAAGTTCTACGACGAGTACAACGCTGTGCTTGACCTGCCTGCCGAGTATTACCTCGAAACCATTCAGAAGGTCTTTCTGGAACACCATCTTGGCCGGGGTTGCATGGCGGTAGGCGATCGCAAGGTGTATCCCGGGGCCATTACCGATGTTGCGCTGCTGACCATCGAAGGCAGCGAGGATGACATCACCGGACGGGGCCAGACCGCCGCGGCCCATGCGCTTTGCAGCGGCCTGTCCAGCAGAAAGCGGGCTCACATGGTGATTGACGGCGTCGGCCACTATGGGACCTTCGCCGGGCAGGGATTTCAGCGCTCGATCCTGCCCGGCATCACGCGTTTTATCCAGCAAAACGCCACCTGAGGTGGCGCCTTGGCATGCGGTCTACAAGGTGCGCGGTGTGCCGCCGACGCCGCTTTCCATGCTTTCCCGTCCAGCAAGCTCGCCATTGAAGTAAGGTCGCAGCCCTCAGCACCACGAGGCAGGGGCTGCCTTGACGATTGCCGCCGTCGCGGCTGGCCGATTGTTGGCGTTCCGCTGCAGTGCTAGGCTGAATGCATCATCTTTCCGCCCAGGCGGAGGCAAGGAAATGATCGAAGCTTCCGGACTGAAGTCAGGCATGGTCATCTTGCTGGATGGCGAACTTCATAGCGTAGCCAGCGCCGGCTACCACGCCGGCGGTGGCCAACAGGGGAGCGCCGTCTTTGCCAAAGTCAGGAACCTTAAGACCGGCCACGTCAAGGAGTTGCGGTTGCATCCGGGCGATAAGCTCGAAGAGGTCGTGCTCGATCACAAGGAGATGGAGTATCTGTACACGGATGGCATCGCCTTCTACTTCATGAATCCCGACACCTTTGAGCAGCTCAGTCTGCCCTCGGAAACCATGGCCGCCTATGCAAAGTTCCTTCAGCCCAATATGCGAATCCCGGTGCAGCTATATGAAGGGGAGCCTGTCACCATCGCATTCCCCTCCGCGGTCGAGTTGACCATCGTGTCTACGCCGCCGGGCCTGCATGAGCATGAATCCGCCACTTTCAAGACGGCCACGCTCGAGAACGGCATGGAGGTTCTCGTTCCTCAGTTCATCAAGGAAGGAGACGCCGTGCGCATCGAGGTCGCGTCAGGAAAATACCTCGAGCGGGTAAGGCGAGAGAAGCAAAAGCCGTGACTTCAGCGATTCATTTCCTGCCTGAGACCGACCTCCACACGCGGCCCCCCGGGATGATGGCGGGCCATTATGACCTAGACTGGAAATGCGTCTTTTGCGTGCTTGGGTGCCGCATCGACGCAAGGCAACGTTTCTGGCAGCCGATTGAAGCGGGCGAATGGCGATATCACGGAACACACCCGTCATCCTCTGCCTGATTCATCTGGAACTGATGTTCAAAGGGGGCATCATGTTGCAAGCCAGTGAAATCCAAAAGCGTTTTACTCATCTGCAGCAAACCGTCAGTGATGCATCACGGACCTGCCATGCCGATGCAGCGATTCCGCAAGACTTGATGAACTGTGTGGACGAGCTCGATAAGGAATGCAAGTCGGCAGCAAAGAAGATGATGTCGTCCAAGGATGAGGATCGGATCCGGCAGTGGGTCGATGACCTCGAACGGATCGGTGACCGTGCGGAGCGTGCTTGCCAGCAGGCCGGCGCGCTCGATGGCAAGATCAAGGATGCAGTCACCTCGATGCACTCGGAACTATCCGACCTGAAGCGACAACTCCACTGACCTACCTGACAGCCCCGGCCCAACCCGCCGGGGCTGTTTGCATTTCGGCGTTGTCAGACGCGCAGCAACGATGCGTGCGACGCGATCCGCAGGCGGAGCGAGAAGCTGGGAACTGACGCCGAGCCTTCTATAGCGAGGTCGCGGCTTCACGGTCGCCGGCAAGCCACCGCGGAGTTGTTGGCGATGGCGGTTGATGCGAAAGCCTGCCCTACCGAACTGGCAAGCTCTACACCTCTTTGGTGTCGAACATCAAAAGGTCAACGCCTGCTTGCGCAAAATTTACCAGATCGGCCGCTGTTGCGGCCCCCTCCGGCGAAGCAAGCGCTTGTTGGATGGCGGTCAGGGAGTCAAAGCGAAGCAACGCTATCAGATGAAATGCCGACTCTCCGGCCGGGGTCCCCACCGGACCGCTGCTAACCTCATAACCCCGTAATCCGGGAATCTTCTTTGCGATCGGAATATGCTTCGCGAAGTAGTGTGAATCAAACGCCGCCGTGTCAGCGGGCTTCTTGTACAGTGCCACAAGCGTTGCCATGTTGTTCTCCCGGTTGGTGCGCTGCGTAGCCCTGGGCCCTCACCAAACGGCCACGTCCCCAAGGCAACGATTCGCCGATGATAATCACATCGGTATCTCGGCTATTGGTCGTGACGGTGCGATGCCAGGAAAAGCGCGTAGCCCAGGAAGGACTAATGCGATAGCTCGCCGACATGGTGAACAGGCCGACGGCCCAGGGCCTTAAGGAAGGCGTAGCCTTGGATTGTGACCTGGGGGCGACTATGGTCTGGCCCCAGCCGCTCCAGCGTGACGAGCTGGCGCGCAAGCAACGTCTCTACGTCCGCCCGGTCCAGCTCCGTTGGGTCCGGGTTGCCATTCAGCAATACCAATGTGGCAAATTCATGATGACTCAGCACAGTCGTCTCCCAAGCTATAGGTTCTAATAGCGCTACGGGACTTCACTACCGTCCGAATGGTTGGCCAAGCTTGTATAAAGCGGCCCTCTTCCTCTTGGACGCAAGGTCTGGCTGGCGAGCGGGTGTCTGTCACGTGCGCTCGGAAAAAGCATCATAGTCGCTCGCAGCGTAGTATTCAATGCGACCGGAAGGCTTTCGCCTTGTACAAAAAAAAAGAACCCGCGTCGTCCAAGGCGGTGACACGGGTGGTAGCAAAACTTCAGGGCCAGTCTATATTGACTAAAAATTTTCTTACGTCAGAATTAAGTACAACCTTGACCTCAAATCTGAGGGACCAAAACGACGTCCTGTGGGTTGAAACAAGATTGAGCAGGGCCAGCACTTGCGGCAGTGGTACAGCCATCAAGCAAAGTGCACAGAACACCTTGCGTTGCGCTCAATGGAGCGCAGGCGGCGAGCGGCGGCTTGTGCGCCGGAAGATTCGAACGGGGCAGAACATGACAACGGCTCGGGCAGAAACCAAAGGAGAAGCCATCAGGCTTCTGGAGATAGAGGGCGTAGCGATGGTCGAACTCGACTATGAGTCGGCCTGGCAAGACGCTTCTGAACTCAGTCACCTTGGCGTGAAGACCGGAGTCCGCGTAGAGTATCGCGGCCATGAGAGTGTTGCCGTCGAGTCGCCGGCGGCACTCGCTGCGGGTCTGAAGCGTCCGAAGCTGACGTTCCGCCAGCGCAATCTCTATTGCCAGTTCGCACTGACCGAGCTGACAGCCTGCGAACTCGCAGCGTTGGAAGCGCGGGCCATGAAGATGGGCGATTACATCCTGGCCGGGCATCTGCTGCGGGACACCGATTCCGTTTGGGCCGGGTAATCCAAACGCACGATGGCATTATGGTGATGCTTGACTTACCGACGCGATCGGTATCACCGCTCACCGACCGCTGCCATCAGCCGTCCGGGCGGCAGGTAAACCCCGAGACGCGGCACGCATATCTTCGGCTATGCTGGACGGAGCATCACACCACAAAGCGTAGCGCCCATTGTTGGCCGGGGAGCTTTCTCTGCACGATATTGGGTGAGTCAAAATTCGAGGGCGAGATGGCAACAGGTACTGTGAAGTGGTTCAACAGTGAAAAGGGCTATGGTTTCATCACGCCGGATGATGGCAGCAAGGATCTGTTTGCGCATCACAGTGAGATTCAGGGCACGGGATTCAAGTCGCTAGAGGAAGGGGCAAAAGTGGAATTTGAAGTTACGCAAGGTCAGAAAGGCCTGCAAGCTTCAAAGATTCGCAAACTATAGCCACCTGCGCACTTCACGTGAGGATCGCGGCGCCGGCATCTTGTCGAGTCAGAGCGCGGATGCCAGGGTAAATCTCGGAGTGCCATCGGGGGCCGCAGAAAAGATCGTAGTGGCCGCACCGACGTGCCGTCACGTGCCGCTTGTCGCATGCGGCAATGCCTCGGCACAGACCGTGCGCTGCCTGGGTCTGCCCATTGCCGGAAATGGCGTCGTCTTCGCCTTCAATGGTCAGTAGCGCGGTCGTGCGGATGTCTTGCGGACGCACGGGCTTGCCTTGTATGAACCAATTGCCGCGCGCCAGACGAAAATCCTGGAACACGATCTGAATCGTGTCCAGGTAGAACTCGGCTGCCATATCGAGCACCGCGCTGTACGCATCGCAAACGCGCCGGTGGGCTTCCGCGTGCTGGTAGTCACCGCGCACGAGCTCCAGATAGTAGTTCCGATGCGAAGCCATCAAAACACCGGGCTGTGCAGCCACCAAGCCGGCAAGTTGCAGGAAGTTCGGGTACACCTTGCGACCGGCACCGGCGTAGTGATTGGGCACCGTGCAGATCAGGTTCTGTTGGAACCATGCGAGGGAGTGGTTTGTCGCGAGCCTTCCGACCGAGGTCGGGCTGCGGCTCGCATCGATCGGCCCGCCCATCAGGATCAGGCTCCTTGGGGTTGGCTCGTCCGCGCTGGCCAGCAAGGAAATTGCCGCAAGGGCCGGCACAGTGGCCTGGCAAATAGCCAGCACGTGCAGCGCTTCCGACGCGCCGATCTGGCGGATAAACGCCTGCAGTTCGGTCACATAGTCGTCCAGGTGAAACGGCCCTTCGGCAAGGGGAACGCAGCGCGCATCCGTCCAGTCCGTCACGTAGACGATATGCTCCGGCAATAACACTTCGACGACCTCGCGAAGCATGACAGCGTGATGCCCTGCAAGCGGCGCACAGACCAGCACAGCGGGTCTTGGCTGCCGTTCGGCGGCGCCAAGAGCGACTGGATCAGGTGCGAAGCGTAGCAGGCGGCAAAATGGCCTTTCCAGGACGACTTGCTCCACCACAGGGATGACGCGGCCGTTGTGCCGGACGGCAGCGATGCCAAACATCGGTTTGTCAGAAGGTTTGCCGAAGCGGTACAGCATCTCGTAACCGGCGGCAAACAGGGGAGCACCCGGTACCTGCGACAGCGGGCTGCTACGATCGGCAAACGCGTTGGCTGCGCTCGCCGCCCACGCAGCGAATGGCGCGAATAACGCGCGCTGACACTCCATGAACTGATACAGCATGGAGGCCTCCAGGAAGTAGTACACCGGGCTGATCGGCGGTCACGATCCAGAATTCAGCAGTTGCTTACCGCCGGCATCCAGACTGGCCAATGAGGCTATGTCGAGGCAGATTTACCGCGGTTCTCGCCTGCGGTTTCGGTACCTGCGCAAGTGCATCGGGGCTGGACCAGGGTTTCACTATAGCTCGTGCAGGTACTGCTGCGGTGCCAAAGATCGTCGCAACCGCGCCGATGAGCGTGGCCATAGAGGCACTCGCAATCCTTCTCAAACACCGCTTCTTCGCAATCTGATACGGTCTTTTCTTCTCCTTTTGATTCTGTTCGTCACCACGGCGCGCTATTAACATCAAACCGTGCGGCAAAGGGCCGAACCCACCTTCTGCGACGATATGTCGCCGTAGCACCCACTGCCCTTGCCGGCACTTTGTGGCGCATGCGGCGTACACTACGCTCACCGCACGCGCCAACGGCCCGCGCCCCTGGCGCGCCTGTCGGAAGCCCGTCGCGCCTTTGGCGTGGCGGCGCAACCAACGGCGTGCGAAGGGCCAGCGCCATGGAGAACAAGACATGTTTGGCTTCACCGCGCTAGAACTCGCCCGTATCCAGTTCGGCTTCACCATTTCCTTCCACATCATCTTTCCCGCCATCACGATCGGGCTGGCCGCGTATCTCGCGGTGCTCGAGGGCTGTTGGCTGCGCACGCAGCGACCGGTGTATCGGGACCTGTACCACTTCTGGTCGAAGATCTTCGCGGTCAACTTCGGCATGGGCGTGGTGTCCGGGCTCGTCATGGCGTACCAGTTCGGCACCAACTGGAGCTTCTTCTCCGAGTTCGCGGGCAGCATCACCGGCCCGCTGCTGACTTACGAAGTGCTCACGGCCTTCTTCCTGGAGGCCGGTTTCCTTGGCGTCATGCTGTTCGGCTGGAACCGCGTCGGGCCTGGATTACATTTCTTCGCGACGGTCATGGTCGCGCTGGGCACGCTGATCTCGGCGACCTGGATCCTGGCCTCCAACAGCTGGATGCAGACGCCGCAAGGCTACGAGATCATCAATGGCCGCGTCGTGCCGACTGACTGGTTCCAGGTCATCTTTAACCCATCGTTCCCCTACCGCCTGGTGCATATGAGCGTGGCGGCCTTCCTGGCCACGGCGCTGTTCGTGGGCGCATCGGCGGCCTGGCACCTGCTGCGCGGCCGCGACAACCCGGCCATGCGCAAGATGCTGTCGATGGCGATGTGGATGCTGCTGATCGTCGCCCCCATCCAGGCCGTGATCGGCGACATGCACGGCATCAACACGCTGAAGCACCAGCCGGCCAAGATCGCCGCGATGGAAGGCCACTGGGAAAACCACGGCGAGCAAGGCTTCCCGCTGCTGCTGTTCGGCTTGCCTGACATGGCGCGCGAGGAGACCCGCTTTGCCGTGGGCATTCCGCGCCTGGGCAGCCTGATCCTCACGCACAGCCTCGATGGCCAGATCCAGGGCCTGAAGGACTTCCCGCCGCAGGACCGGCCCAATTCCGCCATCCTGTTCTGGTCGTTCCGCGTGATGGTCGGACTCGGCATGCTGATGATCGTGCTGGGCCTGTGGAGCCTGTGGCTCAGGCGCGGCGAGCGGCTGTTCAAGTCGCGCGCCTTCCTGCGCATAGCGCTGTGGATGGGACCAACCGGCCTGATCGCGCTCCTGGCCGGCTGGTTTACCACCGAGATCGGACGCCAGCCCTGGGTAGTCTACGGGCTCCAGCGCACCGCCGACGCGGTCACGCTGCACGGCGTGCCCGAACTCGCGCTGACGCTGGGCCTGTTCGTCGTGGCCTACTTCTTCGTATTCGGCGTGGGGATCGCCTACATGCTGCGGCTGGTGCGCAAGGGCCCGGTTTTCGATGAAGGCAAGCACGAACCGCAGGGCGGCCCCGGCCGCGGCCATACGCCCGCACGCCCGCTTTCCGCCGTCGAGGACGATGATGTGATGGCGCCCACCCAACCCGCTCGCAGCAGGAGCTGACACCATGGGCATCGACCTTTCCCTCCTCTGGATCCTCATCATCTTCTTCGGCGTGATGATGTACGTCGTCATGGACGGCTTCGATCTCGGCATCGGCATGTTGTTTCCGTTCGTGCCGGACCGTCATGACCGGGACGTGATGATGAACACCGTGGCCCCGGTCTGGGATGGCAACGAGACCTGGCTGGTGCTCGGCGGCGCCGGCCTGCTGGCGGCGTTCCCGCTGGCCTATGCGGTGGTGCTGAGCGCGCTCTACCTGCCGCTCATGCTGATGCTGCTCGGGCTGATCTTCCGCGGCGTGGCATTCGAGTTCCGCTTCAAGGCCAATGACCGCGAACGCCCGGTGTGGGATGCCGCGTTCATCGGCGGTTCGCTCACCGCGTCGTTTTTCCAGGGCGTGGCGCTGGGCGCGTACATCGACGGCATCCGCATGGAAGGCCACCGTTTTGCCGGCGGGCCGCTGGACTGGCTCGCGCCCTTCCCGCTGTTCTGCGGCGTGGGCCTAGTCGTGGCCTACACCGTGCTCGGCAGCACGTGGCTGATCATGAAGACCGAGGGCAGCCTGCACCAGCGCATGGTGCGGCTGACCGAAACGCTGGGCTGGCTGCTGCTGGCGGTCATCGCGGTCATCAGTCTGTGGACACCGCTCACGCATGCGGAGATTGCCGAGCGCTGGTTCAGACTGCCGAACCTGGTGTTGTTCTCGCCGGTACCGCTGCTGGTGGTGCTGTGCGTGCTCGGGCTCAAGCGCTCGCTGCGGCAGTCGCCCCATATGGCGCCGTTCCTGTATGCGCTCGGCCTGGTGTTCCTCGGCTATACGGGGCTGGCCATCAGCGTCTGGCCGAACATCATCCCGCCCGGCATTTCGATCTGGGACGCCGCGGCTCCGCCGCAGAGCCAGGGCTTCGCGCTGGTCGGCGCGCTGTTCATCATCCCGTTCATCCTGATGTACACGGTGTGGGCCTACTACGTGTTCCGCGGCAAGGTCCGCCACGGCGAGGGGTACCACTGATGAGCACCCCGCTTGCCAGGATGCCGCTCTGGCTGCGGCGCGTCGGCTGGCTCCTGCTGATCTGGGCTGCCAGCGTGGCCGCCCTGGGCGCCGCGGCCTGGCTGCTGCGCCTGCTGATGGCCGGGGCCGGCTTCCACCGCTGAGCCGCGACGGCAGTACGGCCGGCCCCCTCACGCCGGCATTGTCTGCAATGCCTGCAAGAATCCGGATGCCGCCATCAGGATTCTTTGCCTCCCTGTCACTGCGGCGACAACCCCTGCTCTTACTCTGCCTGCATCTCGCAGGGCATGCCCTGCGCACAGCAAGGCAAACAGACAGGGGAATAGAAGATGGCATGGATACTTGCCCGGCCGGCGCGTAGCAAGCGCGCCCTCGGCCTGGCCATGGCCAGCGTGGCCGCCGCCACGCTGACCGCTTGCGGCGGAGAGGATGCGCAGGCCCCGATGGCCGGTCCGTCCGACTCGGCCAATACCACCAACCCGGTTTCCGCGCCGGCGGCCAGCAAGGTGCTGCTGGTCGGCGTGGACGGCGCCACGTACGAACAGGTGCAAGGCGCCATCCTGCGCCGCGAACTGCCCAACCTGGCGCAGCTGAACCTCGTGCCCGCCGCCACCGGCGGCATGCCCGGCACCATCACCGCGCAACCGACGCTGGATGCGCCGAGCTGGGCCACGGTGCTGACCGGCACCTGGGCCAACCGTCACGGCGTGACCGACGACACCGGCACCGTGTCGCCGCAGGCGCCGAGCGTGTTCCGCTACTTCCGCGCGGGCGCCAGGACAGGCACGCAGCTTGGCGGCGCGACCAGCTCGGCCGTCGTGCCGCCGCTGCTCACCGGCGAGCGCGATGCCGGCAATCTTGACACGCTGGTCGACTGCGCGAGCGCGGATAGCTGCGTGACGCAGAACAGCGTGAAACTCGTGCAGTCCGGCTACGGGCTGGTGTTCGCGCAGTACAGTGCACCGGCGCTCGCGGCCGAAGCCGACGGCTTCGGCGCCGGCAGCTACGCCACCGCACTGGCGGGCTTCGACAAGGCGCTGGGCCAGCTGCTGGCCGCCGTGGCGGAGCGCCGCAAGGCGCAGCCGAACGAGGACTGGCTCGTGATGGTGACCACCAGCCACGGGCTGGATGCCACGGGTGCCACCACGTCGGTGCCGACGGTGGAGAACCGCACTGCCTTCATCGCGCTGAACAAGGCGCTGAACCCCGCGCTGGCCAGCGCAGGCAGCGCGGCGCCGGTTACGCCGGCCGACCTGTCGGCGCTGCCGACTGAAGCGGACATTGTCCCGACCTTGCTCGCGCATGCCGGCATTGCCATCGACGCGAGCGCCAACCGCTTCGACGGCATGCCGCTGAACGGCACGGACGCTGGGGTTCGCGCCATCCGGATGGCGGTGGGCCGCTTCAACGACTCGATCGAACTGACCTGGCAGAATGCCTCGGCATCGACCGGTGAAACGCTGGTGCTGCGTGACGGCGTGCAGATCGCCAGACTCCCCGCGAGCGCCACGCAGTATGTCGACAACGCGTTCGACATGCCTGACGGCCTGTACCGCTTCAACTACACGCTCGTTCGCAACGGCGTGCCGGTGTCCTACCAGGCGCAGATCAACTACGTAAAGCCGGTGCCGCTGGCGACCACGCTGCGCGATAGCCTGGCAACTTACTTCAGCCTCGACGCCAAGCCTCCGGTCGACGCCAAGGGCAGCGCCACGCTCGGCCCGTGGGTCCCGGGCACCGACGGCGGCTCGCTCGTCGACGACAACTTTGGTGCCAAGGGCCTGCGCGTCGATTCCAGCGTCGATGCCTACCAGCTCGTGCAGAACGGCGCCGATATCGCGCAGAGCCCGCAGTTCACCATCGGCCTGTGGTTCCGCACGGACTGCACGCAGGGCAACGGCACCGGCGCACCGATCCTTTCCAACAAGAACTATGCCTCGGGCGCCAATGCCGGCATCGCGCTGGGCCTGTTCGGCAGCTGCGAGGTCCGCTTCAACATCGGCAGCGGTGGCAAGCGCGACGATATCAACGGCATGAAGGTGTCTGCCAACCAGTGGGCGTACCTCGCACTGTCCGTCAATACCGTGGCGAAGACGTTCAGCGCCTACATCGTCGACCCGGTGCTGGGCTTGCAGAAGGTCGAGAACAAGGCCATCGCGTCGACCGACGTGACAAAACTCAATGGCCTGGGCACCAAGGTCTGGGGGCTCAATGACGATGCCACCCACAACTACGTGCCGAACAATCCCGGATCGCTCAAGGGCGTGATGGCATTCAACGACCTCGCGATGTGGACGCGGGTGCTGACGCTGGACGAACTGAAGTCCATCACCGCGTCGCGCCAGCCGCTGTCCAGCCTCAACCCCTGACCCGGCCCGTCCACGGCCCACGCATTCCGGAGATCCACACCATGAACCGAATCCTGCGCGCAGCCAGGCGCCCGCACTGGATGGCCACCCTGCTGATGTGCACGGCGCTGTCAGCCGCACTGTCCGCCTGCGGCGGCAGCGACGACAACGCCTCCAGCGGCACGCAAGCGCCGTCCGGCGGCTCGCAGACGCCGGGCAGCGTCGACAACGCCGTCAACCAGCCGCCCGCCGTCAAGCCCGCTATCCGCTGCGCGCCCTGAGCCGTCGCAAGCACGCCGACCATCCTGGACCTATCCGGCTACAGAACAACATGAACGCCAACAGCAGACGCAGCTTCCTCAAGCTTGCCGGCTCCAGCGCCGCGGCCGCCGCCGCGCTGGCCGCCTTCCCGCCCGCCATCCGCCGCGCACTGGCCATTCCCGCCAACAACGCCACCGGCACCATCCGCGACGTCGAGCACGTCGTGGTCCTGACGCAGGAAAACCGCTCCTTCGACCACTACTTCGGCACGCTGCGTGGCGTGCGCGGCTTCGGCGACCGTTTTCCGATCCCGCTGTCGGGCGGTCTCAACGTCTGGCAGCAGACCTTTGCCAGCGGCACCCCGCGCACGGTGCTGCCATACCATCTGGACAGCGCGGCAGGCAACGCGCAGCGCGTCAGCGGCACCCCGCATACCTACCCTGATGCGCAGAACGCGTGGGACCTGGGCCGCATGAACAAGTGGCCGACCTACAAGAACACGCAATCGATGGGCTACTACGGCGCAGCGGAACTGGATTTCCAGTTCGCGCTGGCCAATGCCTTCACGATCTGCGACGCCTACCACTGCGGCTTCCATGGCGGCACCAACCCCAACCGCCTGTTCCACTGGACCGGCACCAACGATCCGGCCGGCACGCACGGCGGCCCGGTGATCGACAACAGCGGCGACTCGTTCACGGGTTCCAATACGCCCTACACCTGGACCACGTATCCCGAGCGGCTGGAAGCCGCCGGCGTGAGCTGGAAGGTCTACCAGAATATGCCGGACAACTACACCGACAACCCGCTGGCCGGCTTCAGGCAGTACCGCGATGCCAACGCGGCGCGCGGCAACGCCGCCAACGGCAGCCCGTACCCCGCCTACACCAGCGCCGACGAGTCGGTCAGCCCGCTGCTCAAGGGCGTGTCCAACACCATGCCCGACCAGGGCTTCCTGCAGGCGCTGCGCGATGACGTCGCCGCCGGCAAGCTGCCGCAGGTCTCGTGGATCGTCGCGCCGGCCACCTACTCGGAGCATCCCGGGCCGTCGAGCCCCGTGCAGGGCGCCTGGTACACGCAGGAAGTCCTCAACGCACTGACGGCAAACCCGGCGGTGTGGAGCAAGACAGTGCTGCTCATCAACTTCGACGAGAACGACGGCTTCTTCGACCATGTGCCGCCGCCATGCGCGCCGGCTTATGAAAACGGCGTGCTGGCGGGCGCATCGACGGTCGCCACCGACGGTGAATACCACATCGACCAGAAGCCCTATGGTCCCGGACCGCGCGTACCGATGTATGTGGTCTCGCCATGGAGCCGCGGCGGCTGGGTCAACTCGCAGGTGTTCGACCACACCTCCGTGCTGCGCTTCCTGGAAGCCCGCTTCGGCGTGGCGGAGACCAACGTCACCGCCTACCGGCGCGCGGTGGCCGGCGACCTGCTGTCCGCCTTCAACTTCGTCAACCCCAACTCGGCCGCACTGCCCGCCTTGCCGAGCCGCGACAAGAACGGCGCCGATGCGATCCGCAACGCGCAGGCAGTGCTGCCGCAGGTGCCGCTGCCTTCGGCCGCGGCCCAGCAGTTGCCGCTGCAGGAGAAAGGCACGCGCCCCTCGCGCGCGCTGCCCTATGAACTGCATGTCAGTGCCCGCGAAGATGCCGCCGGACGGCAGCTGTGGCTGCTGTTCAGCAACACCGGCAAAGAGGCCGCTGTCTTCCATGTGTACGACCGCCTGCACCTGGACCGCGTGCCGCGCCGCTACCTGGTCGAACCTGGCAAGCAGCTGAACGGGAGCTGGGACGCGTTTGCCGGCGACAGCGGCAACTACGACCTGTGGGTGCTCGGGCCCAACGGCTTCCACCGCGCCTTCAGCGGCCACGTGAGCGGCGTGGCGGCGCCCTACGCCCGCGCACCCCAAATCC
>JACXTT010003662.1_pt1 | contig 23467 bp, 25 predicted proteins | sample 9270951 | NCBI WGS metagenome assembly JACXTT01 (sample SAMN15532306, study PRJNA645909) | rock metagenome | isolation source: weathered quartz diorite | place: Puerto Rico | collected 2017-06-21
GGGTGGCGGTGAGTCCTCGAGCGAGACCAGCAACGACAGCCACTTCAATCATATTGGAACGCCCATCACATTCTCCTCGGGTGACGGCGGCTATGGCGTCGAGTATCCCGCAGCGTCGCAATACGTGACAGCCGTCGGCGGTACCACCCTGAACCTTAATGCGGACAACACCTACAAGAGCGAGTCGGTGTGGAGTGGCGCAGGCAGCGGCTGCAGCGCCTACGAGCCCAAGCCTACCTGGCAGACGGACGCCGGGTGCGGTCGCCGCACTGTCGCGGATGTCGCCGCCGACGCCAATCCGAATACCGGCGCGGCGGTTTACGATACTGTGCGCTATCAAGGCCGTTCCGGCTGGTTCCAGGTAGGCGGGACAAGCCTCGCATCGCCCCTCGTCGCCGCGGTTTACGCGTTGGCGGGCAACGCCGCGAGCACAGTGGATGGGCAGTATCCGTATCTTCATAAGACGTCATTGCACGACGTGACTTCCGGCAACAACGGCAGCTGCGGCGGCTCGTATCTGTGCACCGGAGTTGTCGGCTACGACGCTCCGACGGGTAACGGCACTCCCAACGGCACCTCCGCGTTCTGAAACCTCCTGGGTGGGCATTTAGCCCACCCCTTGTATCTTCCCATTCCAAAAGTGACGACGATTAGGGCGCATTTCGGGAGAAAGGCCGTCGCACGCTTCGGCCGATACTACGCCCTGGCGAAAAGCCAGTTCACACTTGAGGTACGCAAATCCTCACCGTCGCATAGACACTACGAAAAAACTCTCCGAGCGACTATGGAAGCGGAATGAAACTGAAACTCCGCACGAACATGTAGCGGGTGATGTTGGTAGTGGCGAGACCACCCCAGCCCCTGCTGTTCGTTCCCCAGTGGTTGATCATGGCGAACGCTGGGGTTTGCGGTACCACGCCGGTGTGAGTGGACACCAGCATGCCGTCAACATAGAACTTGACCGCAGTCCGTGTCCACACGCACTTGTAAGAGTGGAAGCCTTTCTCGGGTGCGAAGGGCGCTTGCGTCGAGGTCCATTGCTTCCTGGTTAGGCCCGTCCAGGTGGTCCACCAGAGCGTGCCGGGATTCTGTCCTTCAATCTCCGGAGTGTCGATCTCGGTCTGTGAGTTGTTCACAAACACGAAGCCCGAGCTGATCTGGCCCGAGACGGCTACGCCGAATCCCGTGGGAGTGCTTGAAGTCGAAGAAGCGCGCATGACCCACTCATAGGTTCCGAAGCCGAGGGTCTTTCTGGACTGCAATTCGCCGCCCACCGAGGAAATCGCGCCGGTCGACGTGTACGTTTGCGTGAGTTTGATCCGTAGCATCCCAGAGGAGAAGTCAAGATACGAAGGAACAGACTTACCTCCACCGGGAGCGGACCAGTTGGAGGCGATCCATTTAGAGGTGTCAAGCGACCCACTGGAAAAATTGTCGAAGAATGTCGCGCCAGCCGGAGCTGCAGGCCCGCTGGCTCGCAATGTACTGTTGGCGAGGAAAACAGTTGCTAACACGAAAACGGTCACTCTCATGAAAGTCTCTCTCTCTCATATAGGGGATGGGGATTGGCGAGCAAATCCCTGGTGGCCAGAAAAAAATTGCAAGGGCCCTGAACAACGGGAATGGGAAAAATGCTGCCTGATGCCGAGCCAGACAAAAGGACCGGCACAATGGAAAGCTAATGCTGTAGACGAATAAGCGGCGGGCAAACTATAGCAAGATACCTGTTTAGTGTCACCTAAAATTATGCTGTTTTAACAGTTTTTTGAGGGTGTCCTTCCCGGTTTTTGGGCCTGGATAGGCCTGGTTTGCCGGCTCATCTCTCGAATTGTGCACGTTTTTCAAGCTTGTGGGAGGCTGTCCTTGGCCAAAACTCTGTACAAGGGTTATTGCACACGGTAGCCGAACCGCAGTGCGCAAGAATTCCGCGATTGCATACAGGCGACGAGTCAAACGCAAATCAGAGTACGGGCAAACACTGCGTCGCGGGTGCGGCTACGCAGTGACGTTGGTTGAAATCTGCTGGTGCGGCAGATGGTGCAGACGAAAAATCGGATCTCAGGTCTGCTCATGGAAACTGGGGTGACTCACAACAAGCAGCGGCTGCACAAGGTGGGATACTTTCGCGAACTGCTCGCGAGCAACGAAGAAGTGAGTGAGAGTATTCGACCCCTGCTCCGACTGAGCCGGGATACGATCGCGCGACTGCAGAAAACGGAACGAGCCCTCGTGAGCTCACTGTAGCGAGATCCCCTGCTGACCGAGAGAATTAAGAGGCTCAGAACTGTTCCAGGAGTTGGGCCCATTACTGCACTGACCTGGGCTCTGGAGATGGGCGAGATTTCGCGCTTCCCATCGATCCGACAGGCGATCAATTACTGCGGGCTCTGCGGTGACGAATGAAGTTCAGCCGAGAAGTCGATTAGCACGCCGATTTCCAAACAGCGCAACAAAAATATCCAATTTGTGCTGATCGAGGCGACGAAGTTGGCTCCCAGACAGGATCACGATCTTGCAGGCCTCTATGCCAGAGAGAAGGAGAAAGGAAACGCTAATCGAGCGACGCTTGCGGTAGCTCGCAAGATGGGCGCGCATCTGCTCGCCGTGGAGGCAGGAACCACCGCCGAGAGGCAAAATGCGAGCTGAGCGGTTCTGCATCCGAGGAGTGCGCGCTCTCCCGAGCGCGCCTGGCCACCCGTGTTTTCCCTTGACAGAAGACTTACATGGATGTCGGTAAGTTGTTCGCTACTTATCTCGATGACTTCACAGTTTGCTGACTCCTGGCCTAGCGCTAAGAATGTGACTCGATGGGCCTCAGTTTGCACTCCGATTGGTGATCGCCCTACCACGCAACTTTGTGGCCGCTAGCTGGGAATCCGCGTTGGAGGGCTAGGGACCGGATCCGTGGGATTGCGTAGCCTGGTCCCGCAGTAGGGGCAATAGAGATCATTTACCCCAACCGAGCGCTGGCATTGCGGACAACTCGGGCCTAGCTTGTAACTGCAGTGAGGGCAGAAGCTAAACCCAGCCTGCACGACATGGCCGCATTGTGGGCAAACGCTTCGCAATGGGAGCCGCAATAAGAAGTAAAGAATGATGCCCAGAGCGTTGGGAACAACAGTAGCCAGAATTGTCCAAAGGGTCCGGCTCATGCCGCGGCGCTTGGCATCGCGGTTGATATAGCCGACTAACAACACATAACAGCCACCTAGGATTCCGGCCAGCAAGCCGAGCAATGGGCGCCCCCATTCCGGTGTTGGATGAAGCTGTGGGTGGCGAATCACAGCGATATTGAAAAACCACTGCGCTGCAACGAACGCGATGCCGGCCAGGACCCATGCCCACGTCGGAATAACTTTGATTTCCGCCGTCAGTCCAGTTTGAGGTTCTTCTTTCGCTAGCATAAATTTGCCCACTTTCTGATCACCATTGCCGCGACCCTTGTTTGTGGCTCTTCACATGAGTGCCGCGAGCCAACAACACCACGCTTACCAAGAGAACCGGCGCGATAAAGAAAAACAGGAACGCTGTTTGCCAAATCAGAGTCGAGACTCCAGCCTGCTCTCCCATCCAGGCAAACAAGCGCCAAAGGAACGGCAGGGTCAGGGTCGCGGAGAGACCCACGCCCAGGCAACCCATCCCCACCAGCCACATGCGCTCCCGAGTCTCCCGAAGTCTGGCGGCATGGAAGCGCACGCGCATCTGCGTGGCTCGTACCAAGCGGGCATCAGCGGCCACGGGAAGGAAGCGCAAAGCACGAACCATCTGAGCCGCGCCTTCCGCATAGTCACGACAGGATGCGCACTCCTCGACATGGTTCTGCAGCCAGATCCGCTGCGCATCCGAGAGAGCATCTCCGAGAGCGATCAGCTCCCGCGCCTCGTCATGTGTGTCGCGCATCATGTCTCTGCTCCCTTCAACCGCGACATCAGCATGTTCAATCCGCGGTACAGCCGCGACTTCACCGTGCCCACCGGTGCTCTGGTCACCGTGGCAATCTCCGCCAAAGCCAGCCCCTCCTGGAAACGCAACACCACGGTTTCTCGATAGTCCGCCGGGATGCTGACCAAGGCTGCATTGATGCGCTCGGTTTGCTCGTGCTGCGCCACAACTTCCCAAGCGAGCGGCCGGGTATCGGCTGGTTCCGCTGGGGTGTGCTCTTCGTCCTCCATCAGCCCATTCAGGCTGACTGGACGTTTCTTCCGCAAATAATCGAGGGTGAGATTTCTTGCCACCGCATAGAGCCACGTAATGAATTCATGTCTACCGTCGTACTGATGGCCACGTTCTAGGACGCGAATCCATGTTTCCTGGAAGAGGTCTTCCGCCAGTTCACGATTTCCCGCGAGGTATACCAGATAACGTAGCAGTCGGTGTTGATACTGCTCGATGAGACGGTCCAGCAACTGCGGATCACGGCGGCGAAGACCGCGCGCAATTGCTCTGGCCTCGGACTCCATCTCGATCATGAGGAAATATGCTGCGGCGTTCATGCTATCGGATATACGGATGAGCACCTAAAAAAGATGCAAGGCGCGGTGGCCGGCCCTTCTGAAACTTTTCATGCCCGTGCCTCGTAGAAGCGTAAGGGGAGGAGGAATTGCGATGAAAACCTCTTTGACCGTGCTTCTGCTTCTCGTGTTGCCGCTGACCATTCTGGCTGGGTGCGCGCCAGGTCCTAACCCGACCAAGAAAATGGCGAGTGAACACGGCGAATTCGCGGGCTTCTGGCTCGGTCTCTGGCAGGGCTTTATTGCGCCGTTTGTGTTCGTGGCCTCGTTATTTAAGGGCGACCTCAATGTTTACGAGGTCCACAATACTGGAACCTGGTACAACCTCGGCTATCTATCCGGCTTGGCCTGTTTCTTCGGAGGGGGCGGCAATCGGACATCACGGCGGTGCGGTAGAAGCAACATTAGCGCAGGCGCAAAAATAGACGACTAAATCCCTTAACCCGAAACTATCAAGAGACAGGCTTGTGGAAGTGCAAGACGATGTTCTCAGTCCGACTGGGACTCTGGTGCCGGGAACAGGACTTGAACCTGCACGCCTTTTGGGCATTGGATCCTAAGTCCAACGCGTCTGCCAATTCCGCCATCCCGGCTCTATCACTTACGGTCAAGCTGCTTGATTGGTGCCAGTTGTAGTGTCAGTTCGCCTCTCAAGCTTCGATGCCGCCTCCGCGAGATCGAACTCGCTGACGATGTTGTATCAGTCACTGACCTGCTCTTGTGGCCACTGATTTTCATCGAGACGACCCCTGGAATTCCCGCCCGCGCCATGTTCCGCACCGCTGACCTATGCAAATCGTGAAACAGCAAACCACACCATTTTAGCTTATCGTCTTGAGCCTTCACGAATTTTCCAAGGCCAGCCCTTTCGCACACGGACCACCACGCACCACGAAAGTCCTTGACCGTTTCGCTGCCTCGGTTAAAAACGTATTCACCTTTGCCTTTTCCAGCACACTGAGACAAAATGTCGAAGACTTCAAGCGTCATTTTTATATGGCGGTCTTGCGCAGAGAAGTCGTTCAGCGGAAAAATCGCCGGTTTCTCTGAAGGTGAAAACGCCCGGTTTCGACCGGACTAAACGGGTCTTTCCGGAGGCGTCTGACTACCACCGCCTCGCAGCCTTGTTTCTACGAGCAAAGCCAATACCGTAGCGGTGCTGCGAACATTTCCCGCGATGGTTATGAGTGCCTCTGACACGGGCGGATGGTGTACTGCCAATCCCTCAATGCGGTCACCCACCAGATTCAATTGGTCAACTTCATCCAGAATCGCTTCAATCGCCATGGCCGTTCCCTTTCCAAGAACTAAGAGAAGGAGGGCTTCAGATGAACTGCTTAGTTCAGAGGACCTGAAAGAGGAGAAAGTGGGAACCGCCTCTAACGCGAAGTATATCAGGCCCTTTCATTCGGCGGATCATGAAGGACAACATTGAGGAGTGAACTGTGCACTTCCAGTTCACCGTTGTATTGGATGAAACCCAACTTCCTGAACCGATTCATAAAGAAGCTAACCCTTGACCGCGTAGTTCCCACCATGTCTGCCAGGGTCTGCTGACTTATCTTGGGAATCACCTTATCGGGCTTTCCTTCTTTGCCGAAACGGGCTAACAACAGAAGTATTCGCGCCAGTCGTTTTTCGCTGGAGTTGAAGAGTTGGTCAACCAAATCCGCTTCGTATCGAATGTTCCTGGCCAATAAATAGGCGACAAACATGTCAGACATCTGGTGCTCGCGGTGAAGTGTACGCATCATCGCGTTCTTCTCAATTCGCATGAGTTCGCAATCGGCGATCGCCTCGGCAGAACCCATGCGTCGGGACTGTCCCGCGAGGCCGCCTTCGCCAAAAAAATCACCCGGATTCAATATCGCTATGGTCGCCTCTTTGCCAGCCTTGGAGACAACGGTAAGTTTTACTTTTCCCCTGCGGATGTAGAACAGTGCATCACAGGGCGCGCCCTGCGCGTAAATTAGTTGGGCCTTTCGAACGCGCACAATTTTCCGGCCCTTACCGATGTCGGCGAGGAACTTCCTCGCGTCGAACTTGTCATTCCGGAACGTCATCGTAGAACGCCAACATTTTACGTCCTTGCCTGCTTCGCTGGCCGTGTCATTCGATGCGGATGGGTGTAGTTAGGTAGACCTTGGCAGGCTCTTGCCCCGAACGCGCCCTTTACGCAGGGTAGCCACAATTGAAAGTATCGCGTTATCCAAAAGCATCGAAGGCTGTAGTCTGTCCGACCGGGAAGTGGAAGAAGCTTCTATCCAACTTGAAAACAAGTCCACAAGGATGAGCAGGAAGTGGCTGGGCCCGAAATAATGGAGCTGATTTTCAGTCTTGGGAACGAATCACCTGCCGATACTGTTGGTTTTCATTCACGAGCATGCGAGTGCAGTCAGATGCTTGGGTCAGAATCGTAGATTCCGGCAAACATTGGCTGAAACTGTTTGCTGCTTCGCGTCGCGCTGTGGTGCACAGATGCAGATTAGGTTAATGCGTCCAACACGTCTGCCGATTCCGCCATCCCGGCTTGTATGTATGTCAACCGAGGGCGGCGATGCACCTTTATCATTCAAACGTGTATCATTCCCTTGTATCGCCCCAGCGGGATGACACATCCAAGAACTAGGAACTAGCGTGCGAATATCTGGCTCAAACTGGCTAAACCTGGTGTTGCTGGTCCTAACGGTCGCGGGGCCAGCGGTAGGGCAAGACGCCTCTCTGATGATTGAGAAGGAGAAGCAGGCACAACCTGCGGCTTGCCACCAGCATGGAAGACGGATTCCCACGCCTCAGCCGGTGACTTATCGCTGCTGCCAGAGCGGGCATGATTCTGCGATCCTGCAAAATTTGCCTGCCTGGCAACTAGATTTTTTTGACTTCGCGGTTTCCGCCGAACGACGTCACATTGTTGTCCCGTCCTCCAGAATGTCCAAGCACGGCGATGCGTCGCCGTCATCCGCCGATCCGCCCGATGTGACTCCGCTGCGCATTTAATCCCCTCCAACTACTACCGAAAGCCCCTAACCCTTTCTGGACGGTCTGTCGAGAAACCCTGCCGTCGCAGCAATGTTTTCGACTGCCTTTAGGGAATGGTTTTGACTGGTGGCTTCATGCGCCGAGGTACTCCTTTGACGAAGTTCGTCTAATCATTCTTGAGGAAGCAACTTGAAGAGAACATCAGAGCGGAAAGTGGTTTTGCTCCTGGCCGTAGGCGCGCTTGTGGGCGTGACATTCCTGGTTTCATCCAGTTCAGCCGCCGCCGAGAACGGCGATCACAACATGCAGATGAACATGCCGGGCACGGATCAATCCATGCCAGGCATGGACTCTCACTCGTTTATCGACGCCTTGCTGCAACACTCCACGTCGGGTACAGACGCCGAGCCGGTTTCCATTCCCGTCTCCATGCTCATGACCACCAAAGGCAATTGGACTTTCATGTTCCATGGAGAAGCTTTCTTGAACGATGTACAGCAGACCGGCCCGCGTGGCTCCTCCAAATTCTTCGCCACCAACTGGTGGATGCCAATGGCACAACGAAAATTCGGCAACGGTACACTCACCATTCGGACCATGCTGAGTTTCGAGCCAGCCACGATTTCCAAGCGGCGCTACCCGGAGCTATTCCAGCAGGGTGAAACCGCTTTTGGGCACCCCATCGTGGATGGCCAGCACCCTCACGATTTCTTCATGGAGATTGCCGCGCTATACGACTACAAGTTTGGCGATCACAGCTTGTTGTCGTTCTACGCCGCTCCGATGGGTGATCCTGCGATGGGCCCGGCAGCCTACCCTCATCGGGCCTCGGCGTCGGAGGATCCAATAGCGCCACTCGGGCATCACCTCCAGGATTCCACCCACATTGCGGCCGACGTGATCACGGTCGGAATCACACACCACAGCCTGCGGCTGGAGGCCTCTGGGTTTCACGGACGCGAGCCCGACGAGTTCCGCTGGAACATCAACTCCGGGAAAATCGATTCCTGGTCCACCCGGGTCACGGTGAATGCCGCGCGAAATTGGAGCGCGCAGTACTCGATTGCGCAACTGCACAGCCCGGAGTCGCTCGCTCCGGCAGAAGACATTCGCCGCATGACAGCGTCCATCCAGTACAACCGTCCGCTGCAAAACGGAAACTGGGCTTCGCTGCTGCTGTGGGGCCGAAACCAGAATCTCTCAGGCGGTAACGTGGGCAACAGTTTTCTGTTCGAATCCACGCTGCGATTCATGGACCGCAATTACATCTGGACACGGATCGAGAACCTAGATCGTACCAATGAGCTCCTGCTCGGTGCCCACCCGGAGCCCGCCGGTTTCAGCGAACGCTATTTCACCCGGGTCCAGGCCTACACGGTTGGATATGAGCGCGAAGTTGGCCATATCCCCCATCTGTCGACGGCGCTCGGGGGCCAGTTCACCTGGTACGGAGTGCCCCAAAACTTGAAGCCAGCCTATGGCGAGCACCCTGTCGGCGGCCTGTTGTTCCTTCGTCTGCGGCCACACTAAGCCGCGAAAGCGCAGCAACCAAGGCGACAGGGTAGACCCGGACTCGCCGGTCCGGTGGGCGAGCACAGCTCGCCTGGACCTCGTGGAACCCTAACTCATGGAAGCCTGGCCGGCCATGTCTGCGTCCCGAAGCTTTCACTCCAGGGAGCGTACGGGAGTCTGCTCCAGGTGCGACGCTTCTCTCGGGGCCGAACTTCCTGCTTTCTTTTCCCGCGGCAGTCCCTTTACACTGAACGTCCCATGTCGAACCCTATGCAGCCCAGCGTCAAGGTGATCAATACCGGCGAATATCGCGAACATTACGCCAACAGCGTTCAGGTCCGGGTCAACGTTTGGGATTTCTTCCTCGTCTTCGGCACCTTACAGCAACAGAGCGAGACCGAGGTTGAGGTCAGCAATTTCCAAGGTATCTACTTGAGCCCGCAACAGGCGAAGGCGCTCTCTGCCATTTTGCAGCAGAATGTGGCCGGCTATGAAAGCACTTTCGGCGAAATCAAGCTGGATCCGCGTATGATGGCTCCCGGCCCGGTGCACTGACAGACAACTCCCGGGCCCCGACCGCATTGAGAACTGTTCGCCATCCTTCGCCCGGCATTCATCCCGCGTTGGTTTTTGCCCTCTTGTTCGGGGCACTGATGGTGCTGCATGCTCCCCTGCTGCGGTTGCCATATTTTTGGGACGAGGCCGGTTACTACGTGCCCGCCGCGCGCGATCTGCTGCTGACCGGAAACCTGATTCCGCATTCCACTCCGTCCAACGCTCATCCGCCGCTGGTGATGGCCTACCTGGCCCTGTGGTGGAAGATCGCCGGCTACGCGCCCATCGTGACCCGCACCGCCATGCTCGTGGCTGCGGCATTTTCCCTGCTTGGAATGTTTCGCCTGGCCACGGCGGTTGCCAACCTGGAAGTTGCGGTAGCCACCGTTCTGTGTACCGCCCTTTACCCGGTCTTCTTCGCGCAGAGCTCTCTCGCCCACCTCGATCTGGCCGCTGCCGGGTTTACTTTTTGGGGGCTCTGCGGATACATGAAAGGAAAAACCCGGCAGGCGGCACTCTGGTTCTCGATGGCAGCGCTGGTGAAGGAAACCGCTGTGCTGGCGCCTCTGGCGTTGTTTGCCTGGGAGTCTCGATCGTGCTTGCCGGGTACCGGGGCAGGGAACCACCCGATACCGGGATCGCAAAAAGCGGCCGACTTGTCCGCCCCAGAAATGTCGCAGAACTTATTCTGGCTCCTGTTGCCCCTTGTGCCGCTCAGCGCCTGGTACGCTTTTCATTACTCCCGCACCGGCCTAGTTTTCGGGAACCCCGAATTTTTCCGCTACAACGTCGCCGACACGCTTCAGCCGCTGCGGATTCTGTTGGCCTTCCTCATCCGGCTCTGGCAAACCTTCGGCTACTTCCATCTGTTGTTGCTGACTGTGGCTGCAGCGTTCGCCATGTGGCTACCGCCGCTTCCAGATCACGATGTCGGTTCGAGCTCTGGCCAGACAATGGGCGAGAAGAGAATGCGCCCGCGCATCTCGGTGAATGCGCAGCTTGCCATGCTTTCCGTGATCGTCGCCTATTTGTTTGCCATGGCGCTGGTGGGAGGGGCGGAACTGGCGCGTTACATGCTGCCCGTGGTTCCCCTGGTCATTCTCATTGCCGTTTCCACGCTCTGGCGCAGAGTGCGCTGGTGGCGCGGCGTGGTGGGGATTGTTGCCCTGATGTTTGTGGTCGGCTGGTTCGTTAACCCGCCCTATGGATTCGCACCGGAGGACAACCTCGCCTACCGCGACTACATCCGTTTGCACCAGCACGCCGAAGAGTTTCTAGAGGCGCGTTATCCCATGGCTCGCGTTCTTACGGCTTGGCCGGCCAGCGACGAACTGGCCCGCCCCTACCTGGGCTACGGAACCCGTCCCATGCACGTGGTTCGGATCGAACACTTCGCCGTCGAGCAACTGGTGGCGGCGGCCGACCTTCGCTCAAACTTCGACGTCGCACTCGTGTTCTCTACGAAATGTGAACCCCTGCATCCTTTGTTGGAGCGGTGGCCCTTATGGCAGGAATGGAAAGCCCGTTTCTTCGGCTACCATCGCGACGTGCCGGCTGCCGCCGCGGCTCAGATCCTCGGTGGAACTCTGGTCTACACCCAAGCCAGAAACGGACAATGGGTCGGCGTAATCGAAATGGACCAACTCATCGACGCGCGCGCCATCCCCTAGCCTGGGCGCAGCTTTCCGGGGGGGAAAAAAGCTGTACCAGCTTCTCTTACCGGTATTGCAATTTATAACCAAAACGATCTCGCTACTGCTGCTGTGGTTGCGTAGGCTGGGCTGGAGGCGGATTCTGCGGTCCCCCGAGCGAATTCATTCCGGATGGACTCTGTCCCATTCCGGGCGAAGACGAATTCTGCTGGATGGGCGCCGCCACTTGCAGGGCGGGCTGCGCCGGCGTGGTGATCAAGCCGCCGCGATCCATGGTCGGATCGTAGATGAATTGCCACTTGTCGTAATGATTCTTGTGGTTGAACTCGCGAATACTCTGCGCCTTGCTGATGCTGGCCACACCCACGATGGGACCACCGCCAAAAACCTGACTGGATAATTTGTCGCCGCTACTGGTCGATCCCGATGCGGCCTGAGGTGCATCGCCTTGCGCCGGATCGTTTTTGGGCTGGCCCGCATCTGCGCCCGAATCGTCAGCCGCACCGGCGGCGGCCGCGGGTGCAGCCGGTGCAGGCTGGGTGGCGGTTCCTCCCAGCGTCGATCGGGCTCCCGCTGCTCCCATCGGCGACGCAGCCTGCACCATCGCCCCTGCCGCGGAGGCACCCGGTATGCTGCCGCCTCCCAGCGCCGCTCCGGCCATGCCAGCCATCCCCGTCAACTGCACCTCTCCGACATGCAGCACCTTGAAATCCTTATTGGTGATGGGATCCTTGTAGCGTTTGCGCAGGAAGCGGATGTTATTGGTGTTTTCCAGATCCTCCAGACGCGAAGGATAACGCCCGGTTTTCTTGACATAGCGCCGAATAGCCCGCGAATACTGCGTTCCCCGGTGAATCATCTCTTCTTCGCGATCGCGCCGTACCTGAAACGCGATGCTGGGGGCAAGCGCAGCCGCGGCGATCGCCAGCAAGGCTACAAACAACATGAGCATGAGGAGAATATAGCCATGCTCGGAACGGCGCGCCGTTGGGTGAGTTTGGCCAGCCAGGGAACGCGGGAGTACAAGATCGTCGTTGGTCGTTGGCCGTGGCTGGTTGGGACTTCGCCCGTGGCCTCTAATCGTCAGTAGTTTGTCCCGAGTCATCACGGTTCTGAATCGATCTTTGTGGGTCGGCAGCCAACGACCAGAATTTACCCCTGCGTCAGCGGAATACTTTGCCGGTTGTTGTTCAGCACGTCCTCTACTTCCACCGACACCGGGGTGATGTGCAGGATCTTGTAGCGGCGATCGACGATATCGCCTTCTCCGGCAATGAATACATCCTCGCCCTGGGAGAGAAAGATTTTCTTGGGCTCGCCCGGCTTGTTGGCAAAGCCAAAAAATTTGAGATTGATGGGCGGCGGTGGCGGCGGACCCTGCGGCACCGGCGGCGGGGTTGGCACATGAACTTTTACAATCGGTTTCGGAATCTCCACTTCCGCCCGGAAAATGTTCCGGCCGGTGCCTTGATATTGGACATCTTCACTCGCCTTCAGCCAGCTATACCGCAAAGTGGGGTCGAGCGAGTTCTCCGAACTCACGGCTACCCTCTTGCCGGTCCGGGTTTTGACTACGACGCCCGGCCGAGGTTCGCTCGGACGAACCTCGGATGCGGGGGTGATGGCCGGAGTTGGAGATGTTGACGCCGCCGGAGTGTCGGGGTAAAACCGCACCGCCGCCAGGATCAGCGCTAATACCATCAGGCCGATCGCCGCCATCGTCTTGTTCCGGCTTTCCGCTCCCAACTGCATCAGACGCTCGCCTTTTGATAGGTTTCCAACTTCATCTGCAATCTGACCACGCCCCCCTGCTCGCCTCCCAGTTGCACACTATCGATGATGAAAAACAGGGGATCGCGTTCGAGAGCGTTGATAAAGCGTATCAGCTGCAGGTACCCGCCGGAAAAATCTGCTTCAATCTCCACTGGCCGCAAACCTACAGAATCAGCATCCTTGGACCCGTTATCCTTCCCCTTGGAGCGAATCTGTCCGATGCGTACGCCGCTTTGTCCCGCCACTTTGCCAAGTTCCTCGTAAATCGTCGAGTCTTGTGCGGGCAGCCTGGTCTTGTAGAAATCGTCGATCTGCTGGCGCGCGGTCACCATCTTCTTGTCAAAATTGCGAAGCGGCTCGGCTGCGCGGGTTTTCTGTTGTAACTCTCTCCACAACCGGTCGAGCTGCTCACGACGCGACCGCTCCGATCCCACCAGGGGAGAAAACAAAAGCACCGCCGCCACGAGGTCGACCACCGCCAGCACGGCGAGCGCGATTTTCAGTTTCTTGCGGGGATCACGCCCGTCCGGCGTCATGGGTCGCTCCTTGGCCCAGCGCCTGCCAGTTCGGGAACATACAACGCGCTGATATCAAATTGCACATTGTCGCCGGGCGCTTGCCCCCTTACGCTCGATTCCTGCTGGATCTGGGTTTGCTGGAAATGCTGCGAACTCTCCATCTTTCGCACCAGTTCGAGCGCTCGCTCGCGCGACTCTCCGGCTACCACCATCTTGATTTCCAGTTGATCGCGGGAAGTCATCGCCGGCTGAATCGAGACCAGATGCAAGCGGGCGGGCATTACGCGCTCCAGGTCTTCGAATACCTGGGTCCAGGAGAACGCCTTGCGGCGAAACAGATCATTGAGAAACTGGGAACGGTCGCGCGTGCTCCGGTTTTCCGGCAGGTTCAGAATGGCTTCCGCCTTGGCTTTTTCCTGGTCGCGCGCTGCAATCTGTTCTTCGCGCTGTGCGATCAGGCTGCGGTCCTTCCGCGCCGCCAGCCAACCTGCCAGCACGCTGTACAACAGAACCAGGGTAAGCAGGCCGAGCACCGCCAGCGCTCCTCCCCAACGCATCCACAAGGAGCCGGCATCCTCGTATGGGCGACTCGCGAGATTGATGTCAACGCGCATGGTCAGGAAAGCAGGGCCCCGACTACTCCAGCCATTCTCCACTTGGGAATCGTGCCCAGGCCTCCGCCTAGTTGCGAAGACAACACCAGATCGCGCACCGCGGCACCTGTCTGTGCCTTGAGCGCCGGCGCCGCCGTCCCAGATTCCGGCAGGCCAGCCACGAAAATCTGGCCAATGTTCAGATGGTAGGTGTCCTGAAAAAATACTACCGACGGGTACACTTCTTCCGCCAGTTGTTCGCCGGTAATGGTCACGCCGCGGGTATTTTCCAGAGTGCGGAACAACAAGAGCTGCTGTCCATCCAGAATGGCGATGCTGGTGGTGCGAGCGTCGACTTTGATGACCAGCGATGGCTGTGGTGCGTTGGCCGCTCCCAACGCCGCTAGCATCGAAGGCATCACCACGCCCGGCTCGTATCCCGCCTGACGAAAGGCTGCCTCGTAATCTTCGATTACATTGCGCAAGGCCACCGCCGCCACCACCCGCACTCCGCCGTTGGAAGGTTGTACGTGATAGGAGACCTTAGCCTTGTCCAGGTCGAAGGGCAGCGATTTTTTCAGGCGGAAGCGGACTACGCCTTCCGCCTCGTCCCTCTGAGAGGGCAAGGTATCGAAGTCCAGCAGAACGACCCGGACAGCGGCATCGGGCAGTACGGCGATCACATCCCGCGACCTTCCTCCCCCGAGGCTGCCCAGGGTGTCCCGCAACGCCTCGTACACCGCGTCCGGCTGCCGCAAGTTGGTCTCGATCAGGTCGGGAACCACGCTGCCGGGCGAAAGCTCGTTCGACGCACAGGCTTCCAGCGTGCGTCCGCCGCTCTCGGAAACCCGCCCCGCAAGTACGCGGTCCGCCGAGACCTCGCAGGCCAGCTTCGGCCTGAATCCGGTATTAGGGTTGCGACTCATGATTCTGTGGTTATCCTACAAGTAGAACGCGCTCGCCGGGCTAATTGCAATAACCGGAAGGGCACGGTAATCAGTCATCCGCGCCCCGTCGTCGTTCTTCGGTCGTCGGCAAAATCTCGGAAGCGGTTGGCTGGGTTGTTTCCGGAAGGCGGAAGACCGACGATTGCCTACCGCATATTCTCGATGAACGTGACCTTGTTGATTTCCTTCAGCGTGGTCATCCCCAGCCGTACCTTATCCAGGGCCGACTCGCGCAGGAAGCGCATGCCCTCATCGCGGGCGGCACGACGAATCTCCGAAGTCGGCTTCTTGGCCAGAATCATTTCCCGGATGCGGTCGCTCAGATCGAGCAACTCGTGAATCGCCGTCCGGCCACGGAACCCTGTGCCCGCACACTCGATGCAGCCCTGGCCCTCATAGAATGGCACCTTCGACCACTGTTCCGGATCGAGTCCGCTGGCTTCCAGCACCTCGCCGGGGTAATGCACCACCGTACGACAGGACTCGCAAATCAGGCGGACCAGCCGTTGCGCCAGAATGCAGTTCAAAGCGGAAACGAAGTTGTACGGCTCCACTCCCATGTTCAGGAAACGACCAATCACGTCCACCACGTTATTGGCGTGCACCGTAGTGAAAACCAGGTGCCCCGTAAGTGCCGACTGGATGGCGATCTGCGCCGTTTCCGTATCGCGGATTTCCCCCACCATGATTTTGTCCGGGTCGTGGCGCAGGATGGAGCGCAATCCTCGGGCGAAAGTAAGGCCCTTCTTTTCGTTGACCGGAATCTGGGTAATGCCGCGAATCTGATACTCGACCGGGTCTTCAATGGTGATGATCTTGTCTTCCTCGGTTCGGATCTCGCTTACCGCTGCGTAGAGGGTGGTGGTCTTACCGCTGCCGGTCGGACCCGTGACCAGCACCATTCCGTAGGGCTCAGCAATGTAGCGGCGGAACTTTCGCAAATCATCTTCGTCGAAACCCACCACGTCGAGCACCAGCTTGTGAAACTTCTCGCTCATCGACTCTTTATCGAGCACGCGCAACACCGCGTCCTCGCCGTGAATCGAGGGCATGATGGAAACGCGGAAGTCGATGGGACGCTCCGGTGTGCCGTATTTCACCCGAAAGCGGCCGTCCTGGGGCACGCGCCGTTCGGAGATATCCAGCTCGCTCATCACTTTGATGCGCGAAATGATGGTGGAATGGTGCTCCTTGCCGATGGGAGGCATGGCCTGCGTCAGCACGCCGTCAATGCGGAACTTGATGCACACGGAATCGTCGCGGGTCTCGATGTGAATGTCACTGGCGCGCCGCTGCAGCGCGGTGAAGATGGTGGTGTCCACCAGCCGGATGATGGGGCTGATGTCACCCTGCGCGGTCAGCCGGTCGATCGAGATGCTGTCCTCGCCGCCCGTCTCGTCTTCCGACACCACCGCCAGCGTGAACCCCTCGCTGGCTTCTTCCAGTACACGCTTCGACTGCTCTGTCTTCTTGAGGATTTCGCTGATCTGCGTCAGCGTGGAAACCTTCGTCAGAATGCGTTTTCCCAGCAACAAGCTGATTTCGTCGATCATCATCAGCTGGCTGGGGTCGGCGATTGCGATGGCCAGACGTCCGTCCTCGGTCTCGTCGAGAGGAATGAAGTTATAGCGGAACATCAGGTCTACGGGGATCTTCTTGAACAGATCGTGGTGAAGCTGGAAGTTGTGCAAGTCCACAAATTCGCAACGATAGCGTCGGGCGATGTCTTGGGCTCTTGCCACATCGTCAACATGAGGCGCGGGAGCCAGCCGGGTTCCGCCGTTGCCGCCATGCGCCACTACGGTTGTCTTATTTTCCGCCATACTTACAATTCCACGTCTTCCCGCAACGCCCCGCTAGTGAATACTCGCACCGATGGAAAAGATCGGCATATAGAGAGAAATCAACACTCCTCCCACAAACACCGCCATAATGATCAAGATCACCGGCTCGATCAACGCCATGGCCGCGCCGAGCGCGGTCTGCACGTCCTCTTCATAGAACTCCGCTACCGAATTCAACATCGCCGGCAAGGCTCCGGTCGATTCCCCGACTTCCATCATCTCCACCGAAAGATCGGGAAACATCTTCTGCTGCTCCAGGCTTCCGGAAAGCGTCTGCCCCTCGCGCACCCGGGCCGCTGTCTCGACAATGCCGTTGAGGATGCGCCGGCTGCTCATCGACGCCCCCGCGGTTTCAAGCGACGGCACTAGCGGCAAACCACCCGCCAGCAGCGTCGAAAGCATGCGCGCAAAACTCGCCACTTGATACTTCAACCAGATGTCCCCGAACAGGGGTAGCCGCAACATCACGGCGTCGATCTGTTCCGCCCCGCGGTCGGTTTTCTTCCATCGCCAGAACAACGCCACCACCAGAACCAACCCGATGGCCAAAAACGGGGCCAGTTTCTGGGCCCGTGTGCCAACCGCTAACATTAGTACCGTGATCGCAGGAAGTTTGGCATTAAGATTCTCAAAGAGCTTGGCAAACTCGGGCACCACATAGGTCACCAGAAAAACAATCATGACCAGCACCATGGTCACCAGCAGTGCCGGGTAGACCAAGGACACGGCCAGCTTCTTCTTGAATGTCAGCGCCAGCCGCTGGAATGCAATGTAGCGGCCCAGCACTTCCTCGGTGTTTCCGCTCTTTTCTCCCGCCATCAGCGTGGTCGTGTAAATCCGCGGGAACACGCCTTGCGCGGCGAAGGCATCGGAGAGCAATTCGCCGCTCTTTACCCTGTCACGAACATTCTGCAGGAGCCCCTTCAGGTTCCCATCTTTTTGCCGCTTGATCAGAAGATCGAGCGAGGTCAAAATCGGCAGCCCCGCCTTGATCAAGGTCAGAAACTGCTGGTTGAAGATCACAAACTGGCTCTGCTTGACCTTCCGTCCGCTGAGCTGGAGTTGACCGCCGGAGAACAACCCCCTCGGCTTGACCCAGTAGACCAGGTAACCTTGCTGCACAAAACGTTCGCGCACTTCCGATTCCGAGTAACCATGCTCCACCTGCTGTGCCAGGTGCCCACGGTCATCGGCGATCTTTACCAGAAATTGGGCCATATCCTGATTCGAGTTATCCGGCCTCGGATCACCCGCTTCGATTACCCCTATGCCCTCTCAAGTCTAGCATTCGGCGGCTACGACCCAGAGCGAATACGCCCAAATGAGTGGTTCCCCGATGTATCCGTAGTAACTCTACATCGACTTTCTGTAAATCCATGTAAACAATTGAATAAATTGCCTTTACGTCTGGAGGTTCAGAGCTACGGCCCGAATTCCCCCTCAATCACCTCCACCCCGCGGGGAACTTCAAACCGGAAGCGCTGGTCCGCGACCGCACTGTTTTCCTTTTGTCCGTCAAAGCGGTATTCCGTTACCGACTCGTCCGCCTCTTCAAATTGGATGCGCACAATGCGGTAGTCCGGGGTAATTTCCAGAATAACTTCGCGAATGCGCTCCGCCATAGCCTTGGGCACGCCCCGCAGGACGGTGTTGCCTGGGATTAGCGGAGCCACATCCGGGGCTACGGACAGTCCTTCCAATTCCTTCTCCAGCCGGGTCTTGCCCAGAAGAAAGCCCAGAGGCGAGCGCAAGTCGTCCAGTTTCTTGACTGACGTCCGGCGCACCTGGCGATCCCCTGGCAGGTAGAACCAGGCATCCTTGCCGTCGCTCAAGAACAGTTTCTCTTTCGGAGAACGATATTCCCACCGCATCTTGCCCGGTTTTTTCAGCCAAAGCGATCCCGACTCCGTTCGCTCAACTCCAGCGCCGCGATAGGTCTCGGTGAACTCGGTTTGCAACGTTTGCAGATGGTTGTAATGATTGTCGACCGCCCGCGCAACCGCATGAACATCAGAAGCGGAATTGCCGGCAATCGTTTGCAGGTACACGGCAAGCAACATCGGAACCATGAAATTTGCTTTCACCATCTAACCATATCGCAGTTTGCCGGCAGCATGTGGTTGCCGGAAAGCATGAGGCGCGGACACAGCTGTCGGCCGCTCTGGACTCTGAAGTACCAGGAGTTCAGAACGTACGGCGAAACCAGAGTCAGTCCGAAACCGGGAACAAGAACAATGCCAAATGCAAGGGGCAGCGGACAAGAGTGTCCTTCCGACGCGGATTAGTCCGCAGGCAGGACCTTCGGCTTAAGGGGCGCCTGATATCCCGGCGGGGTACCCTTCTGAATGAAGGGTAAGTCGTCTGGCACCCGAACTAGCACCCGCCCGTCAGACATCAGGTTGTACGTCCGGCCCAGCGGATCGACCGGCGTGCCACGCAGCATGCCGGCAGCCTGCAGTTCGGCAAAGCTGGTGGGAAAGCGACCCGTCTGCTTTCGGTAGCGGGTGGTCAGTGCTTCCAGGTTGGTAACATCTTCGTCAACTTGCAGGGCGCGTAAATGCGCTGCTGCATTGGCACGCACGTCATTGTCTACTGTGCTCTGGTAGGTTGTACTCCACATCATTCGCGCCATTTGCACATCGCCCGCATGCTCTGCCATCCTTCCCGCCAGAACGGCGAGGAAGGGGTGAGCGTTCGGCACCCGCGCCCCGCGTCCGAACACCCCTGCCGCACCCGCGTAGTCTTTCAATTCCATGTAGCGGATGAATCCCTCGTTGTAATAAAGGCGCCACTCGTTGGGATTGTGGCGGATGCCAAATTCTTCCAGCTCAATGGCGCGTTCGGGCATGCCGCCCCCATTGGGGGGCTTGGGAGCCAGGAAATTTGCCCCGTAGTCGTAGGCACTCAGAAGCTGCGGATCTAGCGTGGTCGTAATTTCCAGCAGCGGCGCCAGCAAGTCAAAATCTCGCGCCCCTGCGTGATGCTTGCTGCCGAAATACTGCACCGCCCGCGTCCAGTAAATGTCGGCCAACAGGCCATGGTAACCCAGGCTCATCTTTTTGAGCGCCGTGGGTGAGGAAATGTAAAGCACTTCCTCGAGAGTTGCCCTCTCTCTCAGCTGATCCAGCCGGCGCAGTGATAGAACCGATGCGGCCAGGCAGACCACCAGCAGAATGCAGAATGCCACGGTGACCTGTTTCGACGCCCTCATTTCAGGTTCCGGCGCTCAAATACCAGTACCGCTCCGCAAATCACCATGGTGGCATAGAGCAGTGCGTAAGCGCTGTTGTAGAGAATGAGTTGACCCGGGATCGGTTGGGCGTGGGCCACCGAACTGATGACGTTCAAGGCGGAAAAATTCGGCACCAGATATGCCGCACCCGTGGCCAGCCAGCGCGTGGCTCCCTCGGTGATGGCGGCAAAGCCACGCAGATCCTCGGCGAAGCTGCCGATCACAAACAGTGAGAATGCGAAGACCGCCGAAAGCAGAGGCGACGAAAACGAGGAAAAAAACAGAGTGAGGGCGGTGATGATCAGAAACTGCAACACTATGAAATACAAGGCCACCAGCACCCAGGCATCCTGCTTCTGGAACTGGTGCGAAACATAGAGCAGCGCCGCGAACACTCCGACGGCCATGAAGAATGTGTTGACCGCCAGGGTTCCTGCCAGGCCGAAAAACTTGCCGACAATAAATTCCCAGCGGCGCACTGGCCGCGAGAGCACGGTGTAGAGCGTCCGTTTTTCGATCTCTTTGGAGACCAGTCCAATCCCGATGAAAATGGCGATCACCAGGCCGAATAACGACACCGCGGTAAGTCCCAGGTTGATCACCACTAGGCGTTCGATACCGATCGAGATCTGGCCTACCAGGATGGAGGCCGCCGACATCAGCAAGGCAAAAAAGATCAGGTTGTACAGCACCCGGTCGCGCACCGCTTCGCGAAACGTGTTGGAAGCAATATGCAAAATACGGATCTGCGCGCTCATGCCATGGCCCCCGAGTGGGCGGCAACCGGCTGCAGCTTCTGCATGAAGTAATCCTCCAGGGAAGCCCGCACCGGAGTCACCGAAATCAGCCGCAGGTGTTCTCGTCGCAGTGCATCGATGGCTGCATCCTGGCTGGTTTCGGGGAGGATTGCCCGGACCGTATCTCCGGTCACGTGGCATTCCGCTGCGAGCGCCCGCAGCGAGGCGGGCACGGCGGCACCTCGCCAGACCAGCTCCACTTTGCCGTGAACGCCCGAAGTAAGGTCGGCAACCGCGCCCACTCCGCGCAGTTCGCCCTTATTGATAATGGCGACCCGATCGCACAACGCCTCCGCGTCCGACAAAATATGAGTGGAGAAGAAAACCGTCTTGCCCTCATGCTTCAATTGTTCCATGAGGTCGCGAACTTCGCGCCGGCCCATGGGATCCAGACCTGACATCGGTTCATCGAAGAAAAGCACTTTGGGATCATGCAAAATGGCCTGTGCGATGCCTACCCGTTGCAGCATTCCCTTAGAGAACTTGCGTAACTGCACCGCTGCGGCGTCACGCAGCCCAACTCTGTGCAGGACTTCGTCGACTTTGCGCGACCGCTGCTTAGCATCGACCCCGGAAAGCTCTCCAAAATAGTCCAACAACTCGCGGGCGGTCAGGTAGTCGTAAAAGTAGGGCTGCTCGGGAAGAAAGCCGATCTGGGCTTTCACCCGCGCGTCCCCTAACGCCGCGCCTAGAATGCGCGCCGAACCGGCAGTGGGAAATATCAACCCCATTAGCAATTTCAGCGTGGTGGTTTTGCCGGCGCCATTGGGTCCAAGAAATCCGAAGATTTCCCCTTCCGCAACGTTCAGGTTAAGAGGGCGGAGAGCGTGCCGGGGCTTCTTACGCCAGAACCCGACGGTATAGGTCTTCTCCAGACCGAGAATTTCAATGGCAAGCATGGCAGAGCATGAGCCGCTCATGCGGTCGTAAACAAGATTATAAGCAATATGGGCTGCAGAGAAGCCCTGCCGGGGAACACCTGGAGTTACGAAGGTAAAGCCCTTCGCCGGGCGGTCCGACCTGGTTTGAAATGCGTTTTGCCAGGGATTTTTCCGCTCGGGCGTTCGCTATTGGCTTACGGGGTAGGCTGCACAGGTGGCGACGTCTGGGGCGGGCGGGCTGCCACTGCCTGCATCTGAGCGCAGAGCGCCGTCGGTGACAATGCAGAAGTTCCGGATGCCCGTCGTCTGAAAATTGATAGGAGCCGCGCTCGCCACGAACGTCGAATTGATCCCGCCACTGGTGGAGAACGAGGCGGCAAACAAATTGTAGCCGCTCTTTTGTCCGGACGAAAGCACGTCGTCCAGGATGCACGCACTCGACGAGCTCGGCGCACAGCCGCTGTTGGGCCCACCCAGACTGGCCAAATCTGGTGCAAAACCGACCAGCGGGTAGCTTGCCGCATAGGCCATCTGTGCGGTTGCGATTTTGCGAACCGAACTCGCGGCGGAAGACTCATTCGCCGAGATCCTGGCCCGAAGGAGGTTGGGGATCGCGATCGCGGCGATGATCAGGATGATCGCCACTACGATCAACAATTCGATCAGGGAAAATCCCTTGCCCTGGCTCCTAAGCTGGTTCATAAGCTGCCCCGTTTGCTACCAACAAGAATGATGCACGTCACCCGCCAAACGCGTAGCCGTGGAGATGACCCTGGTATTCAGAGAACCCATTTAGATACTGCAAGTTAGAATCAGAGACAATCCCGAATCGATCGGTGGCGAAGGCGGCCGGCTGGGATGTTGACGAAAATTGGCAACCAGAATGAGCGCGGGTCACAAAATGAGGTCAGCAGCGGCAATGATCAGTCCAAAAACGGGCAGAGGGCATCGGATTGAGTTGCATCCGATGCCCGTGGAGTTCTGGCTCTGGCGCCTGGTTCAGCAGCGCGATGGACTACCCTTTACTGCAGGGCCGTATAGCCTGCGCATGTCGCATTGTCAGGGGCGGGGGTCACTCCCGCGGCGATAAAGCGGATCACACCGTCTTCGTTCGAGCAGAAGCCACGCACCCCGGTCTGGTTCGGTGAAGCCGGCGCCCCGCCCGCGGTATAGCCCACGTTACGGCCACCGCTGGCCGCCGGAGTTGCCAGAAAGTAGTACCCGCTTTTGGCGGTTGCTGCTGCGCCGGCGTTCGAGACGACAAAGTCGATCAAGCAGGCATTCGTCGTGGTCGGAGTGGCGGCACCGCAACCAGCCGCGGTTGCTGGCCCAAGGTTCTTCAGAGCATCGGCATATCCCTTGCTGGGATAGGTCGACTGAAAAGTGATCTCCGCAGTGTTGATGGTACGAATCGAGCTAACCGCCGACGACTCGTTGGCTGCGATACGCGCACGCAGCAGGTTGGGAATAGCGATCGCGGCGATGATCAGAATGATCGCGACAACGATCAGCAACTCGATCAGTGAAAAGCCCTTCGATTTCCGCATCTTCAAAGTGTTCCTCCCGAGAAAGTTCAGTGGAACTCCGCCCCAATGACTCCGATTCCCCGAATCAGTACTCTGCTACAGCCTTGCAGTTACTTTCGCACTTCGAATGCCATCTCCGGGCGCGAC
>JACXTT010003663.1_pt1 | contig 23451 bp, 22 predicted proteins | sample 9270951 | NCBI WGS metagenome assembly JACXTT01 (sample SAMN15532306, study PRJNA645909) | rock metagenome | isolation source: weathered quartz diorite | place: Puerto Rico | collected 2017-06-21
GCGCCGAAGCCTGTGCAGAAGCCTTATCCACCGCTGTGGTTTGGTGGAGAATCGCGTCCCGCCCTCAAACGCGTTGTGCAACAAGGAGACGGTTGGTTCCCGGCCTTTATCTCTCCTGAAGAGTTTGGCAAGAAAGCAGAGGAGCTAAAACAACTGTGTGCCGAGCAAGGGCGAGATTTTTCGTCGTTGACCATCTGCGTCTTCTCGCCTAATCGCGCCCACGCCACGCTCGATGCGATCCGTACGTATCGCCAGCATGGAGCTTCGATTATGCTAGCCCCGCTGGGCAATCCCAATCTCAATGAGTTTATTGCCCAGCTGAAGAAGTTTCGCGAAGACGTGATGGAACCAGCGCGATCTATTTAACTTAAGCAAAGGAGCAAACATGCCGACTGTGGGACATATCAAAGAAATCTGGCGCTACCCAGTTAAATCCATGGCAGGCGAGCAGATCAGCGGTTGCCTGCTCGGACCCAAAGGCGTCCCTGGAGATCGAGGTTGGGCCCTGCGAGACGAACAAGCGAAAGAGATTCGCGGCGCAAAAAAACTGCCGCAGCTGATGCAATGCGCAGCGACGTATCGTGAAGAGCCCAGTGAATCACACATTCCTCAGGTACAGATACGTCTTCCAGACGGGACCACGTTGGGCAGCGATCAACCAGAAGCAGCAGCTCGACTCTCAGCTTTGTTGGGAAGAACAGTCACCCTATGGCCTCAACAACCGGTCACTAATATAGAGCACTATCGACGCGGAGCGCCAGACAATCCGGACATGAGGTTGGAAATACGCGAGATCTTTGGTCGTACTCCTGAAGAGCCGATCCCTGATCTGTCGACTTTTCCAAAAGAGATTTTTGAATTTACTTCACCGCTGGGCACTTATTTCGATGCGTTTCCGCTTCATCTGCTAACGACAGCGTCCCTCGCCATACTCGCACAGCGGAATCCTACGGCACAATGGGACGTCCGGCGCTTTCGTCCGAACTTTGTCATCGAAACGACTACGGGGACCGACGGTTTAGTGGAAAACGAGTGGTTAGGTCGTAAAGTGCAGATCGGCGCGTTGACTATTCACTGTCCGTTACCCACGCCGCGCTGTGTCATGACCACCTTAGCGCAACAGGGCATAGAAAAAGACCCATCCATTTTACGTACGGTCGTGCGCGACGCGGATCAGAATGTCGGCGTGTACGCGACAGTCACTACGCCAGGACAAGTCAAGGTAGGAGATCCGGTAGAAGTGATTTGAGCAGGGAGAGAAACGAATAGATGAAGCGCTGGGTCGTGTTATGTAAGAGCTACTCCATGTTGGCTCTTCCACACCCTGTTGAGGTAAGCCTTCATTTGTCTGTTGAGAGCAACTAAGTGGATACTGTCCGCCTCAACGCTGCATTCGGAATGCTCGATGACGCAAAACACTTGTTGAGTGTTGGACGTTGGGCGAGCGCGATATCTCGAGCATACTATTGCGCCTATCAAGCTATGTGGGCAGCGCTGGGGGATCCACCGCAAGCAAATCAGTGGCGACACGCCGCGATCATTGCGCATTTTGTTCGTGGCTACTGGTTTGCCCCAGCACATCCCAGAACTGGACCTGGCATACTTGAGTCTTTACGCCGACCGTTACAGTGGCTCTATCAAAAACGTATAGACGTCGACTATGATATCAAACCAGTTACGCAAACAATGGCAGCCCGTGCGGTAAATATTGCCGTTCAGACGTGTCAAGAAATTCAACTCCGCAGTGGAGGATCTACGCCATGAGTGGAGCCTTATACCGCCAAGATCAACGTCTTGCTGTAGCGGTTACCCGATTCATTGAGGATATTCATCAACGGGTGCCGCAAGCGCGATTAGCACCATTAACGCCTTACGAAGACGAAGACTTTACGCTTGCCGTAATCGTTCCCCCTGGAACGGATGAAGAAGCAATACTCGATCATTGCTTGGCAGCGAGTGCAGCAGTTGAGGATGCCATGGAGATTTATATTCTCCCGCGTGTAATGGTAGAAGAAAACGAATCTTAAAAAGCAACAGATTGAAAAATCAACCGTAAAGAGGAAACGAGGGCAAAGTAGATCGTTAATAAAGAAATTCTATGGCAATTTTTTCTCGCAGAATTCTTCAACGGCTGATCGATGAAAATGATAAATTCCTTAACAAAGAACAAACAAAAAAGCACGTTGCTGAGTTGAATCGTGGAAACCTTGCTTTTGAGTGGGAGATCGTACTGTTAAATGGACTGAGCAAAGTTGGACAAGTTGCGTATGAAAAGAACTTTAACGGTAGAACCAAACCGGACATTTATTTTGAAACGCGAGAGAATCCTGACTACAATTTTGTCGCTGATATCACTACGGCCTCAGATAAAGGTTTGGAGGAGCAAAATCCATTTGAGGCTCTGCGAGATGAGTTGATAAAGGTTGTTGAAGAACACGGCCTTAGTCCAAGTTCTTTTGACCTTCAGGTTGGTGGAGGAGATAACCTCTCTTATAAAGGAGGCCCTAAGGTAAAACTTAAGCTCCCCAAAAGTACAGATTTCGAGCAAACAATCCTCAATAAACCATTCAAAACCTTTCTTGAGAAGATCTCCCAAAATCTTGATGCCTCTGATGAATACTCAGTCAAAAATACGGAAATTGATGTCACCATATCCTATAAGGCAAACCAACAGGGTATGTCGGGGGGGCATCCTAGTTTTACCCAAGTGTTTTCTCTCTCCAGAAACACTATTTATCGAGCACTTGCTAGCAAAGTAGATCAACTCACAAACGCCAACTTTGAAGGTCCCTTGGGCATATTCCTTTGCGATGGAGGTTGTAGTCTCTTCCAAAACAGATCCACGGCGGGGCTTTCCTACTCTCTAAATGAGATTCTCCAATACTTCCTACAACGAAATAAACAAGTTAGTTTTATCGTTACTTTCACTACAAGACGTGAGCATCCTTTCGGAGGCTTATCTTCTAGAAGTAATCTTCTTCAGATTTTCTCTTGTTTTTATAAAGGAATTAATTTTGACAGAATAGACTTTAAAATTTTCCGAGTTCTGGAAGATTTGATGGAGATCCTTCCTGAACCTCAAAGCAATCCACAAAATGCTGTATCTTTTTTAAAAAGAGGACGCCCAAATGAAGGTCGATCCTATTGGGGAGGAATAGCAATGAGGCCCGGAAAAAGCAGGACGCAAGTAAAAATATCTGCTAGAGCATTGCTTGAACTGCTTGCAGGAACAGTTGGTCAAAAGGAGTTCTTTGAACGTCACGAATTCATCCCATCAGAGATGATAGCCAAACCAGCGAGGAACCCCTTTGAGCTTGGGCTCCGCGAAGGTCAGTTGATAGAAAAAATCACTATCGAAAAGTCAGACTCAGATGATGATGACTGGATTACCCTTGAATTGAGAGGGCCAGACCCCGCAATTTCGCCTTTTACAATGCCAACTTCGAATTCTGAGTCAGCTAAAAAATAACGGCAGTAACTAGGATGCTCCCCGATTCATCCCGGTAAGCCATTACAATATCAATCCCATCTAGAATTCAGCTGACCACTTTTCTCATTGCCGCACTCATTGCCCTGTTGCGGCTTCCGTTTGTTCCTTCGCAGTCCCACTTCTCTCTGCCACTGCGGCAGTAAATGGCTCCACCAGCTCTTGTGGCAACCCCGTATTCTTCGATCCCACCACAGCATAGGTTCCACCAGGCTCAAGAAAAAACACACCGTTCACTTCCAAGGGTCCACCGATAAATCGCCCCCTGAGCAGGCGGAAGTATTTTCCACGGAAACCTTGCAGGTCGAACTGATCGCCTGTTGTCTCCACTTCCCATTCATGCTGCGGGGCGATTTCCGCCAAAATGGCGACGGCTTCTTGGGGAGAAATCTTGAAATGCACCTTTTCACCGACTTGAGGACCGGACGGTTTGTCCCCCTGCCCCGGTATCACAGCTTGCACAGCGCTACACCCAACGGTTCCAACAACCCAGAGGATGCTTATTAGAAAAAGAAAAAGATTTTCTCGAACGTTTCTCGTGGCATTCACAATTAAACTCTTCCTCATTTGCAGCCTATCCGTATGCTATTTCGTGTACCCATTGTTCGCCTTAATTTCTGCAACAAGCGCATCGACGAGCGCTTCGGGTAGACCATTGTTTTCGCTAATGCGCACGTATGACCCTTTCCACTCTTCATAAAAGACGCCGCTCATACTCTTTTTCCCATCGCTAAGTTTGCTGGGCTCGATGCGGAAAAACTTTCCGTGTTGACCGTGTGCGTCGTATTCGTCACCCGTGCTCACGACTTCCCACCCTTCCCGTGGAGCCACCACAATCAACGAATCGACTGCTTCTTGCGGCGATACCGGAAAATGCTGTCGCCCGCCGTAATCGGCGTCCTCTTGCGATTCTCCAGTGATGAGCGACAGCACAGAAGATTGCGTACTTGCACAACCAGTGATGATAGCCACACAGAACAACACCAAAAAGAAACGAGGAGCCATGCGATTTGACCGAACTCCTCAATACGCCGATAATCCGCCATCCGCCGGGACAATGACGCCGGTCAACATGCGCGCCTCATCGGACGCCAAAAACAAGGCGACATTGGCAATATCTTCCGGTTGTCCAGTGGCGAACGGATATTGTTTCCAGTCGATTTTGATCGCTCGCGTCTGTGGAATCGTCCCCGGCTGCTCCCGGTTCTCTCCGAAGCGTTGTCTGACGCGGTCGGTCAGGATAACGCCGGGACAAATGGCGTTCACTCGAATGTTATCCAGCGCATACGTACCAGCTAAAGATTTGGTGAGGGCAATAATGCCGCCTTTTGCCGCAGTGTACACATGGATAGGAAACGCGCCACGGAGCGCCACAACAGACGACATATTGATCACCACGCCGCCGCCGGCTTTGATAAGCTCCGGAATGCCGTGCCGACAACAGAGGAACGTGCCTAGCAAGTCGAGCGATTGGGTATGATTCCACACTGTAGCCATGTCCACATCGGTCACGCGCGTGTCTTCTACAATGGAGCCGCCCGCGCAGTTATAGAGCACATCGAGTTTCCCGTACCGTTCCACCGTTTGTTGAATCGCGCTTTTCACGCTGTCTTCCTTCGTCACATCGGTGGCGATGAACGTCGCGTCTCCCCCAGCGTCTCGCACCAATTTTTCCGCAGCCTGCCCGAGTTCAGATTTTATTTCAGCAATCACTACTTTCGCGCCTTCGCGAGTAAAAATTTGCGACGCGGCCCGAGCAATGCCGGAGCCGGCGCCAGTGATGAATACGACTTTTCCATCTAAGCGTCCCATCGCGTGGTCCTCCTTTGCGTTCTTTGCGTTTTTCCCGTAGCAGATCACTGGAAGAGGAGCAACCCTACGAGCGGATGACCCTCATTTGCCCGATAAGCCGGTGCGCGATAAAAAGAGACATTCTCCTTCGACATATGATAAGGAGGTTCAGTTGACGGTCTCCAGTTTCCGTCCCAAGGAAGTTGCGTCTTTGAGAAAACAGCCCCTATTGCTCACGGTCTTAGTCATCTCTTTTTTTTCGTCTTCGTGCGCAGCAAAGAACTCCTCAGCGACGCAACCGCTGGTGCGCAGCACGACATCCACTGAGCAGGCGACACAACTCTCTTCTCCTGTGAAAATTTACCCTAACGCAATGCTCTCGACTCAATTAGAGCAGGGAAGAGATATGTCACCACAACCACGAGAGTTGTTCCGTCAGGGATATCTCGCCTACCAGGCCAAGAAGCAAGATGAAGCACGGGCTTTTCTCCAACGCGCGCTCGAGAGTTATCCCGTGCTTGCCGATTATAGCCTCTATTACCTCGGCGCAATCAGTCGAGAAGAAGGGCAGCTCGCTGAAGCGCACGTGTACTTCCAACGGCTGCTGACCGAATATCCTGACAGCATCTGGTCTGCTCACAGTCAGTTAGCACTCGCCAAGTTCGCCTTGGCGGAGCAAGACTGGCTCTCGGCGATGCGGAGCACAGAACAACTACACAATAGCAAATCAATCTCCGCCTCCCTACGGCAAGAGGCGCTGCTCGTGCTCGCTCAGGCGCGCGAAGGACAAGGCGACGTCAGCGACGCCTACAACCTTTATCAAGAACTCCGACGCCTCTCCCCGCAGTCAAGCATCGGGAAAGCGGCAAAAGAACACGTTCAGCAGCTCCGGATGGCCGCCCCATCCCAATTTGGCTTGAACGACGAGCAGGACTATCTTCAGGAAATCCGACTCCTGCAAAAAGAAGGAGAAGACGCTGGTGGAGAGGAACTCGTGCGGCAGTTCAACTCGAAGTTCCCGGAGAGCGCGTTACGCTCAGAAGTATTGATGGTGTTGGCAGAGATGTACAAAAAGCAGGGGCGCATCAACGATGCGGCGGCAACCTGGCAGGAAATAGTCGACCGCTATCCGAGCGGCGCGCTTGCTCCAATCGCGCTGTCAAACTGGGCGACACTCTTATGGAATAAAGACCGCAACGAAGAGGCGCAAGCACTTTTTACTCGGCTTACACAGCAGTATCCACACCACGAAAAAGCAGCCGAGGCCTGGTACGCCATCGGACGCATCTGGCAAGAACGAAAAGATGAGGCGCGCGCCGCCGCCGCGTATGATCGCCTTGCTACGCTGTCGCCCGGCTCGCAACTCGCGCGAGAAGGCCGTTGGCGACAGGGCTGGATGGCCTATCAAAACACAGACTTCCCACGGGCGGCGCACCTCTTCTCCGCCCTAGCGCAATCGGCGTCTAACACCGCGGAAGGCGAGAGCGCATCGTATTGGCAAGCCCGAGCATACGAGCGGCTCGGCGCAGCCGCAAAAGCGGAAGGACAGTTTCATGAGTTGCTCCGCCGCTATCCCGACGGCTACTATGCCATGCTCGCCGAGAAGCGGCTCGACCTTACGCCATCGCCCCTCAAGCCCGGAGCTGAAGGCGCCAACACAGTCCCTCCTCTTCCTCCTCGGCTTGATGATCACTATCGTCGCAGCCAGGAATTATTGGCGTTGAAATTGCTTTTTCTTGCACAACGAGAGCTGGATATCGTGCGGGAGGGTCTGCCGCATGACGCCATGAGATCTTCGTTTCTCTTGGCTGAATATAACCGTATGGAAGGCTATGCCTCTGCACTGCGGTTTGCCCAACGTCTCTCCCAGGAGAACGGAGGTAACTGGCTCCGCTACCTATACCCCCAAGCCTATTGGCAAACAGTCAACACCCAGGCGCAGGCAAAGCAGCTTGATCCGTATCTCATTCTTGCGTTGATTCGTCAGGAGAGCTTGTTTAATCCTGAAGCGGTGTCGCCAGCCCAAGCCTATGGACTCATGCAGCTATTGCCGAAAACTGCGGCGCGTGTGACCAAGGAATCCATCGTTTCTCCTGGCGTGCTCATGGACCCGGAGTTTAACATCGACGCGGGAACGACGTATTTACGCCAGCTCTTCGATCTTTACAAAGGCAACACATCAATGGCGGTCGCAGCCTACAACGCTGGTGAGAAGGCTGTAGATAAATGGCGCAGTCGTTACGCGGATCTCGAACTTGACGAATTTGTTGAAAACATTAGCTATCGAGAGACCCGTAATTACGTAAAACTCGTGCTGCGCAACTATCGGATATACCGGCGGTTGTACCAATAGTGTCTCCACAAAACCCTAAGAACGGAAGTTATCTTCTGACATCCTCCTCGACTGCCAAAAAAATACCACCTGTCTCTTTCTCGTCATCATCACTGTAGGTAAAAGGACGACGGCATCATGCGGAGCGACGTTTTTTCAGTAAATTCGCACCTTTTCTCTTGGGAAGAGGACAGAGACTCTTTGGTACAGTGCTTGCTCTAAGAAAAGCCCTAGGTGGAGGCATTATGAAGCTTAAAAAAGAATGCACCCTGTTAGAGTTGGTTCAAACTGTAAGCAAGGCTGCTCTGACCGACGATGAAGTCACTACGCTCGTCGCCTACCTTATCAACAGTGGTCGAGTGCGCCTGTGTGGGACGTTTGCTGGAGCCAAGATCAGTCGCTATGCGTTACCCTCCTCGTTCCTTAAGGAGGGGCAGTTGTCATCTCCTCCGCTCTCGGATTCCCGACTCGCCGCATAAAAAGCCACGGGAAGCTTGGCAGAGTAAGAAAAAAGTCCGTTTTATAGAAAGTCTGTTCTAACGAACAATCAGTTCTACTGTTTAGTCCTTCTCTTGCAAATTGAGCTTCCGTAGTTCGGTTATATTCGTTCTCTTTGACACAAACATCGATATCCTCCCTCCAGTCTGCCGACGAACGAAGGCTCTTCGCTGCACCGCCTGAGTAGCCTCTCGCTTGCCCACACTCTTTTGATTATCTATCATCGTCATAAATACTTCGTGCAGGGAGGAACACTATGACTGAACGCGTTCGTGAAATCCTGAGCTGGTATGAAAGTGATAACCCTGGCACTCGAACAAATTTAGCGAGGTTATTGAATCATGGCCGCCTGGGAGGCCAGGGAAAGATGGTTATCCTTCCTGTCGACCAAGGGTTTGAACACGGTCCGGCTCGCAGTTTCGCTCCCAATCCGGCAGGGTACGATCCCGATTACCACTTCCAGTTAGCAATCGAAGCGGGCTGTAATGCCTATGCCGCCCCGCTCGGCTTCATTGAAGCTGGCGTTACCAATTTTCTGGGAGAAATTCCGCTCATCCTCAAGTTAAATAACCACGATGTGCTGCATGATGAAAAAGATCCGCTCTCTGCAGTGACTGCAAGTGTGGATGATGCGCTGCGCCTGGGCTGCGCTGCCGTGGGGTTTACTATCTACCCTGGTTCTACACAGGCACAGACGATGTACGCACAGGCGCGTGAGATTACCAAAGAGGCGAAGTCAAAGGGGTTGGCGATGGTGCTCTGGTCTTACCCTCGCGGATCGGATCTAAGCAAAGAAGGTGAAACTGCCGTCGACGTGGTGACGTATGCCGCACAAATCGCCGCCCAGCTCGGCGCGCATATCATCAAAGTGAAGCTGCCCAGCGCACACATTGAATTGAAAGAGGCGCAGAAAGTCTACCAAAAACACCACATTCCTATTGAAACGCTGGCGGATCGTGTTCGCCATGTGGTGCAGAGCGCATTTAACGGGAAACGGATTGTGATTTTCTCCGGCGGGGCCAGAAGTGAAGATGACGCCTTCTTCACTGAAGCACGTGCTATCCGTGACGGCGGAGGATTCGGCTCTATCATTGGTCGCAATTCGTTCCAGCGGCAGCAGGCGGAAGGTTTAGATTTCTTGCGTACGGTGATGGGCATCTACGCTGGGGAGATTAAGTAAACAGGCTATAAACGTTAGGCTGAAGGCTTCAGGAAAAACCTCTCTGATTTCGTACTGGTCTTTTACTGGAGCCTGAAGCCTACAACCTGAAGCCTCTTTTACGCCTACAGTCTATCTGGTATCTGCGTAGAACGCCTTCAACTGCCGGGGCGGCACGCCGAGAAAATAGGCGAGCCGCAGCATCCACATTAAGACAATCGTTCTCAAGACGCCGTCCCGTTGCCACCGTCGAGCAGAGGTAATAACCCGCTCACGGACACACGCGATTTTCCCCGCGCGCTTTAATTTCCGGCTGAAGGCGATGTCCTCCATCAGTTCCAGTTCAGGGAAGCCGCCCATGGCCATGAAGATCTCGCGCCGAACGAAGATAGCTTGATCTCCGGTCGCAATACGCGTCCAGCGCGAGCGATAATTCATCAGCGTCTCGATCATCCTGAATGGCCATCCCAGCGCATCGAGCTGGATATCGAAACGTCCGCCAACCACCCGCGGATCGTGAAGAACTTGCTGTAGCACGCGCAAAAAATTTTGCGGTAGAACTGTGTCGGCGTGTAAAAACAATAAAACTTCTCCCGAGGCCTGTTGCGCCCCGGCGTTCATCTGCCGCGCGCGGCCATGCAAGGCCGAGAGCAGGATATCAGCGACGGGGCGCACGAGGTCCAGCGTCCCGTCGCTACTGCCGCCATCAACGACGATCAACTCGCATTCGCCAGACTCACGCACGCAGCGCAGCGTCCTCACAATGTGTTCCGCTTCGTTGAGCGTTGGCGCCACCACAGATACTCGCATCACAGCCGCCCTACCTCTCCGTGCAAGTTTCCTCTTCCCCTCACCCTCCAACACGCAGAAAAGCCAGTGTTAATCCCTGCCGGAGTGTAGCTTCTTCTTGTGAAGAAAAGCCAGCGTATGTCACAATGAGTAATGTTCGGCGCCACGTTGCCTGGAGGTTAAAAGGACTCTTATGAGCGGCAAGCGGGCGCACCACAAAGGAGAGGGTTCCCATAGGAGGGCAGGCGCGAATAACGCACTCTTCGGCAGACTCGCTCAGAGCAGCAGGATAGTGAAGTTTGGCAAGAAGTTTCTCTACCCCGGTCTTCACTTCGTCCGCTGCGAAAGCAAGATTCCATTCAATCGTGTTTTCTCTCACGCGGCTCTCCACGTATAACGAAACACCGTCCAGAGAATTTTATACCCAGCCAGGATCGTTCCTTTCAAGGTGCCCGTCACTTTCGAGGCGCCGCCCGCGCGTTTCCGATAGCGAACAGGCACTTCGGCGATCCGCAATCCCTTCTGAATCGCTTTAATTTGCATCTCGACCGTCCAGCCGTAATTTTGATCAACCATGTCAAGCTGTAAAAGCGCAGGGAACCGAATCGCTCGCAATGGACCAAGATCACTATAGGAAAAACCATAAATCCAACGGATGAGCAAAGTCGCCAGCGCGTTGCCCAAGCGCGCCTGCGGCAATAAGGCCCCAGGTTCAGCGTTTCCTTTCGTGCGGGATCCAATAACCAGCTCGCACCCTCCATCGAGAATGGGTTGCACAAGAACAGAGATCTCCTCCGGATGATCGCTGTAATCGCCGTCGAGAAAGACAACGATATCAGGGGCTTTCTTTTGTAAGTAGGTTATTCCCGCCAAACATGCAGCGCCATACCCGCGACGAGGCTCACTCAACACCGTAGCGCCGCAGACGCGAGCAACCTCGATACTGTGATCCGTCGAGCCGTTATCAATCACCACAACTTCTTCGACTATTTCTCCAGGAATATCAGCTAACACTAATGGAAGCGTAGATTCTTCGTTCAGCACAGGAATGATAACCGCAATGCGAGGATGAAGGTTAGACATATCTCACGGCGTGACTCGGACAGTAATGATGACAGGAGCGCCATCTGGCGGCAGCATAGCGAGATTGGCCTCGAAACGCGAGGGAATTGTCACATAGTCATGGACACTGAGCGCACGGTTGCTCACCTTGCCGCTGGGGCAACTGTACAGACACAGTAGACAGCCTGGTCGAGGCGCAAATGGAACTTCATTAAACCAACGATCACGATTACCGCCGAAACGCCACTCCAACCTAGGAGTCGAGGATTGAGGATTGAAATTTGGGGAAGACCCAGGAGCAGGAGCAGTTTGCAAAGCTTGGTCAATGGAAAGACCAGCCGGGTTGTTCGCCCACGTGAGACGCACTTCGAGCCGGCTTCCCGTAACCTTTTCCTGTGGAGCCGGATTCTCCGGATCGCGCCGTTTGTTCCACGACGCCATAGTTAAGTTGTCACCTGGATGTGCGCCTAAAGAAACCAAGGCCTCGTGAAACGCGAGATCGTCGGCTGGCGTCTCAATCAAGGCATTCGCCGAAGTTCCACCTTTCCAGACAATGAGATGATAGCGCGCCTCTTCTCCTTGCGCAGCGTTGAAACGCTTGGGATAGATTACGCCAAAAACTTTAATCTCTTTGGCAGCCGCAATCGTTTCTAAGGGATGCTCGGCAGTGGGATTGGCAAGCACCACAGAACATAGGGAGAATACGCCGATCAGCACCGCAACAAATTTGCTCCACAGTCGAGGATCCATTTTCTGCACGTTCTTCTTTTGACGCCGTAACCTTTGGGTTGATTCGTGGTCGTCTACACGGTATATCTGCTCACAATTCGTGCGACAATGACTATAGAAACGTTACAGCAAGATGTGGAGTGACCTATATGTGAGCCCTCTCGGCTGCCGGTTCCCTCGCCCCTTGGGGGAGAGGGCCAGGGTGAGGGGATGTCTGCGGCGATCACCCTCTCCTGTATCCTCTCCCCTCAAGGGAGAGGAGAAAAAGGCCTCTCTCTGCATCCCTTATTTGGGTGTGTTTTCTCTATAGCTATGCGGAAAGACTCTACCAAACTGTCCTGCTCTTTCAATTCACCGAGCCCCACAGTAGGTTCCATTTTTTCCGCAAGGCCGCCTTTCCTCGACTTCTTCGCCGGCAGCGGACTCGTGACCGAAGCGGTCAAGCCGTATTTTACCCCTGTATGGGCGAATGACATCTGCAGAAAAAAGGCTGCTGTCTATCGCGCAAATCATCCGCGAAAACATTTTCGCTTCTGCTCCATACACACCGTCAAAGGAACAGAGCTTCCTCGGGCGACGCTCTCGTGGGCGAGTTTTCCTTGTCAAGATCTTTCTCTTGCCGGCAATTTACAGGGCATCACGAGTACTCGTAGCGGACTCGTTTGGCAATGGCTGCGAGTGATGGATGAAATGAAGGTGCGTCCGTCTATCGTCGTGGCCGAAAACGTGACGGGGCTCATCTCCGCTCATGATGGCGCACACTACCGCCGTTTGCACGCGGCGCTGGTAGAACGGGGCTACAACGTTGGGGCGCTTTTCATTGACGCTAAACACTGGACGCCACAGTCGCGTCCACGCATTTTTGTCGTAGGAGTCGTGCAAAAAAGTATTGATCTCACCGGTTTTTGTACTGATGGTCCGGAGTGGGCGCAGCCTCGCGCCGTGCAGAACGTTGCACAAGATTTGTCGCACTGGGTCTGGTGGAGTTTACCGCAACCAAGCCCACGCTCCCTGACTCTGGCGTCTCTTGTCGATCACCAAGCGCCTTGTGATGACCCGCAGCGAACCGCCTATCACTTGAGTCTTATCCCTCCACTACACCGAAAGCGCCTCGATCACGCGGTCCGCAATGGCGCCATCGTCATTCCGGGATACAAACGCAGCCGCAAAGGCCGTCAAGTCCTCGAACTGCGCTTCGATGGCATGGCGGGTTGTTTACGCACGCCGGAAGGAGGGAGTAGCCGCCAATTGTTGATCCTCTTGCGCAACGGGGCCTTGGCCACGCGTCTTCTCACAGTGAAGGAAACTGCGCGTCTGATGGGCGCCCCTCCACGCTACAAAATTCCCGGGTCCTATAACGACGGTTATAAAGCGATGGGGGATGCCGTTTCGGTCCCTGCGGTTCGTTATCTCGCCCGGCATCTACTCTTTCCGCTCGCACAACGCTTGTGAAACGTTCACTACTTTTCCCTCAGACAGAAGATTCTCCCGAGCGGAGCACAGACATGTTCTCTCCAGCGCAGCGCAGCTGGATTATGAGCCAAGTGCACTCGCAGCACACCAAACCAGAACTGCTTGTTCGTTCTCTCGTCCATCGGTTGGGTTACCGTTTCCGGCTGCATCGGAAAGACCTGCCCGGTGCGCCAGACTTGGTTTTTCCTGCACGCCGCAAAGTGATCTTCGTGCATGGATGCTTCTGGCATGGACACCCCTGTCCTCGCGGCGCGCGGCTGCCGAAGGCCAACGCTGACTATTGGCGAGAGAAAATCGCACGCAACTGTACACGTGACCGGCAGCATCAACGCCGCCTGCGTCAGCTGGGATGGTCCATCCTCGTGTTATGGGAGTGTCAACTCCATAACCAGCAGCAAATCGCTGCGCGTCTTACACGCTTTCTTACAAAATGATTGTCAGCAATCCTTTCATTTCCTCTCGTCCCATTTTTGTCTTTTGCTTTTTACTTTTTCTCCATCCATGGACCTGGGCGACGCCAGAGATAAGGAAGGTCAATAATCTGTCCGGGAGTTTGTAGCTCAACTAGGGCTCGCAACATATCATGGAGCACCCAGCGCTGTTGCGCAACATTGAAGGGCTCGCCAAGCGGATGACCGTAGGGCCAGCGGACGAACAGCGCACGCGGCGGCCGGGTTTTTTCCGTCAATTCCCGCACAATGCTCAAGGCCACAGTGGTAATGCCTTGGTGTTCGATCGTACGCGCCGCCAGTCCCACGGACCGGTTACAGAGTCCTCACGCAGGGGTCAAAACAACGGCGTCCACTTGTTCTCGTTTGAGTCGTCGCGCAACTTCTGGCGCCGTATCGGTTAACAAGCGTGAAACAAGTCGTCCGTCAATGTGTCCCATGAAACTATAATGAAAAGGCGCAACGTCGCCGACGATTTGCTCCTGAGCAAACTCCCGCAGCCGATCAAGGGGTAGAACAATGTTGACATCTTTATCCGCATCGCGATGATCATAATAGTCGTGGGTAATACACAAGTCATCGCTGGCGCTGTCGTGCGGAATGATGCGAAAGGTTGGGTCGCCTTCTTTGTCTATCATGTCAAAAGGGGCGTCTTCTTTTCGATGCACCCCAGCCGTCGTCACTAGAGCAATGCGACAACGCGACAGCGGTTTCGTCAATGGAGTCCAAGGCGGAGGACCATACTCGTCGAGTTGTTGTTTCTTGAGCCAACGCGTAGTGAACGAAGGAAAGCGACTAAAAAGAAACGCGAGCAGTTGATTCTGTAAACGATGAAGATGCATACGCACCCCGTCCCTTGCGCCATTCCCACCAGAGCAGTCCGTAGAATGGCAGATATTCGAGCCAGATAATCCAGCGAAAAGTTTCCGCCGTGTGTTGGTATATGAAGTAGAACGAGAGATAGTACAGTCCCAGCAACCCGGAGAGGAGAATCCACGCCGACGAAGGAAATATGCACAGAAAAGGCGCCAACCAGATGAAATACCAGGGGTTCGCCACCGGGCTCAACAAAAATAGTGCGCCAAGCGTAACAAAGATTTTTCGTAAAAACGAGTGTTCATCATCAACGTCTGTCCGCCATAGTAATCCCGCTACAAATCCGCTTAACACTGTTGCAATTATGAGGGTCGTCAGCCAGCGCTTTTGCGCAACAGCGAGAAAGAAAGGGAACAAAAAACTATTGGTTTGCCATTGTTCGGCGAACACGGCAGCGCCTTGCCATAACCCTTGTCTCGCTTTGAGAAAAGGAGCGTACCCAGCAAAAGTAACAGCGGCAACGACGCCCAGGCCACAGCAGGCCCTCAGCCATCCGCTCATAGCTTTGGTTCTCCATACAAAGAACGGCAAAAACAGCAATGGATAGATTTTCCCTAGCGTCGCCAAAGCGAGATGAACATGCGCGAGGCCCCATTTCTTTTGCAGAAGGCAGAAGAGCGCCGCCAAAAAAAAGAACGTTGGAATGACATCATAATGCGCAGAGTTCAACGTCTCTTTCACGACCAAAGGAGACCAAGCATAAGGCAATACCCAGACAACGCTATGGCCTAGACGGCGGAGAAGACCGATCACTATGAGGCAAATACCAAGATCAAAACCAAAAAAAATAAGCCGCAATCCGAAGAGACTGCCGGGAGCAGCAAGTGCAGCAAGTCCAAATACGCCTTGCGCCAATGGCGGGTAAATGGTTGGGACCCAGGGATGATTAATACGAGCCAAAATACGCGCAAAGAGAGGATCAGATTCAACAATTTGGAAATAGGCGCGGATTCCTTCCTCATGAACAATGATAGTAGACGGAGCAGTACCGTAAGGATTTAGGCCACTTGCAATGACTTTTCCGTCCCATAGGTACCGATAGAAATCGCTTTCTTGAATTGGATTGGAGTACAGAAACAGTACACGAAACAGACAGGCGAACCCAAGGATTAAGATCAAATCTGAACGACGCCACGGAGCGGAAGGGAGCAAAGACAGAGCAAAAACGTACAGAACAAATGCGCTTGCATATAACGCTAGGAAAGCAACAATCGGTCGCTGACTATGCCCTTGTCCATACACAAAGCTCCAGCTTATCCATGCCATCTCGGCATAGACCAACAGAAGAAAGCAACCAATGATCGTTAGGCGAACGCGCACGGAGGGAAGATACGTCATCCCTCCGCTTGTGAAAGGGGGGTAAAGGATAGCCAGTAAGAAAACTATCCATCCACCCCGTAAAATTGTAGCGTGGCCGGTTCCGATGTCATTTCGAATCCCCGACGAAGACGGCGTAGGGCCAAGCTGACGCTTGCTCGACAAACCTTGATGTGGTGAACATCACGGAGATAACGCGTGAGAAGCGCCGGGTTCCATTGATGCGCTTCATAACTGAATTCACTCGGTTCATGCGCCAGAACATTGGTAATCAGCGGATCGATGATAGGGGGAAACGTTCCCGGACGACCGCTGCGTTTTTCATCAGCCAGACGCGCCGGAATATCACGAGCGCCCCGTTGGCTTTTAAACCGCGTCGCCCAGTTATAGACAGTTTGACGACTCACGTGTAAACGCTCAGCTACCACTTGGGGGTTGTCTCCTTCATCAAGCCACAGAAGCGCCTGGGCGCGACGCACTTCATTCGTAAAAACAGTGGGAGCAATGAGCGATTCCAGCGCCGTTCGTTCCTGTGAACTAAGAGCTAAGAGCGACATAAGAATACCTCAGGAATTGAGAACCAGTCTCAGACGCGTTCAAGGCCAGTTCCGAACCAGTTAGACTGTGATGTGTTGACAACTTCATTGAGGACGCGCCCTCGACTTGCCCTGAACGCATCCTCAACTTGTCTTTAATTAGTAGAGCAGATACTGGAATTCGACCCAGAAATTGTCTTTGGTCTTGAATGTACCAGCGGCTCCACCGTAGGTCCCATCAATCCAGTTATACTTCACACTCACCCGGAACGGATCATAAAACGTCCAGTCCACCCCCGGTTGCAATAACCATGAGCCATTCCAATCAAACACAAACGCCATACTCGGTCGTAAGTTTCCACCCAAATATTGCGTCGATATCGCCAGCGTGTTGATGAAATTGGTGTCTTTCAGTGGGAGGAGCCGTTTGTAATTGCAGGGCGCAAACTGCGGCGTCACTAGTTGCCCCGCTGTCTGGCCATTATGCGCGCACGAAAACGACCGATTGCCCAGCCCACCGGGCCGGATATTGGGATCGAGGAGGCGTGGGTCGGTCCGCCCTGGCCCAATCGTATTCCCACTGCGATCTTGGAGCCCTCCGCCAAAAACGTCGTTGGACCCCCCGATCGGTTTCCCAAGGTCATACGTGTTGCGGTTATTCATCACATGGTTCACGAAGATCTGCCCCGAAATCGTGAAGGTGTTGTTGGGGTTCAACCAGCGAATCCATTGATTGTGATCTAACCCAATACTGAACGCCCACACGTCTCGACTCTTGAACCGCCCAATCCGACAGCCCCGCACCGAGGTATCCGTACAATTCCCCTCACTGGAAAAGGAGCCTCCCGGTAAGAAAGTCGGGTCGTAGAGCGACGAGCCATTTCCCGCCAACGGCGTCGTGGCATGTTCCGTGATCCCCGCCCGCGCTAACGGCAACGTCATGAACCGCTGCTGGTTGAACACTTGGTCATTGAATACCGTTGAGGCGTCATGGATATTGGAGCGAAACCCTACGTTGCGAAAATACGCCACTTCCCCCCGGAACGTCGTGTAGATGTAGTACAGCGGATTGTCACTGCCCACAAACATCCCCGTCAACGCATTGACCGGGAATGAGAGCGAGGCTCCCGTGATCTGAATCCGCTTCTCCCGAATCGGCACCCCGGTGTTCCGCTCTTGTACTGCCGGCACCGCCGTCGTTGCGCCTGGCCCTCCGACGGCCGGCTTCCCCGCCGCATCTCTCCCCACCACTTGGTCATTCGACCCCCACGGGTTGTTCACAAACCGTCCCGAGGAGTCGCGCTCGAAGGGATCTTTCCCGGTCAGTCGCCCAAAGAGCGCCGCATTCGTATCCCACGCCAGATGCGCAGGCGTGGGCGAGATCATCGCGGCCGCCGACACCGGCCCATCTTGCCACGTGTAATAGTGCGCTAACGAAAAGGTAAAGTCGTTAATCGTTCCTACCAAACGGACGCCGCCACGGGAGCTGGCCAAGTCGCTATGCGGCCCCTGCGCTCGAAAACTGCACGGTTCCCCGTTCCCCGGCTGATCGCTCGGCCCCGGATTCCTGCGTCCATAGAACGGACCCCCACACGGCATCCGCCCCACCATCACCGGCGATGTCACCGTGTAAGGTGTCCAAAAACTTGGGGTCAATCCATAGTAAGCGGAGGTGCGCCGATCCGGTGACACAAACGCTTCTAACGTCAGGTCACTCACCGGTCCCACCGTACCAAAGCTCCACTGCGCCCGCAGCATATTCAGCGGCACCCGTCGTTCATCCAACGGCACTAGAAACCCACCAAAGGCGTTATCCAGAGGATTGATCTGGTCCAGCAGCCGAAATGAATCTGTTTCACCCCAGGACAGGTTCTGCCGACCAATGCGGATGAACAACGGTCCTTTGCTGATATTGAAATACCACTCAAAGAGCGAAATTTGGTTGATTTGCTTTTCCAAGAAATGCATATTGGTCAAGTAGGCAAAATTTCGATCCCGTGATGACCAACGGCTTGGAAACGCTGCTGGACTAGGAGGAACCCGGCCAAAATATTTATCCCAATAGTTCAGAGGACCGCTTCCTCCTGTACCGGGCGGGTTGATCCTTGTTTCGCCGGGGAGAAACCCTCCTACGCCACCGTCTCGCTGTCTGCGGATACCCTTAGGCCCGTAGTCCCATACCCCATCGTAGGCTTCACGCAGATTGAGGTAATAATCGAATCCGTCAAGGTTCAGAAACTGAGCGAGCGGACCAATGGTAGGCATATCCCGGGTGACCCGGTTGATGTTATGGCGCCATTCTAAGGTGAGAAAGTTCCGGTGCTGCACCAGATTGCCCGTCTGATACATGCCTTTCCCCGCGCCGATACTGTCGTCGGATAAGGCAAAGGTCGCTCGCGAATAGGCAAACCCCGACAAACTCATCTCCCGCCGTTCATCAAAGAAATACCCCCAAGCACTACTCGCCGATAAGGTCAATGCGAGCATTACCGTTCCTAGCGCCCCTCCCTTACAGGTCGCCAGTCGTTGTCCCCTCATAACGTGCCCTCCTTCTTCCCCCTGCCGTTTGCCGGTAGGCGAAATTTGTAGCAAAGTTTCTTTTTTCTCGTCTTGCTACTTCACTTTTCATCCCCAACTGTGATATAAGCAGCCAGCTTTGTGGGGATGCGCCCTCACTCTGCGGGAGATAGCTGAGTGAATGGCATTAAGTCATAACGAATAGGTTAAAAATTCGTAACATTTTGGTAACGAAGGCTATGGGCACAGGGCCTCACGTTTCCCTTTCTCCAGTGCGGCTAGACACTGCAAATCAGTGCGTATGGCGTAATGGGTCATCAATTGCGTTGACGCCGAAAGCATTCACGGTCTTACACTACCTCATGGAGCATGCCGGTCAGCTCGTCACCAAAGAAGAGCTACTGGACGCAGCGTGGCCTGGAGTTTATGTCAGCGATGCTGCGCTCAAAGTATGCATCCGCCGTCTCCGTCAAGCCCTGAACGATCTTTTCCATCCACCACGATATATCGAAACCGTCCATTGGCGAGGGTATCGTTTTATTGGACCTCTTGTAGTCAAAGAGACGCTTTCATCTTCCAATGGAAAACAGCGCCACAAGGAGCGGTTGGCGCCGGACGTTCCAGAGCACGAGCTTCACTTAACACTGGAACCATCTTTAGCAGAGCAACCTCTTGGTGCAGGCAATACACCTATCCTTGTCGGACGCACCACCGAGCTAGAAACTCTAGTGCGGTGTTTAGCAAACGTTCAACAAGGTCATCGCCGCACCTTTTTCCTGACCGGAGCACCAGGAGTGGGAAAAACTGCGATCGTCGAGGCTTTTCTCGCACACACTGTCGCTGACCAGCACCTCTGGATCGCTCGCGGCCAATGTATTGAACATTATGGCGCCGGAGAGCCCTATCTACCGGTCTTAGAAGCTCTCAATGACCTGAGCCGCTCACCGAGAGGTAAGCAGCTCGTGTCAGTGTTGCAACGACACGCGCCGACGTGGTTGGCGCAAATGCCCGCGCTTCTCAGCCCAACCGAACGAAGGAGTTTACATCGGGAAATCCAAGGCTCTTCTCGAGAACGCATGTTAAGAGAAATGGCCGAAGCAATAGAGGCGCTTACCACAGACGCGACGCTCATTCTCGTTTTGGAAGACTTACATTGGAGTGATTACGCAACGCTTGACCTGTTGTCATTCATGGCGCGCCGCAGGGAGCCCGCACGCCTCATGATCCTTGGAGTCTACCGCCCGGACGAACTCGCACAATCCGGACACCCACTGAAAACGATTAAGCAAGATTTACAAATTCACTCTCAGTGCGAAGAAATGCGCCTGCTACCGCTCACGCCGCCAATGATCGACTCATATCTCACCAAACGCTTTCCACGGCGCGAATTCCCTTCCGCTCTCTCTGCGCTGTTACACCGGAGAACCGGCGGCAATCCACTGTTTCTCATCACTATGGTAGAGCATCTAGTCACGCGAGGTTTTTTGGTTGTCGACCAGCTAGTGTGGCGTATGAGCGGTACGTTAGATGACATACGAATCGAAACACCGGCAAACATCCAACAAATTATTGAAGCCCAAATTGGAAGACTCACTTCACGAGAGCAGCAAGTGCTCGAAGCAGCGAGCGTCACAGGCCTAGACTTTTCCGCAGCAGCTGTTGCGGCGGCAATAAGTGCGGAAGTGGGGGAAATAGAGTCCTGCTGTGAAGATCTCGCGCGGCGCGGCCTCTTTCTCCATTCACAAGGCGCAGGCGAGTGGCCTGACGGTACAGTTGCCGCCCGTTATGAATTTCTGCACTCGCTCTATCAGCAGGTATGGTATGAACGCGTCACCGCCGGTCGGCGCGTACAACTCCATCACCGCATTGGGGAACGCGGAGAACGCGCCTATGGAGACCAAGGTCGAGAAATTGCTGCCGAACTGGCTGTGCACTTCGAACGCGGACGCAATTTTCCGCGAGCTGTCCAACACTACCAATATGCAGCGGAAAACGCGGCACGCCGGTTTGGTTACCAGGAAGCTATTTCTCATCTGACCAAAGGATTGGCATTGCTTGCCACTCAAGCCGATTCCCCAGAACGCGCAAAACAGGAAATTGCCTTGCAAAGCGCACTCGGAGCAGTCAGCACAGCGACCCAAGGCTACGCGGCGCCGGCAGTAGAACGCGCCTATGCACGAGCGCACGCGCTCTGCCACCAAGTACAAGATACAGCACACGTCGATTCGGCGTTGCGTGGACTCTGGGCTTTTCATCTCACGCGAGCCGAGTTGCACACAGCCCAAGTGTTCGCAGAACAACTCCACCAAGTCGCCCTATATACGCAAAACTCAAACCTCTTACTGGAAGCAGATCGAGAACTCGGACAAACGTTGTACTTCTTGGGCAATTTTCGCGACGCCAGGCAATACTTGGAACGTAGCATTGAACGTTACGATACACGGCAACACGCCGCTCATATTTTTCTTTATGGACAAGATCCCGGTGTGGTTAGCCTTGCTCACAACGCCAGAACTCTATGCCTGATGGGCTACCTTGATCAGGCGCGCCAGCAAGCTGATGAGGCAATTCGCCTCGCAAGACAAATTGTCCATCCATTTAGCCTTGCACTCGCGCACTATCACGCGGCAGTGGTGCACCATACCTGTCGGGATCTCCAACGCAGCCAGGAAATGACGGAGGTGGCAATCGCTCTTTGCACGAAGCACGCCTTCCCGTATTGGCTTTCCTCGGCGCAAGTGCTGAAAGGCTGGGTCCTGACACAACAAGGACAGCCTGATGTTGGGATAGCACTCATGCTTGAAGGACTCGCTGCTTATCAAGCCACAGGCGCGGAGCTTAATCGCCCCTATTCGCTCACGTTGCTTGGCGAAGCACATCGCGCCCTCGGCAAAGCCGCAGAAGGACTGACGCTTCTGAGCGAAGCGCTGCAAGACTCGGCGAGAAACGCTGGATATTTTTATCAGGCGGAAATGTATCGCTTACAAGGCGAACTTCTCTTGAATGCGGAACGCGGACTGCAGAATAATGAACGGAAGACCAATAGAGAAGAGCAGAGGCCTGTCCCCATTCATCATTCATCGTTTAGCGTTCATCGCTACGAAGAAGCCGAAGCTTGCTTCCTCAAAGCCATCGACATCGCGCGCAAACAGCAAGCCAAATCCTGCGAACTTCGAGCAACAATGAGTCTTAGTCATCTCTGGCGTCGCCAGGGGAAAACGCAAGAGGCAAGAGCCCAGCTCACTCCTCTCTATGCCTGGTTCACTGAAGGTCTGGACAGTTTAGATCTCCAGGAAGCAAAAACGCTCCTTGATGAACTTGGTTAATAAGAAGAAGAGTACAGTCTACAATTGTTCCGTCTCAATCGATTGCCCAGCTTGCGAGGCTTCCATATTAGCAGGAACCAGACTGGTCGGCCATAAAGGCAGACGTGCACGCACCAGCGCGATGAGACCGGCAATGATAACAGGAATTAACTGAGTCAAGTGAGCAATGATTGAAAATCCTAAAGCTTCGGCTTTTGGCACAGAAAAGAATGAGAGCGCCAGCACCACGGCATACTGATAGGTTCCAACAAACCCTGGCGCCGCTGGGACAGCCGCCGCAAATACGGTAAAGACCGTCACTAATAGCGCGGCGGTAAATGGTAAAGCAAATCCACACGCACGTAACAATACCCAGTAATATCCCACTAACATAAACCAGACCACAAAAGACAAAAACAGCACCAAAAGCAAGGCAGGAAAGCTTCGCAGGGAGTGGAGACCACTAACCACACGCTCGGCTAAACCGGCAAAGTGCGCCGGGAGCCACGAAAAATGGCGCTCCTCGCTGCGGGCAAGCCAGCTTCCTCCTACCAGTACTGCAACGCTAGCAATAAGCACAGCCATGTTCGTGCGGGCCACCCAATGTGGCAACGAAAACTGAGAAAAGGTAACAATTGTTACAATGCCAATGGCAACCGTATCCCATACACGTTCCAGCATGGATGTCGCCAGCGCCGCGCTGATAGGCACCACGGTCAAATGAGCCAGCGCATACGCACGTACGACTTCTCCTACGCGAAACGGGAGAAGATCGTTCGCCATGAACCCAATCACGGACGCAGACCAAAACGGCCGCAGTGGGAGAATAGCGATCGGTTCGACCAGCTGCTGCCATCGATAGGCGCGGATCAGAAACATCAGGGTGAGAAAACCAAGCGCCGGCAGCAAGAGTAAGAGGTTGGTGCGACGTAAAGCCTCACCAACAGCAGACCATTCGATACCATGAACGACAATTGCGATACAGACGATACTGATACCCATCCCAATCAGTACTTTGGGATCTTTCATACCCTTCACTCCTCCACCCCCAAAGCACACCAAACTTGTCTACTTCCCGAATGAGGCTTGCAGATTGCCACGGTCGTCATCAGCGGATTTTCCCTTCGATAA
>JACXTT010003664.1_pt1 | contig 23438 bp, 19 predicted proteins | sample 9270951 | NCBI WGS metagenome assembly JACXTT01 (sample SAMN15532306, study PRJNA645909) | rock metagenome | isolation source: weathered quartz diorite | place: Puerto Rico | collected 2017-06-21
GTTTGATCCTGGCCCGATGCATACCGCAGGTAATCCAGGTCGAATGTCAATGTGGTGCCGGCGCTGTCAAACTTATGGCTATAGTTGATATTGATACCGCCATTGTTAAACCTGGATTTTCCGGTAGTCAGCCCCTGGATGGTGGAATCCAGCCCGCCTGTTTTATTGTATAAATAGCTGTTAACCGGGCTGCTGTCGTGCGTATGGGAAAGCGATCCGCTAAAAACAATACCCCAGGTGGTTTGGGGCGTAAGGTAATAATCCATACCCATTTTCAGGCGGGCGTTATTGGCTGCGGGCCTGAAATAAGTAACGCCCGTAAAAGCAGAAGAAGGGTTGCCGCCGGCATCGTAATAAGTACGGTCAATTTCCAGGCGGCGAAAGGTATGGTTGAAATTATAAGAGGCATTGGCAAACAGGTTTATCTTATTTACCCGGTAATTCAGGTTAACGTTTTCATCGGTACGGGTATAAATGCCCTGTGCCAGGTTACCGGATAGTATGGCATTAAAGCCCCTGACCGTATTTTTTTTGGTTTTAATGTTAATCACACCGGCGTTGCCTGCGGCATCATATTTAGCCGGGGGATTATCCATCAGTTCAATCTGGTTCAGTGATGAGGACGGCAATGAGCGAAGGTAGGTAGCCAGGTTAGCGCCGGAAAGGTAGGTAGGCTTATCGTCAATCAGCACCAATACATTGCTTTTGCCTTTAAAGGTAATATTGCCGTCGGCATCTACCTGTACGCCCGGGGTTTTCTCCAGTACTTCCAGCGCATTGGTACCTGCATTGGAGATCAGGGCATTTACATTAACTACGGTGCGGTCTATTTTTTGTTCGGCAAAGGATTTTTGCCGGGTGATGGATACTTCCTGTAGTTCTTTGCTGGTAGTGGTAAGGGTAATGACCGGCAGGGCAACCGGCTGCTGGTTAATGATGATAACCTGCCGGCTTTTATAATTGTTGTAGCCAACAAAGCTAACGGCCACCTGGTAACGGTTGTCTTTAAGGTTTGCGAAAACAAAGGCCCCGTCGGGCCTGGTAAACAGGGTAGCAACTGCCGTGGAGTCCTTTGCCGTAGTTAAAATAACGCTGGCGCCTTCCACCGGCTTTTTATCCTGGTCGCTTACCCGCCCGGAAATTTTTGCTCCCTGCGTTTGCGCGGTGGCGATACCCGGGGCAAAGTAAATCAGCATGGCTGTTACCAGCGATAGTTTTTTCATAACCAAAGTTCAGGCCTGCGTTATTTTGTGTTGGTATTGGTGTTGTAACGAATGAATGTAAGAAGATATTCGTACTTGACGAAGGAGATTGGGCTATTAAATTATCAGCGGGCATACCGCCGTATGAACGTATTTTTTTGAGTATAGAGAAGAAGCAGGCCGGGGGGCTTACCTTCCGTTGGCCCGCAGCACGGTAATATCTTTCTTTACCTGGTCGTCGTAGGTCTTTTTAACGATGTAATGCCATTGCTTGTCCGAAACATCTACAAAAAAGATTTCGCCGGTTTTATGATTCTGAACGGCGTCCTGGAACTCTTTGGGAAAGGAATATTCGCCAAAAAACCAGTTGGTATCGCCATGCGTGGTATTTCCATCCATGGTGTATTGATCGGAGAGCTGTTCAATCGGCGTTCCGGAATTGGCTTTCTGTACAATGATTTTTTTAAGGCTGTCAATCTCGGCTTTGGATAGCGAGCCCCCGTCGAGGAAAACATAATTGGCGCGGAATTGAATGGATTCGGTGGCCTCTACAATTTTATACGTGACATAGCCAACGGAAAAGATATCGCCTTTTTTTTGTCGCAATAAGCGCTTGTCAATAAGGCTGGAGTCTTTGCCGGCGGAGAGCGTAAGCAGGGCCGGCTTGAGCTCCTTGTTGGCATCGATGAATTGCTGGGCCTGCTGCACCGTTTCAATCTTTTTAAACTGCTCGGTAACGGTTAATTGCGCAAAAATAGGCGCCGAAGCCAGCAGGAATAAGATAACAAGGCTATTTTTCATATTTTCTTTAGCTTGTTGTTTTTAAAATTTGTTTTCATTTCCGGGCTAATCAGGTTCATCCCGCTTTTTGAAGATACTATTTTTTCAGCGTACCGGCGCTGTTCCGGCAACCGGCTATTCTGCAATAAACTGTTAATTAATATCTCCTGCCCGGGTTGCTTCATGGGCGATTTTAATAATGGCGGCGGAACAGGTTTCGATATCTTTTTCAGTAGTCATCCAGGAAGATACACTGATTCTCATGGCGGTTACGCCCTTCCAGACCGTGCCCCCGCACCAGCAGGTACCATCCTCCTGTATTTTTTTGATGATCCTGTTGGTAAGGGTTGCATCACCAAAGGAAACCAGCACCTGGTTGAGCGTTACCTCGTTTAATATCCTGAACCCTGCTGCTGCCAGCTTGCCGGCAAATAATTCCGCCAGGGCGCAACAGCGTTCAATTAAGTCGATGACCCCTTTTTGCCCCAATGCGTACACCGCGGCCCATGTATCAATGCCCCTGGCACGTCTTGATAATTCCGGGGTATAGAAACAGGGGTCAGGTTCGACGGAACCGGGCAGGTAAGCGGCGCTCACAGAAAGGGCCGCCTGGAGTGCCTTTGGTTCTTTACAGATGACCAGGCCGCTATCGTACGGAACATTCAGCCATTTGTGCAAATCGATGGCCCATGAGTTGGCCAGCTCGCAGCCTGCTATCAAATGGGATTTCTGAGTAGAAGCGGCAGCCCAAAGACCAAATGCGCCGTCAATATGTACCCAGGCCCCTCTTTCACTGGCCTGGAGACAGATATCTTTTATGGGGTCAATAGCACCCGAGTTCACATTCCCGGCCTGCAGGCAAACCAGGGTCGATGCATCCAGGGCGGGCATTTGGCCGGCAGTGATCCTTCCCTGGTCGTCGGTCGGCACCCTTTCCAGGGTTTCCAAACCAAACCCCGCCAGTACCAGGGCTTTGAGCATGCTCACGTGTACTTCTTCTCCCACTACAACGCGGATGGGAGGAGCGCCATTAATGCCGCGGGCCCTGCTGTCCCAGCCTTGGCGTTCATAAATACGTTGCCGGGCAGCGAGTACAGCACAAAAATTGGCCATAGTTGTTCCCGTTACAAAGCCAACCGCTGAGTCCGTTGGCAGGTGCAGCAGGTCCAGCAACCATTTACCGGCTACTTTTTCCATTTTTGCAGCAATGGGAGAAGAGATATTAAGCACGGCATTCTGGTCCCAGGCCGATGCCATCCAGTTGGCGGCCAATGTAACCGGGAGTGTGCCGCCGAATACAAACCCGAAATACCGGCCGCCATTGCTTGCAACCGTACTGCGCGACCCGATGGTATTTAATATATCGAGTACTTTTCGGGGATCGGTGGATGAAGCTGGTAAGGGAACAGCCAGTTTTTCCAGTTCTTTTAATGCTGCTTCATCCGGGAAAACCCTTTTTTCCGGCAGTTCAGTAAGGTAGTTTACTGCATATTCTTTTGCAAGCTCTAATAGCTTATTGTCTTTCATAAAGATCAATTGACAGGTTTATAATTTTATAGCGGCGTTCCCGCCACCAAGCTATGCTATTTAGCAAGCTACGATACTTAGCTTTTCGGGCAATTAACAATTTCCTAATACGGGAATCCATCAAATGATCTAATTTAAATGGTACTTGTGAAAAAATAATTATGAAAGAATACCTGTTTTGTGTATTTCTTTTATTTACTTCTTCCCTGGTGTTTTCCCAATCAGCCGATCTTGTTTTGTTAAATGGAAAAATCATTACTCTTAAAGAACCCGGAAATACGGCAGAGGCAGTGGCTATTAAAGGGGATAAAATTATTGCTGTTGGAAAAAACGATGCGATAAAAAAAAGCATTTCGGATAAAACAAAGGTTATTGATCTGCAGGGCCGCACTGTCATTCCCGGGTTCAATGATGTACACCAGCACCCACAACCCGTATACTCCTGGGAAAAACCTTATGCCAGTCTCCGGCTGGATACCGTTAATTCCATGCGAAGCCTTATCAATCTCTTAAAACGCAAGGCGGCCATTACTCCTAAGGGGATGCTGATTACCGGGGTAGGATACAATGAGGCCAGGCTGGGCGGTCAGCCCATCCGCGATAGCCTGGATGAGGCATCTGCAGATCACCCTATCCTCATTTCTCATGCCAGTGGCCATTTATCGGCAGCCAACTCATTTATGCTGGAAATTAACGGTATCAACAGGGATACCCGGGACCCCCCGGGCGGCGCCTTTGAACGATACAAAGACGGTATGCCGGACGGTATTATCAAAGAGTCTGCAAGAAAACTGTTGTCTTCCCAAAAGGTCATTCATCCACCCGTTCCCACCCGGGAAGATGAACTGGAAGGCTATAAAATTTACTTTCATAATATGCTGGCCGCAGGGCTAACCAGCATCGGGGACTGTTGGGTAACTCCCGGTAAAGTGAAGATATACAAGACACTGGTAGCGGATCATTTTCCATTACGGTTTAATTTGTACATAGGCGTTGATTATTTGGATCAGCTGATTGCAGGAAAAATCCAACGCCAAACATCCGGTTACCTCCGCATTAACGGGGTTAAACTCTTCCACGGAAATTCATTGAGCGGAAAAACCTGCTGGTTATATGAACCCTATGATACCATTAACCCGGCTACGGGAAAAAAAGATTACTACGGAATCCCACCGGCCCGCAGTCAACAGTCGCTCGATAGCCTGGTATTAAAGATACATAAAGCCGGGTTGCAGATTGCCTGCCATTCCAATGGCGACAGGGAAATTGATATGGTTATACAGGCCATCGAAAAAGCGCAGCAGGCGGACTATAGGCCCGATGCCCGGCACAGGATAGAGCATTGCAGCATTACCAATCAAAGCATCCTGGACAGGATAAAAAAGGACAGCATCATTCCTGTATTTCACTGCTACATTAATGAATTGGGAAGCCAGTTGCTGGTGTATGGCCGGCAACGATTATCCATGTTGATGCCCACTAAAACGGCCTTGGATATGCATATTCCCTTTGCGCTTCACTCCGATTATCCCGTATCCCGATACGAAGCAATGATAAGGCTGGCGGCCGCAGTAAACAGGAGTACAAAAGATGGTATTGTTTTAGGCAGCAACCAGAAGATAGGCGTTGAAGATGCCATCAGGGCCTATACGGTTGGCGGGGCGTATACCACGCATGAAGAAAACAGGAAGGGAAAGATTGTTCCCGGGCAGTTTGCCGACCTGGTAGTGCTTGATAAAGACCCCACTGCCGTTGATCCCCGGGAAATATCCGCTATACAGGTAGTAACAACTATTGTAGGGGGACAGGTAGCTTTTCAAAAAAAATGATGCGACAATCAGCAAAATGAAACACCTGGTTCCTGTTTACTATCAGCCTTCGGATACCTGGGTGGATAGATTCTGCGACTGGCTAAAGGTGCTGGGATTATTGGAGAAGTAAGCACAGAACACCGGCTAAACAAATAACCATTAGCAATGTACCAACCTGCGCTTTCAAAAGGCATACAAAAATGGTCCCTCAGCCCTGCATGGGCGCTGATTGCGGCATTTGGTACCTATTTCTGTATGTATGGCTTTCGCAAGCCGTATACTGCTGCAACGTATTCAGGATTGTTTTTCCGGGGTATAGATTACAAATTTTTATTGATCATAGCTCAAACTACCGGCTATGTTATGGCCAAATGGGTGGGCATAAAAATAGTATCGGAAATAAAGCCTGCGCAACGGGTAAAAGCGCTGCTGGGGTTGATTGGTTTTGCTGAATTAATGCTATTGTTGTTTGGTTTTATCCCGCAGCCCTGGAATATGCTTTGTTTACTGTTAAACGGATTATGCCTGGGAGTAGTATTTGGTCTGGTATTGGGGTTCCTGGAAGGCAAACGAAACACGGAAGCGCTGATTGCAGGATTATGTGCAAGTTTTATTGTTTCAGATGGTGTTTCCAAATCGGTGGGAAAAATGCTGCTGGATGCCGGTGTGCGCGAAAGCTGGATGCCGTTTTTAGCGGGCCTGGTTTTCCTGGTACCTACCCTGGTCTTTATTACCATGCTAAGCCGGGTGCCGCCTCCATCAACAGCGGATATAGTAAGCCGGTCTGAGCGTACGCCGATGAAGGCCCGTGCGAGATGGGATTTTTTTATGAAATACGCCCCGGGATTATCCGGCATTACGATGATATATTTATTTGTTACCCTGTTACGAAGCGTCCGGGCCGATTTTGCTCCTGAGCTGTGGAGAGATCTCGGCTATCGCCAAACCCCTGCACTGTTTACACAATCAGAACTACTGGTTTCTTTTGGCGTGGTGGTCATTAACGGGCTTGCTGTACTTATTTTAAACCATTATAAGGCCTTTCGTTTTTCTCTATATACCTGTTTGGGTGGGTTTGTTATTTTGTTATTTGCCGTATGGGGCCTGCAACATGAGCAGGGTACATTCCCTTTTATGGTACTGCTGGGATTAGGCGTTTATATTCCTTATGTGGCTATTCATACTACTATATTTGAGCGGCTGATAGCCATTACAAAAGAACGGGCAAACATCGGGTTCTTAATGTATATAGTGGATTCAGTTGGCTATACGGGGTATATTATACTTATGCTCTTCAGGTATGTAATGCCACCCGGAGAGTCAATACTATCTCTTTTTCTCCGGGCATGTATTTACCTGGGCATTTCCGGGGGGCTGATTGTTTTATGCTGCAACTGGTATTTTAAAATGAAATTAAAAGATAATGAACGACACATTACCCAACTTTCCGGCGGGCAAAGCAGTCATTTTTAACGGGCACGGCCTGCCATTTGAATTTATCAGCCGCGAGGTGCCTTTTATTAAACCGGGCGAAATATTGGTTAAAACCATTTACACTACGCTTTGCGGCAGTGATATACATACTTATAGCGGAAGAAGGTTGGAACCGCCAAAGGTAGTCCTGGGACATGAGATAGTGGGTAACATTTTGTGGATTGATCCTGCCCATCCCGGTAAGGATTTCAGGGGAGAGCCCATTAAAGCAGGAGATAGAATTACCTGGTCAATTTTTTCTGTTCCTGCCGGTATAACTCCCCCAAGGCCCGATATCCCGCAAAAAAGTGAACAGCTTTTTAAATACGGGCACGCGCTGGCAGCAGGGGATGATGTATTTAACGGGGGCCTGGCCGATTACTGCATTTTACGGTCCAATACCGCGCTCATTAAAATAGATCCGTCAATGCCCGTAAAGGTTGCCGCAACCATCAGCTGTGCACATGCCACCGTAATGGGCGCTGTAAGGATAGCAGGCGATATTGCCGGCAAAAGAGTAATGGTATTCGGCGCCGGGTTATTAGGCTTGTCCTGCATAAGCATGTGCAGGGAAGCCGGTGCCGGCTGGATAGGCGTAATGGATCATGATACTACCCGTTTATCCTGGAGCAGGAAATTCGGGGCAAACTATGCCTATTCCTATCCCGGCGATGAAAACCTCCAGTTACCCTGGCCGGAAGCCGATATTGTTTTTGATATGACGGGAAACCCGCAGGTCATGAAAATGGGCATTGACACCCTTGCTGTTGGCGGATGTGCAGTATGGATTGGGGCTGTATTCCCGGCCACACCGGTACAAATTGATGCCCAGAAGGTTGTTCGTAAATTATTGCAGATTCGGGGTTTGCATAATTATAATTATGAAGACTTTTTATTGGCAACTTCGTTTATCGAAAAAAATTACGGGAAATACCCGTTTGAAGAATTAATTGAAATGGAATACCCGCTGGAAAGGATCGAGGAGGCGTTTGCATTTGCCAGTAACAGCAGGCCCGTAAGAGTTGGAATAAAAATTAATTAATCTATAAAATAAGGTGAAATGATAAAGATGGTTGTTTTTGACATGGCCGGAACTACGGTAAATGAAAACAATGTGGTGTATAAAACGCTTCAAAAAGCTATAAACGAAGCGGGATTTGATTTTACACTGGAACAAGTATTGGCTGAGGGAGCGGGTAAGGAAAAATTGCAGGCAATAAAAAGTATCTTAAAGATATATGCACAAAACGAGGACGTGAATCTGTCAGATGCCATTTACCAGCGTTTTATAGTGCTCCTGGCGGAAGCGTATGAAAGGCTGGAAGTGCTTCCGCAGGATAATGCCAGGGCATTATTTCAATCGCTGAAACAAAGGAATGTCTTGGTGGTTTTGAATACGGGGTACAATGCCGAAACGGCTCAGTCGCTCATTACCAGGCTGGGTTGGAAAAAAGATATAGACTTTGACGGCCTGGTTACCGCAAGCGATGTAAAAAACAATCGCCCTGATCCCGACATGATATTGCTGGCAATGGAACAGTTTAATATCAGGGATGCCCGTGAAGTAGTAAAAGTGGGTGATTCCATTATTGATATCGAAGAGGGAAAAAATGCCGGGTGCAGTATGAATATTGGTATTACAACCGGGGCGCATAACCTTGCCCAGCTTCAATCGGCAAAGCCGGATTATATTATTGATAACCTGCTTGAATTATTACCCTTACTGGATAAACAGGAAGGGCAATAAAATTTGTATATTTATTTTTAGTTATGAAGCATATCGTATTTTTTACCTGCTTATTTAATATGAGCTCCCTGCTGGCACAACAGGCAGCCTCATACCATACAAAATATGACGACAGTACGCTGCAACAGCAGGGCCCGCTTACATGGATGCCTTTCAACAGGCTTGTGCAGTCTGCCGGCAAAGTGGTTACCTACGGCGATTCCCGCCTGGAGAATCATGCACTGGATTTTGCTGTTTTGCCGGGTGGCAAAAATATTGCAGTGGAGGACAGGTACGGCATTTCGGTGCTGGATATCCAAACGCAGCAAATAAAACACAGGTGGAGCTTTGAGGACGACCGGCAGAACAAGGGTTTGATGAGCACCTATTCCGGTATAAAATCGCTCAGCTACTCCGGGCATACATATATAACCTGGGGCGCAGGCGGAAGAGACAATCATAAATCGGCCGTGATGATAGCCGAATGGGATGAAACCGGTATTAAGAATGTTACGGGCATACCCGTAAACGCTGTTCCTCCTGCAGCTGCGGCTTTGCCGAACGATATTGCTGTGCAATTTGAAGCAGGCATTCCGTATATATACGTAGTGCTCAATGGTAATAACCAATTACTGAAAATACGGTTTACCGACAGGCAGGTAATTTGGGCGGCGCCTACAGGAGTAGCACCTTTTGGATTACACATTGTTAACAACCGGGTTTATGTTACCAACTGGGCGGGGCCGCTTGTTACAGACAGCACATTACAATACGCCGGCACGCCCTGGGGCAGTGCATATACCGATACGGTAACGGGTGGCACCGCCAGGGGCAGCCTATCTGTTATCGATGCGCAAAGCGGGGCATTGCTGAACGAGTTGCCATTGGGCCTGCATCCTAATGCCATTACCGCCAGTGCAGACAGCCGTTACCTGTATATCAGCAACGGCAACAGCGATTATATAAGCGTCATTGATATGCAGGGTGAAAAAATGACTGATTCAATTAATGTGGGCCTGTTTTCCGGCAGTGTTACCTACTATGGCAGCAGCCCCAATGCATTACAGGTGGATGCAGCAGGTACAACACTCTATGTGGCCAATGGATTGGATAATGCCGTTTGTGTAGTTAAACTGGGTGCGCATGCTGCTTCAAACGGGGCCGGCGCAAGTATGGTGAAAGGATATATACCTACAGAGGCTTACCCCGGCGGGATTGCCTTACTGGATAATACGTTATATGTTGCCAATATAGAGGCAAAAGGATCGCGTGTTCTGTCGCCGGTAAAAGGGCTGAGGGAAGATGATAAAAATACCGGCAGCTTGCCAGCGAATGCCTATAGCATCCACCAGGAATTGGCTTCGTTGAGTATTATACCTGTTCCAACCGACCGGCAATTAAAAGAGTATACGCAAAAAGTGCGGGAGCAAAGCCTGTTTTTCAGGATTGCGTTAACTAACCTGCTGCCGCGCGAAAATGCTAAACCCAGGCCTTTGCCCGAACGGATAGGGGAGCCTTCTCTTTTTAAACATGTGGTGTATATAATAAAGGAGAATAAAACCTATGACCAGGTATATGGCGATTTGCCGCAGGGCAGGGGGATGCCGCAGTTGTGTATTTATGGCGACAGCATTACTCCCAACCAGCATAAGCTGGTGAGCGCTTTTTCGCTGCTGGATAATTATTATGCTTCCGGAAAATCGTCGGCAGAAGGACACCAGTGGACGGATGCCGCCATGGTATCCGATTATATTGAAAAAAGCGTACGCGCCTGGTTCAGGAGCTACCCGCATCGCCAGGAAGATGCATTGGTATACAATAAAAACGGCTTTATCTGGAACAATGCGCTGGACCATGGAAAAAAAGTACGCATTTACGGCGAAGCCTGTTTAACAGGTTATGACAAATCACTTAAATGGAATGATATTTATAATCGTTACCTGGATCATGAGGACCAGGGGTTTATAAATACCACCACCATTGCAGGAATAAGACCAATCATTTCTCCCGGCTACCCGGATTGTGATAACCTTGTTTTTACCGATCAGTTGCGGGCGGATATTTTTATCAATGACTGGAAGCAGCATGAACGGGAAGCGGGCGATAGCCTGCCGGACCTGATGGTACTTTCCCTGCCCAACGATCATACCGCCGGTACATCCCCCGATTTCCCGGTGCCCCAGGCAATGGTGGCCGATAACGATCTTGCCGTGGGCAGGATAATAGATGCAATAACACATAGCCGTTTCTGGGATTCCACGGTAGTATTTATAACGGAAGATGATTCGCAATCGGGCTGGGACCATATTTCTTCCTATCGTACTATCGGGCTGGTGGTAAGCCCTTATTCAGTATTGGGTAAAACAATACATACCAATTATAACCAAACCAGTATGGTAAGAACCATAGAACAGGTACTGGGCATACCGCCGCTGAATATTATTGATGCCACCGCTTTGCCTATGTTCGATTGTTTTACTGATGTAAAGACAAGCTATACCTACACTTATACACCGAATATAATCCCGCTGAACAGGATGAATAAACCGTTGGCCGCATTAAAAGGCAAAGCTTACTCGTATGCAAAACTTTCGGCCAACAGCGTATTTAAAGAGGTAGACGGTGGAGAAGATGATATGATGAACAGGATATTGTGGTTCAATGCCAAAGGCAATGTAAAATACCCTGCGCCTGTTAAGCCGGCGAAGACGGAATAACCAGCGGCAGCTTTTAATAAACGTTTATGAAATACAATTTGAAGCGTATAATGTTGCAATACCCCGTTTCCTCCTTCCGGAAAAAAATGATGTTAGTATTTCTGCTTATCGGCGTACAGGCAACCATTTCGGCCCAGCAGCTGCGGGTAGTTATTGCAGGCTTAAGCCATGACCATGTGCATGGTATTTTAAAACAGTTTAATAATGGTAAGATAAACGTGGTAGGCATAGCAGAACCCGATAAAGCCCTGCGGGTAAAATACAGTAAGCTCTATAACCTGCCCGATTCGCTTTTTTTTGATGATCTCAAAAAGCTGTTATTATTAAAAAAGCCGGATGCCGTATTGGGTTATAATGCAGTAGCAGGGCACCTTGCCGTAGTGAAGGTTTGTGCTCCCCTGGGTATCCCGGTTATGGTGGAAAAACCACTGGCGGCCACCCTGGAGCAGGCAAAGCAGGTGGAAGCGCTGGCAAAGCAATATTCAATCAAAGTACTGACCAATTATGAAACCACCTGGTATGCGTCGTACCATGATATTTATACTGCCGTAAGCAGCGACAGTATCGGGCCCATTAAAAAGATGGTGGTGCACGACGGGCACCAGGGTCCCAAAGAAATTGGCTGCAGTGCCGCTTTTTTAAGCTGGCTTACCGACCCGGTATTAAACGGCGCAGGGGCGCTGAACGATTTTGGCTGCTATGGAGCTGATTTAATGACCTGGTTAATGAAGGGCAGCAGGCCGATAGCCGTAACGGCCATTACCAGGCATTACAAGCCGGGTATTTATCCAAAGGTTGACGATGATGCCACGATTGTTGTGGAATACCCGGATGCCACCGGTCTTATTGAAGCGTCGTGGAACTGGCCTTTTTCTATAAAAGACATGGAAGTGTTTGGGCAAACCGGCTACCTTCATGCCCTGGATAATAGCAATATTACCGGCCGCATGCGGGAAAACATCAAAAGCGTGAAAGTGGCCAAACCACTGGAAGCGCCAATTTCCGATGCCATTACCTATTTGGCTGCTGTGCTCAGCAACCAGCTTCCGGGCGACAATGATCTTTCCTCCCTGCGTTATAATATGATTGTTATGGAGATACTGGATGCCGCAAAACGATCGGCTGCAAGCGGTAAACGAATCAGTTTATGATCTATTCATCCACCCATTTAAGGGCATAATACCAGCATTGTTCTGTGCCGGTATTTTTTATATTGTGCAGTATGTTCGGGCGTACAAAAATGATATCACCTTCGGAAATGGGATAATTTTTTCCCCCGATAAAGGCCGTTGCACTGCCTTTCATCAGCAGCATAATTTCTTCCTCGCGGTGCGTATGGGGCGCGTGGCTTTCCAGTCCGCTGTTGAGCGCCGTGGCATGCACCTCCAGTTTGGCAAACATAGAAGTGGGCCGGTCAAAGATGGGCCTCGATTCGCCCTTATCCGTTTTCTTTACCGCCACGCTGTTCCAGTTAATGAGCAATGAGCCGCCGGCTGTTTTGCCCCGGGTTGCATTAACCGGTAGGGGCGATTTAAAGGTAAGCACATAATATGTTGCCGGTTTGTCGGAGCTGTTTTGAAAACGTTGTACATCGCCCGCCATGATTAATATAATGCTCCCGGCCCCCAGTAGTGTGCTTGTATCATTTATAGTTATATTAAGCTGTCCTTCTTTTACAAAAACCAGTTCTTCCACATCGGTTAAGGCGCGGGGCGGGTGATTGGTTTTCCCCGGGGCGAGTGTAGACGCATGCGTTTTAAAGTTGGCCAGGTCGGTAGTGCTGCCCGATACTTTTCCTGTTGCTATGGAATAAACGCCGGACGATAAGCTGTCGGTTTGGGCTGTAGCGCCCCATGTAACCAGTGTGGCAATGATGGCAAGAAGCAATTTCATATTGAAAAATACGGATTTTACGCGGGTAAACGTACAATTTAAGGGTATTTTCAGCCTTCTCCTAAACCCGGCCTGTTGGTGTAAGTCCATGTTCATTCCCATATTAAATCCATTGTAAATATGCGCTTCTGCAATATGCCTGTATATACCGGCCGCTCCTGGAAAACGCTGAAAAAGCTCGTAGATGAGATACCATACAATAACCCGGGTAATTTTAAGAACTGGCTTATTTGTTTATAAAATGCAGCAGCATTTCTTCGTTGATTTCCTTTCGCATTTCCGTCAGCCGGATGGCATACCTCTCCATGGTCTTATCATCTTCTGTTTGCGGCTCCCATTTGGGCACTGGAATCGTTTTGCCCATGTCGTCTACCGCGGCAAATACGATGACACAATGAGTGGCTTTGGACTCCACCTTTGTTTTGGGGTTAATGGTTTTAATATCAACGGCAATATGCATGCTGCTTCTGCCGGTATAAACCAGCCTTGCCTGCACTTCCACCATGTCGCCAATATGAATGGGATTTAAAAAAAGTATTCCGCCTACATAAACGGTCACACAATACTGGCTGCTCCAGTTGACCGCGCAGGTATAGGCCGCCTGGTCAATCCACTTCATAACAGCCCCGCCATGCACTTTGCCGCCAAAATTTACATCCGAAGGCTCACTTAAGAAACGAAAGATGACGATATGGGTTGGCATGAAACGGTATGTTTTAATGATAGCTAACACAAATATATGCTCCTGTGGGGAAAATAAACCGGGATGGCTTGCCTAAAATGACCGTACCCCGTTAGAAAACGGGGATACGGTATTAGACGACATGAGAAAACATTCGTGTCATTACACCCTGCTGGTGCTTACAAGGTCTTTTTGTATTTTTCCACTACTTCCGAATTTCCGTCGCTGCTTACTTTAACGGTTATCCAGGTTTTGGCGGTTTCCAGTTTGATGTAATAGAAAGTCGTTAAGATGCCTTCCGTGTCTGCATCGCCGGTATTGTCCGGAACGGATACTTCCACTACGCCCCATATTTTCTTCCCGGGATGCTGGTGCTTAATGCCCGAACGGATATTGACCGGCAGGTTTTCTTCCTGGTAGTAACGGATATAGCTGGCAATGGCGTCGCCTTTTTTCTGGTACATCACCCGCGACAATATGCCGTTGTCAACGAACGATACCACGTACACGTTTGAAAGCTCATTCCAGGTTACTTTTTCTGCCCGGGGAAAACTGGCCTGGAAGGTATGCAACAATTTTTCGTCGATATTCCAGGAGCTATTGGCGAAAGAACTGATAACAATCAGTAATGAATAGATTAAAACAAGATACTTTTTCATAGCGATTCCTTTTAAAAGAATAAATTAAATGATTTACTCCGTAAAGGTAATACGCGTTTGGACTATCAGTGGAGCCGGTTTTTAGATAGCAGGTAGTCCGGTTTAAAACACAGGCCGGTACTATACTTTCGACCTGGTAACTTTAACCATTATGTCAACGGCATTTTTTGCTTCCCGTTCATTCATCCAGCCCAGCCCCATTCTCGTAGCATTTAATGAAACCGGTGTATTATTATGTATAAGCCCGTTGGACAATATAAGGCCCTGTGCTTTTAATTTTTCGCAGAACGCCGGGAGCGGAACTGATTTATCGAATTTGGCCCAGATAGCAAGACCACCATCGGGTGTTTTAAAATCGATGACACCGGGAAGTTTTTCGTTTAAATAAGCACAGAGGGAATCCCGTCGCCCGTGGTATATATTCAGCGCCTTTTTCATGTGCCGTTTAATGCTCCCGTCTTCAAACATTTCCGCCAGGGCCAGTTCCATAATGGGGTCGCCCTGCGTATCAACAAGCTGGCGTATCCGGGCCAGTTCAAGAATAAGGTTGGTGGGGGCTATGATATAACCCGTCCGTATAAATGGCGCTATCGTCTTACTCAATGTGCCGATGTATACCACCATTCCCCGGGTATCGGCACTTACCAGCGGGAGGATGGGGGCGCTGCAATAATGAAAATCATAATCGTAATCATCTTCAATGATAATAAACCCGTATTGCTCCGCCAGGCACAGCAGTTTTATACGACGGGCGGCTATCAGGGTAACGGTAGTAGGATAATGATGATGGGAAGTGATATAGAGCGCCTTGATTTTTTTTCGTTTGCAAAGCTTTTCAATAGCGTCCACATCTATACCATGGTCGTCTACATTAACCCGGTTAATGTGCATACCCAGGTTGCGGAAAATACCATCTGCATAATAGTAGTTGGGATCGCCTACAACAATATTGTCGCCGGCTGCAAAAAGAACGCAGGCCAGCAGGTAGAGCCCCATCTGGCTGCCGCGGGTAATCATAATATTCTCAAAACTGGTTTGCAGGCCCCGGCTGGTATTGAGGTAATCCGACAGTACTTCCCGGAATTTTTGCATACCGGCTATTTCCACGTACGCCATATATTTTTTGTTGCTCTTTCGGAGCAATACGCTTTTGTAGGCGCGGCCCAGCTCTTCAACGGGTATTAACCGTACATCGGGCCCGTCGTGAAACCCGATAATGTGGCGGTTGGTCATAACTGGTTTCCGCACCTTTTCATTCACTTTTACCGTATAGCCGGTTGTTGCAGGGAAGGAATACCGCTCTTCGCTGTCGGAAAACCGGCGCGGGTTTATTTCCGGTAATTCCTTGCTGGTAAAAGTGCCCTGCGAAGCCCGCATCTCAATCCAGCCCTGCGCGTCCAGCTCTTCATAGGCCCTTACCAATGTTTTGCGGTGCACGTTCAGTAATTCCGACATCTGCCGGGTGCCCGGCAATTTAATACCAGGCCCTATTCTTCCCTTTTTCATTTCGAGGATAACTGCATTGGCAATTTGCAGGTAAACCGGCGTATCGCAGTCTTTTTGTAGTTGTATGATTGTTTTCCATGGAAGCATGGCGGACTACTTATTTGATTAAATAATGCTATAAAGATAGTCCAATTTCCCGGAGTGGTAATCGCGATAGGACGCTGTGCCTGTCTTATCTCGTATGCGATCGCAATCGTTTTCGGTAAAAAAAGAGGTATAATTAGTTAACCTGTTAGTGTAATCATATTATCTTTAGTACACATCCATTTATCTTATCCGTTCCTGGTTACTGTTTTGCTGTAACTCTTCATCCCATAGCATTGCGCAGGAAATTTTTAAATTTAAGATTACCCTGACAGTAGTATGAAAAACCCGTTTCCGCACCATTTCTCCGCCGCAGGATATATCTTCCCGGCTATCCTGGATACATTGGATGAGGCCCTGTTCCTGCTTGACAGCGAATTAAAACTTAGCTGGTTCAATAAGGCTAATGATAAATTATACCGCTCTGTTTCCGGGGTATCTATCCCTGATAATTTTAACTTCAACGAACTCCTGACCGACGAGCAGCAGGTTTCCTTTAAAGACCAGCTGGACAGGGTACTGGCCGGTGAGGAAGCGCATTTTGAATGGAATTACCGTAAATCCGTCATAAAGTGGTTAAGTGTTTCTTTGTACCCCTTTTCTGCCGAGAACGGGATGTTTATCGGCATCTGCGGCAGCATGAGGGACATTACCGAAAAGAAACAGAACGAACAGGTGCTGCTCCGCAATACCGTAGTGCTGAACAGCATCAGCGAGGGTGTAGTGCTGGTGGATGCCGATTTTAATATTCTTACCATTAACAGGAGAGCTTATGTTATGCTGGGTAAGATTGATGCGCTGCCCGCGCTGGGAGAAAATTTCATTAACCTGCTGCCGGAAGATCGAAGAATGCACGCCTGCCAGGCCCTGCAGTCGGCATTTAAGGGAGAATATATTGAATATGAAGCGCAATACCCCTCGGGCTCATGGATACTCATAAACCTGCACCCGGTACGAAACGACAGGGGCGATATTAAGCAGGTCAGCATATCGTTTCGTAATATAACCGAAATAAAGCAATCGGTAGAACGTTTACGGGCAAGCGAGAAAAAATACAGGACGCTGGTAAATTCCTTAAGCGAAGGCGTTATCCTGCAAACGCTGGATAAAACGATACTTACGGTAAACAGGAATGCCGAGGTCATACTCGGGTTAACATCCTCCGAGCTAATGCAAAACGGGTTCCCGTTTCCCGGCTGGGATATGATAGATCAAAATGAGAACCATATATCCCATAAAGAGTTCTTCTGCATCAGAAACGGGAGGATAAATCCCGTTAAAGGTAAAATTGCCGGCATCCGAAGGCACAATTATGTGCAATGGCTCCGGCTTAATATAACCGGCATTAATAATTCGCAGAATGATGAACCCTATGCGCTCGTAATTTCTTTTGAAGACATTACCGCGCAAAAAAGAATGACCCGGGAAATGACCGTATTGTCAATGGTGGCAAGAGAAACCATGAATGCCGTACTGATACTGCACCTGAACGGCGAAATCGTTTGGGTTAATGAAGGGTTTACCCGCCTTACCGGTTATAGCGCGGAGGAAGTGGTTGGAACTACGTCCAGGCAGATGCTTTTTGGCCCCGGCACCGATATGAAGGTGGTAGAAGAAATGAAACATGCCCGGGAAAATGGCCTGGCGTTTGAAAAAGTAGGCGTAATCTATACCAAGAAGGGAGAAAAGGTATGGACAAAGAGCGAGGGCCAGCCGATGAAAGATGAAAACGGCATCCTGTCGCGGTTTTTCGTAATAGTAACCGATATCACTTCCGAGAGAAAGATAATGGAAGAAATGGAGGTATTATCGATGATAGCAAAGGAAACCAGCAACGGCGTAATGATTTTCGATAAAGCAGCTGCCGTTACATTGTGGGTCAATGAAGGGTTTACCCGGCTAACCGGCTTTGAGCCGGCCGACATTATTGGTAAAAACCCGGTGTTACTCCTGCAGGGCCCTGAAACCGACCCGGGTATGTTGAACTACATGACCGGGCAAATACAGGATAACCTGCCCTATAGCGGCGATATACTGATTTACGCAAAAGATGGCAGAAAACGATTACATCATGTTACCGGGCAGCCATTTAAGGACGCCAGCGGTAATGTGACCAAATATTTTGCCATAGCCACCGATATTACCGAACGCCGCGAGCTGGAAGAAGAACGCCTGCAAAACCAGATCCGGCAGCAAAAGGAAATAACCCGGGCCAGCCTGCAGGCCCAGGAAGCCGAGCGCAACGAGCTGGGAATAGAATTGCACGACAATATCAACCAGCTGCTTGCGGCTGCCAACCTGCAATTATGTTATTGCATCAACAATTACAAAAATGCGAAACCGGTTATCCGGAAATCACGCGATATCATCATGCAGGCGATGGAAGAAATCCGCGGCCTGTCACACAAAATGGTAATGCCCCGTTTTTCGGCCACCAACCTCAGCGATGAACTTAACGGGCTTTTAGCCCATTACCGGTATACGCAGGATATAGAACTGGATACAAAAGAATGGGATGATGCCGGCGTGCCCGGCAGCATCAAGGAAACTTTTTTCAGGATAGCGCAGGAGAAATTGACTAATATTCACAAACATGCACAGGCAAAAAAGATAACGGTACACATAAAAAGTGAAGACGGTTTTGCATTTATGTATGTTAAGGACGATGGCATTGGGTTTGACCCTGCCCAAAAGAAAAAGGGAATCGGGCTCACCAACATCATCAACAGGGTAGAGGCCTATAATGGCAACTGGCAATTAATTTCCGCACCGGGAGAAGGCTGTACGCTCTCCATCCGTATTCCCCTGGAAGTATAGCACGGTTTTCAAACCAATAAAACATACCCGCTTTGTGGTATTGCGCCTGGCTGCAGTATAAGGTAACTTTATTACTGTCCATCAAAAACAGCTATCTATATGAGCCAGCAAACCGCCCCGATCATTTATGGATTGATCCTTTACGGGCTATACGTATTACTTCCGCTGGTGCCGGCGGTGCTTATCTATAAAATTTTCCCGGACACCAAAGTGGGCGCCGACGGCCTTCTGGGCAATTTAAAGATAAATGCAACCGGGGCATTTGCCGCCTACCTCATTGTGGTAGTCATCGGTTTTTTTATTATAAAGAATAACCAGGAACTGATCAACAACCTGCAATTCAAAGGCGCTTCCTGGGTGGTCAATTCAAAGTGTACGTTTTGGGAAAAGACGTCCACCGGCCTCAATGCGGTAGACATCAGCGATGAAAGCGTTAAATCCGATCTTAAAATAACCATCTTCCCCGATTTCCAGGATCGCAGTTCACTGGGCGTCAGTTTTGTAGCTTATTCCGAAAACCAGCTGCCGAAAATTACGTTTAACTACCCGGGCTACAGGCTGGTAGAAAGAGATTTGTCGAGCGATTCCCTGCGGGCGCAGGCGGGAAAAAGAAACCCCATCAACCTTGGCGAAATACAATTCATTAAGATCCAGCAGGGATATGATTCAACCGCTAAAAGCTTTGCGTTGCCTGTTTCCGCCCCGGCGCCCGGTATTCCGGCTGATGGTCCGCCGGTAAGTTCCAACTGAATGTATTCCCGTTAAACATTTTTGTTATGAAAAAGTTGCTCCTGTTATTATCCATCGTTGCGTTACTGAGCGGGTTCGGGGTAACCAGGCAAGCTTATCCTGGCACCAACCTGCGCGGCAAAGTAGTTCGGGCGCTCAATCATCAGCCACTGGCTTCGGGAAGAATTGATTTGTATTATTTCGATAAGCGCTATCCTGCCGGGCAGCAATGGCGGCTGGTGGCCTCCACCTATACCGATGCCGGTGGTTTTTATTATTTTAAATACATCCGGCCGGATTATTACTCCATACAGGTAAACCTGCGCAAAAACAGCAACATACGCGTAGTGAACATCGACTACGGCCGGTATGCCTGGCAGGATTTGCCAATGATTACGTATTGACCCTTCCGGCAGCAAAATAGTCCATCAGGTAGCGCAGTTAATCCATTCTCATTTGTGGGGGGAAAGCTATCTTTAGTATGTTGCCCCATATGGATCACATACCAATCACCGATACGGCGGTTATCCTGCTGTATTTTCTTTCCATGCTGCTCATGGGCATGCTGCTGGGAAGAAAAAATAAAACCGCGCGGCAGTTTACCACTGCTTCCGGCAAAATGCCCGGCTGGGCCATCGGTATGTCGCTCTTCGGCACCTTTCTCAGCAGCAATACCTTTCTCGGCAACCCCGGCAAAGCCTTTGGTAGTAACTGGAATTCGTTTGTGTTTACGTTAACGCTGCCGCTTGCAGCGGTTATCGGTGCAAAGTACCTGGTGCCCTATTTCCGCCGTTCGGGAGAGCTGTCGGCCTATGAGCATTTTGAAAAGAAATTCGGCCCCTGGGCCCGTACCTATGCGGTGGGTTGTTTTTTACTAACCCAGCTGGCCCGTACGGGCACCATATTCCTGGGCGTAGGCATTACCCTCAATGCGCTTACCGGCATCGATATCCGGCTTATCATTTTAATTACCGGTATCGTGGTTACGCTGTATACGGTCATGGGTGGTATGGAAGCGGTAATATGGACCGAAGTAGTGCAAAGCGTCATTAAAACGGCCGGTGCGCTGTTGGTACTGGTATTGATCATTGCCGGCGTTAGCGGCGGTGCTGCGGAAATCCTTCATACGGCGCAGGCACAGCATAAGCTGGGCCTCGGTAGCCTTAAACCGGATTTTACTACCGATACGTTTTGGGTGGTGTTCCTGTACGGGCTCTGCATCAACCTCACCAATTTTGGAGTGGACCAGAACTATGTACAACGTTACCATACCGCTTCCGGCGCAAAAGAGGCTTCCAAATCGCTATGGCTTTGTGTATACATGTATGTACCGGTCTCACTCTTGTTTTTTATTATCGGCACCTGCCTGTATACGTATTATCATCAGCATGCCGGTATGCTGCAGCAGGTAAAGGAACAGGTAGCGGCCATCCGGCTGGGGGCAGGCGCCACGGCCGATGCCATAAGGGCGCAGGCAGCCGTTTTAACGGACGCAGACATCGGCGATAAAGTGTTGCCGCATTTTATTGTTAACAAAGTGCCGGCGGGATTAGTGGGACTGATATTTGCGGCCATCCTTTCCGCAGCCATGGGTACCATCAGTTCTGGTTTCAACAGTTCGGCTACCATTTATATGCTGGATATTCATAAACGATATATTAATCCGCGCATAAGCGACAAACAGCAGTTGCGTGTATTGTATTTCGCCACTATTCTTACCGGGTTACTGGCCACGGGTGTGGGCATCAGCATCGTTGGCGCAGGCAGTATATTGGATTTGTGGTGGAAGCTTTCGGGTATCTTTGCAGGAGGAATGCTGGGATTGTTTTCCCTGGCCATGATTGCCCGCCATGTAGGGCATTCTGCCGCCCTGGTAGGGGTGATTACCGGAACGCTGGTCATTTGCTGGATGCTGTTTTCGCAATCCGGCGCGGTACCGCCCCTCCTGCGCAATCCCTTGCATGCAAATATGACGGTGGTGGTGGGCGCACTGAGTATTTTCCTGGTGGGTACACTGCTGCAAAAAATAAAAAATCACCAATGAACATCTATAAAACCGCCCATGGAATTATAATGGAACAGAACGGTCAATGCTATCGTTCCGCCCAAACCAGCTGGGATGCTTTTATCAACCGCGATGCCGCTTACCGGCTTATACAGGAAGAAATAAAACAACTGGCTCCCGCAGGCGATTTGGCCTGGCTGCAATCGCAAAAAATACTGGCCCCCATTGGCTCGCAGGAAGTATGGGCGGCCGGCGTTACCTACCTGCGCAGCAAAACGGCGCGGATGGAAGAAAGCAAAGAAAGCGGCGGCGCCGTTTTTTATGATAAAGTGTATGAGGCAGAACGCCCGGAACTCTTTTTTAAAGCCACCCCGCACCGGGTGGCGGCCACACGTGAATATGTACGCATACGCAAAGACAGCAGCTGGGATGTGCCGGAGCCGGAACTAACGCTTATCATTACCTCCTCGGCTAAAATTATCGGCTATACCATCGGCAACGACATGAGCAGCCGCAGCATTGAAGGCGAAAACCCCCTGTACCTGCCGCAGGCCAAGGTGTACGACCGCTGTGCCGGTCTTGGGCCCTGTATTAAGATAAGCAATACTCCCCTGCCCCCCCAAACAGGCATCAACATGTACATTGTGCGTAAGGGAAATAAAGTATTTGAAGGAGCTACCACCATCGGGCAAATGAAACGTTCGCATGAAGAGCTGGTGGGTTTCCTCTTTCGTGAATGCTCCTTCCCGCAGGGTTGTTATCTTATGACGGGCACCTGCGTGGTGCCGGGAAATGATTTTACCCTGCAAAGCGGGGATACTGTGCATATCAGCATTGACGGCATCGGCATGCTGGTAAACACAGTAGAATAAGGAATACGTAAAAATAAAAATATACGCGTATGTATACCAGCAACAAAAAGTTTGTTCCCGTAATGATTACGCCGTTTAACCTGAAGGCGAAAGTAGACCTGGACGCAGTATCCGGGCTGGTGGATTTTTACCTGGCTGCCGGGGTAAAAGGCTTTTTTGCCAACTGCCTCAGCAGCGAAATGTACAGCATCAGCGAAGACGAACGGCTGGAACTGACCCGCCATATTGTGCGCTATGTAAACGGGCGGGTGCCCATTGTGGCTACCGGTTCTTTTGGTTTAAGCATTGCCGATAAGGCCGAGTTTGCCCGGAAAATTTATGATACCGGTATCGACGCCGTTATCCTGATTACCGGTCATTATGCTAATGTAGACGATAGCGACGACGTGCTTTTACGGAACTTCGACCGGATGTTTAACCTTACCGGCAATATTCCCATGGGCTTGTATGAATGCCCTGCGCCCTATAAACGGATTATTACGCCGCCGGTATTCAAATCCCTCCTGAACACGCAGCGCCTGGTATATCACAAAGACACTTCTATAGAGCTGGAAAAAGTAAAGGCCAAGCTGGACATAGTAAAAGAAAGCAACAGCGGGCTGGAATTTTACGACGCGCATTCGCCCAATGCCATGTATTCATTGCAAATGGGCGCCAAAGGCATGTCGTCCATCTCCGGCAATTTTTACCCGGAAATACTGGTATGGATGTGCAACAATGCCACCAACCCGGCACGGCAGGATGATGTGCAATGGCTGCAATCGGAAATAACCCGCGTAGACCCGCTTATTCACCAGGCATACCCGCTGAGCGCCAAATACTTTTTACAAAAACGCGGCCTGCCGGTACGCACCATCAGCCGTGCGCATGCCCTGGAGCTGACCCCACAACAAAAACAAACACTGGATGGTATTCATCAAAGCTTCCTGGGCTGGTGCCGGCGTTTGCAGATAGA
>JACXTT010003665.1_pt1 | contig 23436 bp, 20 predicted proteins | sample 9270951 | NCBI WGS metagenome assembly JACXTT01 (sample SAMN15532306, study PRJNA645909) | rock metagenome | isolation source: weathered quartz diorite | place: Puerto Rico | collected 2017-06-21
GGGCGGCCGTCGCGGCCGAGCGTTCGCACGTCGTAGGTGTCGGGGTGCGTCGCGCCGGGTCCCTCATACACATAGGGCCGTCCCCATGGATCGAGCGGGACGCCCTTCTTGAGGTAAGGGCCGCGCCAGCGGCGCGCCGGAGGGTCTCCTGCCGGCAGGGTGACGAGCGCTTCGAGACCCTGCGCGGTCGAGGGATACCAGTCGTTGTCCATGCGGTAGGCGTCGAGGGCGAGTCCGAAGATTTCGATCTGGGATCGCGCGGCCGCGACCTTCGCGTCACCGACGTGCCCGAATACCATGGGCGCCACGAGCGAGGCCAGAATGCCGAGCACCGCTATGACGACCAGGATCTCGATGAGCGTGAAGCCACGGAAATGCGTTCGGTTACTCTTGGACCACACGCAGCACCTCCTCGATGGTGGTGACTCCCGCCTGCACCTTGGTCCAAGCGTCTTGCCGCAGCGTGCGCATTCCGTGGTCGCGCGCGACGTGGCGGATGCTCCCGACGTCGGGCCGTACCATGAGCAGCTGGCGGATCGCATCGCTCATCTGGAGCAGCTCGAAGACACCGGTTCGGCCCCGGTACCCCGTGTTACGGCAGCCGGCGCACCCGCGTCCGCGCTCCAGGACGAGGTCACCCACGGGCCCCCCAACAAGGAGCGAGGCCGCGGCTGGATCGGGGCGATAGCGCTCGCGGCAATCAGGGCACACCCGCCGCACGAGCCGTTGCGCCAGAATGCCCTCCAGCGTTGCCGCGATCATGTACGGCTCGACCCTCAGATCGATCAGGCGGGTGATCGCGCTGGCGGCATCGTTGGTGTGCAGGGTGGAGAACACGAGATGGCCGGTCATCGCCGCTTGCACGGCGATGCCAGCGGTCTCCGAATCCCGCATCTCGCCAACCATCATCACGTCGGGATCCTGGCGGAGAAGGCTTCTCAGGGCCGCCGCGAAGGTGACCCCGGCGCGCGGATGGACGGGGACTTGGGTGACCTCGGGCAAGTGGTACTCGACCGGATCCTCGACGGTGATGACCTTCTCCTCCGCCGGACGGCGCAGTCCGAGAGCGGCATAGAGCGTCGTGGTCTTCCCGCTCCCGGTCGGCCCGGTGGCGAGCAGGATGCCGTGGGCCCTCCCGGCGAGACGCCGGAACGCGTCCAGCGTATCGGCCGCCATCCCCAGCTCTTCCAACGTGACGGGCCTGCCTCCCCGGTCGAGCAACCGCAACACCACCGACTCGCCATGAAGCGTCGGTACCGTAGAGACTCGAAGGTCCAGCTCCCGGGATTCGAGTCGGACGCGAATCCGCCCGTCCTGCGGCGCCCGCCGTTCCGCAATGTCCAGCTCAGCGAGCAGCTTGATCCGCGAGATGACGGCCGACTGGAGGCCCTTGGGTGGCGCGGGGAGCTCGGACAGCACCCCGTCGATCCGAAGGCGTACCCGGAGTCCGTCTCGCGTCGCCTCCAGATGGACGTCGCTGGCCGAGGCGTCGTAGGCCTCGCGGATGAGGAGATTGACGAACCGAATGACGGGGGCCTGGTTGGCCAGGTCGCGGGCGTCGGCGAGGGGCTCGTCCGCCGGATCGACGGCCGCGCCAACGTCCGCGCTCAGATCGCGAACGAGCTCGACGACCGAGGCCGAAGCCGAAAAGGTCTGCCGGATGGCGTCGCGCAGCTCATCTTCCCCGACCGATAGAATCTCCAGGGGAAGGCCGAAGCTCTGTTCGAGGTCCTCCATCGCCTCGCGATTGGGGTCGCCGGCGACGGCCACGCGCAAGCGGTCCGCGACCACCTCGAGCGGAAGCATTCGGTAGTACTCGAGGTACTCCGCGGCAAAGGAGTCCGCGACCGGAAGCTTGGACTGCAACGAGGAGTCGGCCATCGAGGGGTTGGAATGGTGCTCTCCTCGAAGGCATCGAACGTGCCGGAGCTCGCGCGGAGCTAAGCGATTCGGCCGAGACGAGTTGAGCTGCGCACTGCGGCGACGGAGGGTGTCCGGTGTGACGTCCGGACTGTCACGTGCGGACGGAGGGAAGGCACGCCCGCGAGCGCCACGAGCGATGCCACGGTCCCCAGCAACCGATACAGGCGCTGGCGGCTGCAGCCCAGGAGGCGGGCCGCCTGCGTGACGTTGCCATTCGTACGCGCGAGAGCGGCACGTGCCTGGGCCTGATGGCTGGCGGCATGCCCGTTGTGCGCAGTCGCGTTGAGGGATGCAACGAAGTCGCTGGGCAAGTCACACAAGTCGATGGGCCCGTCTGGGGTCGCGTGCAGGACGGCGTAGCGGCAGACGGCTTCGAGCTCACGAATGTTGCCGGCCCACGGAGCGGCCATAAGGCATTGACGGACGGATGCCGTAGGCTGTGGAGCTGCCGGCAACTCGAGCTCCCGCGCCTCTCGTTCGATGAAGAAGCTGGCGAGGGGCAGGATCTCGTCCCGCCGATCGGCTAGCCGAGGTACTCGGAGGGTCAGGTATCCGAACCGCTGCTGGAGATCCGCTCTGAACGAGCCGGCAGAGACCAGCTCTCCAAGATCGGCGTTGGTTGCGGCAAGAAAGCGCACATCTACCGGCCGGTCACGGACTTCGCCCATCCGCCGGATGGTGCGATCCTCCAGGAGTTGCAGCAGCAGCTGTTGGACCGTCCCCGATGCCAGGCCCAGCTCGTCGAGGAAAAACGTGCCCTGATGCGCGGTCTCGATCAAACCCGCTCGGGCTTCGTATGCGCCGGTGAAGGCACCTTTGGCGTGGCCGGCCAAGTGGGCGACTTCCAATTGGGGAGGTATCCAGGATGCGGCCTGCTTGACGAATGGGCCTTTTCTGCCCGATCGCACGTGGATAAGCTGGGCAATGACCGTCTTGCCGACGCCCGGCTCACCCAGGATCAGAATCGGGTGATGGGTTCGGGCGTACCGATCGGCGTCGAGCAGTAAGGCGCTGACGCTCGGTGAGTTGCCGAACAGAAGCGTCGCCGGCTCAGGCATTTCCTGAGAGTTTTGGGGTGGGACCAAGGGGAAGCGCCCAACAATATCGCGCGCGATCGTAGACCGCGACAGAGTATCAGCGGCGAGTCAAGTGAAGATAGCACCGGAAGTCCGGCAAGCGCTTGGTCCGGTACTCCACAATTGGATTGGCGCGCCTCGCATCTTTCCCCCCCATCGGCCAGACCGGGCGACCGTTAGCGGGGAAAACAGCCCCTCGCGTCCATCCAATCCAAAGGGATGCATCCGGTCAAGTCGCTTAAGGAGCAGCAACGCTGTGAGGAGGGCCCCATGCCGAGTAGAGACTTGCTCCTAAGGGCTCTGTTCTTCTTCGTCGCCGCCATTGCTTCGCCTGGATCCCTAGCGGCAACGAGCAGCGTGACGGCGTCAAAGGACTGCAGCACATCGCCGTGTACAGTTGTGGAGGCGACATTCACGCTTCTTGTCGCCCAGACCATCCAGTGGCAAGCCACGTATACGGGCGGTCCCACCCAGGGACACAGCTTCTACCTCTCAACTGTCGCGTCGAACATGGCCGACATCGCGCTGACGACTTCGGGGCAACTCAGCGGATCGTACTTTCTGCAACCCGGCACCTACTTCATTAGCATTCGCGTAGCCCTGATGGGACCCGGGTTCTACACCATCACGTACAACCCGTCTTCGACGGGCGATCCACACATCACCACGATCGACGGAAGCCGCTACGACTTTCAGGGCGCGGGCGAGTTCGTCCTGCTGCGCCACTCGCAGGGCCTCGAGATCCAGACCCGCCAAGCGCCGATCGCTACGAGCTTCAATCCGGGAGCGGACCCGCACGATGGGCTCGCCGTCTGCGTAAGCCTCAATACCGCCGTTGCCGCGCGCGTAGGCAAGCACCGCGTCACCTATGAGCCGAACCTGAATGGAGTACCGGATCCGACTGGGCTGCAATTGCGAGTTGATGGGCGCCTGACCGCGCTTGGTCCCGATGGGCTCGATCTTGGCAGCAGCGGGCGCATCGCCAGAACGTCGGCGCCAGGCGGAATCGAGGTTGATTTCCCGGACCAGACCGTCCTGTTCGCGACCCCGGGCTGGTGGGCCGACCAGGGCAAGTGGTACCTCAATATCGACGTTGTTCCCGGGCAACCCGCGGCAGGGATCGCCGGTACGGTCGCGCCGCGTAGTTGGTTGCCGGCATTGTCGGATGGCAGCTCCCTGGGCGCGATGCCGACGTCCTTACGTGACCGCTACGTCGACCTGTACCAGAAGTTCGCTGATGCCTGGCGAGTGACCAAGGAAGCCAGTCTCTTCGACTATGCACCCGGCACATCGACTGACGCGTTTACCATGCACGATTGGCCGCCTGAGCATCCACCGTGCCCCATCCCGGGCGTAACTCCGGTGGAACCCACGAGTCAACATGTGGCTGAGCAGGCCTGCCAGTCAGTAATTGGCGAACACGCGCGCTGTGTCTTCGACGTGATGGTTACAGGCAACCCTGGGTTCGCCACCACGTATGCGTTCAGTCAGGGCCTCCAACCGCATCGTGAAACGAAGTGGTGGAACATGCGACCGGTCCTGATTCTCATCGGATTGCTCCTTGTGGCCCTGATCTTGTTGCTCATGTGCGCGTCTCGGCGCCGAACTTAGAGCGAAGAAGGTGGTTGGAATGCGGCTCGGCGCGGCGTCCGATCCAAGCTCCGGTACTGGATCGCCTCGCTCACGTGCATCGGTGCGATCTCTGGAACACCCGCTAGGTCCGCGATCGTGCGCGCCAATTTCCGCACCCGCGGGCGTCGATCCGGCAACATTGAGCCCATGGGAGCGGAATCTCCGTGTTCCGACCGGCCGGCATGCGCTCCTGGCTGAGAGTCTCCTGGAGCGGCGCGCCACTGATGGCCCCGCCTGATTGTGACGGCATTCACCAAGGGGGTTGAGGCGAAAGCCTGGAGCAGGCCATCGGTCCTGCTTGTCGCAAATCCGCCCTTCGGTGACGCGTCTAGGACCTTATCGCGCCGGCAGCCAAGCGGGAAATTAGAGGTGTGTCGCGCGAGCCGTCCCGCAAGCCATCGGGCCGGCGCCGTGTGGGATCAAGGCAGACCAGGCAAACCTGGGTCCGTCAGCCGAGGCCGCTCGTACCGACCGCGAACGAGGAGGTGGGTCATGGCGCGATTCATCATTCGTCTCGCATGGGCGTGGTTGATCCTTGTGGGCTCCATCCTGATCACGCCAATCGGTCCGATCTGCATTACCTGCGGTCCAAATGCCCCGGGGTTCATGGGAAGAGTCGCGGCTACGGTGTTCGGTCTCGTGTCCATCGGCCTTGGCATCGCCGGGTTCGCCCCTGGTGGACGCCTGCCGGCGGGCCGAGCGGCACCCCAGCGTTGAGGTACAGGTAATATTCGCGGAGGCGCAGCGGGCCAAAGTATATCGTCGGCGGACCTGGCACTTCTTCTTGAAAGGACTCTGGCCAGATGACGACCGTGCCTTCCCCGGGAGACTCGCGTGGCTGGAAAATCTTCAAAGACGCCATCGATGTGGTCAGCAAGCTAGCCACCGTCCTCATCGCCATCGTCGTGTTCCAGTACAACTCTCGCCACGACCATGACCAACAAGCGTTCCAAAATCAGCAGGCAAGACTGCAAGAAGTCCAAACCGTTACCAGTCTTTTTCCTCACCTGACGTCCGCAGACATACAGGTCAGGCATCTCGCATTAGCTGCGCTCAGAGTAATGACTACCGACACCTTCGCTATAGACGTTTGCCTGAGCGTTGCGACCCGGCGTGAGTGCAGTGCCTCGGCAACCGCCTTTCCTCCGGTCGAGCTCGCCTCCTTAGGGACGCCTCGTGATACACAACACGTGAGCCCGGCGATTCAACAGGTGGCGCGCACAGCGGCTGAGACCCTGCAGGCGCGCCCAGACTCCGAGGCGGTCCGGCGATCGGTGCTAGCTGCGAGTCCGGCAGCCAGCCATGATTCCACTGTAAAGATCAATGGGGTGCGCCAAGGCTGGGTATTCCTAGGGTCATACGATAGTACTACGGGATCCTGGCAGTCGCGATACTTTGAGTTCGGTGTTTCGGCCAAGCCTAGTTCCCTCAAGGGCCACACGCTGCAGGTACCCTCCCGAGTCGCTGGAGTCAACGTGCGAAGGAACCGCTTCTACGAAGCAGGCTATGACGAGATACTCGACGTCCTAAAGCCCGGCAGCACCGTGAACGTAGGGGACGTGCGTTCGTGGAATGATGGCGGCTACTACATCTGGGCAAGCGTCACCTATTCCCGAGCTCAGTAGAAGCCCAGGTGTGGAGATCACTTACGAAAGCAGCGGCTGGACCTGGGGTTACTCCAGCGCGAGGTCGCCGACCGAGTCGGCGCCGACACGGCTACGGTCACCAACTGGGAACTCAACCGAACGAACCCTGCGCTTCGTTTCCTGCCGGCGATTGTTCGGTTCCTCGGCTACCCACCCTGGTCGGCTGATGGGTCGATTGGTGAGAGGCTGCTCGCCTATCGGCGGGAACAGGGGCTGCCCCAATCGGCACTTGCCCGACTGCTCAAGATCGATCCGGGAACGCTCAGCGGGTGGGAGCGGGGACGGCGGGTTCCGACCGGCCGGTATGCACGGGTTGTAGAAGCAATCAGCGGCCGGTGAAGACTTCACACCCCTTCAACGCCTATGAACAGCTACGAGCCGGAAACCCCGGCCCCCTCTACCAGTGAATCGACTGCGCCTTCCCGCTTTCGAGCGATCCCCCCTTCTCAAAGGCTCGCAGCCGATCCGGCAGCCACTGTTCTCTCCGAAAAACTCACGCTTGAAGCACCGGCTCACCCGGCTGCGCTCGGAAAAATCCAGGCTCCCGTCCGTCTTTATGTGTGAGGACCGGCGGCAGCGCCGACGCCCTCCGAAGGAAGGAGTGCCGATCAGCCGCTGCAGCTCGGTCCTCGCAAGGCCGTGCTATGATCCCTCACACTGGGTGCCGCACATCGGCGCTGCATCGATGAACCTACAAGCAGTTCGCACGGCGGCAGCGGGTCGCCGCGTGGTTGTCGTGTTGTGCCTTTCTGTCACCGCGGTGTGGGCACGGGAGCTCGCCGCCCAATCCATGGCGGAACGACTACAGAAGATCACAGATCGAGGAGCACGGATTTCGCCAGCGACGCAGCGGCTGCTCCTGCAGACGCTGCGGGTGGAGGACTCGGCGGGGTACGACCGCGCCCGCGATCAGCTACTCCAGAGCGCCGGCCTCGCGGACCCGTCCGCAGTGGCCGAAGTCGCCGCGCGGTTCAGCGCGCGAGAAGACTCGATTCGCGCGGTCCTTCGCGCTGGGCGGCCCCGACTGGATCTGCCACGGCTGGACAGCGCTGCAGGGGGGCCGAACCAGATCATGGCCGCCGTGCGCCAGACCGTCGCCCTCCGGACCCGCAATCCGGTCGACGCTTTCGCGGACACGCTTTTGCGCACGGCGCTTAACGAGGCCGCCGCACGGCTGTTCAGGCCGGCCCCGGCGGCGACGTGGGCAACATTAGTGCAACTGAAGATCCCGCGCCCCGACTCGGCCACGGCGATGGATGTCGCAGCCGGGGAGCAGTACCTCACCGCCACGGCAACTGCGAGTCCCGCGTACGCAGCGCTGTCCGTAGCTGGGCGCGCTCGGCTACTCAAGGCGTTGCAAGCCGCCGTCGCCGAAGCTCAGCACCGGGGCGAGCAGATGGGCATGGACGCTGCGGCCCTCGCGCGCCTAGGCCAGCACGCGACGGCGAGTATGTCGGAGGTCCAAACCGCGGTCGAGGGCGTGACCGGGACGCTCCAACTGGTGGACGAGCTCTCGAGACTACGGGTGGACGCGCTCATCCGCACTGCGATCGCGAACGACAGCCTCAAGAAGGTCATCGACGATGTGAGGCACCGCCTAACGATCGGCAACGCCCAGACGTGGGCCGACGTGCGGAACGATCTGGCCCTCGCGCAACTCCTCGGTACAGCGCTGCGCGCGCCTGACCCTACTCTGACGTTACTCCGCGACGCCGACGCAATGGGGCGGCTCGCCCGCGACATCAACGACTTCTCGGCGCTGCGCGCCCGCATTGAGACGAGTGAGGCCGGCGTCCTCGATGCGACCAACCAATACCTGAGTAGCGCCCAAGCGACCCTTCAATCGTTAGGTGCGCTGAGCAGCCGATTCCACATCCCACAGGCGATAATCCAGAAAGTCAACACCGCCCTCGTAGTCGCCCAGAAGGCGGTCGCAATCGGCACAGCAATCGCTTCGCAGAACTATGCTGGCGCAGTGTTCGGTGCAGTTGATCTGGTCGTGGGCTCCCTTGGCGGCGGACCGCCGCCAGGGCCCAGCATCGAGGAGCTACGCTTCAACGCAATAATGGACCAGTTCGACATAGTGAACAGGAAGCTGGACGCCGTCATCCAGCTCCAGGAATCGACGCTCAAGTACATCGCGCAGATCGACTTGAAGCTCGACTCGCTTGCCGACCGTATTGCGCGGGACCACCGAGAAACGCTCGAACGCTTCGACCGCGTCGATCGCCAGCTCCTGTGGGTCGCCGCCGTCGTGGTGGCGCAGGACCGGCAGGCTCTCCTCACGTGCCACGACATCGCGGGGGTATACGGCAAGGGCGCGTACCAGGACGAGGCGAACTTCGTCGGCAGCGTCGCCCCGCGGCAGTGCTTGGACGTATTGCAGCGCATCACGGTGGCGGGTGCGCAGAACCAGCTGGCCATCCTGCCCGCGCTCTCCATGAAGACGGCAGATGCGGATTTGACCGCAAGCGGCGGCGCGGCCGCGGTCCAAAGCTACAAGATTCAGGTAACCGACCCGCTTCTCACGTACCTCGCAGGCTGGCAGTCGGCCCATGGGTTCACGACGCCGGCCGCATCGGCGCACGTTCGCAGTGCGCTCGCCAGCCCGCTCCTCGGCCGCCCGGCGCTCCGGACGGTGTTACTCCACCTGTCCGACCCATCCTTTGCGTCGGCGTTCTCAAATCCGCAGGTGCCCGCCGCGGCGCTGAAGGAGCCCCTCCGCGACTCGTCGGTCGCGGAGCTAGCGAGTGCAGTGCTCGACCTGCACCCGATTCTGGCTGTCTTGCGCGATAACGGACTCGTTTCTGAGGCAGCGTTCTTCGACCCCGCACAATTCGCGACCCAGGGGGAGCCGACGGGTCTCCGCGAACTCCAAGGCAGCCTCGCCCTCCTCGACGCCGCAATCGCCTTCCAGAACCTTCTAGGCGGCGACCTCATCGTGACGGACATGGCGTCGCACTTGGGCGACCCGGAGGTCGAGGCAGCAGTTCAGCACAACGCTGTTCTTGCAATGAACGTGGCGCGCGAGATCGTCTACAGCCGCGTCGACGCCATCTGCGCCGGCCCGGACCCCAGCACGGCCGCTGCTGGCTGCGGGACCCTCCCTGACCGGTACCAGCACGCGCTCGACGCAGCTAGTCCCGACGACCTCGTGCGACTCCTCGAAGAGTCGGGGAGCAAGCTGCCAGCTCCGTTGACCGGCGGCGGGGGCTCGTACCGGATGACGATCGCCGGTCTGTCAGTGCCGCTCCCGACGCGCGAAGAGTTCCGCCAGCAGACCTACGTCACGACCCCGTCACTTGAGCAGCTGTGGCGGGTCCGTGACGCGGTGCTGGATGCTATGGCAGGCTACTCACTGCGCGGCGGGCTCCCCGGGAGCCCCGTGGGCGCCCTCCCTGCGAATGACCAGCGGCGCCTCTCCCTATTGCTCGCGATTGAGTAGTGCTACGCAGGCCCCCACCGACCTGGCCCCGTGCGCCCAGGGCCCGGTAACAACCATGAGGGGAGATTCGGTGATGACACAGATGACTTTGGGTCCGGCCCTCACGGCGTTGGCGTTCGTTGCTCTCGGCGCCAGCTCGGTCAATGCCCAGGCGTGCGGCGTGCCGCCCGGGACAATCATCGCCTATGCCGGGGAGAAGATCCCCGGCGGGTGGCTCGTGGCCGACGGCCGGCCGCTGCGCCAGGCCGACTACCCCACACTCTACGCCGCCATCGGCGCGGCGCACGGGGGAGGGCTCAACGAGTCTGGCGTCAAGATCGGGGACTTCAACCTACCGGACCTACGTGGGCGCTTCCTCCGGGGCCTCGATCAGTCGCAGGCTGGCACCGTGTCCAACCCGCCCCGGGACCCTGACGCGCGCAACCGTACCGCGCCGACCGGCGGCGGCAATAATGGCAACCGCGTAGGGTCGGTGCAGGAGGACGCTACGGCATTGCCAAGGTTCGCATTCAAAATCGGTGGCGGCGAGCACCAACATGAGGTACCTGCCGACATCTCAGCGAGGAATGACTGGGCAGCCCCTGCAGCCGTCACAGGCATAGCTGCGCACGTCTGGATCTCCACACCGGCGGGCGGTGCCCACACACATACGCTGGGGCGCGGCAGAAATGAGCAGGACGCCCCGAACATTGCGGGTGGCGGCGGCGACGCCGAAACGCGACCGAAAAATGTGGCTGTCTACTTCCTGATCTGTGCGCAGTGACCCCCAAAGGGGCGGGCCCGCCCGCAGCTCACCAGCCGAGGTGAGGTGATGATGACGTGTCCACGATGGCTGCAGACGTTCGCAGGACTCGCCGTGACAGTGGCACGGGGCCGACGCCCAGGCGCAGGAGCGCAGCGTCCCGACAGGAACTTTAGTCGCGTGCGCCGGCGAGACGATTCGCGCGGGGTGGCGGTCTGCTCGCGGTAGCGACGAGGCGCACGTCGTGAGGCGCGAAGCACAACATCGCGGCTAAAGCTTCTGCGAGGGGCCATCACTACTGATGAGACACGAGCTGCTTATTCGGGCGTGTCCGCGCCAATCGGATTTGACTCATAGGTGATCGATTCGCAACCACAGGCTCTATACCCAACGACGCCATGCGACCGACTAGGTCTTCCCCGGCAAGCCTCCGGCGACCCGACGGACTCTGCTGCTGGATCTTGGCCATTAGTCTGATGGTTTGCAGCCCGATCATTGCTCGTGCACAGATGTTGGTGCCTCCGTGGGGCGACCGACTCTCCGCCGAACTACAAAGGTACCAGTCATGCGATTCTGGTGCGAACGAGAAAAGCCCGACCGCGTGCAACATATTTCTCTCGCGTGCGTTGAAGGCGGTTTACAGCGTCGATGAGTTCCGCGATCCGGCGGATTCAACACACTATCTCGAGGCCAATCTGATTTTCGTGGCTGTGCGGGACACTTCCAAATGGCAGGAAATAGGGACTGCCGATCAAGATGCCGCGCTGGTGCATTCGCAGGGGCTTGCCAACAGCAACATCCCAGTGATTGCGGTGCAGTTCGATGCGCCTAACGGCCATGTAGCGATGATTCTGCCGGGCACCTTTACGAAGACGTCGTGGGGCGACCACACACCGAACTCAGCGAGCTTCTTCCTCAAGAAGCCACTCAGCAGTGCGTACATAGGCCTACCATTGTCCAAGGCGTGGAAGTGGCAGGAGCGGAAGGCAGTGCATCTGTACCGTCACCTATGAGCCCCGGTGCTGCTGCCTGAGCCAGCCCTGCTGTTTTCTAGCTCGCCTGATCCAGCACCCTGCGCGTTCAGGAATCAGGGATCAGGAGAGCGTGCGGTTCGACTTGGGCTGGAGGTAGCCTTGATCGTCCGGCTCGGCACGCCGGAATGCAGCGACGCTCTTGGCGACCAGCGGGTGTGGGTCGTCGAGCATCTCTGGAACGGAGATGCGATTCGCCGGCTGGGACTCGAAGCGCTGCTGTTCTGCGATCGGCCCGGTCTCTTCCGCCCCCATACCGTTGGGACGCGGACGGAGCATTACCTCGCTGAACTGCGGCGCAACAGACGGCCGGGGAGTCGGAAGCGGGGTGCGCCGGGCCGGCTGGCTCACTTCCTTCTTCCGCCAGCAACCGCGGTACGGAACGGGAACGCGGAGCTTTGGGCAGATCGTGGCGAGCCCGACATCGGAGAGGCCGTAGCGTTGGGCCAGCTTCGACATCGGCTCAGACCAGACCTGCTCGTAGAACTCTTCCCGCGTGAGACGAACCGACTCCGCTTCCATGGTGGAATTCTCCGCTGATTCTGCACACCTCGGCCCCCCGGAGGAGGGCGCCAAGATCGAGCGAGATGATACGGATGATGTCCTTGGCTGGCCAGCTAGGTGCGGTCGGTCCCTGTCACAGGCGCGGTATTTCTCGGTTGTCCCACCGTGAATACGGAACCGATCTCTGGTCCGGGAGCCGATTCGCCCAGGTGCTCTGCAAGGCGCAGAATTTCGGAAACCCGGACACCCAGAACCCGTGCAGCCCTCTCTAGGGCTGTGATCGTCGGGTTGCCTGCGCCGCGCTCAAGTACCCCGACATACGTCCGATGTATCCCCGCGGCATGCGCCAACGTCTCTTGCGACAGCTTCGTGCGCTCGAGACGGAGTTGGCGCAGCGCCATGCCGACGCATGTCGGGAGAGCGGTATGGGTCAAAGTGTGGGCCGGCATCGGTAACACGGTAAGCGAGCCCCGGGAGCGGGCAATCATCAAAGCAGCGCCAATTTTTGTGAATTTGCGACACGGTCGCCGGACCAGCCACTAAAGTCGACCCTGCGATAGCAGCTACCACGAACGATCGCGACCGACTTGCGCATGCCGGTGTGGGAGCTACCCGAGATTGCGGAGCAGTGGGAACTGCCGGACGAATAGGTCTGACACACCCGTCGGTCGGTCAATCACGACGGTTGGTCTCCCCAGTGAGAGACCGCGGCGGGCGATCTCCTTTAGGTACTTCCGGTCCGCCTCGGCACGCTCGGCGGTGCGGCTGCTCCAGGTCCTCGCGAGATCCCTGGATCTGCAGCAGGCATGGTACAGTGCCGGTTTTCCGCACCCGCAGAACTCATACAGCCTGCCGCGCTCCACCCGAACGGCTGCAGGACAATGCTGCAGCCCGGGCCACCAGCCGAGCAGCCGCTCGTGGAGGGCCTTGGCAACCCAGCAGACGCAGTACCCGACATAGTCCTCGATCACGTGCCGACCGAGCACCCAGTCATCTTCGCGGCACACGCACATGCTTTCGTCCGGATATTCATGATGTGCCCGAACGGGAAGACCGAATGACCACTCGGCCCATGCTCGGATGAACGGAGCGTGCCCCTCTGGCTTTTCACGAAGCCAGGCCGGTTCATGGGTGGGGATCTCAAGCAGGAGATTCGCGCGATCCGGAATGGTCCGGAACAGACCGAGGGGCACCAGCAGGAGAGCAGAACTGGAGGAGCTGCTCACCCACCGTGCATCAGGATGGTAGGCGAACAGCTCCTCGAGCCCCAACCGCTCGCTCAGCCCGCGCTCGACGGGGTGTGCGGTGGCACCGGCCGCGGGGGACGATGCTGATCGTCCTTGCCGTGGTCCGGCTCCGGGTCGGGCTTCTTCGGCCCGTGACCCTCGTTCGACATGGCGACCGCCGTTTTCCCTTCTCCGGGTCTGCGGTACGGTGCTTCCTTGAGCCCGGACGAGGAAGCCCCCCTCAACAAGGGCGGGTTGCTGAAGCTGATCCGCAGCCCGGCCGAACTCCTCCAGCTCGCTCAGGTCGAGGTCCATGACCAAGCCGCAACACCCTCACCCTGGACGAATCCGGCCAGACTGCCCTGCGCTGCGAACACCTGGTCGGACCCGAGCCAGCTGCACGGCCGTGCCAGACCTGGCGAAAGCTACGGACCTTCTCCAGCCGGTGTCAACCAGGGTGGGCGCGTGGTTTTGTTTGCTTTATAAACTCATGTTTGCCTAGTTGACAGCTCTCGCCGATTCGCTACATTGGCAGGCGTGCTGAACGACGCTACGGTCGAGCGGCTATGCACCGAGTTTGGCGCGAGAGTCCGGGCAGCCCGTAAGAACGCCGGTCTCAGCCCGAAGGCGGTCGCCTCCCTCGTAGGGCTCAGCCGCTCTTCCATCGCCAACCTCGAAGCCGGACGCCAGCGCGTTCCGGTCCACGTGATCTGGAACCTCGCCGACGCGCTCGGGGTCCAAGTGAGCGCCCTGCTGCCAGAACCCGGTCCGGGTACGGTCATACCCGAGCCGAGAGTGACCCGCTTCCTGCGGCAAGAGCCGCGCCTCGCGGCTGTCTCTGCCAAGTCGAAGCAGCGGGTGAGACAGTTCGTGGAGGCGAAGCTCGCCGAAGGCGTGGGCTCCCCCTCGACACGGGAGGGATGACGGATGCCAGACTTTCGGAAGGCCCAGCAGCGGGCGAAGCAGGTTCGCACCAAGCACGCAGCGACCGAGGTTCCGATCAATGTCCAGGACCTTGCCCGCCTTGAAGGTGTGCAGGTCGAGCGAGTCGATTTCGGCGACGAGGTCTCAGGAGTTCTCGTCAAGGACGGGGAGCGCGCCATCATCGGCGTCAACGGCCGCCACGCGCCTACCCGTCAACGCTTCACCATCGCTCACGAGCTCGGCCACTACCTGCTCCATGGGCGCCGAGAACTGTTCGTGGACAAGGACTTCATCGTACACTTCAGGGATGAAAACTCATCGACGGGCTACGACCCCGTCGAGGTCGAGGCCAATCAGTTCGCGGCCGAGCTTCTCATGCCTGCCGAGAAGGTGCGCGAACTGTTCGCCAAGCGCCCGTTCGACATCAACGACGAAGGCGCCCTTCGAAAGCTTGCTGCGACGTTCGGGGTGAGCCCCATGGCGATGGCCGTGCGCCTATCAAGTCTCGATCTGGTGGTAGCCGCGTAACGCGTTCGCGCCGCTCGGGAGATGACGTTGTGGCTGAATGCCCTGTCGTTAGCCTGTTTTCAGGTGCAGGGGGAATGGACCTTGGGGTCGAGAATGCCGGCGGCGACATCCGCATCTGCGTCGAGGTCAATCCGGACTGCGTCGCTACCTTGTCGGCGAACTCCCGCCTCCTCCCCTCGGCGAAGATCCTTCCCCAGCCGATTGAGCGCCTCTCGGTGGAGGAGATCCTCTCTGCAGGAAGCCTTCGGCGAGAAGACGTCGCCCTGCTGATCGGTGGTCCTCCGTGCCAGCCTTTCTCCAAGTCCGGGTACTGGCTCATGGACCGCAGGAAAGGTATCGATGACGCGCGCGCATCTCTCGTCAAGCAGTTCCTCCGGGTGCTCCGAGAGCTAAGGCCCGAAGGGTTCATCTTTGAAAATGTCGCTGGCCTCGCACATCCCAGGCACCGCGAACTTCTGGACAAGGTGCTCGCAAGCGCCAGCCGCTATGGGTACTCGGTTGACTGGCGGCTCCTCCACGCGGTCGAGTACGGAGTCCCCCAGACCAGATCCCGCGTCTTCGTGATCGGCCTGAAGGGCAGGCACGCCCCACGCTTCCCCTGCCCCACGCACTGGTGGCATTCGAAGCAGAACGGCACACGCCCGCGTCTGCGGGAGCCTGAAACCGCAGGCCGTTGGATCGCGCGGCTCGGCGGCGAGGACCTCTTCGAGCGAGAGGAGATTGCGCAAGGACGCTGGGCCGAGCACCTCCGCGAGATTCCGCCCGGGTGGAACTACAAGTACCACACCGGTTGGGCGGGTCACCGTGCACCCACATTCGTGGCTGAGACCAAGTATTGGACGTTCCTTCTCAAGCTGAGCCCTTCCCGCCCGTCTTGGACCATTCAGTCGAGCGCCGGCCCATGGACCGGTCCTTTTCATTGGGATGGGAGAAGACTTCGGGTGCCGGAGCTTGCGGCGCTTCAGACGTTCCCGGCAACGTACCGGTTCAAGGGCAGCCGTCGTGCCCGCATCAGACAGATCGGTAACGCTGTGCCCTGCCTGCTCGCCTCCAAGGTCGCGACCGAACTGCTGGTGGAGCTATTGGGTCGTCGTCCCCGCAGAGGTCGCAGGCTTCGATACCGGTTGTCGGCGGACTACCCGTTCGACCCCGCGACGCTGCGCCACAACGGCACCCGGTGGTAGCTCTCTTGCGAGTGCCGCCGCCGAGCGCCCGGGCCATCCCTTCTGCGCGAGCTTCTTCGCTACAGTCGCCGCAACCTTCCTCGGGTCCGCAAGAACCTCCAGGTCCCACGCTCGAACCACAGACCACCCCATGAGTCGAAGCTGCCTGTTCACCTCACGGTCTCTTCTCGCGTTCTTGGCGATCTTCTCGTCCCAGTAAGGGCCTCGCCGACCTCTCGGCAGATAATCGGGGTGGCCGTGCCACCAAACGCCGTCCACGAAGACGGCGACCTGCCAGCGCGAGAACGCTAGATCGGGAGTGCCGGGGAGCCTCGCGTGGCACCGCCAACCCCGCACGCCCGCGACCCAGAGCGCGGACCTGAGCGCCAGTTCCGGAGCAGTGTCGTGCTTCCGGATGCTCGCCATCACCCGGTAGCGAACCTCAGGCGACATCTGCCGGCGCGTCCGCATCACACCTCGACCATCTCGGCGACCTTGATATCAGGCTCCATCGCCATAAGCACCGCGCGCGCGGTGCGTGCCTTCTCCCCCTTCACGTAGTCGTCGGGAATCTCGATCTGCCTGCCCTCCTCATCAGCCTCGAGCTCCTTGGCCTCCTCCGCAAGCCGCTGCCGAAACAGCGAGAGCGCAACGGGGTACTCGTAATTCTCGCGGAACGTCTTGAGCGCCGACTCTCCAAGCTTCTTCTCGCCGACCATGCGCTCGTATGACGCGAAGGCCTCGTTCAGGACCCATTCGACCTTCAGGATCACGCCCTTGTTGCTTGGGTCACGACTGATATTGCAGATGCCGACCGTCTCCTCATCCCAGGCAGGGTCAAACTCCTCCCACTGGTCTCTGCCCACCCAGGCAATGTTGATGTTCGGCTCACCGCCCTTCTTCCGGTCCTCCTCCTCTTCTTCCTCAGGAGGAACGACGACTACGCGCCCCTCCGTCATCAGCAGCACGCCGAGCTCCGCGACCACGAGCGCGACCTTCATCGTCGATGAGACAATCGGCGCCTCCCGCGACGCTTCGATAGTCACGCGCACGCGTCCGCCCAGCAGGCGGCCTTTGGACACGACCTTGAGATGTCCCTTCAGTTCCGGGCCAAACACGATCGAGAGGCTCTCCGCGTAACGCGGCAAGAAATCGTTCTTGGCGTTGATCCGGAGGCGGAGCGCGGCAGTCTCACCCGGCTCGATCTCAAGCGGGTCGGTGAGGATCTCCAGGGCATCGGGAACTTCGGGCATCATGGAATCATCCCACGATGGCGGCCTGGGAGATGGGCGGCGCGGCTTCCGACGTTTCCGCGTAGCCTTGTGGCCGCCCTTTCCTCCCGGCAGCACCCCTTTCATGTACGCGGCAACCTGATGGGCAAGCGCCTTCTTGACCTTCTCAGTCGTGGTCCTGGTCGCTGCCTCCAGCGTACGCTGACGAGCCCGCTCGTCCAGTTCAGCCAGGTCCTCGTCGTCCAGGAGCTCCCGGACGACGCGGTCCAGGATCTTCTTCATGAGCGGCGAATCAACCCCTGTCTCGCGAGTCGAGGCAAATACCTCTCGCTTTGCGTGGCTCGTTAGGCCTGTGCCATCGACGAGCACGATGAGCCGCTTGAAGATGTAGAACAGGCCGACATGCCGCTTGAGCCAGGCGCGGTCCTTCGTAGCCTGGCGCTGGCCATTCAGAGTGATCGCGAGCGCCTGCTCGGTCGACACGTAGGCGTCGGGGTCAGTGCCCTCGTTCAGGACGAAGTACCTGAGAGTGATCTTCCCTTCGGCAGGACCGAAGTCCAGAGTCCGAATGTCCGAGTATTCGGCCGTCTCCTTCCGGTTGAGCAGGTGCAGCAGCCCCGTGACCACACGCCGCTCGACCTTGCCCTTCATTCCCGGGAAGCGGTCGGCCCTGGTCTCAATGATCCGTAAGGGCAGCGCCGGGTCCGGCAAGGCCGCGTGAAAAAGATGCCAGAGGCTCTGCTTCGGCTCGTGGGCGCCCCGCGCGTGACGCGGGAGCTGGTACTCAATCAGCTTCACGTAAGAGCCGTGGGGCATGTCCGGCAGCCGCTCCAGATCGAGGCGGACGATGCTCTTGTCCTTAGCCACCATGTACTCATACACGCCCGACTTAAACCTCTCCGGGTCGAGGTCGTTGTATCGCACCACGCTAACGCCGATCTCATCCGCGCGGCCGTCAAGGAGCGAAGGCACGAGGCGGGACACGATGATCGCCCCCTTTGCGAACTTGTAGGAGGCGGCGCCGCCCGCGTTGAACACGCCCATCATATGGGTGGCGCTTTTCTTGTTCGACCGGAGCAGAGAGAGATGCGTGTTCGGGAAGTCGTCTGGGTGTTGGCCAGTGCCGGCGTCCTGAATCACGACGGTGGGCCGATCGGAGACGCCGGACTCGACCATAGTGACCCGGATCAGGTCTGCAAGCTCCCTGCGCTTGTCTTCCGCCATTTCGGAAATGCCGCCCGATGGCACGCCCCACCATTTCCGGGCAGCCTCATGGGGGGTACGGGCCGTCTCGGCGTGGAGCCTGGCCTGGAGGTCAAGGAGGGCATCGATCGAGTTGGTGGGTCGCTCGACAAGCGCCAATGCGGGGTCAGACGCAACCTCCACCGTGTGGACGTTGTTCTCGATGCCGCCAAGAGGGACCCAGGAGACGCCCTCGAGTTCCTTATCCACGTCGCGTAGCCAGTCGGTCAAGTCCTCCTCGCTGGTCAGCTCGAACACGCGCTCCGACAGCTTGCGTGACAGTCTCATGCGACCCCCAGGGTATTCGCTCTATTGAGAAACTCATCGGCTGCGGAAAGCAGCTCTACCTGAGCCTTCGGGCCCCGCCCGCTTACCTCCAGCAGACCAAGGTCGCCGAGCCGCCCGATGAGAGCTGAACGGTGGGCAACGGTCAGTGTTTCGGTCCAGTCCGAGTAACGTGCGGCCAGCAGTTCATCGATGCGCGGCTGATGGCCCGCCGCTCGCTTCACCACTTCCAGGAATTCCAGCACGGCGCCCAACTCCCCCGGAGCGCGAAGAATGCACGCCTGTAACAGGGCAGCCTCCTCAAGAGAGAGAGTCAGGCCTTCCGCGCCGTCCATCAGCGGGCTCGCGGCTGCCGCGAGGCGCCACCCCGCCTCGGTCAGTTGGGCGCGTCCGTCTCGCACATTGGCCAGGCCCAGAATAGCCATGGGCCCGGCGGCACCTGGGTTGGCCTGGATCGTAAAGCTTACGATGAACCTGTTGAGCGCAGCTCGCTCGTCGTCGCCCACCGGGTACGCGATCCACCTTCTGGCGGGACCCGACCTCCCCGCCGCCATGTCCTTAGAGCGGAGCCGAAGGCCAAGATCCCGAGCAGTTCGAGCTGCCTCCTCCTGGAAGGCTTCGAGGTTTGGCCATGCGCCGCGCGCTCCCGCCCAGGCAAGCACTCGTGCCGCAAGCTTGATGGGGCTCAGGCGGTTAGTGAGAACGAACAGCCGATCGCCGGAAGGCGCCACCGGCTGCGCCAAGGCGTCGGGAGGCGGCCCCTGCGGGCGGAGGAGGACCGAGGCTGTGGCGACCGCCGTCGAGCGCAGGGCTTCGCTGCCCGTCGGATGCTCCGTGCTGGCTTCCATGGCGAGCTGGTTGCGAAGGGCGAGCTGAACGAACTCGTCCAGTGACCCGTAGCCATGGTCTCCATGCGCGAGAAATCGCTCCACCGCGCGGACTATTTCGCCTTCTATCCTGATTACTAATGTCTGTTTTCCCATATACGCAGTTGTAGTTGACTATAAGTTCCATAGTCGAACTATTTCAGTCAATCCCGAATAGAGGCCGAACAAACCCGGTGGGCCGGCCCTAGGGCGCGGGCAGCTGCGAGGGCGTCGCGGTAGGCCTGGATCAGCGGTGACCACGGAGCGAGGCAAGCGGATGGTGCGCGCCCCGGGAGGCGGTTCAAGCGTACGGCGGAATGGAACACCGTCGGGAGGCGCTGGGATCGAGTCTGCGGCCACCCACCATCCCAGTTCGTCCAGTCGCTCGGCAACACTTCTAAGCGACTGGACGTACTCCGCCGGCCCACCGTTCTCCTCGACCGCGAGCGCGATGAGCCACAACTGGTCGGCAGGCGGCAGCTGCTCGAAGCCCGGGATCTCCTCGATGGTCCACATGGCGCCAAGCTAGAAGATCTACCTCAACCGGCCATCAACGCACCGCGGGGTTACGCCCTGGGCAACTTTCACCGTCTTGGTCAGGCCTGCCCGTTTGGTACGCTGTCCTCCGGTTCCTTCCAGAGACCGTCACCCCAACCGGAGGACAGCATGGCACGCCAACCGATCGACCTGACCAGTCACATGAACGAGGACGTCACCCGCGGCCACCCGGCCGACTTCCCCGTCGCGCTTCGGCCGGTCTACCACCGGCCGAACGGGAGCTACGATACGATCCCGCGCCGGCAGGCCGTGGTCCGCGAGGACACGGGCCAGGTGCTCGCCGTCGTTTCCGACCGCTATGCGCTGGTGCCACACCAGCGAATCCTCGAGCTGGTCGAGCAGGCCATCACTCCGCTCGATGTCGGACCCGTACCCCGCGGCATTTACGTCGATAAGCAGGGTGCACGGATGCGGGCCCTTTTCAAGTTCCCCGCCCTGGCCAAGCCGGTACTGGCAGGCGATCAGCTCTGCCCCTGTCTCAAGATCCAGAACACCTATGACGCCAGCGCCCGGATCACGATCCACATCGGGGCGTTCCGGTTCGTGTGCACCAACCTCGCGGTGGGCGGAGGTGGGGTCTTTGCCGGCGGGTTCATGGCGGTGCACGCGGGCGAGGTGCCGATTGTGGAGGTGACGAAGCAGCTCACCAGCTATCTCGAAGGCTTCGAGAAGATCGTATCGCTCTACCGCCAGTGGGCCATGACCCCGGCCGCCCCGGAGACCCTCGACCGGGTACTTGGAGCGCTACCGAAGCGTGTTGAGACCGCGCTCCGCGCCGAGCTTCCTTCGACCCGGCCAATCATGATCTGGGAGGCATACAACCACGCGACGCAGTTCGCCACCCACCAGATGCGGAGCTACCGGCCCGCATTCGATCTCCTGGCGCGGATCAATCGCGGGTTCCAGTCGGAGTTCGCGGACCTGCAGGTCCCGATCTCGCTCAACTGAGCAACAACAAAGCCAAGGATTTCTCCTTGGCTCTTCTTTTATGGCGTCCTTGGTGCTAGTGCAGATTCAGAGCGATAGTGTTCCGCGACAGCCCTTCGAGAGTCACCGCGTACTTGGTAGGCGCATCCTTGAAACGTTCATGCAAATCATACGGATCAAGCTCAAGTCGCGTGAGCGCGATGATGGAGTAGTTATTGTCAACCAACTTTCGGAGGAGGGCCTTTTCTCCCTCTCCGAAAGCATCCCGGAGTGTCGCGAACACAAGGTGTGGCCTTTTCTCGAACGCATCTGCTACCCGGACCGCCTTCTCCACCTCTTCCTTAGTAAACTCCAAGAAACCAGTGGACTGACCGAGGGCGAGCTCATAGTTGCCTGCCCAGCGACCCACCTGCAGATACGCGTAGTCCACCTCTGCATCCCAGCCGCTGTCTCGACTCCGCACATTTACAGATGGCAGGTACCGCCCTGAGGAGAGAGCTCCGGTGATTTGCTGCAAGCGCCACATGGCCAGAATGACGCCTAGGCTACCGAGCGCCGAGTCCGGAAGTCGGAACAGCCCATCCGCTTTGTAATGCCACTCGCCTTTCGAGCCGAAGGGAACCCGTTGCTTCGTGAAACAATATCGACACGTATACTCCTCGTCGAACTCACTGACGTGATACCAATCCTTTGCAAAGCATCTCGGACACTGAAGGATCAGGCCTGGCCGGATGACCCGCTTCTCTAAGAGCACATCGAAGATGTCGCCGAAATCTGGCGATCGCGATCCTTGACCGGAACGGATCACGAGGTGGTCGTACAGGTCGGGCCGCCAGTTTTGACCGTAGTCGTCTGGCGCCGTTGACATGACAATGTCCCGCATGTTGCCCTTGGTTAGTGTGTCGCCCTTACTCAGTCGACCAAGCACTTCTCGCACTCCACGGAGCTTGAACACCCGGCAGTCGAATTGCAGCCGCCGCCCCATCTTCTCGATGATCTGTTCGGCATAGCGTCCCGGCAGGCTGGCCTCTGTATCGAAGCCGGCCTGCTCGAAGAGTGCGTAAAACACATCGCGTGTCCGGACCGGGAGGAGATAGGCGCTTCCGCCCAATGTATTCTCTTTCAGCACGATCCCATTACGAAACAGCCGGACGTCCTCCGCCATGCCAGCAACGGCCCGCTGAACGAGTTTCTCGACAGTCGGTTCGACAGGAAACGCAAACATCCATTCGTTGTCGAAGTACCCCCCAGACATACCGATCTCGACGCCCCAGCTGTATTCGCTACGCTGACCCTCATCAGGATCCAGGTATTTGGGCCGGATGAGTTTGATGGGGGTCATGCGCCCGGCTTGCAGAAAGGATAGCTCCTCTCCCGTTTGGGCCTCCGTCTCGGATACATGGATGTCACCGACGTATAGCTCGATCTCCAGTCCGTACCGGGGCCGCCAACTACGACGCGGCAGCGCAAGCCCGAGTTGAGCTATCCAGTCGGCAACACCGTGAAACGCTGTTTCCGATATGCTTGGTCCTTTCTGCAGATCTGTCTGATTCTCAATCTGCGCATTGATCGGGTAGCGGCCCTCCGCAGCAATCGCGCGGATCATGCTCTCGTGCGGCCCTGGGAACTCGACGGGCACGAACCAGACACGTCTGCCGGTTGCCCTGAGATTCCAGAACTCGATCAAATCCGACAAGTTATTGCGATCTCCGACGTAGATGATGTGGCTCGAAAAACCAGCAGATCTACCGAATAGGCGAAGGCCATAGCCGGTGAGCCGGATTGGAGAGATGCGCTTCTCGAGTTCTATCGGCCCCTTCGTCGGATCGAAGGCCAGCTCCTCACCCCGAAGTGCCTGAAGGTACATCTCCTTGAAGTCGGTCGCGGTTACAGGTAGGCGGGCGAACGTGCCGAACAGGAACGCAACATAGGGCTCCCATTCGGAGCCTGACTCTACGCCAATGGCGACCACGCGGCTTCGCTCGCTCGAAAAGCGGAGCTCGTGTTCGTGAATGTCGCGCCATAGGGGTAACACGTCGAAGGCAAGGCGCAGGTACTGCCTTCCGGATCGCTCGTCCCTCCCAACAAGTTGTTCCTCGGTAATGACGCGCCCTTGGTAGCGTCCTGCTATGACGGTCGGCAGGATGCCTCCTGATAAATCGACAAGCATGTCAGGATCAAATTCGCGCACCACTCCGATACACTCCTCCGATGGAGTGATCGGCACGATCGGGTTGTATACGCCACCCCAAAGTGCGGTATTGAGGGCCACCGCCTTCAGCGCAGCATCCCGATCTTCGGGCTTGACCATGAATGCAAGTCGAAGCGGCCGGAGGCGCTGCCGGACGTGAATTGGTTCCATTGGCTCAATCAATGAGGGGCTGGACACTGTAATGAATCGATTGTAGGTCAGAACGCTACTCGACAGCAAGGGTCACCACATCTTCGCACCTTGTGGTGACTGGCGGCGACGGGCAGTTGTTGAT
>JACXTT010003666.1_pt1 | contig 23432 bp, 25 predicted proteins | sample 9270951 | NCBI WGS metagenome assembly JACXTT01 (sample SAMN15532306, study PRJNA645909) | rock metagenome | isolation source: weathered quartz diorite | place: Puerto Rico | collected 2017-06-21
GTCGCCGAGCTCGCCGGCATGAATCTCGATGCCATCGATTTCGCCGGCGGCGAAGCGCGCGTCAGCGGCAAGGGCGGCAAGACGCGCATCGTGCCCATCGGGCGCCATGCGCTTGACGCCCTGCAAAAATGGCTGGCGGTGCGCAGCACCTTGGGGCCCGCGCAGGGCGAGGACGCGCGCGCGCTTTTCCTCGGCAAAAAAGGCCGGCGCCTGTCGGTGCGCGTGGTGCAGACGCGCATCAAGCACTGGGCCCGGGTGCAGGGCATCAGCGCCGATATGCACCCGCATATGCTGCGCCACTCCTTCGCCTCGCATGTGCTGCAATCCTCCGGCGATCTGCGCGCGGTGCAGGAAATGCTCGGCCATGCCAGCATCGCCTCGACCCAGGTGTACACGCATCTGGACTTCCAGCATCTGGCGAAAATCTACGACGCCGCGCATCCGCGGGCGCGCGGCCGGCCGCCCAAAAAATAGGCGCATCGCGAAAAACCGAAAGCAAAACCCCAGCATTGGCGGGGGTTTTGGGGCATTGCCGGGAGCGCATCGGAGAGGGGCCCGGCGCGAAGCGCTGGGATCGACGCAGCGCGATCCGGCAAAGATTGCCTCAATCGAATTCTCTGCGCGTTTGACGAACGCATCATTAAACTCCAGCATTGGCGGGGGTTTTGAGGCATTTTTGCTCCAAAACCCGCGCCAATGCTGGAGTTTGGCGTTTTGTTTTTCTGCGCTCTGGCCTACCTTGCAAGGTGGGTTTTGGCGCCTTGACGCGATCGCGTCATGCAAAACGATAGTGCCGCGGGGGAATTGGTTGGATAATCCGGCGGTGAGCGATCTGCCGCGCGCGGCATCGCGAATCGCCATCGAGAGGCGGCATCCAGCCGCCCGTAAATGCGCACAGGCAGTGAACCCCGGGCGGTCCGCTACCGCCTTTCTTGTTACCGAGCCGGAGGAATGAGCGGCATATCCGGTTCAAAGCAATCAGGGAACTTAAATGAAAAAAAATCTTTTTATTGCAGCAGCACTCGTGCTGGGCCTCGCCGGATGTGCCAGCTTGATCAATGACGGCAAGGGACCCGATCCCGCCAACCCCAAGGTGACGGTTGCGTCCGGCCGCTACATCGTGGTGGACCAGGAACCGATCGTCGTTCCCAAGGGCGCCAAGGACTTCCGCATTACCTGGGAATTGCCGCTTGCCTCGGGACTGACCTTTCCGGACGACGGCATCGTCATCGCCAATGGCGGCGACGAATTCAAGTGCAACCGCGAGGCGGGGCGCACGCGCTTCACCTGCATCGACCGGAATTCCCGGTCGAACCGTTATAAATACACCATCAAGGTGATGGATGGCGAGAAGCCCCTGCCGCCCTTTGACCCGATCATCATCAACGACAACTAAATCTGCGTCATCGGACTTGCCAGCCCGTGACTTTCGGGCTGGCAGGCCAGCCAGGCACGAACTTCCGCAAGGGTCTGATCCGTGGCAACGGATCTTGCTGCCGTTGCTGATTCCCTGAAAGCCTCTTCGCCCATTGCGGCCCGCGCAACTCTCAGTAGCGGTTGCAGAAACGCTTCATCACCAGGGTCGGGGTGGGAGCCGTTGTGTTCCGCTTGTGCCTCCGCGGCACCAAACCAGCGAGCGGCTTGCTGCCAGTCACCGCGGTGAGACGCGAGGGCGGCGCTTACCGCCAGCATGCTTTGTGCGGCGAGCTTGGATCCCGTTTCCGCGACGATTGCGCCGACTTCGATCAGCATGTCGGCAGCATCTTCAGGTTTCTTTCGCGCGATGGATACCATTGCCAGGTTGAGCAGGCCTATGCCCACACTTTCCCGGTCGCCCAATCCTCGCGCCAGATTCATGGCTCTTCGATAAAGCGGTTCAGCCTTGTCAAGATCGCCTTCAATGCGATGCAGTTGGGCCCGGGCCGTCAGCGCGGCCCCGAGATCGCGCAAATTGCCGGCCGTTTCCGCAAGCGAGAGAGCTTCCTGCAAATAGAGGCGTGCCCCGGCCAGATCGTTCAATCCCATCGAGACAACACCAAGGGGTTGCAACGCGGCTGCGATCCGCGACCCGTCGCCCAGTTCGCGCGCAATCGCCAGGCTTTCCGCGAGATATGGCAGCGCTTCTGCATACCGCCCCATGATCAGTGCCAGCTGACCGGCAATAATCAAGGCACGGCACCGCAGTATGCCGCGCGCTTGCGCACCTGCGCGCGCCAGGGCCTCAATGGTGAGCCGGTAGCCAAGGGCAAGCAATCCGCGGTTGAACCAATAGAGCTTGATGGCGCAAACCAGCTGCAATCCGGCTTCACCCTTGCCCTCGGCAGCTCCGCACCAAGTATGCGCCGCCAGCAGGTTCTCGCGGTCGGCATCGAGCCTCGCCATCCACTCGCCCTGTTCAGCGCCGTTGAGTTGCGATCGCGCAGTTTCCGCCAGGGAAAGAAAATAGCCCAGGTGTCGGTTGCGAACTTCGATAGCCTCGCCCGACCCGGCCAGTTTTTCCTGCGCATAGGCGCGCATCGTCTCGAGGAGACGATAGCGCTCGCCATCCGCCTCGGGCACGACCAGGGATTTTTCGACAAGCGCGCTGAGCACATCCAGCACTTCCGGCCCTGCCAGCTCGCCGCCTGCAGCCACCGCTTCGGCGGCTTCCAGCGAGCAGCCGCCGGCAAATACCGCCATCCGCCGCAGCAGGGTGCGTTCTGCCTCGCCCAGAAGGTCGTAACTCCAGTCGATGGAGGCGCGCAGGGTCTGGTGGTGAGGCAAGGCCCGGTCGCCGCCCGTCAACAGCGTGAACCGGTCATCGAGGCGGGTGGCAATTTTTTCAACCGGCAACGCCAAAGTGCGTGCGGCTGCAAGCTCGATGGCCAAGGGCAGGCCATCAAGCCGTCGGCAAATGTCCGCTATTGCCGCCGCGTTTTGCTCGGAAATGCGGAAAGCGCGTTTTACCGACTGGGCGCGATCGACAAAAAGGCGCACCGCATCGAACTCGCCCAAGGCGGCCGGTCCCGGATCCTTGCCGAAATCCGGCGCGGCGAGAGCCGGCACCGGGTAAACCGTTTCGCCTGCCACGCGCAAATGTTCGCGGCTTGTGGCCATGATTTTCAATTGCGCCCCGGCTTGCAGAAGCTGGCGCACCAGGTCCGCGCAATCGCGCACCAGGACCTCGCAGTTGTCGAGCACCAGCAGCAAATTGCGCTCGTGGAGATGGGTCAACAGCGCCTCCAGCACCGATCGCCCCGCCTGTTCGCGCACCTGCAGCACCGAGGCGATCGCCTGGGGCAGGAGCCGTGCGTCGGTAATGGCGGCCAATTCGACAAACCAGACGCCATCAGGAAATTCATCGATAAGACCGGCCGCCAGCTGCAGCGACAGGCGCGTCTTGCCGGTGCCGCCGGCGCCGCTGAGAGTGAGCAGGCGGACTGTGCCAAGGAGCTGCCGCGCCTCGGCAATCTCCGCCGCCCGGCCGATGAAGCTGTTGAGCGGCGCCGGCAGGTTGTGTCGCGGCGCGGCGGCAGGCGCGCTATCGTCCGCCTGGAGCGAAAAGCGGTAGCCGCGCCCGGCGATAGTCGTGACCGCCTTCGCACCCAGCAATTTTCGCAGGGTGGATATCTGCACCTGGAGATTGTTCTCCTCGACGATCACACCAGGCCAGACCAGCTCCAGAAGCTCATTCTTGCTGACCAGGCGATCGCGCCGCTCAATCAGCGCCAGCAGGACATCGAAGGCGCGCGCGCCGATCGTGGCGGCTTGGCCGCCAACCAGCAGCCGCCGTTCGGCCGGCCTGATTTCAATCTGCCCAAAGCGATAGCCGTTTTGCAAACGTCCTCCGGAGGTCGATTTCACCGCGTCCTGCGACGCAACGATGTGTCCGGATTGTAGCGCGAGGCCGCGATTTCAGAACATTTAAGGCCGGCTTAAGGACGCGATAACTCCGTCGGGCGGATATTGCATCCGGATTCGCGATTTCCCCACGGCGTTTGCCGGAGATGGCGTCCAATCCGCAACCCCAGGAGACTTCAATGCACAAGACCCCCATCGCATCCGGCGATGCAACGCCCGTCAAGGACGACGTCAGTCGCCGCGGCAAGGCGGCCATCGCCATATTCGTTTTCGCAAGCCTGGCAGCAGGCCTGGTTTATGCCGGCAAGCAATTCGCCAGCCGCGAAATCGTCCTGTTGGCAAACCAGGTCCCGTCGGTCGCCGCATCCCGCACCCTGGTCACGCAAACGCCCGCCGCCAGCGCACATCCCGATGCAACAGCCGGGCAGCCCCCAGCGGCAAGCGGCGGGAGCCCGGGAATTCCGCCGGTCGGGCGTCCTGAATCGGGCAAATGATTTTTTGAAAGGAGCGAAGCCATGAATTCCAGCCAATTTATCCGTGCCGCACTGGCACTGGCGTGCATCGGCGCCATCGCGGCCATTGCGTCATGCACAATCGACGGACGGCAACTGCGCGACGCGGGCGTCCGGCCGGAAGGCAGTGCCGATGCCTCGACTTTGGCGCGTCCCGGCGAGGCTTCCGCCCGCGCCAAGCTGCTCGATTTCCGCCTGAATCCGCCGCCGGTGACCGGCCTGCAGCTGAAGCGCGGGGCGGACCCCGGCAATTCCCTGTTGCTGGCGACCATCGCGCCCGATCCGCGCGTCAAGGATACGCTGACGCTGAACCCGGATGAGGGCAGCCTCACCCTGCGCGATGACGGCCGCGACGGCGATGAAGTCGCCGGCGATCGCGTCTTCACGGCGCGGGTGCCGCTCAATTTCGACGCGGAAGGCACGCGCCAGGACCAGCTCATCAATGCACTCAGGGAGAAAAGGAAGCCGCTGGTGGTTCGGGAGTTTCGCGGCCGCGAGATCGTCGCGCGCCGCGAACTCCCGCTGCAGCGCCTGCTCGACCTGCGTCGCGCCGGCATCCTCGATCTCATCGACGTGGGCGGCGCCATCGTCGACGAGAAAAAATCGCTGATGGTGACCGATGTCAGCGTGGTGGAAGACCCTTCGCGCACCTTCAACCCCTGCACCAATGCCGGCACCGCCAACGGCAAATGGACCTTCGGCTATCTGATGACGCAAATGGCCAATGAGCCGCTGACCGGCATCAACCCGGCCGATTTCACGCAGCGCATGTTCCGGCACTGGCTGAACAACCAGACCGTCAACAGCTTCACGGTACCGGCGCGGCTGCAGATGCAGACCATCCTCAACAACTGGCCCAAGCTGGTCGATGGCCGACTCGATATTTCCAAAGCCCCGGTCAAGCTGCTGGCAATCGTCAACCGCGTCGATTTGTCGACCAATACCTCCTATGGTCGCGGCAGCGGCGGCGAAGGCCGCTTCGTGTTCGCGGTGCTCGATACCGCCAACGGCTGCACGGCCCGGCCTTTCACCATCATCCTCGAGTACGGCGTGCCCAAGCACAATTGCAGCGAAATCAAGAGCTGGGCGCAGCAATGGCTGGACCTCGACGCCAATCCCATCAACTCGGCCGCCTATCGCACGGCGCTGGAAGCACTCACCGAGACCTTCGCCCACGCCAATGCCGATCCGGCCAAGCCCAATGGCAGCGCCATCAACCAGGTGCGCACCGATGAAATCGCCTTGGCCGCTCCCTGGGAATTGCGCGAATTCCAGATTTTCTCGACCGATTCGGACGCCGGCCAGCTGCGCATGGTGACCGTCAAGCAGACCCCGGACCGCGCCACCTACAACGCCGGTGGCCTGCAACAGGCCAAGCTGGCCACCTGGATCAACAACAATGCGGCGGCCATCAAGCTGGACAAGCACACGGTGCCGGTCGATCTGCCCTTCCCGGATCTGCTGCCCTTCCTCGGCGGCGCGTCACCCAACGGTTTCGATTTCTGGAACGCACCGGGAATTGCCGATAACGATGCCCGCTTCCACTTCTCCGTGAACACCTGCGATGCCTGCCATGGCCGCGAAACCAATACCAGCTTCACCCACGTCAACCCGGTCGGTTTCGGCGGCGAAGCCTCCCTGTCGGGCTTTCTGAAAGGCGATGGCGCCGGCGGCGATTTCGATGTCACCGATCCGGTGGTGCCGGCCACCCACCATCTGTTCAACGACCTGGCGCGACGCGCGCAGGTGCTGCACAACATTGCGACGCGCAGCTGCTTCCTGCAACTGGGCCGCCGCCCCTTGCTGATGAGCCATTGATCGTCATCGCGCCGTCCGTGCCGGCAGAGATCGGCACGGGCGGCAAACTGCAACCTTCCACGGAAAATGCCATGACCAAACTTCAGCGTCTGACCGAAGAAATCCGCAACCTCAGCTCCGGAGAACTGGCCGTGCTGCGCGCCTGGTTCGAGGACTTTGACAGTGTCGATTCCAGCCGGCGCATCGACGATTATCTGCCGCCGGCGGGAGCGGCGGAAATCGTCGACAAAAGTTGCGAAGAAGACAAACCGGGCAATGAGCGTGCGCGCGCCCTTGAACTGGCGGCTTGCATGCGGGAAGCCTACCGCCAGGTCGCTTTTCAGGAATATGCGCAATGCGTGGCAAAAGACCTGGGGTTTTGCGACACAGTCGGCCCATCGCTCACATGAGGCCGGATTCAAGGGTGTCTTAATGTAACTGAGTTGCATTAGCGACAGCACCCGCCTAAAATGCGGGCATGAACGCCGCCTATCTGCACCATCTGCCCGAAGCCGAGGCCGGCATTCGCGCCACAGGCGAGCGCCTGACCCAGCCGCGCACTGCGGTGCTGGCCTGCCTGCTGGCCAGCGACCGCGCGGCGTCGCATCTCGATGTAGCCCATGCACTGGCGGAACACCACGCGGTGGACCGGGTGACGGTCTATCGCGTGCTGGAATGGCTGGTCAACAAGGGCATCGCCCATCGCATCGCCGGCGACGATCGCGTCTGGCGCTTCATGGCCAGTCCGCAGCCGGGCGCGACCCGGTCGGGTGCCGCCGGCCGCCATGGCCACCATGCCCACTTCACCTGCGAAGCCTGCGGGCAGACGTTTTGCCTCGACAAGGTCGCGCCCAAGGTCGAACTGCGCCTGCCGAAAGGCTTTCGCAGTTCGGAAATCGATTTGAAGGTGCGCGGCCGCTGCGCGCATTGCGCATGACTGCCTCGACCGTCACGCCGGTGACGCTGCTCACCGGTTTTCTGGGCAGCGGCAAGACCACGCTGCTCAACCGCCTGCTCAAGCATCCCGGGATGACCGACACAGCGGTGCTGATCAATGAATTCGGTGCGGTATCGATCGACCATTTGCTGGTACGCGAAGCCAGTGGCAATGTGATGGTGATGTCGAACGGCTGCATCTGCTGTTCGGTGACGGGCGATATGGTGACGGCATTGCGCGATCTGTATTTCCAGCGCGCCAATGGCGAAGTGCCGGATTTCCGCCGCGTCGTGATCGAGACCACCGGCCTCGCCGACCCGGCGCCGATCATGCATACCCTGATCGAAATGCCCTTGGTGGCGGCGCGCTATTCGCTGGGCGGCATCGTCGCCATGGTCGATGCCGCCCACGGCGAGGGCCAGCTCAACACCCATTTTGAATCGGTGAAGCAGGCGGCTGTCGCCGATCGTCTCGTCATCACCAAGACCGATCTGGTGCCGCGCACCCGTGTCGACAGCCTGAAAGCGCGGCTGGCCGCCCTGAATCCCGGTGCCCGTCTCGTCGAGGCCGTTGCCGGCGATGCCGACCCGGCTTTGCTGTTCGACACCGGCCTCTACCAGCCCGGAAGCAAAACGCCGGATGTGCAAAAATGGTTGCGCGCGGAAGCCTACCGGCCAGTGCCGGTGCAAGGCGCCGCAATGCGCCCGAGCCAGGCGCCTGCTCGCCATGACGAACGCATCCACGCCTTTGCCGTCATCATCGATCAGGCAGTCGTGTGGCAGGACCTGGTCGATGCACTGGAAACGCTGACCAGCCTGCGCGGCGATGAATTGCTGCGCATCAAGGGCATCGTCAACGTTGCCGGGGAAGCGACGCCACGCGCCATCCACGCAGTACAGCACACGCTGTACCCGGCCGCGCGCCTGCCGGCCTGGCCGGATGCCGACCGCCGCACCCGACTGGTGTTCATCGTTCGCGACCTCGATGAAAACGTTGTGCGTGACAGCTTGCAGGCCTTTCTCGACCGCTCGGCCAACACGGTGGCCCGGCCACTGCCCGCTCCGGCTTGATGTCGCCGGCTTCAACCCCATCTCATTTATCCGCCTGCAACCGCAAAGACAAACATGGCCAAAAACAATCTGATCCCCGCCACCATCCTGACCGGCTTCCTCGGCAGCGGCAAAACCACCCTGCTGAACCGCATCCTTCACGAGCGCCATGGCGAAAAAATCGCCGTGATCGAGAATGAATTCGGCGAGGCCGGCATCGACAATGAAATCCTGGTGCAGGACAAGGACGAGCAGATCCTGGAAATGAACAACGGCTGCATCTGCTGCACCGTGCGCGGCGACCTGGTGCGCATCCTCGGCGAACTGGCCGCCAAGCGCAAAGCCGGCAAGCTGAAATTCGACCGGGTCATCATCGAGACCACCGGCCTCGCCGAACCCGGTCCGGTGGCGCAAACCTTTTTCATGGACGAGGCCATCCACGAGCAATACGTGCTCGATGCAGTGATCACCGTGGTCGACGCCAAACACGCGCCGCAGCAATTGAGCGACAACGGTGAAGCGCGCGCGCAGATCGGCTTCGCCGACCGCCTGCTGCTCTCCAAAACCGACCTGGTCGCCGAGGAAGAAACGCAACAATTGATGGCCAGGCTGCGCAAGATGAATCCGCGCGCCAGCTTCCAGCGCGTGCACTTCGGCGAAACCCCGCTGAAGGAAATTCTCGACATCCGCGGCTTCAACCTGAATTCCATCCTCGAGGTCGAACCCGATTTCCTCAGCGAGGACACTCACAGCCATGCCGACGATGTGCAGTCCTTCGTCTGGAAAGATGAGCGCGCCCTCGACATGGAAAAAATCGAGGCCTTCCTGTCCCTGCTGATTCAGACCTACGGTGTCGACATGCTGCGCTACAAGGGCGTGCTCAATATCGAAGGCCAGGACAATCGCATGATCTTCCAGGGCGTGCATATGCTGATGGGCGGCAGTCCCGGCAAGCCCTGGCTGCCCGGCGAAAAACGCGAATCCAAAATGGTATTCATCGGCCGCAACCTGCCCAAGCGCATTTTTGTCGAGGGCCTGGCCTACTGCATCAGCGATGCCAAGGCCAGCGCGGTTGAAATCGGCTAGCCCCGTATCAGCAGGCGGCCCGGGCCAAGCGATGCCGTCCCCATTTACGCGGCCGGGGGTGACGGGGTTATACTTGTGTTCGACAACAGCGGCGGAAATCACGCCGTAGCCCCGATTCAACTACTTGCGCACATGGCCACGCCGCTTTCCGGAAAATCTGGCAACCCTGACCGCGCGGCGCACCCAAAGGCGCCGCCATCATCGTCAACGGCACCCCATGCCGCGTTTTCGGCCGACCAGATTTCTCCCGACTCCAACAATTTTCCGCCGATTTACGAGGCGGCAATCCTGTATTCCGCAGATTGCTACGACGCCGCCAAGGAAACGCTGAAGGAGTACATGAAGTCGGTCGAAGGCAAGAACAGCATCCGCACCTGGCTGATGTTGTTCGATTTTTACCAGTTGACGCATGACCGCAAGGAATTCGACGCGCTGTCGATGCTGTTTACCGTCAAGTTCGAGCGCTCGCCGCCGCTTTGGGCAGAAGGCGGCGACAACGCCGACCCGCGGCGCAAGGAAAAACGCGAACGCAAGGACCTGTTCGTGATCACGCCCGGTTCCGACGGCGCGCTGCTGGAGCAAATCGACAAATTCGAGGCTTTCGCCAAAGAAATGGGCAGCAGCCGCCTCGATTTCGGCAAAGTGAAAATGATTCTGTCGGAAGAGGCGGAGCTGTTTTCGATCGTTTTGCAGCGACTCCGCCGCGGCAAACTGCCGCTTTGGTTCAATTCGTTCAACGAGTTTGCCTCGCTGTTGAAAAAATCGATCAATGATGCCACCGGCATGCCGCTGAACGCCTCCCAAGGCTACTGGTCGCTTTTGTTCGAGTTGTACATCCTCGAAGGCAAGCTCAATGAATATGAGGAACTGGGCCTTGAATATGCGGTGGCATTCGAAATGTCACCCCCGGCCTGGGAAGCTGTGGTGCGCCCCACCGGAACAGGAGACGATGCCGCGCCCGCCGCGACGCCGGTCGCCCAAGCCGAGAAGTCGCAGGTGGGGTTCCCGCTCAAGGGGGTGGTCAGCGCCAACAGCAAGGACATGCTGCAGCAACTTGCGATCTACGCCGCCTCGAAGCAGGAGGTGGTAGTCGACATGAGCGGCCTGCTGCGCATCGATTTCAATGCCGTCAGCATTTTCTTCGAGGCCGTCCGCGCCATTCATCTGGCGCAAAAACGCGTGATATTGTCCAACCTGAACGAAATGGTGGCGGCGCTGCTGGAAGTGTTCGGCATGACCAAGCATGCGATGCTGATGCGCAAGAAGGCCGCGTAGCACCGACACGACGCGTTTGCACTGCGCAGTTCGCTTCAGTGCAGTTCGCTTCAGCGCTGTTGCCGCCGCGGCATTCCGCGCCTTCGTTCCAACCATCAGCGCCTTCTGCCAATCCATTCGACCATGAGCAACGAACAATTTCACGGCACCACCATCCTCTCGGTCCGCCGCGGCAATCGCGTCACCATGGGGGGCGATGGCCAGGTCACCCTCGGCAATATCGTCGTCAAGGCGACCGCCACCAAAGTACGGAAGGTTTACCAGGACAAGATCCTGGTTGGCTTTGCCGGCAGCACCGCCGATGCGTTTTCATTGCTAGACCGCTTTGAGGCCAAGCTGGAAAAACACCAGGGCAATCTGCAGCGCGCCGCGGTTGAACTGGCCAAGGACTGGCGCACCGACCGCATGCTGCGGCGTCTGGAAGCCATGCTGATCGTCGCCGATGCCGGCAACACCTATGTGGTCACCGGCAACGGCGATGTGCTCGAGCCCGAGCACGGCGTGGCGGCGATCGGCTCGGGCGGCGCCTATGCGCAGGCGGCGGCGATCGCGCTGCTGCAGAGCACGGAACTGGCGCCCGCCGATATCGTCAAAAAATCCCTGACCATTGCCGCCGATCTTTGCATCTATACCAATCAGAATCACGTCATCGAATCGCTGGGTTGATGCCCGCGGTTTTTTGACGGCACCGAAAACCTCCACCATGATGACGCCCAAGGAAATCGTTTCCGAGCTGGACAAGCATATCGTCGGCCAGTCGGCCGCCAAGCGCGCCGTGGCCATCGCGCTGCGCAACCGCTGGCGGCGCGCGCAGGTACCCGAGCCGCTGCGCCAGGAAATCACGCCGAAAAACATCCTGATGATCGGGCCGACCGGCGTCGGCAAAACCGAAATCGCAAGGCGTCTGGCGAAACTGGCCAACGCGCCGTTCATCAAGGTCGAGGCCACCAAATTCACCGAAGTCGGCTATGTGGGCCGCGATGTCGATTCCATCATCCGCGACCTCGCCGAAATCGCCGTCAAGGAAGCGCGCGAAGTCGAGGCCGGCAAGGTGCGCCATCTCGCCAGCGACAATGCCGAGGAGCGGGTGCTGGACGCCCTGTTGCCGCAGGCGCGCAGTTTTGATTTCTACGGCAAAGCCGCCGAGCCCGGCAAGGATGAAGGTGAAGGTTCGGGCGGCGACAGCACTCGCCAGAAATTCCGCAAGATGCTGCGCGAGGGCAAGCTGGATGATCGCGAAATCGAAGTCGATGTGGCTACTTCGCCCGGCAGCATGGAAATATTCGGACCGCCCGGCATGGAAGACCTGACGCAGCAAATCCAGGGCATGTTCCAGAACATGGGCCAGACGCGACGGCGCACGCGCAAATTGTCGGTGAAGGAAGCGATGAAATTGCTGACCGACGAAGAGGCGATGAAACTGGTCAACGATGAAGAAACCAAGATCGACGCGATCCGCAATGTCGAGCAGAACGGCATCGTCTTCCTCGATGAGATCGACAAGATCGCCAGCCGCGCCGAAACCCAGGGCGCCGATGTATCGCGCCAGGGCGTGCAACGCGATCTGCTGCCCCTGGTCGAGGGCACCACGATTTCCACCAAGTACGGCATGGTCAAAACCGACCACATCCTGTTCATCGCCAGCGGCGCCTTCCATCTGGCGCGGCCTTCCGACCTCATTCCCGAATTGCAGGGTCGCCTGCCGATCCGCGTCGAGCTCACCTCGCTTTCAGTGGAGGACTTCGAAGCCATCCTGACCAATACCGATGCCTGCCTGACGCGCCAGTACCAGGCCCTGCTCAAGACCGAAGACGTGACGCTGAATTTCCCGCCGGCCACGGTGCGGCGCATCGCCGAGATCGCCTACGCGGTCAACGAGAAAACCGAGAACATCGGCGCGCGGCGGCTCTACACCGTGATGGAAAAGCTTCTGGAAGAAATTTCCTTCGACACCTCGGCACACGGCGCCGAGTTCACCGTCACCGACAGTTATGTCGATAAAACCCTGGGCGAACTCGCCCGCAGCGAAGACCTCGCCCGTTACGTGCTGTAGGCAAAGGGCGAGGTGGGTGTGATCGTCAATATCGCTGCCTATCTCCGCAGCTGATTCCGGCAACTGCCGCCGCACATTCCGAAAATTAAAACTCCAGCATTGGCGCGCCTCTCGGAGCAAAAATGCCTGGAAAGGCGCGCCAATGCTGGACTTTGAGCTTTTTTTCGAAGGCGCGGACTAGACCTTCAAGCCTTCATAAAGCTTGGTGACGCGTTCCATGACCTCGAGAATATTGTCGCAGGCCTTGGACACATATTCGAGTTCCACGCTTGAGACCAGGCTGGCGTTGAGCCGGTCGATGGCCTGCCTCAGGAAGAGATACTGCGTTTCGGCCAGCGCCAATTCGCTCTTGATCTGCTCGGTGTTCTGCGGCGCTGCCAGCAATTTCTTGATGTCGGCGCGGTAATCGGCCTCGGCCTTTTTCAGGTCGTTGGCGATCACATCGGTGCGGATGCCCCAGCTGCGGAACAGGTACAGCTTGGCGATGCGCTGGGTCAGGGTGCGGATATCGCTGGCCGTGGCGATGAGGTCGCTGCGCTCCGACTTGGTGTACTCCTGGATCAGGGTGGCCCCTTTCGTTGATATCCACACCAGCTCCTCGTTTTGCTCGGCCAGCAATTTGGCGTTCTCGAGGTTGACGGGCTTGCCGGTGATGTCACGGTATTCGCCAAACAACTGCTCGAGCAATTGATAGTTATCGCGGATCTCGGGTGTCGGCGCGGTGGCCTGCAGCTCCTTCAACGCCGCTTCGAATTCCTTGATGGAATCTTCAAGGTTACGTTTGGAGCGCGTCTCCAGAACCTTCTGCCCGACCAGCGTGAACGATTTGGTGATGCGCTCGGCAAGCATCGGCTGCCGGAACGCCTTGTTCAGCGCGACCGGGCCGTCGAATTTCACGGCGGGTTTCGGCTGTGCCGCCACGGGCAGGGCAAGCGACAGCGTGGCCGCCAATAGACCGGCAAGCATGCGCCGGCGGGGGACGTTGAATGGATGGTTGTTCATGATCGATACCGTTCTCTGAGGGTGACTATTGGATTTTTTGCAGACTCACCCTCAGATACGCGCCGGAACAAACTGCAGATGCGCCGGCATTGTCAAATCTGGTGAACAAAACGCCGCTTCAGCAAATGGTCGATGGAGGCACGGCCGGGGCCGTAGAACACCGTGACCAGCAGCATCATGCCCCACAGCACATGATCCTTGACGCCAGAGGCGCTGATATCGGGATAGGACACGACCGCGACGATATTGAACACGAACAGCGCGAGCGCCGCCGGGCGCGACGCAAATCCCAGCACCAGCAGTACCGGAAGGCCAAGCTCGGCCGCCGTACCCATCGCCGCTGCGACAGTAGGCGACAGGAAGGGCACCATGTATTCATTCTCGAACAGCGCCACGGTCGAGGAGAAATCGCGGATCTTGGTGAGTCCCGAGTTGAAAAAGACGTTTGCCACGTAAAGGCGCAGCCCCAGCTGAAATACCGAAGACAGCAGGTCTAGCGCCCTGGCGGCGCCGACGGCATAGGTTCCCAACAGCTTGGTGAGCGGATTGTTCATGGCGAGTTCCCGTTGAAATTGACGATGACCTCGCATTGGACGGACTGGAGCAGGAATCCTTGCAAATCGAATTTTTCGTCGACCGCCAAGGCCTGCTCGGCAGCCGTCTCAAGGGTCGCGTCCCCGGCAAGCGCCGACAGGAATCGCCATTCGCTCGATGCAAGCTGACGAATCGCGACCTCGACGCCCTGGCGATGAAGCAACAGGAAGTCGCCGCCGGCCGTCCAGTCGATTTCCATCGAACCGGCGAATCCCGGCTGGTTGACTTCCCAGATGCGAAACAGGGGAAATTCCGAGGCCAGCAGGCGCACAGAGTCATGCAGGCGAAGGCGCAGGCTGCCGTGCTGCCCGGGCGGCACCGAGGACAGACGGGCCAAGTCGAAGGGCCCGGCATCCGCTGCGTGAAAGGATTCATGCCAGCCCCACTCCAGGCGCGCGACATCGGCAAGGTAGGGCAGCTCGCGGGCATGGGGATATGCCGCCAGAAATACGGCCCACTCGGCGCCGAACTGGTTGAGATCACCCGAATGCGAGGGATAAACGCGAATGAATTCGTCCGCGGCATGCTGGAAAAAAGCCTCGCCGACAATCGTGCGGACCACGGGATAAATATCGGCCAGTGCGCCGCGCAGATTCGACAGCACATTGTGACGGTAGATTTCCAGCCGGCGTTTCGGCGTCAGCGTACCGGCGCGGATCGACGACAAGGCGGTCGTGGCGCCGGCGGGATCGAGCAGCGCGCGGGCAAATTCCGTTTGCAGATCACGCAGCAAGGGCAGCTTCCGCATCAAGGAGCCGCGCGGCTTTTTCCGCCTCGCCGAGCAAGACATTGAGCGCGGGGATGTCGGTATCCCATTCAACCAGGGTCGGCAACGGCCCGAGGCGGCGAATCGCATGCGCATAGAGCTTCCACACCGCTTCCGAGACCTTGCTGCCGTGCGTATCGATCAGGATGTCGCTGGTGTCCTGGAAACCGGCGAGATGGATTTCGCCCACGCTGCCGGGTGCGATGGCGTCGATGAAGGCGATCGCATCGAAGCCATGGTTCATGGCATTGACATGGATATTGTTGACGTCGAGGAGGATGCGGCAACCGGCGCGCGCGGCCACCTCGCGCACAAACTCCCACTCGGGAATGGTCGACTCGGCGAACTCGAGATAGCTCGATACGTTTTCGACAAGGATCTGCCGGCCCAGATAATCCTGCACCTGCTGCACGCGGCTCACCACATGGTCCAGCGATTCCGGCGTGTACGGCAGCGGCAGCAAATCGTTCAGAAAACGGCCATTGACGCCGACCCAGCACAAATGCTCGGATACCAGCACCGGATCGAGCCAATCCACCAGGCGCTTCAGTTTTTTCAGGTGCGCGGCGTCGAGAGGGTCGGCAGCACCCAGCGACAGGCCGACACCGTGGGCGCTGACCGGATAATCCCGGCGAAAGCGCTCGAGGTAACGCAGGGGCTGGCCGCCGTCGCAGAAAAAATTTTCGCTGTGCACTTCGAGAAATGCCAGCGCCGGCGACTGCGCCAGCAAATCCTGATAGTGCGGCGTGCGCAGGCCGATGCCGACGCCCTGCAAATCGGGGGAGCTGGCATCGGCGGCCAATCGATCAGGAGATTTTGGCTGGGTCATAAACGACGATGCCCTCGATGTCGAGGGCATCCTTGTTCAGTTGCCGCTTCCGTCAGAGCGGGCGGAAACGCGTCTTCAGGCCGCCGGTTTCTTCAGGCTGCCCTTCATTTTTTCGCAGCTGCCCTTGGCGACATAGACCCATTCATCGGCGCCATTATCGACGGTGGCCTGGCCGGCACAGGAATGTTTGGCGGTACCGCAATCGTTCTTGGCTTTCTTGGCGATGCCATAGCATTTTTCCTTGGCGCCGGCAGCAGGCTTGTCCTGCGCGAACGAGGCACCGGAAATACCCATGGCCATCAGGCCGGCAATTGCGGAGGAAACGATCAGTTTGGTTTTCATGATGGTCACTTTCAGGTTGGGTTGGGTTGGGTTGGGTTGGGTTGGGTTGGATCGGATTGAGACTCAACGGACATGAAACAAAATGCTTGCCGGCTTCAGGAATCCAGCCCGGCTTAACGGCCGAACTGCGGTTACGACGACAGACTTTTGTGCAGGTTCAATCAAATTTAGCAAATATCGGCAACTTCCGTGTTACGGCCCGAGGGTCAGGGTGGATTCAGCCTCCATCGTCCGGCTTGTCCGTGGGCGGACCCTCGGCATAGCGTTTGGCCAAACGGCGCAGGAAATCGAGTTGCTGGTCAAATCGCCGGCAATTCAGGCAGACGAAGAGATGTTCCTTGAGCGCCATTTCCTCCGGCCCGGTCAATATCCGGTCCTGGCGCTGGCTCATCAGTTTGGCCGCCTCCTTGCATGACAATTCCACCAGGTCTCCATTCATTTTGCCGTGCTCCCGAACCAGTTCCGCTCCAGACATTCACGCAGCGAAACGCGGGCCCGATGCAGCATTACCCAGCAGTTGGACGAGCTAATGCCCTCCTCCTTACAAATTTCTTCGGTATCGGCGCCCATCACCTCGCGCTTGAAAAAAACCCGGCCGGCGGCCTTGGGCAATTTGTCCATGCACTGTTCGAACGCCGCAAAGAATTCCTTCTGCTGCAGCGCCTGGTCGGGGTTTTGCCAATCTGCAAACTGCTTGTTCCAGTGGCCGGTATGGTCGAACTGCCGCTCCAGCCATTCCGGGTCGGCGGAATCGTCTTCGCCGCTTGCCGAGACAAAATGCGTGCGATCGCTGATCAAATCGCGCTGCAGGTCGATGATCTTGAATTTCAGGATGGCCGTCAGCCAGGTGCGCAGGCTCGACTGTCCGGAAAAACTGTCGATGCCCGCCAGCGCTGCCAGCAGGGCTTCCTGTACGACTTCTTCGGCCTGCATGCCGTCGCGCAGTCTCGCGGTGGCATAGCGCAGCAGATAGCCGCGATGGCTGTCCACCTCGATAAACAGCCGCTCCCTGGAAAGCATGCGCTCGCTCAATTCATTCACCCGGATCATGGATATCGATGCCAGCGTCGATGATAAAGCCTATCGCGCACTCGCCGCTACCGCCCACCGCTGCGGAGGTCACGGCGCTGCCGACCCACTGAACCCGCACTGGCGCCAAGCCTCGAACACCATGACCGCGACCGCATTCGACAGGTTCAGGCTGCGATTGCCCGGCAGCATCGGCAATTGCAGGCGCTGCGATGCCGGCAGGCTCGCCAGTATCGGGGCCGGCAAGCCGCGGGTTTCCTGCCCGAACACGAACACATCATCGCTGCGGAATGCAGCATGGTCATAGCGGGTCGGTGCCGGGTTTTCCACGGCGAACAGGCGCTTGCCGGCCAGTGCCGCAAGACAGGCCTCCCAGTCGGCATGGTGCTCGACATTGGCCAGCTCGTGATAATCCAGGCCGGCACGTCGCACCCTGGCATCGTCCCATTCAAAACCCAGCGGGTGCACCAGGTGCAGGCGCGCGCCGCTGTTGGCGCAGAGGCGGATGACATTGCCGGTATTGGGCGGGATTTCCGGCTGATAAAGCACGACATGGAACATCGGTTTTTCCTGGGCAAGGCGCGGCGTCAGTCAATGATGCTGCAGGGCACGCGCCAGTGCCCAGGCTTCAACATGGCGGGCGCCGGCTTTTTTCAGCGCGCGTGCCGCTTCCGACATGCTGGCGCCGGTGGTCATCACATCGTCGATGAGGGCGACGCGCATGCCCTGTAAATTGATCTCGCCGCTCTGGCAGGCGAAAGCGTTTTTTACATTCTGCCGGCGCTCGCTGCGCTTGAGGCCGGCCTGCGGACGCGTATCGCGCACGCGAACCAGCACCTGGGACGCAAAACGCAGCTGAAAGCGCGTTGCCAGCATCTGCCCCAGCAGGACGGATTGATTGAAGCCGCGCTCGGCGAGGCGCTGCGGCGCGAGCGGCATAGGGACCAGCAGGTCGGGCCGCGCATTGCCGGTCTCGGCCAGATGCCGTTCGACGGCCGCCGCCAGGGCATCGGCCAGCAGGCCGGTCAAGGCCAGATGGGCGCGGAATTTGTAGGCCTGCAGCAGGCGATCCAAAGGGAACTCGTAACGAAAGGCGCTGATGGTGGTATCGAAATGCGGCGGGTCCGCGAGGCAGGCTCCGCAGCGCTGTCCGCCACTGCCGGCTTCGCCGCAACAGGGACAGCCGGCTTCGCTGCGCTGCGGCAAATCCCGGTTGCAGGCGAGGCAAAGCAGTTGCGGTGTGGCGGCACCGCAAAGCTGGCAGTCCTGGCTGAAAACCCCTGCCATGGCACCAAGCGCCGCACTTTTCAGCGAAATCATTGTGCTGTTATTTTAATCAATTGTCGTTTATGGAAGCTTACCAAATTGACATATGCAGCCAAGTTGCGGATCATTCGCCCTCTGCACAGAGTGTAGTGCATGGCGCCATTGACTGCGCCTCAGGCAACGGCCTCTTCACGAATTTCCCTCCCGATCTTTACAGCGACCCCATCATGGACCAATCCACCCTCAGCCCAGCAACCGCCACCCCGGCCCAGACTATCGCCACGCCCGCTTCATGGCACAAAGGGAAAGCCGCCGCCTGGTCGGTGGATGCCATCGACGCCCTGTTCAGCCTGCCCTTCAGCGATTTGCTGCATCGTGCACAGGGCGTTCACCGCGAGCACCACAATCCCAACAAGGTGCAGCTCTCCACCCTGCTGTCGATCAAGACCGGCGGCTGCGCGGAGGACTGCGGCTATTGTCCGCAGGCGGCGCGCTATCACACCGGTGTGGAAAACGAGGAAATCATGGATGTGGCCGACGTCGTCGCCACCGCCAAACTGGCCAAGGAAAACGGCGCTTCGCGTTTCTGCATGGGCGCTGCCTGGCGCGGGCCGAAGCAGCGCGACCTCGAACCGGTGCTGGAAATGGTGCGTGAAGTGAAAGCGCTCGGACTCGAAACCTGCTGCACGCTCGGCATGCTGAAGGACGGCCAGGCCGAACAATTGAAAGCCGCCGGCCTCGATTACTACAACCACAATATCGACACCGCGCCCGAGTTCTACGGCGAAGTCATCACCACCCGCGACTACCAGGATCGCCTCGATACGCTCTCGCGGGTGCGCGATGCCGGGGTCAATGTCTGCTGCGGCGGCATAGTCGGCATGGGCGAAACGCAGCGCGAACGCGCCGGCCTGATCGCGCAATTGGCGAATATGGATCCGCAGCCGGAGTCGGTGCCGATCAACTATCTGGTGCAGGTTGAAGGCACGCCGCTGCACGACAAGATGCATGGCGAAAAGGCCATCGACTGGACCGACTTCGTGCGCACCATCGCGGTGGCGCGCATCACCATGCCGGCCAGCTTTGTGCGACTTTCTGCCGGCCGCCAGGAAATGAATGAAGCGACGCAGGCACTATGTTTTCTGGCCGGCGCCAATTCGATTTTCTATGGCGAAAAATTGCTCACCACCGGCAACCCGGATGTGACGCGCGACCGCGCGCTGTTCGACAAGCTCGGCGTCACGCCCTTGTAAGGCCGCGTCAAACCCGCGATTACTGTTCCCCGAAAGACGACGTGCCCACCGCTGATTTTTCCACCCTGCTGTCCGAGCTGGCGCAGGCCGACCAGTTGCGCACGCGCCGGGTGGTATCGAGCGCGCAGGGCCCGTTCCTGACCGTCGATGGCCGCGATTATTTGTCCTTCGCCAGCAATGATTATCTGGGTCTCGCCAATCACCCGCGCGTAGTCGCCGCCGCCAAGCGCGCCATCGATCGCTACGGCGTCGGCGCCGCCGCCTCGCATATGGTGTCCGGGCATATGACGCCGCACCATGAGCTCGAACAGGCGCTGGCGCGCTTTTGCGGTTTGCCGAAAGCGATTTTTTTCGGCAGCGGTTATGCGGCCAACCTGGGCATGCTCACTTCACTGGCAGCGCGCGGCGACAATATCTTCGCCGACAAGTTGAACCACGCCTGTCTCAACGACGGCGCCCTGTTGTCGCGCGCCAATTTCAAGCGCTATGAGCATGGCGATTTGGGCAAACTCCGCGCCCAGCTTACCTCCCAGGCCGAAAATGGCCCGAATGCCGCGCGGAATCTCATTGTCAGCGATGCAGTCTTCTCCATGGACGGCGATATCGCCGACCTGCCCGGCCTGCTGAAACTGGCCGAGGAATTCAACGCCCTGCTGCTGATCGACGATGCGCATGGCTTCGGTGTGCTCGGCAGGACCGGGCGCGGCGCGCTGGAGCATTTCGGCCTGCTCAACCATAAAAGCCGCGAGCGCATCGTCTACATGGCGACTCTCGGCAAAGCGGCCGGCGTCTATGGCGCCTTCATCGCCGGGCATGAGGATGTCATCGAATGGATCCTGCAATCCGCGCGTACTTATCTCTTCACCACCGCGACCCCGCCGATGATCGCCGCCGCGCTGATGGAAAGCCTGGCCATCATCGATGAAGACGATGAACGCCGCGCGCATCTGCGCGAAATGATTGCGCTGTTCGCCGATTCCCTGAAACTCAAGTATTGCAAGTTCCCCTACTCCGAAACCGCCATCCAGCCGATCATCATCGGCGACAATGCGCGCGCCCTGCATTTCGCAGATGAATTGCGCAAGCGCGGCATCTGGGTGCCGGCCATTCGTCCGCCGACGGTGCCCCCCGGCACCGCGCGCCTGCGCGTCTCGCTTAATGCCGAGCATACCCAGACCGATGTGATGGACCTGATGATGGCGCTGACCGATATCGAAGCCAGCCTGCCGCAGCCCGCATGAGCATTTACATCGAAACTTTCGGCAAGGGGCCCGGCCTCACCCTGCTGCACGGCTGGGGACTCAATGGCGCGGTCTGGGACAGCCTGCGCGAGCCATTGGCCGCCAACTTCACGGTTCACGCGGTCGATTTGCCTGGCCATGGCTATTCGAGCGCGAGCGCATTGACCGGCATGAACGCGGCAGCCGATGCCATTGCCGACGCGCTGCCCGCGCACACCCATTTGCTCGGCTGGTCGCTGGGCGGACAGGTCGCGCTGTCGATCGCGAAGCGCCATGCGGCGCGCATCGACAAGCTGGTGCTGGTCGCCACCACGCCGCGCTTCGCTGAAAGCGCCGACTGGCCCCACGGCAAAAAAGCGCAGGTGCTCGACGATTTCGCGGCGCGACTGGCCAACAGCTATGCGGCCACGATTCGCGGTTTTCTCGCCCTGCAAACCCTCAATCAGCCGAATGCGCGCAGCGTGATCGCCGCCCTGCAGCTGGCAATGAGCGCACGTGGCGAACCCTCGGCCGCATCGTTGCAGGCCGGGCTGCAGGTATTGCGCCATAGCGATTTGCGCCCGCTGCTGGGCGCCATTTCGCAGCCGACGCTGGTCATCCAGGGCGATCACGACGCACTCACGGCCGAACGCGCCGGCCACTGGATGGCGGGAAATTTGCCCGATGCACGCTACGCGCTCATCGAGCACGCCGCGCATGCGCCCTTCCTTTCGCATCAGGATATTTTCCTGCAAAAGCTTTTCGATTTCCTGTCGCCATGAGCGCGCTCAAACTTCCCGCCAAGCCCGATGTGCGCCGCTCTTTCGGCGCCGCCGCTGCCAGCTATGACGACAACGCCTTCCTGCAACGCGAAATCGCCGACCGCCTGTTCGAGCGCCTCGATTACATCAAGCTGAAACCGGCGCGCGTGCTCGACCTCGGCAGCGGCACCGGCTATGCGACGCGCAAACTGCGCCAGCGCTACGTCGATGCCGATATCGTTTCCCTCGACCTCGCCCCCGAAATGCTGCGCTTTGCCGCAGCGCAAACCCCCGCAGCGCCACTGCTGGCGCGCTTGCTGGGGCGCGCGCCATTGCAAAGCTGGATCTGCGCCAATGCCGAGGCCCTGCCGCTGGCCAATGAAAGTATCGACCTGACGCTGTCGAGCCTGATGCTGCAATGGTGCGATCCCGAAGCGGTGGCGAAAGAGGTGTTGCGCGCACTCAAGTCGAACGGCCTCTTCATGTTCACCACCTTTGGCCCCGACACCCTGAAGGAATTGCGCGCGGCCTTTCGTGAAGTGGATGACGCGCCGCATGTCAATGAATTTGTCGATATGCACGACATCGGCGACATCCTGGTTCACGCCGGCTTTGCCGATCCGGTCATGGACCAGGAGACCATTACGCTCACGTACAGCGATTTGATGTCGATGCTGCGCGAACTCAAGGGCATCGGTGCACACAATGTGTTGCCAGGCCGTTCGCAAGGCCTGATGGGTCGCCAGCGCTGGCATCGCTTGCAGGATGCCTATGAAAAATTCCGCCGCGAGGGCCGCCTGCCGGCGACCTATGAAGTCGTTTACGGTCACGCCTGGAAGCCGGAATTTGCAAAACGTAAAAGTATCGACGGCGCGCAGGCAATTGACCTCGCCGAATTCAAGCGCATGTTGAAAAAAGAGCCGGGTGCAACATCATGAACCACTATTTCATCACCGGCACCGATACCGGCGTAGGCAAGACTTTCGTCACCGCGGCAATGATGCATGCCCTGCAAGCAAAGGGACTGCGGGTGGCGCCGATGAAGCCCATCGCGGCCGGGACCATCACGGTTGGCGACATGCAGTTGAATGAAGACGTGGCGCTGATGCAGGAAATATCGGGGCATCGCTTCGCGCTCGCCGACGTCAATCCCTACCGCCTCAATGAGGCCATCGCGCCGCATATCGCGGCAGCGCATGAGGGAGTCCGCATCGGGTTGCCCGTCATTCACGAGGCCTTTGCGCGCCTGCGCGCGGCGGCCGATATAGTGCTGGTCGAAGGCGCCGGCGGCTTTCTGGTGCCGCTATCGCCAAGGCAATCGATGGCCGATATTCCGGTTGCGCTCAAACTGGATGTCATCCTGGTGGTGGGCATGCGCCTGGGTTGCCTCAACCATGCACTGCTGTCGATGGGGGCGATTCGCGCGCGGGGCCTGCGTCTGGCCGGCTGGGTGGCCAATTCGGTATCGGCCGAGGCCATGAACGCCTTCGATGAAAACCTGTCCACCCTCAAGACCATGCTCGATGCGCCCTTGCTTGGCAGCATCCCTTATTCCGACGTTGCGAGCGGCGGTACGGGCGCTGCCGCGCGTGCCGCAGCCAGACATTTGCATATCGATATCCTCAACGCCTGACCGGAGCAGACCATGCGATTCCTTCTTGCCTTCACCGCCTGCCTGCTGCTGGGCACTGCCGGCGCCCATGCGCAGACGGGCGCTGCCGGCACCAAGGCGAAACCGACCGGCATCATCGTCGGCGGCGCCTGGGTCAAGCCCACCATTCCCGGTGGCGCTGTATCGGCGGCCTATATGCGCATCCAATC